>Ga0193751_1000800_pt1 | contig 22184 bp, 26 predicted proteins | sample L1c2metaG_FD_143050 | JGI IMG/M metagenome (GOLD analysis project Ga0193751, IMG submission 143050) | Soil microbial communities from a riparian zone of the East river system, Colorado, United States - L1c2 | ecosystem: Environmental > Terrestrial > Soil > Riparian zone | place: USA: East River... | reverse complement strand
AGGGGACCGCACACGTCATCACACCGCCCGCGACCATAGCCGCGCTGCGCGCCGGCTACTCGGCCCAGATCGATGACTCTGCGCGCGAATGAGCCGGCATGCTCGCGACCAGCAAGGGAACCCTCTGGCGTCCGACCGGTGTACCTTCTCCAAGCGAGCAGGAGGGTTGAGATGAGACGGGCAGCGATCGTGGCGCTCGTGGCGACATGGTTCTTGGTGGTGACGGCAGGCGCCGAGGCGAAGGAACCTCCCGCCGGGTTCCAGCTGTGCGGCAGCAACGGGTGCGCGACGATCGGAATGGACGACGGCGAGTCGCTGGCGATCAGTCTCTTCTTCGGCGGCGGATCGGTTGAGCTCTGGACGCCGGCTACAACGCCCGCGCCCTTCTACTCGCTGCGCTGGTCCTACGAGCAAGGCCAGTTGCACACCGCGTACTTCGTTCCGGACCTGGACATGGTCCGCTTCGTCGGTAACTCTGCGTCTCCAACGGTCGATCCGCGCGGCGCGATTCACTGGCTCCGGCTCGACTCGCAAGCGCGGGCGATACTCGACCGGATTGCGACGCCGCTTCAGCCGACACCGGCGCCTTCACCCTCGACGGTGATGGTCGGCGGCAGAGCCGTCCAGGATCCGGCGAGCTATCTCCGCTTGTGGTCGGTCGGCAAGCCGACGTACAGTTGGCCGCGCGGCGGCTTCCTGAAGATCACGGTCACGTGCAACGTCGCGAGTCCGTGGACGGACGAGTCCGCGCATCTCAGCATCGCGCGCCGCCGGCCGTTCCTCTTGCGGGACTCGACGATTCTGCGGATCTCGGCGAAGCTCGCACGACAGGTCCGGGCGCGCAGCTCGCTCGGCTAGCGGCCGTGTGCTCTCGGCGATGCTCAGGCTGCGAGCCGTCCGGTGGTCGGTGCCAGTCGTGAGGCGACGGCCAGGACGGGCATTGCTGTAATTCTCATCGAGCGTGCAGCCAGTTGGAGTGCGAGTTCGTGGAAGACGCTCCAACGGAGTCCGTATTGGTCGCGGAGCCGCGGCGGAAGCAGGGCGGCGGTCGACAGACGGTGCGCGGGAACAAACACGCGCAAGGGCACGGGTAGCTGCGCCGCCAGGATCACCGCCGCGACCTCCTGAGCGGGCGCGGTGACGACGATCGTCCCGCCGTTGATCTCGGCGACGAAGTACTCACGAAAATCAGAGAGCGAGCGGGGGATCACGCCCGCCGGCGTCCCAAACAGACGCGCGACCAGCGCCATCTCCTGGTAGTAGCGCTCCCGATCTTCGCGTGACAGCGAGCCAACGAACCGCTCGTAGGCGGCCAGGGAAGCCTGAACGAGCGTCGCGTGCACCCACAGCATCAGCTCCGGATCTGCGGCGGAGTACGGCGTGCCCGGCGGGAAGGGACCTAGCTGCGTGCGTGTGCAGCCACGCACCCGGGTGTGTACGGCCTGCACGACTTCGGCCGCCCGGTCCGCCTCCTCCTTCGTTCCGAAGGCGATCAGGTAGAGCGCGCGCAGTGTCTGAACGAGGCGCCGCCAGAGGTCATGTCCAACCTCCGAGTGATCGCTGACGCCGGCGGCCACCAGCGGATGGGCCACCTGCAGGAGTACCGCCGGCCCGCCACCCAAAAACGGGACGAGCGGCGTGTTGCCGAGTCTCCTGATCACGCTCTCCGGCGCGAAGTAGCCATCCCGGCTTCTAAGCCGTTGCGCATGCGTGATCGCGCGCGAATCTCCCGCGAAGGTCCGACCATCTGCCATCCGCACAGAATGCCGAAGGTTCGGCGGCGATGAGTTTTCGTCGCTCCAGGCGTCTAAGAGACAAACCCCGACAAGAAGGAGGCTCCAGATGTCGAAGGTGACATCCAAGCTCAATCTCTCGCAGGTCGGCCGCGTCTGCGTCACCGTCGGCGACACGGATCGCGCGATCGACTTCTACGTCGACACACTCGGCTTCGAGAAGGTGGTCGACGTCCCGATGGGGCCGGACATGCGGTGGGTCGAGGTCGCAGTGGCCGGAACGCCGACGACGATCGCCCTCGCCCCGCCGCCGCCGGGTCAGGAAGCCGGCGGCAGCCAGACGGGGATCTGCCTCGACACCTCTGATGTCGATGCCGACCACGCAGCGCTGAAGGCCGCCGGCGTCGATGTCGACGAGCAGGTCACCCGCTGGGACGGCCCGGTACCGCCGATGTTCTGGCTGCGCGACCCGGACGGAAACTCGCTCATCATCGTCCAGCCGTCGGCCTAGCCACCAAGAATGCGCGCGGCGGGCACTCGCCCGCCGCGCGCTTCGGAACCTGCCTAGCCGATTGCCGTTCTCGGCGCGTCGGCCTTGCGGTAGCTGTAGCCGCCCCGCTGCTTCGTCGTGAGACCGAGGAAGACGGCCGCGAGACCGACGACCACATGCGGCACCCAGACGTTAGCCGTCTCGTCGGCGAAGCCGAAGATCCAAGGCGAGGCCGCGAGAAGAGTCCCAGCTGCAACGTCGATCAGATTGTGCACGGCCATCGGAGCAACCTTCCAGACGCCGAGCTCGTAGTTCGTGAACAGGCTGTAGGCGATCAAGCCGATCCCGAGGATGACCGGGACGACCGTCGCAGCAGTGTGCTCCGAGAACCGAAAGATCCACGGAGCGGCGATGAGCGCGGCGCCGACGATGTAGTCGAGCGGCGCGTGGAACTTCGTCGGGATGAAGCGCATCGAGACTCCTTTGTCGGGGTGTGGTGATTTCCCGACATGATTCGCACCGCGCCTCGTTCCGGTTCGGCCCTGCACTGGTACGGTTGACACGTGCTCGTGAGAGCCTCTCCGGAGGCCATTCGGCTCGTGCAAGACCAAGGCGGAAAGCTGTATGTATGGGCCAAGAAGACGCGCTGCTGCGGCGGCTCGGTGATCTTTCTCCAGACGTCCAGCGACGGGGGCGAGCGGCCGTTTCGGCGTGTCCCGGCGGACGGGATCGAGCTCTACCTCGACAATCGCCTGAGCGAGCCGAACGAGCTCGAGCTCGAGGTAGGCGGCTTACGGCGCAAGCACGTCCACGCGTACTGGGACGGCTGCGCCTATGTCGTCTGACCGGCGAGAGCCAAGTGCGTCGCCGCCTGCTTCTTAGACGCGTGCAGCGGCAGGTGCCTCGACAAGCTCGTCGACGGTCGTGATCGCTGCCCCGTAGGCCATCTCCAGGTACGCGAGCGCCTCGTCCTCGTCAACGCCCTCAAAGCCGCAGACAGCGTCCCGCGGGATCGCGATCGTGTAGCCGCGGATCGATGCCCCGTACGAGGAGTGGCGTACACAGATGTGCGTGTGCTGCCCGGTGATCACAACCTCGTCGACCCCACGCTCCTTCAGCTGTTCGTCGAGCCCGGTGAAGTCGAAGGCCCCGTAGACCCGCTTCGGCGAAACGATGTCCCCCTCACCCGGCGTTAGTTGCGGGATCACGTCGGCCTCGTGAGTGCCGGCCATCGCATGCTCTCCCCACACCAGCAGCTCCGGGTCATCCGGCTGATGGGCGTCGTTCGAGAACACCACGACCCAGCCCTCGTCGCGGGCATGCTCGAGCAGCCGCTGGAGCGGCCCGATGATCGCCTGCGCCTTTGGATTGGCGAGCTTCCCGTCGACGAAGTCGTTGAGCATGTCGACAATGATTAGTGCGCGCATCACAACCTCCCGGTTATCGCCTCACAGTCAAAAACCTGGACGACGGGAACGATAGCGGTCGTCGGAGGTGTCGCGCCGGCACAGCCGACACGGCACTGCGTGCCGTGGTGGGACGAGCCGACAGGTCCGATCTACGGCATGCTGGGCGGAAGGTCGAGACTCTGACTACGAGTGAAAGGAAGGGTGACATGACGGGAAAGGCCGACTTCACAGAGGAGGAGTGGCGGACTGTGCTCCAGGGTCCGCCGAGCGCCGGCATGATCGTCGTTACCGCGCAACGCGGCGGAGTGTTCCGCGAGACGCTCGCGATCGCCAAGGCCTACGCCGAGGCGCGCAGTCACCACGGCGGCGCGAGCGAACTGCTCGACGAGATCGTGGGCGCAAAGCCCGAGCTCGACCACACCCGCTACCACTCCACCGAGGAGCTGAAAGAGCACGGCCTGCAGCACCTACGCGATGCGGTCGAACTGCTCGAGCGCAAGGCCACACCGGAGGAGCTCGACGACTACAAGCGCTTCGTCCTCAACGTCGCCGACAAAGTCGCCAACGCTCACCGGGAAGGCGGAGAGAGCGTTAGCGCAGATGAGCGTGCGGCCATCGACGCGATCGCAGCGAACCTCGGGACAACCGCTCCATCGGCTTGACGTACCGCAAGAGCCTCGCGATCCGGGGTTTCTTCATGATCGTGATCCCTAGCCCGCGCTGGCTTGATTAGGTAGGACGCACGCGACCACGTCACGCCGATCTCGAAGGGAGCGGGCTCTGACTGCGGGCCCGACTCCGCAGCCCCCGAGTGCTCACCCTCAGCGCGATCCACTTGCGGTGATCGCCGTTCCGCTAGCGCCAATCGTGCTCGAGGGCAGGTACCGGCTCCTGGTCGCGGCGCTCTGGCGCCTCCGCCATTCGCGGAGGGGCCGCTGGGCGCTCGGGGTCGGCTACGGAGCCTTCGCGATCGTGCTGGCGTTGCTCGCGGCACGTCATTTCGCGACGACGTCCTGGCCGCTCTCGAACGGGGACCCGGGACTGCTGGTGGCAGCAGGGCTGCTCCTTCTTCTTGCTCAAGCCTTCAAGGCGTACGGCTGGGGACGACTGTTCACCCCGGCCGAGCGGCCCAAGCCGCTCGCTCTCGCCGCCGGCAACGGCGGCGCCGCGCTCGTCGGAGTCGTCCTTCCCGGCCGCTTCGACGATGCGATGCGGGTCGCCGTCGTCCACCGTTACCGTCCCTGCCCTGCCGGGGTGCGGACTCTCTGCCTCTCGCTCGTCATGCTCGGACTGATCGACAGCGCGGCGCTGGCGCCGCTGGCGGTTGTCGGCGCCGCCTTTCCAGATGCCGGGCTCGGCGTTCGGGCTGGGCTCGTAGTGGTCGCTGCCGCTGGGTTCGCAGCAGCCGCCTTGATCGTGGCCCTGCCACGCATGGCCGAGAGCACGCGCGCCCTCCGCTTCCGGCTCGGCCGCTGGGTGAGCCCGCGTACGACCTCGCTCCGACCCGCGTCGGAAGCGTGGGCACTCGTCTCCGCGTGCTGGCTCGTCCGCGCAGTCGCGCTCTTCGTGCTCCTGGGCACACTCGGAGTCGGTTACTCGTTCCCGCTTGCGCTTCTCTTTCTTTGCGCCGGCGCGGCAGCGGCTGCGTTGCCGATCGGTCCGGCGGGCGCCGCCACGCAGGTCGGTGCCGGCGCCGCGAGCCTGATCGCGGCCGGTGTCGGAGCCTCGAAAGCCCTCGCCGTCGCCGTTTCGGTAGGAGCTCTGGGAGTCATCTCCGGAACCGCGATCTTCCTCTTTGCCGTTGCGTCACAAACCGTCCTGTCGCTCATGGCAGGTCGCACCGCTTGACCGCACTGTTGGCGGAAGGGTCTGCCTTCATGAATTCCTTAGGCGATTTTCAGCCTGCTCCTAATCTGGGCTGCAACGATCTCCGGATGTTGCCGATCGGTCGTTGGTGGCTCGTAGTGCTCGCCGCGGTCGCCTGCGCGACCATCGGCGCGTCGGCGGCCCAAAGCGGAATCGTGATGACCGGGGTCCGACAACCGGTGACGAGTCGCGCGAACGCACTTGCGACCGCCAGTCCCGAGACCGTGGCCAGCTCGAACTGGGCCGGCTACGTGGTCGGAGCCACAGGCGCCGGCACATCCGCGCCGACGACCTTCACGAGCGTCTCGTCACAGTGGGTGCAGCCGGCCGTGACTTGCGCAGCCGGCGAGTCGAGCTACGCAGCGTTCTGGGTCGGCCTCGGCGGTGCTAGTGACACGTCCCAGGCACTCGAGCAGATCGGGACGTCTTCCGACTGTCGCGCCGGGACGGCCGCATACTCGATGTGGTACGAGCTCGTTCCTGCAGCCAGCGTGAAGATCAAGTTCAAAGTCTTTCCTGGCAACGTCATCGCAGCGTCCGTCAAGGTCAACGGTACGCAGGCAACGCTCCAGATCAAGAACTTGACGCGACGGACAAAGTTCACGAAGAAGCTGCGCAGCTCGGCGCCCGACCTATCGTCGGCCGAGTGGATCGCCGAAGCGCCTTCGGCTTGCAGCAATAGCGGCCGCTGCATTCAACTGCCTCTGGCGAACTTCGGCACCATTTTCTTCAGCCGCGCCGCGACGACCGCCGCCGGGCATGTCGGCACGATCGAAGATCCGAACTGGGCGCTGACTGCGTTCAATCTGATCGAAGAGCCCAGCGTTCTGGCCGGCCCGATCGCCGCGCAGACCTCACCCAACGGCGCCGCACCGAGCTCCCTCTCGAGCAACGGGGCGTCCTTTGCCATCGCGTGGCAGGAAGCAATCGCGCCGCCCGACCAGAGCAGCTCTCCTCCGGGCTGACGAGCTGACCGCCCTGAGCTCTCGCTGTCTGCGGCCGGGTCACTCGATCGTCAGGGATGAATTCTCAGCGACTCGATCACATCGTCAGCGAGCGTGAACTCGTACTCGAGCTCGACAGGGCTGCCGGGGAAGTTGCCGGTCAAAGTGGCGCTGACGATGGCGCGACCTTCGCGTTCGTCGATGCCGGTCGGGTCGATCGCGTAGCGGAAGCGATCTTCGGTCGCCTGCTTCCAGGCTCGCACCTCGCCGAGCCCCCGGTGCGTCTCCCCCTCGTCCTCGACGACCGCGTCGGCGGCGAAGCAGGCGACGGCTGCGTCCAGGTCTCTGATGTTGCTGGCAGCGATGAAACTCGCGATCGTCGGCGGCAGAGTGATCGCCATTCGACTCCTCTCTCGTGATAGAGCGATCCTATGGGCCCGCCACAGGCCGATCGAGAACAGCGCGAGTCGCGGACTGCGCGCATTGCCGAGCGGGTGCGCGCGATTCCCGAGGGGTTCGTGCGCACCTACGGCGACATCGATCCTCGCGCGCCGCGCCTCGTCGGACTCGTCCTCTCACAGGCGCACGGCATCCCGTGGCATCGAGTCGTCCGAGCGGATGGCAGCTTGCCGAAGGGGAAATCGCAACGGCAGCTGTTGCTTCGCGAAGGCGTGCCGATGCGCGGCGAGCGGGTCGATCTCGGCCAGGCGCGCTTGCCGCCGGAGTTCTAGGACCGCTGCGAACAGGCAGCCGTTCGCTTCTCCGACGCGGCGGCATTGACGTCACTCTCCGCTAGTCCACGTACGGTCTGTTGAAGACAGCTGTCTCGCCGTAGGGCACTTACCGGCTATCAGTACGAATCGCGTCCGGGGATCCGCTTCCGCTTGCCGTTCTCAAGAGGGCACTCGATAAGGTCACGGTCGATTGCACCTTCGGCTGAGAGCTCGAAGCTATCCCTGAGCGCCTTCGCCGGACTCCCTACCGCCGTCGTGGACGATCAGCACGGGAACAGTCGTGTGGTTGAGGACGAAATGGGAGACGGACCCGAGAAAAGCTGACCGGACCGCGCCGCGCCCGCGGGAGCCCATCACGATCAGATCGTGATCTGCGGCTCCGGCTCGCTTCACGAGCTCGCTGCCGGGGTCTCCTGCGGCCGTATGCCCCGATACCGGGACGCCCTCGGGCACGAGTGCCTCTCCTTCGGCGAGTGTCGTCTTCGCAGCGCTGATCAGATCCGCCTCGGTGACCGGAGGGACGTAACCGGGCCAGACCTGGAGCGGCGCAGCGACCGTCAGCAATGTCAGCCTCCCGTCCTGCGTGCGCGCAAGGTCGACCGCTTCACCGAGCGCGCGCTTAGCGTGCTCGGACCCATCCCACGCAATGAGGATGCTCTTGAACATCTCTGTCTCCCTTCGCTGTTGGGTGACTGCATCACGCCGCTTCCTCGAACGCGGGAACGGGAACGTCGTCGGTCGTCTGAGCGCGACGGCGCGACTCCACGAGCAGCGCCCCGACGATGCCGCCGGCGACCGCGATGCCGGCGAGGGCCCAGAAGGCGATCGCGAAACCGTGCGTCAGCGCGGCTCCGGAAGCGGCCGTGCTGCCGGGATGCGCATGCACGTAATGGTTCGTGTAGGTCGCCGCGATCGTGCTGGCGATAGCGACGCCGATCGCTCCGCCGATCTGCTGGCTGGTGTTGATCAGGCCGGAGGCGATCCCGGCCTCATCGGCACGGACACCGGTGAGCGCCCCGATCGACATCGGCACGAACACGAGCGCCATACCGACCCCGCCGATGATGAATGCCGGGAAGAGGTCCGCGAAGTAGTGCCCGTGCACCGGCAGACGCGCATAGAGCACGAGCCCGACCGCGGCGAGCGCCATCCCGATCGCCAGCAGCGGACGCACGCCGATGCGCGTTGCGAGCGCCTGAGCGACGGCGGAGAAGACGATGATCGTCAGGGTGATTCCCACGTAGGCGACGCCGGTCTTGAGCGCCGAGTAGTGCAGCACCTGTTGCATGTAGAGCGTCAGCAGGAAGAACTGCGCGAATAGCGCGGCGCTGAGCAAGAGCCCGGTGACGTTCGAGCCCGACAGTGTTCGCAGGCGGAAGATTCCGAGCGGAAGCAGCGGCGCGCGCGAGCGCAGCTCGATGACCAGGAAGCTCACGATCAGCGCGGCGGACGCGCCGACCAACGCGATCGTGCTGGCGCTACCCCATCCGTGCGTAGTCGCCCGCGTGAGCGTGTAGACAAGCAGCATCAGGCCACCCGTGATCGCGGCCGCGCCGGACACGTCGAAATGACGGTCGGCGAGGTCGGCTCGGCTCTCCCGCAGAAGCAGCGGGCTGAGCACCAGCACGACTACACCGACCGGGACGTTGACGAAGAAGATCCAGGACCAGCTGAATGCGCTCGTCAGAGCGCCGCCGAGCAGAACACCAGCCGCGGCTCCGCTGCCGGAGACGGCGCCCCAGATGCCGAGCGCGCGGTTGCGCTCGCGCCCCTCGGCAAAGGTCGTCGTCAGGATCGAGAGCGCGGCGGGCGAGACCAGCGCCGCACCGAGCCCCTGCAGACCGCGGAACGCGATCAGGGAACCCTCCGACCAGGCCAGGCCGTCGAGCAGCGAACTGAGCGTGAAGAGGGCGAGACCGGCGATGAACAGCCTGCGCCGGCCGAGGACGTCTGCGAGTCGGCCGCCGAGCAACAGCACGCCGCCGAAGAGAATCGAATACGCGGTGATCACCCACTGCAGGTTCTGCTCGCTGAAGTGGAGATCGGTTTTGATCGAAGGCAGCGCGACGTTGACGATCGCGACGTCGAGCACGACCATGAACTGCGCGACGACGATCACCGCCAGCGCAATCCAACGACGGTTGTCCGTGCCGTCGAGCGGCGCGGCGGCGTTCGGGGCGTTCACGTTCCGCCTCCTTTGACTTCGAGCGTGTTGCTGGGCTGGCTCATGGTCTCCTTTCGGGGTTAGGCGGCCACCGAGTGGCTGGCCCTCGGGTGGCTGGCAGTGACTTCGGCTGCCTGCTCATAGTGGTGCTCAACGGTTGAGCTGCTCAATTTATTTCAGGGGAGTTGCCCGCCCTCGCCGCCTGCCGCACGCCGCGGCAGAGGGCAGCGGGCCAAGCGAGCCCCGGCGTCGACGAGGATCTATCGCTTCGGGGGAAGCGAGCGGGCGTAGGCCGTGCCGAGGTCGACCCACTTGGCGAGCTGGCGCTTGGTGCGAAGGTCTTCGGAGTCGACTCGCAGCCACCCCTGCATCGAGCGCCCGCGCATTTCCATGAGACTCGCACTGGTCGTCGCTACGAGATTGTCTGACTGCGCCGGATCGACGCGAACCAGTGCCCCGCCCTGGCCGCTTGCCGCGACGGCCATGTTGCCGCCGATCAGAAACGCCAGCCCGCCGAACATCTTGTTCTCGGTCAGATCGGGCTCGCCGGCGACCAGATCGCGGATCCGCGCGGCGAGCTCCTCGTCGTAGGCCACTCCGGCGATCGTACGGCAAGGCGGCGGCCAGGCGAGCCGCCCGGCGACCCTGCCTCGCTAGCTTCAGTAGTTGAAGCTACTATCTCAGATGTATCCACGAGAAGAAGAAGGGTGATGAAGCTTTGAGCACGCTACTGCTGGTCCCGCTTGACGACACCGTCGTCTTCCCGAACATGAACGTCACGATCTCGGCCGAGGTGGGCGACGAGGAACGCGTCCTGCTCGTGCCGCGCCACGACGGCGAGTACGCGAAGGTCGGCACGGTCGCCGAGGTCGCCGAACGGGTCCGCCTGCCCGGCGGCGTCGGAGCCGTCAATCTCGTCGGTCTGCACCGCGGCGTCGCGGGTGCTGCCCACACCGACGCCCAGGGTCGCCTCCGAGTCGAAGTGCAGGAGCGTCCGGACGAGGAACCGCCGGGCGTGAAGACCCGCGAGCTCGAACGCGAGTACCGCGCGGTCGTCGAGGAGATTTTGGAGCTGCGCGGTGACGACGGGCGCATCTCCGCCTTCGTACGCTCCATTCGCGAGGTCGGCACGCTCGCGGACACCGCCGCCTACGCACCGGAGATCACCTTCGAGCAGCGGATCGAGATGCTCGAAGCAGTTGACGTGGTCGAGCGGCTCGAGCTCGCCTTGCGCCTCCAACGGGAGCGCCTGGCAGAACTGCAGATCCGTCATCGGATCCGCGAGGACGTCGAGGAAGGTGCTCAGCGCCAGCAGCGCGAGTACATCCTCCGCCGTCAGCTGGAGTCGATCCGCAAGGAACTGGGCGAGGATGACGCCTCGGTTTCGGAGGACTACCGCGGGAAGATCGCCGAGGCTGACCTGCCCGACGAGGTTCGCGAGCAGGCCGAGCGTGAGGTCGCGCGGCTGGAGCGGATGGGCGACCAGAGCGGCGAGTCCTCGATGATTCGCACGTACCTGGACTGGCTGCTCGCGGTGCCCTGGGGCAAGCGATCCGAGGAACGGCTCGATCCGGTCAACGCGCGGGAAGTCCTCGACAGCGATCACGCCGGTCTCGACGACGTCAAGGAGCGAATCGTCGAGTACCTGGCCGTCCGCAAACTGCGCCAGGAGCGCGGCATCGCAGAAGACAAGCGCTCCGGCGCGATCCTGACGCTGATCGGGCCACCCGGGACAGGCAAGACGTCGGTGGGCGAATCGATCGCCCGTGCACTCAATCGCGAGTTCGTGCGCATGTCGCTCGGCGGCGTGCGCGACGAAGCCGAGATCCGCGGCCACCGCCGCACCTACATCGGCGCACTGCCGGGCCGGCTCGTGCGAGCGCTGCGCGATGCGGGAACGATGAACCCCGTCATCCTCCTCGACGAGGTCGACAAGGTGGGCGCCGATTGGCGCGGCGATCCCTCGGCGGCGCTCCTCGAGGTGCTCGACCCGGCGCAGAACCACTCGTTCCGCGACCACTACCTCGATGTCGAGCTCGACCTTTCCGAAGTCGTCTTCATCGCCACGGCCAACGTGGCCGAGACGATCCCCGGTCCGCTGCTCGACCGCATGGAAGTGATCCGCTTCGACGGCTACACCGTCGACGAGAAGGTCGCGATCGCACGTGGCTACCTCTGGCCGCGCCAGCGTGAGCGTGCAAGCCTGCGCGACGAAGAGGTGTCGATCGACGACACCACGCTCGAGCTGATCGTCAGCCAGTACACGCGAGAGGCCGGGGTTCGCCAGCTCGAGCGTGAGCTGGGCAAGCTGCTGCGCAAGACGGCGACCACCGTGGCCTCCGGCACTGCCGAACCGCCGATCTCGATCGGTGAGCCGACTGTCCGCGATGCGCTCGGCAAACAGCGCTTCTACCAGGAGTCGGCCGAGCGGACGGCGGTGCCCGGCGTGGCCACCGGCCTGGCGGTCACCGGCACCGGCGGCGACGTGCTGTTCGTCGAGGCGACCAAGATGCCGGGCAAGGACGGCCTCGTCCTGACCGGACAGCTCGGCGAAGTCATGAAGGAGTCGGCGCAGATCGCGCTCTCCTACGTGCGCTCACACGCGGAGAAGCTCGGGCTCGACGAACACGTCTTCGAGGACACCAGCTTCCACGTGCATGTTCCCGCGGGCGCGATTCCAAAGGACGGCCCTAGCGCCGGAATCACGATGACGACCGCGCTCGCGTCCCTCCTCACGGGCCGGCCGGTGAAGCACACAGTCGGCATGACCGGCGAGGTCACGCTGCAGGGTCGCGTGCTGCCGATCGGCGGGCTCAAGCAGAAGGCCCTGGCGGCCCATGCGGCCGGCTTGACCGACGTGATCATTCCCGAGCGAAACCGGGCCGATCTCGACGACATCCCCGAGGACGTTCGCAACGAGATGAGCTTCCATCCGGTGATGAGCCTCGACGAGGTGCTCGAGCTGTCGCTCGAGTCGCACTCGACGCATGCGCTGTCGTAGTTGTTCGCCGCTTCCCGAGGAGGTCCGCCGGGCGGCGGACCTCCTCGAGCGGCGCTGGACGGTCTCGATCCTCTACGTCTCGCACGAGGGTGCCGTGCGTTTCAACGAGTTCCTGCAGGCGCTCGGCAGCATTCCACCGGCGACACTCGCGCAGCGGCTGGCCGACCTCGAGCAGGCCGGCGTGCTCCGGCGCGAGGTGATCGACGCCCGCCCGCCCCACGTCGAATACCGCCTCACCCAGCGCGGGCGTCAGCTGCGGTCGCTCGTCAACGCACTCGCCCGCTTCGCCGAATCAGGCCCACGAACCGTCTAGCGACGGTCCGGGGTGGCGACTCGAGCCTTGACTTTCCGCGGCCCGGCGCGTTAGATAGCCGACAGCCAACTGCAAGAAACTGCAGTATCTTTGCAAATAGTTGATCTAACGCTGCATCCAACGTGAAAGGACGGCCTCCCATGGCCCTTTCGGGATCCCGCAGGCGAACGCTTCTGCTCGCCGCCTCGGCGCTGGCTGCGCTCGCGGCCTCTTCATCCGATGTGGCGGGCGCGAAGCCGGCACAAGCCTCCCCGCGCGAGACCATCGCCGCGATCGACCCCTCGCTCGTCGCAGGCCGCGGCGCTCAGCTGGGGATCGTCGAGCAGGAGGCCGAGAACGCTGCGACGAACGGCACGATCCTTCCGTTCGACACTTCGGCCTACACGCTTTCGGGCGAGGCGTCGGGCCGGCAGGCCGTGAAGCTCGAGCCCGGCCAGGACGTCGCCTTCACGCTCACGAAACCGGCGAACGCCGTGACGATCCGGTACTCGATCCCCGACGCAGCGACGGGTAGCGGAATCGATGCCCCGCTCATCGTGAGCGTCGACCACAACGCCGACGGCCTCGGCAATACGCATCCGCAGACGGTCACGCTGACATCGAAGTACTCGTACCTCTACAACCTGTATCCGTTCACGAACGACCCGACGGCGGGCGTGCTGCACCCGGACTGGTGGATCACCGAGTGCTCGTGCGTGCCGGCCGCGACGACACCTGCGCCGACTGTCCCCATCCCGTTCAGGCCCATGCACTTCTACGACGAGCGGCGCGTGCTGCTCGACAGGACGTATCAGCCCGGCGCAGTGGTTCGGATGACTGTGCCTGCCGATACGAACGCGGCGTGGACGGTCATCGACCTCGCCGACTTCCAGAACGTCGCCGGCCCGGCACCGCAACCGCCGAATTCCGTTTCCGTCACCGAGTTCGGCGCCGACCGGCATGGCGCCCGCGACTCCGCGGACGCGTTCGACCGCGCGATCGCGGCGGCGAAGCTCTCACACAAAACGGTCTACATCCCTGCCGGCACGTTCCAGGTGAACAGGCACGTCATCGTCGACGACGTGACGATCGAGGGCGCCGGCAGCTGGTGGTCGATCGTCAAAGGCCATCAGGTCACGCTTGCCTCACCGGCGGCGGACGGCTCCGCGCACACGGGCGTGGGCTTCTACGGCAAGTACGCAGCCGACGGCGGGAGTCACAACGTGCATCTCTCGAACTTCGCGATCGAGGGAGACGTGCGAGAGCGAATCGACACCGACCAGGTGAACGGCATCGGCGGAGCATTGAGCGACTCGACGATCGACGGCCTCTACATCCACCACACGAAGGTCGGGATCTGGCTCGACGGGCCTATGCACGACGTGACGGTGAGAACACCGTCATCGCGGATCAGATCGCGGACGGCGTCAACTTCCATCAGGGCGTGACGAGCTCGAGTGTCGTCAATTCGCTCATCCGCAACACGGCTGACGACGCGCTGGCGATGTGGTCGCAGGCGGTCGACGGCCAGCCCGGAATCGCGGACGCAAACAACACGTTCGATCACAACACGGTTCAGAGCCCGGTGCTCGCGAACGGGATCGCCGTTTACGGCGGCCGCGACAACACCGTGTCCGACAACGTCGTCGCCGACCCGGTCCGCGAAGGGAGCGGCCTCCACGCGGGCCAGCGCTTCGGCTCTACTCTCTTTGCCGGCTACCTCCGGTTCACGAACAACACGACGGTACGGGCCGGTTCGTTCGAGCTCAACTGGCGGATCGGTTTAGGCGCGATCTGGCTCTACGCGCTCGAAGGCTCCCTCACCGCGAACGTCGAGGCGACCGGCGACAACTTCCTGCAGAGCACGTACAACGCGATCCTGATCGTGTCCGACTTCCCCGTGAAGGATCAGTACTCGATCTCGAACGTGCACTTCAAGGACATCCACGTGGACGGGACCGGGACGTCGGTGTTGAGCGCCCGCTCCGCCGGAGAAGCGACGTTCGCAAACGTCGACGCGCGCAACGTCGGTGCCGTCGGAATCAACAACTGCGGCTCCTTCCACTTCACCTCGGCGGGCTCGGAGTTCGCGGTGACCGACCTCGGCGGCAACGACGGCGGGGGAACCACCGGTCCCTGGCTCGCGTCGTGGGAGCTGCCGAACACGATCACGTGTGACGACCGCCCACCGGTCGTCCCGCCTCCACCGCCCTCGAGCTGGTAAGCGAAGAGATCGCACCGGGGGGAAGGGACTTCGCCCTTCCCCCCTTCGAAGCGCGTTAGCGTGACCGCTTCGAGTCGTGCAGCTGCTGTTGCGTCGGCGGCTTGTGCGCGAGCTTGCGCCCACCCTGCGGCGCCAGGCCGGCCAGCACGATCTCGACGTAGCGGCGCCAGGCGCCCGGCGCGCTGTGCTCGAGCCGGACTCCGGCAAGGCCGATCGCGTTGATGAGGAAGCCGATGTCCTCGGCCACGACGTCGCGACGGATCGCCCCGGCGGCCTTTGCCCGCCCAAGGAGTTGATCCAGAGCGGCGATCAACTCGGCTAGCAGCTCCTGCATCCGCGGACGCTCGAACAGGTCGCCTCCGCTCGCCTCGCAGAAGCAGCGATCCTCGACGAACGTTTCGACGGCCGCCGAGAAGAACTCGGCGAGTGCGGCGGCGGGATCCTTCGTCTCGGCGGCGGCCCGCGCCCGCGCGACAACGGTCTCGAGCTCCTGCTCGAGCATCGCCGCTACGAGGTCGTCCTTGGTCGGGAAGCGCCTGAAGATCGTGGCTGTGCCGACACCTGCGCGGTGGGCGACGTCCGCGACGCTCGCTTCGAGCCCTTGCTCCGCGAAGACGGCGCGCGCCGCCTCGAGGATCCGCTCGAGGTTGCGCTGGGCGTCGGCACGGAGGTGGGGTGCCTCGACGACCATCAGGCGGGAACCGCCACAGCGTCTTCGGCTCCGATCGACGCGACGTGACGTCGGCGGATCAGCCCAACGATCACGGCAATCGCGAAAAGCATGAGCCCGGCGCCGACGAGGAACGCCAGCTGGAAGCCGTCGACGAGGCCGGTCGCGTGCGTGACACCGTGGATCGCGCTCGTCCTGCTCGCGGCGACCGACGACAGGATCGCAAGCCCGAGTGCACCGCCGACCTGCTGCGACGTATTGAACAGGCCCGACGCGAGCCCCGAATCGGCAGCATCGATGTTGGTCGTCGCGATCAGCGTCACCGGCACGAACGTCAGCCCCATCCCGATCGACATCACCATCAGCCCTGGAAACAGGTCGGCCAGATACGTCCCGTGCACCGGGATGCCGCTGAGGAGGATCAGGCCGAGTGCCGCAAGTGCGATCCCGATGATCGGCACGAGCCGTACACCGAGAGCACTGATCGCCGGTTGCGCGAGCCCGGCGCCGATCACGATCCCGAGGGTGACCGGCACGAACGCGACGCCGGCCTTGAGCGGGCTGTACCCGAGGATCTCCTGAACGTAGATCGAAGCGAAGTAGAACATGCCGAACAGGCCGGACATCACGAACAACATCGCTACGTTCGCGCTCGTCAGCGAGCGAACACGGAAGATCCCGAGCCGGATCAGCGGCGCCTTCGACCGCAACTCGGTGACGACGAACGCGCCGAGGAGCGCAGCCGCGAGGGCGAACAGACCGAGCGTGCGACCGGACGTCCAGCCGTACTGCTGCGCCTTGACGATGTCGTAGACGAGGACGAGAAGTCCTGCCGTGACGGTCGATGCGCCGAGGACGTCGACCGTCTCGGGTCGCTTCTCAGCACGGGTGTTCACGATGTAGCGGGCCGCCAGGACGAATGCCACGATCCCGATCGGCAAGTTGATGAAGAAGACCCAGCGCCACGAGAGCGTGTCGGTGAGCAGACCGCCGAGCAGCAGTCCGATCGCGCCGCCGCCGGCGGCGATCGCGCTCCAGATTCCGAGGGCCCTGGTGCGCTCGCGGCCCTCCGCAAACGTGGTCATCACGATCGAAAGAGCGGCCGGCGAGACAAGCGCCGCTCCGAGACCCTGAAGAGCGCGACCGGCGATCAGAAGGCCCGAGGAGCCGGCGAAGCCGTTGACGAGGGAGGCGATCGTGAAGACGGCTACTCCGGTCATGAAGAGGCGCTGCCGGCCGAAGAGGTCGGACGCGCGGCCGCCGAGCAGCAGGAAGCCTCCGAAGAAGAGGGTGTAGACGTTGACGACCCACTGGAGGCTGGTCGCCGAGAAATGGAGCCCGTGCTGGATCGACGGCAGCGCCACGTTCACGATCGTCGCGTCGAGGACGACCATGAACTGCGCCACACACACCAAGACGAGAATGAACCACCGGTTTACAGGAGCACTCATCCGATCAACCTTTCTAAACGAACTGTACGGTCCGCTTACCATAGCAGTAACCGGACTGCTCGGTTCGCTTATCTGATCGGCACGCCCCACGCATTCATCCGGCGGAGCGAGGCTTCCCGGCTTTAGGCCGCCTGCACGAGGGTCATGCCGCCGACGGTCAGCGTGACCTCGATGTTGCCGCGCGTCGCGCGGGAGTAGGGGCAGGCCTCGTGTGCGCGGGACATCAGGTCGAGGGCCTCGTCGCGTCCGATTCGAGGCGCGTCGAGGTCGAGCGTGGCCGAGAGACCGAAGCCGCCGCTTCTGAGCGGCCCGATGCCGACACGTGCGGTGATGCGCGAGCCTGTCACGTCGAGCTTGCGCCCAGCGGCGATCCGCAGCAGCGCCGACTGAAAGCAGGCGGCATAGCCGACGGCGAAGAGCTGCTCGGGATTCGTTCCGGGCCCGCCCGGGCCTCCCAGCTCGGTCGGCACGTCGAGGTCGACGTCGAGGCGTCCGTCCCTCGTGCGGGCATGACCTTCCCGGCCGCCCGTGGCGGTTGCCTCGGCGGTGTACAGGATCTCAGGTCGTTCGTTCATCGTGCCTTCTCCTTTCGCTGGATCGAGGTGGGAGCCGTGAGCAGTGCCACGGTGGGCTCGTCTTTGGTGCCGAGGAACTGCTCCGTCTCGAACTCGCTCTCGGCCACTCGCTCGACGCGGGCGCCGAGTGCAGCGAGGAACGTGTCCGGAGGGTCGAGGAAGTTCACAGCATCGGTTCGGTAGTGCATCGGTATGACGAGCCGCGGCCGCAGGGCGCTCACGATCGCAACAGCTTCTTCACCACCGACGGTCGGTCCGCCGCCGACGGGAAGGAACAGCACGTCGACCGCCCCGATCGCCCGCTCTTGCTCGACACGCAATCCGGCCTGGCCGAAGTCGCCGAAGTGACAGAGGCGCAGCCCGTCGAGCACGAAGCAAAAGATGGTGTTCGGGCCGCGCTTTGTGCCGGCAGCATCGTCGTGCTCCGAGGCGACGGCGATCACTTCGCCGATCGGCGAGTCGAACGTGCCGGCGGTCGATCGCAGAATCTGCGGTGAGCCGCCGACGACCACGACCGCGTTGTGGTCGCGGTGCTCATGTGTGACGAGGAGCAGCTCCGCTTCCGCACCCTCGATGGGCGGGTAGTCGAAGCGCATCCCGCGCTCCGCGAGCCCTTCCATGACACCGAACGGATCGATGAAGACCGTCCGCTCACCGCTGATCAGAAACGACGACTGGCCGTACCAGCGGATCCGCATCGGCTACCCGTCCCCTCGTTTCCGTTCGAGCTCGGCTCGGCGGTCGTGGAGGGAACGCAACTTGGCCGACAGCTCGTCCGAGAAGTCGGAGAGCTTCTGCTGGCGTCCACGGACGAGCTCGAGCTGCCGCTCGATCAGCGGAATCGCTGCCTCGACGATCTCGGCGCGCTCGCCGTCGCTTGCGCTCTCCGCCCACTGGTCGCGCAGGGCAGCCCGGGCGTCCTCGGCCTCCGCGAGCGCAATGAGCTCCTCGAGCGAGAGTCCGAGCAGGTCGCGGAGCCGGATCAGCTCTTCGAGACGCGAGATGTCCGTGTCGTCGTAGAGCCGGTGTGCGCCTTTCGCACGCGCTGCTGCTGTTCCGAGCAGACCGAGCTCTTCGTAGTAGCGGATCGTCCGGGTCGTGACGCCGACGCGCTCGGCCACTTCGCCGATCCGATAGCTGCGCTCTTGCGTCTGCATGTTCATGCCGTCTCCTCCGCAGTCCGACGCGAGCGAATGGGGGCCGTCTCCGGCACGTCGGGCTCGACCGGCTCGATTCCCGTCGGCGCCCCCGCCGGAGAGATCGCCTCCACGTAGTGGTACTTCCCGCCGCGCAGCAACGAGGCGACCGCGGCAACGAGGCAGGCGGCGATCGCGAAGACGAAGGCGTAGATGAGCGCAGTGTGGAAGGAACCGGAGATCAGGTGCGGGAAGAAGCCGCGCCCCGTCAGCACGTGAGCCTGCGTGGGCGGCAGCCCGGCGAGCACGTGCGGGCCGAGCAGCGTCGCCATCGGGTTGTAGCCGAGAAAGGACGAGAAGAGTGTTGCGACCGGCGGCAGATGCGAGATGCGGCTCGCGTCGCCGGCGGGAACCCCGTGTGCGATCAGGCCGCTCTGGAGCGTGTGCGGCAGGCCGGCGGAGAGCCCGACGATCATCAGCGTGAAGAAGACACCGATCGAGAGCACGCTCGCGGTGTTGATGAAGGTGGCGAGCATGCCGGCGCCGGCACCACGTTGAGAGCTCGGGAGCGAGTTCATCACGCCCGCGCTGTTGGGAGATGAGAACAGCCCCATCCCGACGCCGTTCAGGACCAGGATCAGTGCGAACCACGTGTAGGAGAAGTTCACCGGCAGCAGGATCAACAGCAGGAAGCTGAGCGCCGCGAGGACCATCCCGCCGGTGGCGAAGGGGCGCGCGCCGAAGCGGTCGGACAGGTAGCCGGATGCGGGACCGGCGACGAGGAAACCGGCGATCAGTGGCAGCATGTAGATGCCTGCCCAGAACGGCGTCTGCGCGAAGTTGTAGCCGTGCTCGGGCAGCCAGATTCCCTGCAGCCAGATGATCAAGATGAACTGGAGACCGCCGCGGCCCATCGCTGCGAGCAGCGCGGCCAGGTTGCCGGCGGCAAAGGCGCGGATGCGGAACAGCTCGAGGTGGAACATCGGTTCCTCGACGCGCAACTCGATCAGGCAGAACAGGACCAGGAACGCGATGCCGCCGAGCAGGTTTGCCAGCACGAATGGCGACGTCCATCCCATCGTGTGGCCGCCGTGCGGCTGGATCCCGTAGGTGATCCCGATCATCACGCCGACGAGGCCGAGTGCAAACGTGGCGTTGCCCCACCACTCGATCTGCGCCGCTCGGCGCTCGCCCAGCTCTCGCAGCGAACGGTACGCCCAGAACGTTGCGATCACGCCGATGGGCACAGAGACGAGGAACACGAGCCGCCAGGCGACCGGCGCGAGCACGCCGCCGAGCACGAGCCCGATGAACGAACCGGCGATCGCAGCGATGCTGTTCACGCCGAGCGCAAGCCCGCGCTGGTCGCGCGGGAACGCGTCGGTCAGGATCGCGCTGGAGTTCGCAAACAGCAGCGCGCCTCCGACACCCTGCCCTACGCGCATCAGAATCAGCCAGAGCGCGCCGGCGCTGCCGTGCATCCAGGTGATCGAGAGCAGAATCGAGAAGACCGTGAAGACCGCGAAGCCGAGGTTGAACATCCGCACACGCCCGTAGATGTCACCCAGACGTCCAAGGCTCACCATCAGCACCGCCATCACGACGAGGAAGCCGAGGATCAGCCAGAGCAGGTAACTCGTGTTGCCGGGTGCGAGCGGATCGATGTGAATGCCGCGAAAGATGTCCGGGAGCGCGATCAGCAAGATCGAGGCGTTGATCGTCGCGATCAGCATCCCGAGGGTCGTGTTCGAGAGGGCGACCCACTTGTACTCGAGCTTTCCCAGCCGCACGGACCCTCCTCCTGCCTATAATTAACGTAAAGGTCAAATTAACAGAACGAGGAGCCAGGCCGATGGCTGTTTGGACGATCGCGGCTCAGGAGGGGACTGGAGGCGCCCGCCTCGCTGCCGAGCTGGCCGCAGCTGCGGGGGTACCGCTCTTCGACCGAGCAGCGCTCGCGCTTTTCGCCCGCCGGCTGGACTCCGACTTCCCGGTGGGCGATGAGCTCGAAGGACGTTTCGGCGGCCGCCTCAACGAGCTCGCTCTCAGCACGGCGATCCGGACCGGCTCACCCGATGCCTTCCGCGAGGTGGAGTTGCGGCAAAAGCTTCCCGCCATCGGACGCGCCGTCGTCACGGAGGCGGCCCGCGCACCATGTGTGATCTACGCTCCAGCTGCTTTCGCTGCCCTATCGGAGCACTGTTCGGCAGTTCATGTACGCCTCCGGGCGCCGCTGGAGTGGCGGATCGCGGCCTACCAGCGTGAGCACGTTGTCGACCGCCGCTGCGCGGAGAAGGCGCTCAAGCACGCCGACCTACGTCGGCAGGCGTGGGTGAAATCGCTCTACCACGTCGACATCGACGACGCGCGACTCTTCTCGCTCGTCCTCGACGCCGGCCGTTTCACGTCCGAGCGGCTCGTCGAGACGTTGCTCGCCGCCGGCGGCGTCCAGGCCGCGCTCGTGGCGACCTAGCCGACCGCCGGTACCTCTGTCTCAGCTCTTCATCCGAGTCGCGACGTTGTACTTCGTCACGGACGTGCGCTTTCCCGGGGTATCCCCGGCCGGCATAGCGTCCAAGATCTCATCGCCTCGCTTGTAGTCATCCTCCGAGTCGAAGATGATGATCGTCAGCGACGTCTCGGCGTCCGGGTCGTGGAGCACGACCAGCTCGGCCGGCGGGAATCCTTCCGGCGGGTCTCCCCCCTGCATCTCGCGGTCCATCTCGTCCATCCGGTCCTTGCTGACCCCTTCGAAAGTCACAACGCGTGCGAGCGCCATACCAGCCTCCTTGTCGATGAGCACTACCGCCGCGTAGTCTGCACCATCGAGGGAGGAGGTACATGTCCTCAACAGACGAGCCGCTCAGCTTCGAGCAGCACATCAAGCCGCTCTTTCGGGAGGGTGACCGTCAGTCGATGAAATGGGCGTTCGACCTCTGGTCGTACGACGACGTGGCAAAGAACAGCGACGCGATCCTGGAGCGGCTGCGCAACGGCACGATGCCCTGCGACGGCGCCTGGCCGGACGAGCAGGTCGGTGTCTTCCAGAGCTGGATCGAGGCGGGAACGCCCGCTTGAGCTAACGACCGTCCGCGGCTCGCGCCAGCGCCGCGAGCATCGTGTCGAGGTCGTACGAGTCGTCATGCCGCGCACCGTTGACGTAGAAGGTCGGCGTGCCGTTCACGCCGCTCCGCACGCCGCTCATGAAGTCCTCGCGCACTCGGGCAGCATGGACGTGCTCGGCCAGCTCTTGGTCGAACCGGCCGAGGTCGAGCGCGAGCTGCTCGGCGTAGCCGCGGAGGTCCGGGTCGCGTAGGCGAGCCTGGTTCTCGTACAGCACGTCGTGCATCTCCCAGAACCGGCCCTGGGCAGCCGCACCCTCGGCGCTCTCCGCGGCCTGTTCGGCATGCGGGTGCGAGGTCGTGATGGGGAAGTTTCGAAACACGAACCGGAGCCCATCGCCAAGCCGGGACTGCAGCTCCTTGACGATGGGAT
>Ga0193751_1000799_pt1 | contig 22229 bp, 15 predicted proteins | sample L1c2metaG_FD_143050 | JGI IMG/M metagenome (GOLD analysis project Ga0193751, IMG submission 143050) | Soil microbial communities from a riparian zone of the East river system, Colorado, United States - L1c2 | ecosystem: Environmental > Terrestrial > Soil > Riparian zone | place: USA: East River... | reverse complement strand
AGGCCGCTGCGGCTGCCCGATCCCGCGAGCGGCCAGGGCCGGCGGGACACCGGGAGGCTCCGCCGCGCCCGCGCCCGCGCCCGCAGCCGCGGCGGCCTGCGGCGCTGAGCCTGGCCGCCGGCCTCGGCCGGCCGGGGCCCTGCTGCCGGGCGCCGGGCCGGGCGTCGCCCGGCTAGCGGGAGCATCCACCCCGCCTGCGACGGCACCCGGAGCCGCCTCCTCGACGATCGGGTCCTCCTGCACCTGGATCTGGAGGTTGAACAGATTGCCGACCGACTCTTCCTTGATGCCCTCCATCATGGCGCCGAACAGGTCGAAGCCCTCGCGCTGGTACTCGATGAGCGGATCACGCTGGGCCATGGCGCGCAGGCCGATGCCCTCGCGCAGGTAGTCCATCTCGTACAGGTGCTCGCGCCACTTGCGGTCGAGCACTGACAGCACCACCCGCCGCTCCACGTCGCGCATCACCTCGGGAGTCAGCTCCTGCGTCCGGCGTTCATAGGCCGCCTGAGCGTCCTGCTGCACGATCTCGGTAATGAGCTCGGCCGACAGCCCGGCGCGCTCGCCGCCTGCCTCGTCGATCATCTGGTCGATCGCTACCCCGCCGGGATAGAGCTGCCCGAATGCGCGCCAGAGCTTGTCCAGGTCCCATTCCTCGGGGAAGCCCTCGGCAGTGGCGCCCGACACATAGCCGGCGATGACCTCGTTGATCATTCCCCGGATCTGGTCCTGCATGTCCGCGCCCTCTAGCACCGTGCGCCGCTCGTCGTAGACGACATGGCGCTGGCGGTTCATCACGTCGTCGTACTTGAGCAGATCCTTGCGGATCTCGAAGTTCTGCTGCTCGACCTGCGTCTGAGCGGACCTGATCGAGCGGCTGACGGCCTTCGACTCAATCGGGACATCTGGCTCGGTCTTGAGCCACTCCATGAAATGCGCGACCTTATCGGCGTTGAACATCCGCATCAGGTCGTCCTCAAGTGACAGGTAGAACCGAGACGTGCCGGGGTCGCCCTGCCGGCCAGACCGGCCGCGCAGCTGGTTGTCAATCCGGCGTGACTCGTGCCGTTCGGTGCCGAGCACGTACAGGCCCCCGGCGCCGACGACTTCCTCGTGCTCTTCGGCCACCGCGCGCCTGGCCTTGTCGACTGCCTCGGGCCACGCCGCCTCGAAGTCCTCTGGCGTGTCTACCGGGGAGAGGCCGCGCTGGTGCAGCTCCAGATCCGCGATGAACTCGGGGTTCCCGCCCAGCATGATGTCGGTACCGCGGCCCGCCATGTTCGTGGCCACGGTGACCGCGCCCTTGCGGCCCGCCTGGGCGATGATCGCGGCCTCGCGCTCGTGGTACTTAGCGTTCAGGACCTCGTGCGCGATCCCCTTGCGCTTGAGCATCCTGGACACGAGCTCTGACTTCTCGACGCTGGTGGTACCGACCAGAATCGGCTGGCCAGCCTGGTTCCGCGCTGCGATGTCCTCGACCAGGGCGTCGAACTTGGCCTGCACCGTCTGGTAGATGATGTCGCTCTCATCGGCCCTGATCATCGGCATGTTGGTGGGAATCGGGACGACGCCGAGCTTGTAGGTCTGGTGGAACTCGTTGGCCTCGGTCTGCGCGGTGCCGGTCATCCCGGCGAGCTTGTCGTAGAGCCGGAAGTAGTTCTGCAGGGTGATCGTGGCGAGCGTCTGGTTCTCGTCCTTGATCTGCACGCCCTCCTTGGCCTCGATGGCCTGGTGCATGCCCTCGCTGTACCGGCGCCCCGGCAGCATCCGGCCGGTGAACTCGTCAACGATCAGGACCTCGCCGTTGACGATTACGTAGTCCTTGTCCTTCTTGTACAGCTCCTTTGCCTTGATCGCGTTGTTGAGGAAGCTGACGAGGGGGGTGTTCACCGACTCGTACAGGTTGTCGATGCCGAGCCAGTCCTCGACCTTCTCGACGCCTGACTCCAGGATGCCGACCGTCTTCTTCTTCTCGTCCACCTCGTAGTCGCCCTCGCCGTCCTGGCCGCGGCGCAGCCGGGGCGCGATCTTGGCGAACTCGAGGTACCAGATGCTGTTCTGGTCGGCCGGCCCGCTGATGATCAGCGGGGTGCGGGCTTCGTCGATGAGAATGGAGTCGACCTCGTCCACGATCGCGAAGTTATGCCCGCGCTGGACGCATTCCTCCAGGCCCCAGGCCATGTTGTCCCTGAGGTAGTCGAAGCCGAACTCGTTGTTGGTCCCGTAGGTGATGTCAGCCAGGTAATGCTGGCGGCGCTCGTCCGGCTCCATCTGAGCCAGGATGACTCCCACCTCGAGGCCGAGGAACCGGTGAATGCGGCCCATCCATTCCGAGTCGCGCTTGGCCAGGTAGTCGTTGACGGTGACGACGTGCACGCCCTTACCCGACAGGGCACTGAGGTACGCGGGCAGCACCCCGGTCAGCGTCTTGCCCTCGCCGGTCTTCATTTCCGCGATGTTGCCCATGTGCAGCGCCGCGCCGCCCATCAGCTGCACGTCAAAGTGCCGCTGGCCAAGCGTTCTCTTGGCCGCCTCCCGCACGGCGGCGAAAGCCTCGGGCAGCAGGTCATCGAGCGACTCGCCCTCTTCGTGACGTTGCCTGAACTCGTCGGTCATCGCCCGCAGCTCGGCGTCACTGAGCGCCGCGAAGTCCTCCTCGATGGAGTTGACCTGGTCCGCGATCCGCTTGAGCCTGCGCAGGAGCTTTCCCTCGCCGGCGCGAAGGACACTATCGATAATTGCTGGCACTTCTCGTCGCGCTCCTCGCGGATCGTCTGACTGGCTGGAACTGCCGCCTTGCCGCATGCCGCGTGTCCGCGGGACGCCAGCAAGAGCAGGCTTCGGGCCTTGCGGCCGACCGGCACCACCGTCTTCACAGCCATGGTAGGCGAGACCGGAGTCGATGCCGAGTCCGCGTGATCGCGCCCACCACAGGGGGCGAGTACTGGCCTGCTTCAGGGCCTGACCACAATGATATGTACGTCGGCCACGCAAGGACGAGAGGAGCAGCGCGCATGGCGAACCAAGTGGAACCGGGCACCATGGGAGGCGCCGCGCAGGAGCCAGGCAGTTTCGGCGACGCCGCGGGCGCCCAGGCCGCAGGCTACGCCGCGTCCAGCCCGGATACCTTTGGCGTCCCAGCGTATGAACAGGGCACGCTCACCCATCAGGCGGCCGCCGGCGTCGCTCACACTCCGTATCACGGGCGGCCGGTGTCCTGGGTTGCCGTTTCGATGATCATGGCTGGCTTCCTGGTCGGTGGCCTGGCCCTCATCTTCGGTCAGCACGGCCCGACCTGGTGGCTGTTCTGGACCGGGGCAGGAGTGGCGGTCCTCGGCGCTCTGCTCGCGCTCGCGACGGACATCTTCGAGGACTGGTATTAGGCCGCACCGGCCGTACGGCGAGCTGCCGGGATTGTCAGAGGCAGTGGTTACGCTCAGCGCTCGTGGCCAGCACTAGTCCTCCGGCTCCGCAGCTCACTCTCACGCCGGACGAAGCCCGCCTGATGACCCTGCGCGCGCAGGGCTTCATCGGCACCGAAGGGCGGCGCGGCGGAGTCCCCGGCATGCTTCGCCGGCTGGGGGCAGTCCAGCTGGACACGATCAGCGTGCTGGCGCGCTCCCATGAGCTGGTCGCCTACGCGCGCCTTGGCGCGATCGGCAGGGACAAGGTCGAGCGGGCCTACTGGCACCCGCGCGAGCCGGGCGCGTTCGAGTACTGGTCACACGCGGCCTGCGTGCTGCCGATCGAGGAGTGGCCGTACTACGCCTTCCGCCGGCGGGCATTCCTGGCCAGGGGGCTGCGCTGGCACCAGAGGCGCGAGAGCGTCTGCTCGGAGGTACTGGCCAGGCTTCGGTCCGAAGGCCCGCTGACGGCTACCCAGCTGGGCGGGGCCAAGAAGGGCGGCGAATGGTGGGACTGGTCAGATACCAAGATCGCCGTTGAGTGGCTGCTCGATACCGGCGACGTCATCTGCTCCCGGCGCACGGGCTGGCGGCGGGTGTATGACCTGCCGGAGCGCGTCCTGCCCGAGGAGCTGCGGCAGGCCGAGATGACCGACGCGCAGTGCCTGACTCATCTGACCGCCGTCGCCGCGCGGGCGCTGGGGGTCATCACCAGGGCGGACCTGACCGACTACCAGCGGCTGCCGAACTTCGGCACGGGCCGGAACGCCGCGGGACTGTCCGCGGACGAAGCCGCGCTCGCGGCCGGCCTGACTCCGGTAGCGATCGGCGGTGCAGGCGCTCTTGTCCCGGCGTGGGCCGACCCCGCTGCCCTGGCCGGTCCGGCCGCCGCGAACGGCGCGCCCGCGCGCCGGGGCCGGCACCGGGTAACACTGCTGTCGCCGTTCGACTCTCTGGTCTGGGACAGGAAGCGCACGCTGCGGATGTTCGGCTTCGAGCACAGCCTGGAGGCGTACGTGCCTGCGGCCAAGCGCGTTCACGGCTATTTCACGATGCCGCTGCTCGCGGGCGGGCGGCTCGTCGGCCGGGTGGATCCGGCCCGCAGCGGGCGGACGCTTATCGCCCGCCAGCTGACCCTGGATACGCCGAAGGCGGCCGAGCCGATGGCACGGGCGCTGGCCGATGCTGCCGCCTGGGTCGGCTGCGACAGCGTGCAGCTCGGGCAGGTGAAGCCGTCCCAGCTGGAGCAGCGGCTGCGGGCCGCGCTGACGGCTACCGGAGCCTAGCCCACGGCAGGCATGCCGGGCCCGCCAGGCTGCCGGGGACAAGCGCGCCCGTGCCGTCGGACAAGCGCGCCTGTGCCGTCCGGTGACGCCTCGGGATGCGGACGCGTCAGCCGAACTCGATCAGCTTGTCCCGCACCGCGACCATCACGGCCTCCATCCTCGAGTGGATCTGCAGCTTCTCCAGGATGTTGCGAACGTGATTCTTGACCGTGTTGTCGGAGATGAACAGCTCCTTGCCGATGTCGCGGTTGTTCATTCCTCTGGCCACGAGCTTGAGCACCTGCATCTCGCGATCAGTCAGCCGGGGCGCCGGTATCTGCTCGACCCGCTCCTCCTCGTCCCGCCTGGCCAGCGTCGCGAACTCATGCAGCAGCTTGCCGGCCATCGAGGGGTTGATGAGCGACTGGCCGCCGTGTACCGCGCGCACTGTCTCGGCGACCTCGTCCAGCGGGATGTCCTTGAGCAGATAGCCGCTCGCGCCCGCCCTGATGGCCTCGAAGAGGTCTTCCTCCTCGTCGCTGATCGTGAGGATCACGATCTTTGCGCTGGGAACCACCTCTTTCATCGCCCGGCAAGCCTCGATCCCGCTGCTTCGGGGCATCCGGATGTCCATCAGGACGACGTCCGGCAGCGACTCGCCGGCCTTCTTGACCGCCTCCTCGCCATCACTGGCCTCGCCGACAAGCTCGATGTCCTGCTCGGCGGCCAGGACCATCTCAAGTCCGCGGCGGAAAAGCGCGTGATCATCAACAATCAGCGTGCGGATGGGCTCGGGATGCTCCGGGGTGCCTGACGCGTCGTGACCGGCCCCGGTACTACCGCCCATGACCCCTCCTCCCATGACCGTCGCTCCGCCGCTGCACCGGCAACAGCGACTAGGCGGGTGCCAGCCGACGAGATGCCAGCCGGCGCGATGCCAGCCGACGCGATGCCAGCCGGCGCGATGCCAGCCGGCGCGATGCCAGCCGGGTTGCGCCCGCCGCGGACGAAGCTACTCCGCGCCTTCCGCAGACCCTGCGCCGTCGTGCGATCAAACTCTCGCCGACTAGCGCCCCGCATGCAAGCGCGAGCCTGCCGTCAGCGGGCGCGCCGCGCGGCTTCCGGTCGCCAGACGGGCCGGCTAGCCGACCGGTCAGCCGGCCGGCGGACGCGTCCCGTTCCTTGTCTGCCCGTTGGCCAGCCCGCTGGTCCGCGCCCGGACGGCGGTCCGCTGCGGCTCGCCGGCCGCGCCCTCCTTCGGCTCCTCCACCAGGCGAATCACGCCGTATTGGTAGCCGCACCGCCGGTACACGACGCTGGGGAGGCCGCCCTGGATATCGCGAAAGAGGAAGAAATCATGGCCCACCAGCTCCATCTCGAGCAGCGCCTGGTCGATCGCCATCGGGCTGGCGCCATGGAACTTCTCCCTGACCACCAGCGGCCCGTCGCCCTCCATCTCGATGGGGACCACGTCATCCGGCGTCGCGCCGTCCCGCGATGCGCTAGGGACGCTGTCCGCGGGGCCAGGCTCCTCATCAGCTGGGGCGGCCTCCGGCAGCGTGCCGGGCTCTGGCGGCGCCGGCTCGCCCGCCTCGGGCAGGTCGGCAGGCCGGAATGCCGCACGCGCGCCGTGACGGCTCCTCCGGCGGTCATTCGCCCGCCGCACCTGCGACTCCAGCCTCGCCAGCGCCATGTCGAGCGCGGCGAAACGGTCCTCTGCGGCGGCCTCGGCACGGATGGCCGGACCGCTGGAAGTGATGGTCAGCTCGACGCGCTCTTTCCGCCCGGACTGTCGCGGGTTACGCTCCGCCGATACCTCGACGTCGATCCTGATCGCCTTGGCGGTCAGCCTCTCGATCTTGGTGAGCTTTGCTGTCGCGTGCTTGCGGAATCGTTCCAGCACGTCGGTGTGCCGGCCTTTGAAGATGATGTCCACTCAGGAACCCCCTTCTGTCCGGTCCTTGGGATGACACCCGCCCGGCCGACCTGGTCTTCGACCCCACATCCGCCTGCTGAGGGGCTCGCGGCCTGCTTGTGCCACTACTACCCTTCTCCCTACCCAGGGGACGTCGGATCCCCCGGCGGGGCAGGACTTACTTCTAAGCCGCACCGTGATCAGTCGACGAGAAGTCGCCTTACGTGGGCCGTTTCGCCTGCGGCTGGCATCGGCTTGCCGGGACGGCCGCCCCGCTGGCGGGGAAGCCTGCCCGACGCAACCACGGACCCGGGCGGGTGCCATGGCATGACGCTAGCCCGGCTAGCTCCGAATGTCAGGAGGGGATGCTCGGAGTTTCCACTGAGGGGGGCAGAAGCTACCCTGACCGGCACCTTGAGCGGCAGCCGGCCGGGGCAGTCCCGGCGGCCCGCGGTCGTCGGCTCAGCCCGGATACGCCGGGGCGCGGCCATGGCTGACCGGCCGCCAGGTGGGCGGCGAGCCCGACGAGACCAGGATCTGGCCGCCGGATGTGCCGGCGACCAGAACGGATCCCTCGGCCGTGATCGAGACCGTGCCTGGCTCGGTCACGATCGGGACGGAGGCGCCGCCGGTCAGCGGGACGTCGTACAGCTGAGCCCCGTGCGCCTGCCCCAGCACCAGCACGTGATCCGCGTCGTACCAGCTCAGCGCGGACGGATCGGGGACATCGGCGCCGATCGCCACCGGCAGCCCGTACTGCCCGATGTAGGTCCGCTCCTCCGAGCCGTGGCCGGTGCGGCTAATGGCCCCGAGCAGCACGTCCGCCGATCCCTTCTTATTCCGCACGATCATCACGACCCGCACGCCGTCCGGAGCGACGCGCAGGGCGACGATGGTGTCCGATGACGGCAGGCTCGCGGACGGCCCGGCGAGCGCGCTCGCTCCCGCGAGGAACACCGGGACTGCCGCGCTTTGGCCGGGCGGCAGCATCCAGACGTGCGCGCCCGCCGCAGCCCAGATATTTCCCTGGTTGTCCCAGCTCAACGCCGTGCAGGTACCGCTGTTGAGCTGACGGTGGGTCAGCGTGGCGTCACGCTGGAGCACACCCGAGTAGACCAGGCACCCCTTATGCTCCGGGACTATCCCGGCAATCTGCGCCCCGCCAGGTGACACTGCGATCGCGGTGAAAGGAAGCTGGCTGATGCCTGACGGCCCGGCGACCTGCCGGGCCGCCTGCCCGCCGCCGGGCAGCAGCTTGATACCGCCGCCGCTGTCCAGGAAGTACGCGCCGCCGACCGGGCTGGCCGACATCAGGCCGCGGTACGCCGACAGCACCTGATACTGCCGGCCATGCGGGTGCTGCACCTGATGATTGATCTCCAGCACGACCGACTTGATATCCGGCGTCGAGTAGGAGGTGCTCGTCAGCGTCCAGACGAGCTGGGCCGCTATCTCGCCGAGAACCTGAGGGCTCGCCTTGGCGGCCGACCCGCCCAGGTCGACAACCGCGCTATTGCCGAGGATCTTGACTCTCTTCCCGAGCAGCGTCGTCCCCGCCGGGAAGTCGGTCCTCGTCGCCCCGGACAGCCAGCCGGTCGGATCCTTGAGCAGGGCATCCACCAGCCCCGTCGCCGGTTCGGCATTGTTGTCCTGCTGCGGGACGAATACCGGGTCGGGCACCAGGCTGGCGCCTGAGGGCGCGAAGAAGTACAGATTGCGCGGTTTGTAGTCACGCTGGAAATCAGGCTTGGTGAGAATCAGCGATGTCAGCGACGGCAGCCGGGAAATCCGCCATTGCCCGTTGATCTTGACGAGCGTGAAGGTGTCGGCCTCCTTCGACTCCGACGAGGTCAGATACTGACCGCTGCCGTTCAGCGTGGCCAGGCGCTGGCCGGTGAACTTGACCGTGGCGGTCAGCTGCCCGCCAGGCACGAGGTTCCTGGGCGGAGCCCCGATGGTGACCTTCGGCGCCGGCCCCACCACAGTAGCCGCCCAGCCCGGCGTCCACTTCTGGCGTGCAGCGGGCGTGAGATAGGCGCGCGCAGCCGCGTGGTTGTGCACGAAGCTGGTACTCGCGGCCAGGAAGCCGGTGACGATCTGGTCGGCTCTCCAGCCAGGGCCGGGCGGCACCGGGATCGGCTGCGGGTTGTTCTGGGTCTGGCCGTTACCGCTCTGGACCACCGCGAACGGCTGCACCGGACCGGTCGTCGGCATCGTGGCACATCCGCTGGCCAGAACGGCGATAGCGGCCGCCGGGACGGACCTCCTGATGGCCGCACCCCGCCGGAGCCCGGCGGCCCCGGTGCTGCTGCCGCAGGCAGCCGGACGGCGAGCGCTAGGCATGTGACGCCTCGCCGGTCCCAGCCGCCTGGACCACCCCAGCAGCCTCTTCCGCCCCGGCAGCCTTCCTCGGCCCGGCGGCCTTCCTCGGCCCGGCAGCCTTCCTCGGCCCGGCAGCCTTCCTCGGCCCGGCAGCCTGGACCACCCCAGCAGCCTCTTCCGCCCCGGCAGCCTCGCCGTCGCTGTCCTGACCTGCCCGCCGGGGAGAACTCTGCACCGCGCCCGCGATGGCGCCCGCCCGCTGGGCCAGCATGCTGTCCAGCTCGGCTTCATCGGGGCCCAGCGGGAGCGGCGATCCGGCGAGCTCGCCGCCGGCGATCCTGGGCAGGGTCAGCCGGAACACTGACCCCCGGCCGGACTCGCCCCAGGCCTCCAGCCATCCTCCGTGCAGGCGGGCGTCCTCGAGCGCGATCGCCAGCCCGAGGCCGGTCCCGCCCGAGGTCCTGGCCCGCGCTGGATCGGCGCGCCAGAACCGGTCGAAGGCGAGGTTCTCCTCGCCGGGCGCCAGACCGACCCCGTAGTCCCGCACCGCGACGGCCACCGCATTGCTGTCACTGGCGACAGTGACGACCGCATCCCGGTTCTCGCCGTGCTCCACCGCATTCACCAGGAGGTTCCGCAGGATGCGCTCGACCCTGCGCCGGTCGACCTCCGCGACGCACGGATCGGCGGGCAACCTGAACTCGATCTTGGCGCCACGGCGCTCCGCGAGCTGCTGCGCGATGTCGGCCGCGTGCCGCGCCAGATCGCAGACATCGACCGGCTCGGCGTCCAGAGTCGCCGCGTTGGCGTCGTATCTGCTGATCTCCAGCAAGTCGATCAGCAGCGACTCAAAGCGCTCCAGCTGGCTTTGCAGGAGCTCAGCGGACCGCGATGCCGACACGTCCAGCTGCTCTCTGGACTCGAACAGCAGATCAGCGGCAATCCTGATGGTGGTCAGCGGAGTACGCAGCTCATGCGACACATCAGAGACGAACTGCCGCTGCACCTGGGACAGCTCCTGCAGTTCGCGCATCTTCTCCTGCAGGCTGGCCGCCATCTCGTTGAACGACGTGGCCAGGGCGGCTAGCTCATCAGTCCCCCGGACCTGCACGCGCTCATCAAGATTGCCGGTCGACAGGCGCTGTGCGCCCTGCGCGGCCCTCGCCACCGGCACCACTACCCAGCGGGTGACCAGCGAGGCGATCGCGGCCAGCAGGAAGACCACAGCGAGGCCGACCAGCAGCAGCGTGCGCTGCACGAGGGCCAGGCTCTGCTGCTCCTGGGTCAGCGGGAAGAAGTAGTACAGCTGGAAGTAGTTCCCGAACGGCGCGCCGAGCAGCAGCCCGGGCACGCGGCCCTGGTGACCAGGGAAGGGCAGGCTGGCCGGCGTGAGGCTCATGGTGCTCACGCTGCTCTTCCTGTCCCTTTCCACCTGCTGTATCAGCCGGGCCGGGATATCGGCGGGCGGGATACCGACGGTGTACCCGCCCTCCATCACCGGCGGGCCGTCCTTGAAAAGCCTGACCGCGACGCTGAAGTTGCTCGCCGTACTGCTCTCGGTCCGAAGCTGGCTGACGATGTCGTACATGAGGCCAGGCGTCGAAGGGCTGAGCTTCGCATTCACGCCGGCCTCGCCCTCGGCGACGATCAGCCCCTGCGCCGCCTGGCTTTCCGCAGACTTCACCTTGGCTTGCAGCAGGCCGTTGGCGATCTGCTGAATCAGGAAGAAGCCGAGGACGGTGACGACGACGACCGAGAGCAGCAGCGTCGCCGTGACCACCCGCAACTGCAGCGACCGGCGCCACCGGGTGCGCGCGGCGCGGGCCAGGGCGTAGCTGTAGGCGCGTGCCCTGGCGGCAATCCGGATCAGCTCACGCGGCCAGGAGGCTGCCCCGGCGACGCGCGCAACATCCGGCAGCGCCGGAGCCGCATCCCCAGCGCCGACCGCGCCAAAGTGAGCACCGCTCCCAGCGTTTCCGCTGGTCGCCGCCCCCTTCATGACCTTTCTCCGCTGAATCAGTCACCACCCGCATATGCCAGGGCAGCCTGGTCGGCCTGCCCTGATCAGCCTGGCCCCGCCTTGTAGCCCACGCCTCGGACCGTGACGACGATCTCGGGCCGCTCGGGATCCTTCTCGATCTTGGCGCGCAGCCGCTGGACATGGACATTGACCAGGCGGGTGTCGGCAGCGTGCCGGTACCCCCACACCTGCTCCAGCAGCACCTCCCTGGTGAACACCTGACGCGGCTTCCGGGCCAGCGCCACCAGCAGGTCGAACTCCAGCGGGGTGAGGTTCAGCGGCTCGCCCGCGCGCTTCACCGCGTGCCCGGCCACGTCGATGCTGACATCGCCGATCGCGAGCATCTCGGGCGCCGGGTCGTCGGTGCGGCGCAGCCGCGCCCTGACCCGTGCGATCAGCACCTTCGACTGGAACGGCTTGACGATGTAGTCGTCGGCACCCGATTCCAGCCCGAGCACTACGTCGACGGTGTCGCTCTTGGCGGTGAGCATCACGATCGGCACGCCCGACTCGGCCCGGATTTGCCGGCAGACGTCGATCCCGTCCATGCCGGGAAGCATCAGGTCGAGCAGCACGAGATCTGGCTTGGTGTCGCGGAACACCTCCATCGCCATGTCTCCGTCGGCCACGAACGTGGGCTCGAAGCCCTCGCCACGCAGCACGATTCCCAGCATCTCGGCGAGGGCGGCGTCATCATCGACGACCAGCACGCGACCTTTCATGTTTCCCATCGTTCCACGTAAGCGGCGGCAAGGGGACCTGCACTTGCGGCGCGTCCCGCGCCCAGGTCTCGCAGGTTACCTGCAGTGACCGGCTGAACCACGCCGTATTCGGACACTATCGCGGTCACCAGGGATGGCGGCGTCACGTCGAACGCGGGGTTGTACGCCGCCGTGCCGGCCGGCGCCACTGGCTGACCCGCCAGGCAGGTAACCTCCCTGGCCGGCCGGTGCTCGACGGTGATCGACCCGCCGTCGGGGGTGGCCAGGTCGATCGTGGAAGCCGGAGCCACCACCACGAACGGCACCCCGTGATGCCGGGCGAGCACCGCCAGGCCGTAGGTGCCCACCTTGTTGGCGACGCTGCCGTCAGCCGCGATCCGGTCGGCCCCCACCAGGACGATATCGACCTCCCCCGCCGCCATCAGCGACGCCGCAGCGTTGTCAGCCAGCACCGCGTGCGGGATATCGGCCCGCCTGGCCTCGTACGCGGTCAGCCGCGCGCCCTGCAGCAGCGGCCGGGTCTCGTCCACCCAGAGCCTGGCCAGCCTGCCCGCCCGGTGCGCGGCGAGAATCACCGCGAAGGCCGTCCCCTCCCCGGCCGAGACCAGCGCGCCGGTATTACAGTGCGTGAGCACTCTCGCCCCGTGCGGAACCAGGGCCAGACCGTGCCCGGCCATGGCCGCGCTGGCCGCGGCATCCTCCGCGGCGATCGTCAGGGCCTCGGTGACCGCAGCCCGCGCGGCTTGCCGTTTCGCGTCGGGGCCGTCCGCCTGCAGGGCGCGCAGGTATGCGCCGAGCGCCCGCCTGGCGCCCCAGCCCAGGTTCACCGCTGTCGGCCTGGCGCGCTCGATCGCCGCGGCTGCCCCCCGCACGTCGTCGTCGCGGTGTGCCGCCAGCCCGACGCCGAACGCGCCGGCTATCCCCAGCAGCGGCGCGCCCCGCACCACCAGCCGCGCGATGGCATCCACCAGGGCGGGGACCGCGCGGCACGTGACCACGGTCTCGGCGGCCGGCAGCCTGGTCTGGTCCAGCAGCGCGATCGCGGGCCCCTCGGGCGGGTCCACCCAGCGCAGCGCAGGAATGCTCACCCTCTGAGTGTGCGTGCTGACCGCGCCCGCGCGCGACCCCGCCGGGAACGCCCGTAGCCGGGCGTCGCGGGCGGTTCCGGATGAATATCCGATTTCATAACGATCCATCGCCCCCTCATCTCGTCCGGCATCGTGTGACTATGTCCGCGAACCGGCGCGGCGGCCTCGCTGGACGATCCGACCTCCGGTTCAGCCAGGGATCTGCTGCTGGGTAATGCGGCCCGGCATCGGCGGCTGACCGGCGATGATTGCGCCAGACTCTGGGCGCCGCCCGCTGTCAAGGACCTGGCAGGCGGTTCGTGCCAAATATGCGATTTCGTAACGGCGCTCAGCTCTCATCTCGCCCGCCATCGTGCGAGTATTGGCGCGAACCGGCGGGGTCGCGTCAGCGGCGGCAGGACCAGACACAACCGTGAGCGCCCCGTCAAGGAGCGGACATGACCGACAGCACCTCTTGGGGCGGGCCGGGGGAGCCCGATCCCAGCCCGCAGCCCGGCCAGGGCGGATACGGACAGCAGCCAGACCAGGAGTCCTACGGCCAGCCCGGCTACGGCCAGCCCGGCTACGGCCAGCCCGGCTACGGGCAGCCTCCTGGCTACGGCCAGCCAGGGCAGCCGGAGTACGGGCAGCAGCCGGGCCAGGGAGCTTACGGACAGCCAGGCCAGCCCGGCTACGGCCAGCCTCCTGGCTACGGCCAGCCCGGCTACGGCCAGCCTGGCTACGGCCAGCCCGGCTACGGCCAGCCTGGCTACGGCCAGCCCGGCTACGGGCAGTATGGTCCGCCAGGCGGCTGGACTGCGGCCAGCGGCCCTCAGCCCGGCGGGATCCCGCTCCGTCCGCTGTCACTGAGCGACATCCTGAACGGGGCTTTCACGTCGATCCGGCGCAACCCCAGGGCAACGCTGGGGTTCTCCGCCATTGTCCTGGCCTGCTCCGGCGTCGTGTCAACGTTGCTGTCGCTCGCGATCAGGGGCGCGGTCGATAACGCGCACGCGCTGACCCTCGGGACCCAGCAGTCATCGAGCGAGCAGCTGTCGAGCCTGGCCCACCTGGGGGTCACCGTGCTGGCCGCCGGCCTGCTGTCGATTGTTCTCGGCCTGGCCGTCGAGATCATCCTGACCGGAATGCTCACCGCCGTCATCGGGCACGGGATCCTCGGCCGCACCGTCAGCATCGGCGAGGCCTGGCGGGTCACCGCGCCGCGCCTGCCTGCCGTGCTCGGGACGACGCTGCTGGGCGGCCTCATTATCGCCGCGCTGTGGATTCCCTACGTTGCCATTATCGTCCTGCTCGTCGTGGTGCATGCGGCCGTCCTGGCGGCGATCCTTGGCGTGCTCGGCTTCCTGGCGATGCTCTGCGTCACCTTCGCCACCGGGGTGATGTTCAGCCTCGCGCCGGCGGCCGTGGTCCTCGAGCGGCAGGGACCCTGGTCGGGGCTCAGGAGGTCGTGGCAGCTGGTCCGCACCAGCTTCTGGCGGGTACTCGGGATTCTCCTGCTGACCCTCGTCATCATTTTCTTCGCCAGCCTGGTACTGAATATCCCGTTCCTGGTCATCGAGGGAGTTTCGGGCGGCGGCGGATTCGGGACGGCCGCGTTCGGTGGATCGGTGCTGAGCATCATTGTCGCTGCCGTCGGCGGAATCGTCGTCGGGGCGATCACCAGGCCGCTCCTGGCTGGGGTCGCCGTCCTGCTGTATCTCGACATGCGGATGCGCAGCGAAGGCCTGGATCTGGTCCTGCAGAATGCGGCGCAGAATCAGCAGCTGACCGGTGATGAATTCGCCACATTGTGGCGGCCGCGGGCGGCCGGTCAGGGACCGGCGGCCGGTCAGGGACCGGCCGCCGCCCCGACGGCGTGGTGAGGGCCGCTGGCATTTACCATCTGGCCGGCGCGGCAGCGCCGGCCGGCAGCGTGCCGGGCATCGGCCGGCGTGCCGCGCAGCAGCTCGCGCGCAGAGAGCTGTCGAAGGCCATCTACCAGCCCTCACTTGCCCAGCGGTTCCTTAACTGGCTCGGCCGGCTGGGGGTCAATGTGAACGTCAGCGTGCCCGGCGGCTGGTGGGCGCTGATTGCTCTCATCGTGGTGGTGGTTCTGGTGACCGCCACCGTGATCTTCCGGATCCGGCCGGCTCGGTCGCACCGCAGCGGAGGCGGTGCGCTGCTGGCGGGCCAGCCGCTCAGCGCCCGAGATCATCGCCAGCGGTCTGAGCGCTCGGCGACCGCGGGCGACTTCTCCGCCGCCATCATCGAGCGCGTGCGGGCGATCGCCGTCGAGCTTGAGCAGCGCGGTGTCCTGGCACCGCGGCCGGGACGGACCGCTGACGAGCTCGCGGCCGAGGCCAGCCGCCCGCTGCCTGCTCATGCCAGCGAACTCACCGCGGCCATGCGGCTGTTCGACGAGGTCATGTACGGGGGCCGGGACGGTACCCAGGACGGCTACCAGCGTGTTCGGGATCTCGACGCCCGTCTCCAGGTGGCCAGGCCGACCAGCTCCGCCGATCTGCTGCCGGCCGGAACGGCGGGTCCAGTGCCATGATCGCGACGGCACCGCCTGCTCCGCCCGCCACCCGGCACGGGCCGAAGGCCGCACCGGCCGCCGGATCCGCCGCGGATATCTGGCGCAGGTGGCGCATGCCTCTCGCCATCATCGCGGTCGTCCTCATCGGCGGAATCGTCATCGCGCTGCTGAAGCCGGCGCCGCCGGCCATCGGATACCTCGACCCCGCGGGCAACGGGCCGTTTGGCACGCACGCGCTGGCCAGCCTGCTGGCCGGGCGCGGCCACCGCGTGATCAGGACAGTGACTCCCGCCGCGGCCGCGGCCGCGGCGGAGCAGGGCGGCGCGACCCTCGTCATCACCAGCCCGCAGTTCCTGTCCAGGCGGCAGCTCAGCACCCTGGCGCGCCTGCCCGGCCCGGTGGTCATCGTGGAGCCCGATCAGACCGCCCTGGCGGAACTGGCCCCGGGCACCGCCCTGGCCGGAGGCACCGTGGTCGGCCCGCTGCCGCCGGGCTGCGATCTGGCCGCAGCGCAGCTCGCCGGCAACGCCGACATGGGCGGGCTCGGACTGCGGATCGCGCCCGGCATCTCGGCCGCGGCATCCTGCTACCGGGCGGACGGGCGGGCCTATCTGGTTCGGTACTCATCGGACGGACGGCTGATCACGCTCATCGGAACGGGCGAGCCGCTCACGAACGGGGCCCTGGGCTGGCTCGGGAATGCCGCTCTCGCGCTCAACCTGCTGGGCACCACACCGCGCATCGTCTGGCTGGTCCCCTCCCCCGCCATCGTCGCGGGGGCCGGGCCGGCGACCAGGCAGAGGCCGCTCACCAGCCTGCTCCCGCTCGGTGCCGACCTGGTGGCGATCCAGTTGTGCATCGCCGTGCTGCTCGCCGCGCTCTGGCGAGCCCGACGGCTCGGACCGCTCGTCCCCGAGCAGTTGCCGGTCGTCGTCCGGGCTTCGGAGACCGTGGAGGGCCATGCCCGGCTCTACCAGTCGCGCCGGGCGCGCGGCCGGGCAGCAGCCGCACTGCGGACGGCGATGCTGCATCGCCTCATGCCCGCCGTAGGGCTGGCACCCGGCGCGCACCCTGACGCCATCACGGCCGCGATCAGCGCGCGCTCGGACGTCAGCTCGGCCAGGATCGAGCTGATGCTGTTCGGGCCGGCGCCGAGCACGGACGCGACGCTCGTCATGCTCGCAGCTGACCTTGATGCGCTGGAAAGGGAGGTACGCGCGCAGTGAACCCGAAATTCCCGGCGACGGCCGGGCCCGGCGGGCACGATCTCGCGGCCGGGCTACCTCATCAGGCCGATGACCTGCTGGGCCGCCGCGATCCGCACGGCGCGCTCTCCGCAGTCAGGGCCGAGGTCGCCAAGGCGGTGGTAGGCCAGGAGGGAGTCATCACCGGGCTGCTCATCGCGCTGCTCTGCCAGGGGCACGTGCTGCTGGAAGGCGTGCCAGGCGTCGCCAAGACCCTGCTGGTGCGAGCCCTCGCCGCCTCACTGTCGCTGGACAGCAAGCGGGTCCAGTTCACGCCGGACCTGATGCCAGGCGACGTGACCGGCTCCTTGATCTACGATGCGAAGACCTCGCAATTCGAGTTCCGCAATGGCCCGGTCTTCACCAACCTGCTGCTCGCGGACGAGATCAACAGGACGCCTCCCAAGACGCAGGCCGCGCTGCTCGAGGCCATGGAGGAGCGCCAGGTCTCGGTCGAGGGCACGCCGCGGCCGCTGCCGGTGCCCTTCCTGGTCGCGGCCACGCAGAACCCCGTCGAGTACGAGGGAACCTATCCGCTGCCCGAAGCGCAGCTGGACCGGTTCCTGCTCAAGCTGACCGTCGCGCTGCCCGAGCGAGCTGATGAGATCGGGATCCTCGCCATGCACGCGGCCGGATTCGACCCGCGCGACCTGGCCGCCGCGGGAATCCGCCAGGTCGCCGGAGCCGGGGAGCTGGCCTCGGCACGTGCCGCCGTGCGCAAACTGCACCTAGCCCCCGAGATCACCGGTTATATCGTCGACATCTGCCGCGCCACCAGGACCTCGGCATCACTGCAGCTGGGCGTCTCCCCGCGCGGCGCGACCGCGCTGCTGGCGACCAGCAGAGCCTGGGCCTGGCTGTCCGGCCGGGACTATGTGACGCCCGACGACGTGAAGGCCCTGGCCCGGCCGACCTTCCGGCACCGGATTCAGCTCAGGCCCGAGGCGGAGCTCGAGGGCGCCACCGCCGACGGCGTCCTCGAGGGAGTCCTGGCCTCGGTCGCGGTGCCGAGATGAGCAGCAGATGGCGCTGACCGGGCGGGCGGCACTGGCGGCGCTGATCGGCGCCCTGGTCACGCTGGCCTTCCGCACAGCGACCGCGCTGATGGTCGTCAATGCGCTGATCCTCGCCGGGATCGCCGTGGACCTGATCCTGGCGGCGAGCGTCCGGCAGCTGCGGATCAGCCGGGCCGGCGACACCAGGCTCCTGCTGGGGCAGAGCGGATCGGTCACGCTCACCGTGGCGAACGCCGGACCCCGCCGCCTGCGCGCGGTCGTCAGGGATGCCTGGCGGCCGAGCGCCGGCGCGCAGCCCCGCCAGGCGCAAGTCACCGTGATCGCGGGCGGGCGGGTCACCCTGACCACGACGCTCACGCCGCAGCGGCGCGGGGACGCGCTGCCCGGCCGGGTGACCGTCCGCTCGCTCGGGCCGCTGGGACTCGCCGGGCGCCAGGGCCACCACCTGGCGCCGTGGTCCGTCCGGGTGCTGCCGCCGTTCCTGAGCCGAAAGCACCTGCCAGAAAAGCTCGCCCAGCTCAGGCAGCTCGACGGCCAGCACAGGTCCCTGCTGCGCGGCCAGGGCAGCGAGTTCGACTCACTGCGCGAGTACGTCCTGGGCGATGACGTCCGCTCGATCGACTGGCGGTCATCGGCCAGGCGGACCGACGTCATGGTGCGGACCTGGCGGCCCGAGCGGGACCGGCGCATCCTGATGGTCCTGGACACCGGCCGCACCTCGGCCGGCCGGGTCGGCGGGATACCGCGGCTGGACACCTCCATGGATGCCGCGCTGCTGCTCGCCGCCCTGGCGTCCAGGGCCGGCGACCGGATCGACATGATCGCTGTTGACCGGCGGGTGCGTGCGCGAGTGGTGGGTGCTGGCCGCCGCGAAGTGCTGTCCGCCCTTACTGACGCGATGGCCGTTCTCGATGCCGAGCTGATCGAGTCGGACGCCGGTGTCATGGCCAGCGCCGTACTGGCCATCGCGCGGCAGCGCTGCCTGGTGATTCTGCTGACCGACTTGAACCCGGCGGCGATCGAGGAGGGACTGCTGCCCAGAGTCCATGCGCTGGCGTCCCGGCACCGGCTGCTCGTCGCGGCCGTCGCCGATCCCCGGCTGGAGGAGATGGCGGCCGCCCGCGGGGACACCGCCGCGGTGTACGACGCCGCCGCCGCCGAGCGGGCCTCCTCCGAGCGAGCGCGGGTGTCGGCCCTGCTGCGCCGTCGCGGCGTCGATGTCGTCGACGCGCCGCCGCAGCGCCTGCCGTCAGCGCTTGCCGACGCCTACCTCAGCCTGAAGGCAGCGGGCCGCCTTTAAGGCCAGGCCCGCCCGTGGCCAGGCTCGCCATAGTCCGGCCGATCAGCCGGCCACCGGCATCAGGTCGGGCGCCTCGTCGATGTCCGCGGACCTCCCGGCTGATCTCGCCCGCCGCCCCAGCAGGATCACGTAGCCGAGGAAGGCGGCCTCCGCGCAGCCGCCGATGCCGATCCGTGCCCAGGTGTGCAGGGGCGACGGCGTGACGAATGCCTCGATCACCCCGGATACGAGCAGCACGATGATCAGTCCGAGCGCGATCGTGACCGTTGCGCGGCCCTCCTCGGCGAGCGCCTGCGCCCGCGGCCGCGGGCCGGGATCAACGATCGACCAGCCCAGCCGCAGACCGGCGGCGGCCGCGAGGAACACCGCCGACAGCTCAAGCAGCCCGTGCGGCAGGATCAGCGCGAAGAACTCCACTCCCCGGCCATGCCCGATCATGAGGCCGCCGACCAGGCCGACGTTCGCCGAGTTCTGCAGCAGCACAAACAAGGTCGGGATGCCGAGGAAGATGCCGGCGATCAGCGCCTCGGCGGCGACCGTCGCGTTATTGGTCCAGACCTTGGCGGCGAACGACTGGGCGTTGTACTGCGAGTAGTAGTTGCGGAACTGATGATTGACCAGGCTCGCCGCCTGGGACCGGGACAGCAGGCTGGCCTGGACCGACGGCGACCTGGCGACCCACCAGCCGAGCAGGAAGGCGACCAGCAGTGATCCGGCCGCGGTGGCCAGCCACCACCAGCGGGCACGGTAGGCCATCGCGGGGAACGTGACGACCGCGAACCGCCCGATCGACCGCCAGGCCGGGGCGTGGGCTCCGCTGACCGCGGCGCGGGCCCGCGCCAGCCTGGTCGACAGCCGCGCGATCAGCGCCGGATCGTGTCCGGCCGAGCGCAGCACGGACAGGTGAGTGGCGGTCCGCTGGTAGGTGCTGACCAGCTCATCCACCTCTTCGCCGGTCAGGCGCCGACGCCGCTTTACCAGCTGGTCGAGCCTGGCCCACTCGGCCTGGTGGGCAGCGACAAAGGCATCGACATCCACATCAGGAGACTACTGCCCGGACACCGATACCCTTGGCCTGTACAACGCGCCCGGTCCCGCGGGCCGAGCAGGAGGGCTGCCGTGGCCGAGGTAGTTACCGGCGAAGCAGTCATCCTTGACGTCCCGATTGCCGCATTCCCCAGCCGGATGGCGGCGCTGCTGATCGACATGCTGCTCCAGGTCACGCTGGTGGCGGTACTGGTGATCGCCGTCGGCGTGACCTCGGCCCGGCTGAACCTGGCCGCGACTACCGCGATCTGGACCACGGTCCTGGTCCTGATCATCGTGGGCTACCCGACGATCTTCGAGACGCTCAGCCGGGGCAGGACGCTGGGAAAGATGGCCCTTGGCCTGCGCGTCGTCGGCGATGACGGCAGCCCGGAGCGATTCCGCCAGGCGCTGATCAGGGCGCTGGCCGGCATCTTCGAGATCTGGACGCCGCCGCTGGCCGCGGTAGCGCTCATCACCTCCATGCTGTCGGCCAGGGGCAAGCGGCTCGGCGACATGTTCGCCGGAACCTACGTCATCCAGGAACGGGTGCCGCGCCGGAAGGATCTCCCGCCGGTATTCGCGGTGATTCCTCCGCCGCTGACCGGCTGGGCTCAGGTGCTTGAGCTGTCCCGGCTGTCCGACCAGAACGCCGAGGCGGCAGGCAGCTACCTGCGCCGGTTTCGGGACTTGCGGCCTGATGCCAGGGACGAGCTGGGGCTGCGGCTCGCCACCGCGGTGGCGGCGCAGGTGAGCCCGCCGCCGCCGCCCGGAACCCCGCCGGCCGCCTACCTGGCCGCCGTCCTCGCCGTCCGCCGCGAGCGCGAGCATGCGCGGCTCGCGGCTCAGCGGCCGGCGCCGCCGCCCAGCCCGGACTCCCCCCGGCCGACTGCTGCCCCCGGCGCCCCAGGCGCCGATCTCCCCGCCGCCGATATCCCCGACGCTCCCGGCAGGCCCGGCTCCCCTGACCCCCCCGCCGGCCCCGGCACCGGCCACCCCCCCGCGCAGCAGCCGGGTACCGGCGGATTCGCTCCCCCCCGGTAGCACCACGCCAGCGGCCGGTGATCAGTCCCTGACGGCCATCAGAAACGGGCTGACCAGCTCCTCGGTCGCCTGGGCCGCCACATCGAGTGCGCGGGCCATCGGCACGTCGCGGGCCTCGTAATGCTGGCGCCCGGCTGCCGTGGTGGCCGTCAGCGTCACCAGGCCCTGGCGCCGCTGGAACCAGCTCTGATGGATGCGCCATCCGATGATCCCCTCGGTGGACAGGATGCTGCGCCTGCGCACCAGCGTGCCCTGGCTGGTAACGAGCCGGCCGGCGATCAGCTGGTGGCCCAGGCTCCGGTACCGGTCGGCGGCCAGCGCGGCAGCGAGCGGCAGGACGGCCAGCGAGCCGAGCCAGATCCACGCCGGAGCGTGCGCCGCCTGGCACAGCGCAGCCACCGCGGCGACCAGCAGCGCGCCGCCCGCCAGGGCCCGGGTGTAGCGGCGCCGCCGGGCCCGCGGGCCATGCCGGGCGAGCGCGCCGGTGCACATCTCCGCTGGCCCGCTGAGCACGGCGACGGCCACCTCGCGGGCGACCGAACGCGGAGCCGGCGGCAGCAGCAGCGAGCCGCCCCGTTCCGCCCCGCGCCCCACCCGCAGCCCGGTGGTGATCGCTATGCACCGGGCGCCTCCGGCCGCGCGCAGCAGCAAGGGCTCGCTGATCTCCACGCCGCGCAGCCGGCGCGTGTCGATCGTGGTGGCCCTGGTGGACAGCAGGCCGCGCGTCGTCCGCAGGGTGTCCTCGCCCTGGCGCACCAGGCGGAAATTCCAGAACACCGCCACATAGCCCGCCGTAGAGATCACAACCAGGCAAAACGCAATGACTAGCGCGCCAGTCAAGATCCGCGTCGCGAGCGGCAGCGCGCCAAACCAGGCCAGCACACTGTGCACAGGCCCGATCGTGACCAGGTTGATATGCGCGGCGTCGTTGAACTGCGCGACGAACCCGAAGACGGCGGCGAGGATCACCAGGCCGGTCATGGTCAGCGGGGCGAAGCGGATCCAGGCCGGATGAAGCCGCGCGATCTCGGTCTCGGCCGCGGGCTGCCCAGCCAGCGATTGCCCCGCCCAGGTCAGCCCGGCCACGGCGCCCGCTGCCGGAGCCTGCCCCGCCACGGCGACCGCTGCCGGAGCCTGCCCCGCCACGGCGACCGCTGCCGCAGTGTTCCCGGCCGCAGCGTTGCTGGCCGTGGCGTTGCCGGCCGTGGCGTTCCCGGCCGTGGCGTTGCCGGCCGTGGCGTTGCCGGCCGTGGCGTTGCCGGCCGTGGCGTTGCTGGCCGTGACGTTCCCGGCCGTGGCGTTGCTGGCCGTGACGTTCCCGGCCGTGGCGTTGCCGACCGCGGCC
>Ga0193751_1000798_pt1 | contig 22250 bp, 15 predicted proteins | sample L1c2metaG_FD_143050 | JGI IMG/M metagenome (GOLD analysis project Ga0193751, IMG submission 143050) | Soil microbial communities from a riparian zone of the East river system, Colorado, United States - L1c2 | ecosystem: Environmental > Terrestrial > Soil > Riparian zone | place: USA: East River... | reverse complement strand
ATCCGCCGGAAACAGCCGGTCCGCGTGGGCGAGCGGCGGGGCGAGGGCGGCGGCGCGGCTGGGCTGCATGGCTGTTCGGGCACCGGCCGGGCGAGGCGGGAAGCATCGCGTGCGGCGAGGCGAGGGCGCAGCATGCCGATCCGGCCCGGGCGGTCAAGCGTTTGTCCCGCTTCGGAATCTTTCGGCGACCGGTGCAGGCTTCGGTCACGACTCCGACACGATTTGCCATTGACGTAGGTGCCCCGTTAGGGATTCCCCCGCCCTTTCGGGCTCTTGGAGGTCCACCCATGCTCGCGTCCGTCCGCGCCGGCGTCGTTGCCGCGCTCGTTACCCTTGCGTCCGCCGCCGCCTTTGCGGCCGACAAGCCGTTCCAGCGCGACGAGCTCGCCGACAGCGCGATCAAGCTCGAGGCCCAGATCAAGACCGAGGCTGGATCGATCGCAAAGCCGCTTGCCACCCTGCGGCGCGACGCCGACGCGGCCGTCGAGCGGCGCGATTTCCGCGCCGCCACGCAGGTGCTCGGCCAGGTCGTCACCGTGGCGCCGAACGAGGCGGGGAACTGGCTGCGGCTTGGCCGCGCGATCACCCAGATCGTGCCGGCCGACGAGCGCGAGCGCACGGCCTTGCTCGAGCGCGCCTCGACCGTGGCCTATATCGCCTATCAGCGCGCCGGCAACCGCAACGAGGAGGCCGATGCGCTGGTCATGCTCGGACGCGCATTCACCGATCGAAAGCTGTGGCGTCCGGCGCTCGACAGCCTGCGGCTTTCCCTCGAGCTGCGCGAAGTCGCCTACGTGCGCAGCCTCTACGAGCAGCTGCGCGACGAGCACGGCTTCCGCCTGCTGGATTATTCGGTCGATTCCGATGCGGCTTCGCCGCGCATCTGCTTCCAGTTCTCCGAGGAGCTTGCCGGCAAGCGCGCCGACTTCTCCCCGTTCGTCGCGGTGGCGGGCGAGGACAAGCCGGCCCTGAGCACCGACGACAAGCAGCTGTGCGTCGAGGGCCTCAAGCACGGCGAGCGCTACACGATCACCTTGCGCGCCGGGCTGCCCGCCTCCGTCAAGGAAGCGCTGGCGAAGTCCGCCGACTTCAACATCTATGTGCGCGACCGCAAGCCGTTCGTGCGCTTCACCGGCAAGGCCTACGTGCTGCCGCGCACCGGCCAGCGCGGCATCCCGGTGGTGAGCGTCAACACTCGCGCGCTCACGATCGACATCTATCGCATCGGCGACCGCAACCTCACCGACACGGTGCTCGGCCGCGATTTCCAGACCAACCTCTCGCCCTACGATCTGGACCGGCTGCGTGACCGGAGCGGTGCCAAGGTGTGGAGCGGCGAGCTGAAAGTCGAGCCGACCCTCAACGCCGACGTCACCACGGCGTTTCCGATCGGCGAGGCGGTCGGCGACCTGCAGCCGGGCGTCTACGTCATGGCGGCGCGGCCGGCCGGGCCGAAGGCCGACGACAACTACGACGAGCTCGCGACCCAGTGGTTCATCGTGTCCGACCTCGGGCTCGCGGCCATGTCGGGCACCGACGGCATCGCCGTGTTCGTGAACTCGCTGGCAACGACCGAGCTCAAGAGCGGGATCGAGGTGCGCCTCATCGCCCGCAACAACGAAATCCTGGCGACGAAGACGACCGACGCGGCCGGCATGGCGCGGTTCGAGGCCGGGCTTGCGCGCGGGGAGGGCGGCCTGGCGCCGGCGCTGCTGGTCGCTGCCGACCCCAAAGGCGACTACGCGTTCCTCAACCTCAAGGGACCGGCCTTCGATCTCACCGATCGCGGCGTTGCCGGCCGTCCGGCGGCCGCCGGGCTCGACGCCTTCGTCTACACCGAGCGTGGAGTCTACCGCACTGGCGAGACCGTGCACGTGACGGCGCTGCTGCGCGACGCGCAGGGTTTTGCCGCGCTCGGCGTGCCGCTCACCCTGGTGATCGAGCGGCCCGACGGGGTCGAGTACCGCCGCACAGTGCTGCCCGACCAGGGCGCCGGCGGGCGCAGCCTCAGTGTGCCGATCGTCGCATCCGCCTCGACCGGCACGTGGCGCGTGCAGGCCTTCACCGACCCGAAGCGCCCGCTGATCGGCGAGACCACCTTTATGGTCGAGGACTACGTGCCCGACCGGATCGAGTTCGATCTTGCATCGACCAGCACCAGCCTGTCGAAAGCCGCGCCCGCCGAGGTGACCGTGGACGGCCGCTTCCTCTACGGCGCGCCGGCGTCGGGCCTCGACCTCGAAGGCGAGCTGGGCATCGTGCCGGCGAAGGAACGCCCCGGCATGCCCGGGTATCAGTTCGGCGTGGCCGACGACGTGGCCAAGGCCGAGCGCAAACCGCTCGAAGATTTGCCGACGACCGATGCGACCGGCAAGGCGCACTTCCCCGTCGCGCTCGCCGACGTGCCGGCGTCGACCCGGCCGCTCCAGGCCGAAATCGTCGTGCGCATGAGCGAGGCGGGCGGCCGCGCGGTCGAACGCAAGCTGACCCTGCCGATCGCGCCGACCGCCACCATGATCGGCGTCAAGCCGCTGTTTTCCGGCCGCTCGCTCGGCGAGGGCGAAACCGCCGGCTTCGACGTGGTGGTGGCGGCGCCGGACGGCAAGCTGCAGAGCCGCGGCGGCCTGCGCTACGAGCTCCTGAAGATCGAGCGGCGTTACCAATGGTACCGCCAGGAAGGACGCTGGCAGTACGAGCCGATCCAATCGACCCGGCGCGTCGCCGACGGGCGCATCGACGTGGCGCCGGACAAGCCGGGCCGCATCACGTTCCCGGTGACCTGGGGCCGCTATCGGCTGCAGGTGACGACCGACGATCGCGACGGTCCGACCACCTCGATCCAGTTCGATGCCGGCTGGTACGCGGACGCGGCCGCCGATACGCCGGACGTGCTCGAGATCGGATTGGACAAGGCGGAATACCATCCGGGCGACACCATGACGGTGGCGGTGACCGCGCGCACAGCCGGCAAGGTGACGTTGTCGGTCATCGGCGACCGGCTGCTTGCCACCACCAGCACCGACGTTCAGGTGGGCGCCGTGCGCCTGCCGCTTACGGTCGGCAGCGACTGGGGCACCGGCGCCTACGTGGTCGCGACCTTGCGGCGTCCTCTCGATGTCGCGGCGAGCCGCTTGCCCGGCCGCGCCATCGGCGTGCAGTGGTTCGCGATCGACCGCGCGGCGCGCACGCTCGCCGTCGACATGAAGCTGCCGGACCTGATGCGTCCGAACGGGACCTTGCGGGTTCCGCTGAAGCTTGGCGGCCTCACCCCGGGCGACGAGGCCCGCGTCGCGGTCGCGGCGGTCGACGTCGGCATTCTCAATCTCACGAACTACAAGCCGCCGGCGCCCGACGATTATTATCTCGGCCAGCGGCAACTCTCCGCGGAGCTGCGCGACCTCTACGGTCAGTTGATCGACGGCATGCAGGGCACGCACGGACAGATCCGCACCGGCGGCGATGCGGGGGCCGAGCTCAGCGGCTCGCCGCCGACCCAGCCGCCGCTCGCGCTCTATTCGGGCATCGTCACCGTAGCCGCGGACGGCAGCGCCGAGGTGTCGTTCGATATTCCGGCGTTCGCCGGCACCGTGCGGGTGATGGCGGTCGCCTGGAGCAAGGACAAGGTCGGCCGCGCGGCCGGCGACGTCATCGTGCGCGATCCGGTGGTGCTGACCGCGACCTTGCCGCGCTTCCTCTTGACCGGCGACCGGGGGACCCTGCGTCTCGACGTCGACAACGTCGAGGGCGCGGCGGGCGATTACCGCGTGTCGCTCGCGGCCGACGGTCCGCTGACGGTCGGCGGCGGAGCGGAACAGACGCTCAAGCTCGCCGCCAAGGCGCGCACCGGCGTTTCGCTGCCGCTCAGCGCGACGGCCGCCGGCAGCGGCACCGTGACGGTGCGCATCAACGGCCCCGGCAACTTCGACCTCGCGCGCACCTATGTGCTCGCGGTCAAGCCGGCCACCCAGGTGCTCACCCGCCGCACGGTGCGGCCGATCGCCAGGAACGAGAGCATCACGCTCTCGAGCGACCTCATTGCCGATCTGGTGCCCGGCACCGGTGCGGTCGCGCTGTCGATCGGGCCGTCGACCGCGCTCGATGTGGCGACCCTGCTCAAGGCGCTCGACCGTTATCCTTACGGCTGCTCCGAGCAGATCACCAGCCGGGCGCTGCCGCTCCTCTACGTCAACGAACTGGCGGCGGAGGCGCATCTCGCCCTCGATACGGCGATCGACCAGCGCGTGCGCGACGCGGTCGACCGCCTCCTGGCGCGCCAGGGATCGAACGGCTCGTTCGGCCTGTGGTCGGCCGGCGGCGACGACGCCTGGCTCGATGCCTACGTCACCGACTTCCTGACGCGCGCGCGCGAGCGCGGCTTCGCGGTTCCGGACGTGGCGTTCAAGCTCGCGCTGGAGCGGCTGCAGAACTTCGTCGCCAACGCGCCGGAGCCGTCGAAGGACGGCGGGCGCGAGCTCGCCTATGCGTTCTACGTGCTCGCCCGCAACGGCCTCGCGCCGGTCGGCGACCTGCGCTACATCGCTGACGCCAAGCTCGGCGACGTGGCAACCCCGATCGCCAAGGCGCAGATCGCGGCGGCGCTCGGCATGCTGGGCGACCGCGTGCGCGCCGAGCGCGCCTATGCGGCCGCGCTCGATGCGATCGCGCCGCAGCCGCGGCTGGAGATCGGGCGCACCGACTACGGATCGAGCCTGCGCGACGCCGCAGCCGTCGTGACGCTCGCGTCGGAAGGCGGCGCGCAACGGCCGACCGTGGTCAACGCGGTGCAGCGCATCGAGGCCGCGCGCGGGCTCACCCCGTACACGTCGACCCAGGAGGAAGCGTGGATGGTGCTTGCCGCCCGCGCGCTCGGCAAGGACGCGACCGGCGTGTCGCTCGACGTGGCCGGCGAAGCGCGCAAGGGGCCGCTCTACCGCACGTTCCGCCCCGCCGACCTCGGCGCCAATCTCAGGATCACCAACAACGGAGAGGCGCCGCTGCAGGCGGTCGTGTCCGTCACCGGCGCGCCGGTGACGCCCGAGCCTCCGGCCGAGCGCGGCTTCAAGATCGAGCGGCTCTACTACACGCTCGACGGCAAGCCGGCGAACCCCGCCAAGGTGAAGCAGAACCAGCGCTTCGTCGTGGTGCTCAAGATGACGGAACCGCAGCCGCAGTACGGCCGGCTGATCGTTGCCGACTATCTGCCGGCGGGATTCGAGATCGACAATCCGCGCCTGGTCTCGTCGGGCGAGACCGGAACGCTGTCGTGGATCGAGGACGCGCTGGAGCCGGTCCATTCCGAGTTCCGGGACGACCGTTTCACCGCCGCGTTCGACCGCAAGGCCGGCAACAAGGCGGTGTTCACGGTGGCCTACGTGGTGCGCGCGGTCTCGCCCGGCCGCTATGTCCTGCCGCAGGCCTACGTGGAAGACATGTACCGGCCCGATCGCTTCGGCCGCACCGCGACCGGCAGCGTGGAAGTCGAGAGCGCGCGGTGAAACATAGGTCTCGTCATTCCGGCCGAGCAGTCGAAGACCGCGAGAGCCGGAATCCAGTAACCCCCGCGGTTTCGACCAATCGATCCGCCGGCGGATACCGGGTCCCGGCTCGCGCTCGCTTCGCTCGCTTGGCCGGGACGACGTGTCTGGGGTTGATTGCCGCCGCGTGCGCGCTCGCCGCCTGGATCGTCTCCCTCGGCCCGACGCCGCTGGGGGAGGGGCTCGAGTTCTCGACCGTGGTGGTCGACCGCAACGGCCAGGTGCTGCGGCCCTACGCGACCAGCGAAGGCCGCTGGCGGCTGGCGGCGACCGTCGAGAGCGTCGACCCGCGTTATCTCGATGCGCTGATCGCGTACGAGGACAAGCGCTTCCGCGCCCATCACGGCGTCGATCTCCAGGCGCTCGCCCGCGCCGCCTGGCAACTGGTGCGCAACGGCCGCATCGTGTCCGGCGGCTCGACCCTGACCATGCAGGTGGCGCGCCTGCTGGAGCCGCGCCGCGAGCGCTCCGTGCTGGTCAAGCTGCGCGAGATCGTGCGCGCGCTCGCGCTTGAGAGAACTCTCAGCAAGAACGAAATCCTGGCGCTCTATCTCAGCCTCGCGCCTTACGGCGGCAACCTCGAAGGGGTGCGCGCGGCTTCGCTCGCTTATTTCGGCAAGGAACCGCGCCGGCTCACCTTGGGCGAGACCGCCCTGCTGGTCGCGCTGCCGCAATCGCCCGAGGCGCGGCGGCCCGACCGCGCCCCCGACGTGGCGCGCCGCGCGCGCGACCGGGTGATCGCGCGGACCGCCTCGGCCGGCATCGTCGGGCGCGACGAGGTTGCGCTGGCCCAGGCCGAACCGGTCGCCGGCGCGCGCAAGCCGATGCCGACGCTTGCGCCGCATGCGGCCGACCAGGCGGTGGCGGCGGCGCCGACGCGCAAGCTGCATCGCCTCACCGTCGAGGCGTCGCTGCAGAAGGCGCTGGAGGAGCTGGCGCGCGATCGCGCCCGCGCCCTCGGGCCGGATTTGTCGGTTGCGATCGTCGCGCTCGACAGCGCGCGCGGCGAGATCCTCGCCCGGGTCGGCTCGGCGGACTACTTCGACGCGCGCCGCGCCGGCCAGGTCGACATGACCCATGCGCCGCGCTCGCCCGGCTCGGCGCTCAAGCCTTTCATCTACGGCCTTGCCTTCGAGGACGGCGTCGTTCACCCGGAGACCCTGATCGAGGACCGCCCGGTGCGCTACGGCAGCTACGCGCCGGAGAATTTCGATCTCACCTATCAGGGCACGGTGAGCGCGCGCCGCGCGCTGCAGCTTTCCCTCAACGTGCCGGCGGTGTTGCTGCTCGATGCCGTGCATGCCAGCCGCTTCACCGCGCGGCTCGCCGCGGCCGGCGCGCCGTTGACCTTGCCGAAGGGAGAAGTGCCGGGGCTCGCCGTCGCGCTCGGCGGCGTCGGCGTCAAGCTCACCGACCTCACCATGCTTTATGCCGGGCTGGCGCACGGCGGCACCGTGCTGCCCTTGACCGAGCGGCAGGAGGAGGGCGCGCTGGCCCCGGCGGCCCGGCGTCTGATCGATCCGGCGGCGGCCTGGTACGTCGGCAATGTCCTCATCGGCACGCCGCCGCCGGAAAACGCGGTCGGCGGCCGCATCGCCTACAAGACCGGCACCAGCTACGGCTATCGCGACGCGTGGTCGCTCGGCTTCGACGGCAAGCGCACGGTCGGGGTCTGGGTCGGCCGGGCCGACGGCGCGCCGGTGCCCGGCCTCGTCGGACGCGTTGCCGCCGCGCCGATCCTGTTCGATGCGTTCGCGCGCATGAACCGGCCGGTCGCGCCGCTGGCGCCCGCGCCCAAAGGCGTGCTCGTGGCCACCAACGCCAAGCTGCCGCCGCCTTTGCAGCGCCTGCGCCCCGGCGGCCTGCCGAGCGAAAGCGCCGAGCCGCGCCTGCGCATTATGTTCCCGCCCGATGGCGCGCGCCTCGAGCTGGCGGCCGTCACCGGCGCCAAGCCCGATCCGCTGCCGCTGAAGGTCGCCGGCGGCGTGGCGCCGCTCACCGTGCTGGTCAACGGCGCGCCGCTCGCCGCGACGCCAAGCCGCACCGTGTTCTGGCAAGCGGACGGACCGGGCTTCGTGCGCCTGACCGTGATGGACGCGCGCGGCGCCGCCGACAGCGTCATGGTCCGGGTGCAGTAGCGTCGCCTTGCCGGCCCAGCCAAAAGCAGGCATGGTGATTTGGACCAAGGCCGGGGTGCGATCGGCCGCGCAGCATGTGATCGACGGTATGAATTTCCTGAAGCAACCGGGCGTCAAGCGTGTCCGGCGCGTCGGCGCGCTGGCGGTTTTTCTTGTTCCGGCCCTCTATTTTCTGCCGATTCCGACGCTCATTCTCATCCTGTGCGGGGTGCTCGACATCAGCCGGCACCGGAGAATCAGGTACGAGCTGGTCGAGAAATATTTTCTCGGCAACGGGATTCCGACCTGGCTGCTATCGCCGATCAATCTGCTCGCCGACCTGTTCTCATACCGCAACCTGCGCCGCTTCAAATCGACCGACCTGCCGGACGAGCATCGCGCCGAGATCGAAGCCTGCGTGCGCGCCTTCGTCGACAACGGCGACCTGATCAAGGCGCACATCGCAAGCAAGCTCGCGGACAGCAAGCGCTGCATGCTGACCTTCAAGTGGTACAATGCGCCGCAGACGATCGACCTGCGCATTCCGGCATTCGAGCGGAACTATCGTTTCATCAAGACGATCGCCGTTTCGGTGTTCAATACCCGCGAGCGCACGTCGTGGCATTTCGGCCCGCTGCGCTTCACCTTCCGCGTCCTCTACAATCTCGATCCGATCGACAGCCGCGAGGTGTTCATCGAAGTCGACGACAAGGCGCATTACTGGATCGACGATCCGCTGTTCATCTTCGACGACACGGTGTTCCACCGCTCGATCAACGACGTCGACCACGTCCGCTACTGCCTGTTCATGGATATCGTGCGCCCCAATTATTCCCACAAGTTTTTCGACATTGCCGTGCACGTCGCGAGCGCCGTCTCCGGCTCGTTCAAGCGCGTCTTCTACAAAAATTGGTCGTTCGTGCGCTGACTGCCATGACCGCCATCATTGCCGACGGGCTGCGACCGGGCATGCGCGATTTCGGCGCTCGCATCCTCGACGCCGCCACGGCCTCGCATGTGCGCGTCGCCACCTTCCTCGTCGTCATGTCGCTCGTCTGCTTCCTGCCGGGCTTCTTCAACATCCCGCCGATCGATCGCGACGAGGCCCGGTTCGCGCAAGCGACCAGGCAGATGATCGAGAGCGGCGACTACGTCGACATCCGCTTCCAGGACGAGGTCCGCTACAAGAAGCCGGTCGGCATCTATTGGCTGCAGGCGGCCGCGGTGCGCGCCGGAGAGGCGCTCGGGGTGCCGCAGGCGCGCGGCACCATCTGGCTCTACCGCATTCCTTCGCTCGTGGGCGCGCTCGGGGCGGTGCTGCTGACGTACTGGACCGCGCTCGCCTTCGTCTCGCGCCGGAGCGCCTGCCTGGCCGCCCTGATGCTCGCGGCCTCGATCATGCTCGGCGTCGAAGCGCGGCTCGCCAAGACCGATGCCATGCTGCTGGCGACCGTCGTCGCCGCCATGGGCGTGCTGGCGCGCGAATACCTCGGCACCCACGAGACCGCCCGCCGGGGCTGGACGATGCCGGCCGTGTTCTGGAGCGCCATAGCCGCCGGTGTGCTGATCAAAGGTCCGCTGATCGTGATGGTGGTCGCGCTGGCCGCCGTCACGCTGGCCGTGCTCGACCGCTCGGCCCGCTGGCTCATGCGGCTGCGGCCGCTCTTGGGCGTGCTGTGGCTCCTGCTGCTGGTGCTGCCGTGGTTCATCGCCATCATCGGCCGCGCCGGCGACGCCTTTTTCGTCGACTCGGTCGGCGGCGACATGATGAGCAAGCTGACGGGCGGACAGGAGACCCACGGCGCGCCGCCGCTCGCCTATCTCGTCGCGTTCTGGCTGACGTTCTGGCCCGCCGCGCCGCTGGCGGCGCTCGCCGCGCCCGCCGTATGGCGGCAGCGGCGCGAGCCGGCAGTCAAGTTTCTGCTGGCATGGCTGGTGCCGGCCTGGATCGTGTTCGAATTGGTGCCCACCAAGCTGCCGCACTACGTGCTGCCGCTCTATCCGGCGGTCGCCATCCTGATCGCCTGGGCGATCGACCGGCAGGCGTTGTCGCGCCGGCGCTGGGTGGTGCGCATCACCGTGCACTGGCCGATCATCGCCGCGGTCCTGTCGATTGCCGGCATCATTGCCGTCATGGCGCTGCGGCACCAACTCGGCTTGCTCGCCTGGCCGTTCGCCGCCGCGTCGATGATCTTCGGCTTCTTCGCCTGGCGCCTGTTTGCGGCGGACGGCGCCGAGCGGTCGTTCCTGCGCGCCGCCGTCGCGTCGCAATTGTTCTCGATCGCGGTCTTCGGCGTCGCGGTGCCGTTGCTGCATCCGTTGTTCCCGAGCGCGGCGCTGGCGGAGGCCGTCACCCCGCGCTGCGAGGCGCCGCGCTACGCCGCCGCCGGCTATCATGAGCCGAGCCTGGTGTTCCGGTTCGGCACCGCGATCCTGCTCACCGACGGGCCCGGGGCCGCCGACTTCCTGCGCGGCGGCAGCTGCCGGTTCGCCATGGTCGAGGCGCGTCACGAGCGCGGCTTCGTGCAGCGCGCCGAGGCGATCGGGTTGCGCTATGCGGCGGGGCCGCGCATCGAGGGCTTCAACTATAACGGCGGCGGCCCCGTCACGATCGCCGTCTACCGTTCGGAGGCGCAGCCGTGAGCACGACCGGGAGCATGAAGCGCGACGCGGTTCCGCCGGCGGGGACGATGCGCCGTTTCTTGGCCGAGCTTGCGGCGTGGGTATCGCTGGTGGGCCGCCCGCCGCGTCGGCCGTCGGGGAGCGCGCCCATGCTGGGGGCGGGCGCCGTGGCCGCGGGCGTTCTCGTTGCGGCCGCGGCGGTCGGCGGCGCGATGGTCGCGCTCGACGGCTGGGCGTTCGCGCAGATGAAGCGGGCGCCGATCTGGGTGATCGACCTGTTCAACCAGATCACCGACTTCGGCAAGTCCGGATGGTTCCTGTGGCCGATCGGGCTTGTGATCGTTGCGCTCGCGCTCGTCGCGGCCAGGACGCCCGGGCGGGTGCCCAACCTGGTGATCACGTCGCTTGCCGTCCGGCTCGAGTTCCTGTTCGCGGCGATCGCGGTTCCCGGCCTTGCCGTCACCATCGTCAAGCGGCTCATCGGCCGGGTGCGGCCCTCGAGCCTCGGGCCGTTCGCCTATATGCCGTTCTCATGGCGGCCGGACTACGCCGGCATGCCGTCCGGGCACGCCACGACGGCATTCGCGGCCGCCGTCGCGCTCGGCGCCGTGTGGCCGCGCGCGCGGCCGCTGCTGTGGCTTTATGCCATCGTCATCGCGCTCAGCCGGGTGATCATTTCGGCGCATTACCCGAGCGACGTCATCGCCGGCGCCTGCGTCGGCGGCTTTGCCGCATTGCTCATTCGCAACTATTTTGCCGCCCGCCGGCTCGGCTTTGCGGTGGCGCGCGATGGGACCGTGCATGCCCTGCCGGGGCCGTCGTGGCGCCGGATCAAATCGCTCGCCGCGCGCATGGTCGCAGCGTCCTGATTTGCTCGCGCTCGCCGCGAAAAAATGCGCTAAAAGCCGCCATGCCCGAGAGCAGCAACATGCCGGAGCGCGCCGCGCCGGCCGTGTCGGTGGTGGTGCCGGTCAGGAACGAGGCCGAGAACGTCGGCCCGCTCGCCGACGAGATCGCCGCAGCCATGAACGGGCGGTGGAGCTTCGAGCTCGTCGTCGTCAACGACGGCTCGACCGACGACACCGCGGCGGCGCTCGCGCGACTGGCGATCGAACGGCCGTGGCTACGCCAAATAAATCACGTAATGTCGTGCGGCCAATCGGCGGCGGTGCGCACCGGAGTTGCGGCGGCCCGGGCGCCGCTCGTGGTGACGCTCGACGGCGACGGCCAGAACGACCCCTCGTTCATCCCGGCGCTGGTGCACGCGCTGGAAACCGGCGGCGCCGGCGTCGGCCTGGTCGCCGGCCAGCGGGTCGGCCGCCGCGCGTCGGGCTTCAAGCGGCTGCAGTCGCGCATCGCCAACGCCGTGCGCGGCGCCATCCTGCGCGATGGAACCCGCGACACCGGCTGCGGCCTCAAGGCGTTCCGGCGCGACATGTTCCTGGCGCTGCCCTATTTCGACGGACTGCATCGCTTCCTGCCGGCGCTGGTCAAGCGCGACGGCTACACGGTCGGCCATGTGGACGTGATCGACCGGCCGCGTCGCCACGGCCGCTCGAACTACGGCCTGTGGGACCGGCTGTGGGTCGGCATCCTCGACCTCGCGGGCGTGTGGTGGTTGATCCGGCGGCGCAAGCGCGTCCCGCGGATTTCGGAGGTGAACCCGAATGCTCGCTGATCTCATCCAGACCTTGGGCAATTACCTCTACGAGGTCTTCGTCGTCCGGTTCGACGGGTGGGCCGCGCTCGGCTTCCTCGCCCAAGCGCTGTTTTCGGCGCGTTTCCTGGTGCAGTGGATCGCCTCGGAGCGCGCGCGCCGCAGCATCATCCCGATCGCCTTCTGGTGGTTCTCGATCGGCGGCGGCATTCTGCTGTTCATCTACTCGCTCCACCGCCGCGACCCGGTGTTCATCGTCGGCCAGGGCGGCGGCCTGCTCATCTACGTCCGCAACGTCATGTTCGTGCTGCGCGAGCAGCGGGAGGAAGCGACGCCGGCCGGCTAGTGTCCCGATGGAACGGGCGCCCGGAATCTCACGCCGGCGCGGTCAACCCCTTGACCTCAACCGGCGATCGGATTGAGATGGCCGGACCGGGGCGGCAGGGGAGTTGATCGCGGCGCCGCGGCAACAACGGCAGGTATGGCCATCGGCCGCGGGTATCGCCAGACCGCCCAAACAACACTCTTCTGGACAACGCAAGATCGGAGCAGCCTGTATCATGAAACGCGTTCTGACCACGATCATCTGCGCGGCGGCGCTCGGTCTTGCCGCTTCCGCGGCCGGCGCCCAGACCCTCACCACGGTGAAGACCCGCGGCGTGCTCAATTGCGGCTCCAACCCGGGCCTCGCCGGGTTCGGCCTGCCCGATGCCCAAGGCAACTGGACCGGCCTCGACGTCGAAATGTGCCGTGCCGTCGCGGCGGCGATCTTCGACGATCCCAAGAAGGTCAAGTTCGTGCCGTTGACCGCCAAGGACCGCTTCACCGCCCTGCAGTCGGGCGAAGTCGACGTCCTCATACGCAACACCACCTGGACCAGCTCGCGCGACACCTCGCTCGGCCTCAACTTCACCGGCGTCGACTACTACGACGGCCAGGGCTTCATGGTGCGCAAGGCGCTCAAGGTCAATTCGGCGCTCGAGCTCAGCGACGCCGCCGTGTGCGTCCAGCAGGGCACCACGACCGAGCTCAACCTCGCGGACTATTTCCGCGCCAACAAAATGAAGCTCAAGACCGTCACCTTCGCGACCTCCGACGAGGCGATCAAGGCCTACGACGCCAGCCGCTGCGACGCCTACACCACCGACGCCTCCGGCCTCTATTCGGAACGCCTGCGTCTCGCCAACCCCAACGACCACGTGGTGCTGCCCGAGATCATCTCGAAGGAGCCGCTCGGCCCGGCGGTGCGCCACGGCGACGATCAGTGGTTCGACATCGTCAAATGGGTGCTCTTCGCCATGATCATCGCCGAGGAGGAGGGCGTCACCTCGAAGAACCTCAACGAGGCGCTGAGTTCCGACAAGCCGGACATCAAGAAGCTGGTCGGCACCGAGGGTAATTACGGCGAGCAGTTCGGGCTGACCAAGGACTGGGCGGCGCGCATCATCAAGCACGTCGGCAATTACGGCGAGGTGTTCGAGCGCAACGTCGGCCAGGGCTCCCCGCTCAAGATCAACCGCGGCCTCAACGCGCTGTGGACCAAGGGCGGCCTGCAATACGCGCCGCCGATCCGGTGAGCGACCGCATCAGCGCTTCGCATCCGCGGCCGGGCGTGCGCGTCCGGCCGGGGCGGACGCTGAGGGAGTGGCCATGAGCGCGGTTTCGGCGAGCGAGCGGCCCAAGGTCTCGCTGCTCTACAATCCCCGCTTCAGGACCATCGCCTACCAGGCGCTGTTGTGCGGCGTCATCGCCTTCCTGGCGTGGAGCGCGGTCAACAACGCCATCGAGAACCTGCGCCGCGCGCACATCGCCTCGGGGTTCGAGTTCTGGGACTACACGTCCGGCTTCGACATCAGCCAGACGCTGATCGACTATACCAGCACCTCGACCTACGGCCGCGCCTTCTGGGTCGGCCTTCTCAATACGCTGCTGGTGGCCGCGCTCGGCGTCGTGCTGGCGACGATCGTCGGCTTCATCGTCGGCATCGCCCGGCTGTCGAAGAACTTTCTGCTGTCGCGCATTGCCGGCGGCTACGTCGAGCTGATCCGCAACCTGCCGCTGCTGCTGCAACTGCTGTTCTGGTACAACGCCGTCCTCAAGGCGCTGCCGGAGCTGCGCGAGAGCCTGGCCATTCCGGGCGGGGCCTTTCTCAACAATCGCGGCCTGTTCCTGCCCGAGCCGACGTTGCAGCCGGGGTTCGGCGCGGTTGTCGTGGCGCTCGCCATCGGCATCGTCGGGGCCATTGCCTTCCGCGTCTGGGCGCGCAAGCGCCAGGAACGGACCGGCCAGCAGGCGCCGGTGATCCTGGTCGCGCTCGGCCTGATCGTCGGCCTGCCGCTGATCGTGTTCTTTTTTGCCGGCGCGCCGATCACGCTGTCCTATCCCGAGATGGGCCGCTTCAACATCCGCGGCGGGCTCGAGGTCCTGCCCGAGCTGGCCGCGCTGCTGTTCGGCCTCGTCGTCTATACCGGCGCCTTCATCGCCGAGGTGGTGCGCGCCGGCATCCTCGCCGTGTCGCACGGCCAGACCGAGGCCGCCTATTCGCTCGGGTTGCGGCCGGGCCCGAGCCTGCGCCTCGTCGTCATCCCGCAGGCCATGCGGGTCATCATCCCGCCGCTCACCAACCAGTATCTCAATCTCACCAAGAACTCCTCGCTGGCGGTGTTCGTCGGCTATCCCGACCTGGTGCAGGTGTTCACCGGCACGGTGCTCAACCAGACCGGCCAGGCGGTCGAGGTGGTCGCCGTCACCATGGCGGTCTACCTCTCGATCAGTCTCGTCACTTCGATGGCGATGAACTGGTACAACAGCCGCATCGCGCTGGTGGAACGGTGAGGCCGGGGCGATGACCGCAACCGACTTCAAGCAACCGGCCTTCGTGCGCACCCTGGCGACGGACGCGCTGCCGCCGCCGGTGGCGATGAGCGGGGCGCTCGGCTGGATGCGCGCCAATCTGTTCTCCGGTCCCTTCAACATCGCGATGACGATCGTCTCGATCCTGCTGCTCGTCTGGATCGTGCCGCCGCTGGTGAAGTTCCTGGTGATCGATGCGACCTGGAGCGGGGTCGATCGCGAGGCCTGCATTTCGCTGGAGGGCCGGTCGGAACTCGGGGCGTGCTGGCCGTTCGTGCACGAGCGGCTGCCCTATTTCATCTACGGGTCCTATCCGATCCCGGAGCGATGGCGGGTCGACGTTTTCTTCGCCCTGCTGGCCGTCGGCATCGGCTGGTTGCTGTGGCTCGGCGCGCCGCGCCGCGGTCTCGGCGCCCTCTACTTCTTCGTCGTGCTGCCGATCGTCTCCTACATTCTGCTCAAGGGCTGGCCGCTCGTGGGTCTCGAGCGGGTGGACACGGCGCTGTGGGGCGGCGCGCTGGTGACCATCGTGGTCGCCACCGTCGGCATCGTCGTGTCGCTGCCGGTCGGCATCCTGCTCGCGCTCGGGCGCCGCTCGCGCATGCCGGCGGTCAAGCTGTTCTCGGTGATCTACATCGAGTTCGTGCGCGGCGTGCCGCTGATCACCGTGCTGTTCATGGCAAGCGTGATGCTGCCGCTGTTCGTGCCGGACGCCTGGTCGCCCGACAAGCTGCTGCGCGCGCTGGTCGGCATCGCCATGTTCGCCTCCGCCTACATGGCCGAGGTGGTGCGCGCCGGCCTGCAGGCGATCCCCAGGGGCCAGTACGAAGGCGCCATGGCGGTCGGCCTCAACTACGCGCAGATGATGCGTCTCATCATCCTGCCGCAGGCGCTCAAGATCACCATCCCGAACATCGTCAACACCTATATCGGCCTGTTCAAGGACACGACCCTGGTGTCGATCGTCGGCATGTTCGACCTGCTGCGCACCATCGAATCCGCCCGCATCGATCCGAAATGGGCGACACCGGTGACGAGCGCCACCGGCTACGCGGTGGCGGCGGTCTTCTATTTCACGTTCTGCTATGGCATGTCGCGCTACGCGCGATTCACCGAGGCGCGGCTCGCCAAGAGCGACCGGCGCTGAACGATCGGAGGGGGCTATGAGCGACGCGGCGACGCAACCCACGGGCACCGGAGGCGCGCGTCCGGGCGCCCCGCGCATGCAGACGACCGTCAACGACGTCGCGGTCGAGATCGACGCCATGCACAAGTGGTACGGCGAGTTCCACGTGTTGCGCGACATCAACCTGACGGTCAAGCGCGGCGAGCGCATCGTCATCTGCGGCCCGTCCGGCTCCGGCAAGTCGACCATGATCCGCTGCATCAACCGGCTGGAGGAGCATCAGCAGGGCCGCATCGTGGTCGACGGCATCGAGCTGACCGACGATCTCAAGAAAATCGACGAGATCCGCCGCGAGGTCGGCATGGTGTTCCAGCACTTCAACCTGTTCCCGCATCTCACGGTGCTCGAGAACCTCACGCTGGCGCCGATCTGGGTGCGCAAGATGCCCAAGAAGGACGCCGAGGAGATCGCGATGCACTATCTCACGCGCGTCAAGATCCCCGAGCAGGCCAACAAATATCCGGGCCAGCTTTCGGGCGGCCAGCAGCAGCGGGTGGCGATCGCCCGCGCCTTGTGCATGGGCCCGAAGATCATGCTGTTCGACGAGCCGACCTCGGCGCTCGACCCGGAAATGGTCAAGGAGGTGCTCGACACCATGGTCAGCCTCGCCCAGGAGGGCATGACCATGCTGTGCGTGACCCACGAGATGGGCTTCGCCCGCCAGGTGGCCAACCGGGTGATCTTCATGGACTTCGGCCAGATCGTCGAAGCGAACGAGCCGGCCGAGTTCTTCGCCCATCCGCAGCACGAGCGCACCAAGCTGTTCCTCAGCCAGATCCTGCACTGACGCCGCCTGGGTACTGCGCTGCAGCACAATTGGCGGGCCCCATTGGGCGCAGACTGCCAAATCAGCAACGCTTAGCAAGCAAGACGATCATCCTCGTCGCAGTCTTTGCGTTCTCCTTTCCGCAGCGCAGCACGGGTTGCTTGTTCGACGTTGCTCGCTGGTTGCACGACTTGACGCATGCAATCGCATTAGATGTAATTATAGCGTAATCTCAAAGGCTTGCGTTGGATGAGCCGTGCGCGGGTTGTGACGGGCGCTTGTATTTCGCCTGATGCTTACAAGCGCCCCCGCATCCAGGTGTCCTGCCAAAAGGTCTGCCGCCTAACAGGACTGAGTATAATGAAAACTCCGAATGTTGTCGAGAGGTTTTTTCTAAATTCGAGCGGCGGCGGACGTTTGTTCAGGTCAACGCAGCATGGGCCTCCGCGTTCGCCCGGATGGCGGAGGGCGTGTCGCCGAAGCGGCGGCGGAAGGCGCGGTTGAAATAGGACAGGTCGCCGAACCCGGCGGCGAACGCGATGTCGCTGACGGGCCGGCCGGCGCAGCTCGGGTCGCGCAGCAAACGATGCGCCTGCGCCAGCCGTTCGCTCAGCACGAAGTCGGTAAACGACGTGCCCTCGTTGGCGAACAGCTTGCGCACGTAGCTCGCCGAGATGCCCTGGCGCCGGGCGACCGCGGCGAGCGACAGCCGGCCGGCACCGAGGTTGGCGGCGATGTCCGCCTTGACGGCGCGCAGCCGCGCGGCGCCCCCCGCGGGTTCAATGCGTCGCGGCCGGTCGAATTTCGCTTAAGGAATCAACAGCGCTCACCGCAAGGCGGGTGGCGCGCAGTCCTATGCCAGCGCCAGGCGCCGTTCGCGCCGCAGGATGATCCATAGCGCGATGGCGATGTTGAGCAGGTTCCACAGGAACCCGTTGGCGAAGGCCGCCTGGTACGATCCGGTGAAATCGAAGATGGCCCCGGACATCCAGCCGCCCAGCGCCATGCCGGCGACGGTGGCCATCAGGATGGTGCCGAGGCGCGTCGCGGCCTCGGCGGGCGCGAAATACTCGCGCACGATGATGGCGTAGAGCGGCACCAGGCCGCCCTGGAACAGGCCGAACAGCGCCGAGACCACGTAGAGCGAGGTGAGGCTGTCGAAGGCGAAGTAGAGCAGCAGCGCCACCGCCTGCAGGGCCGAGCTGATCAGCAAGGTCGCGATGCCGCCGATGCGGTCGGCGATGAAGCCGCAGGCGAGCCGGCTGATCAGGCCGAAGCCGAGCATGAGCGAGAGCATCTCGGCGCCGCGCGCGACGCCGTAGCCGAGATCGCCGCAATAGGCGACGATGTGGACCTGCGGCATCGCCATGGCGACGCAGCAGGCGATGCCGGCGACGGCGAGCAGCGCCTGCAGGGCGCCCGGCGTCAGGTTGAGCGTGTCTTGCGCCGCGCTTGCGGCGGCGCTTCCGGCCGCGCCGTCGGTCGCCGGCGCGCGGCGCCGCAGCGCCAGGGTGAGCGGCAGCATGGTGGCGATGCAGAACAGGCCGATGCCGATATGGGTGGAGCGCCAGCCTGCGGTCTCGATGAAGTGCCCGATGATCGGCGGCCAGATGGCACCGGCCAGGTAGTTGCCGCAGGAGCAGATGGCGACCGCGACCCCGCGCCGGCGGCCGAACCAATGGGAGATGTCGGCAAGCAGCGGCCCGAACGCGGCGGAGCTGCCGACGCCGATCAACATAGCGTGCGCCAGCGCGAGCTGCCATAGGTTCGCGGCGTGGCCGGCGGCGACGAAGCCGAGCCCGAGCATCACCGCCGCGCCCATCAGGGGAAAGACGATGCCGAAGCGGTCGACCAGCCGCCCGATCAGCATGCCGCCGACGCCGAAGCCGATCATGACGGCGGTGAACGGCAGCGACGCGTCGGCGCGCGTGATCGCGAAGTCGGCCTGAACGGCGGGCAGGGCGACCACGTAGGACCACATGCCGAGGCATCCGACGGAGGCGAGCGCCGTCGAGGCGGCAAGGCGCAGCCACGCATAGGGGGATTCGACCTGCCCCCCGGCCCGGCTGCTGGTGGCGGTCTGCGCGTCCATGGCGGCGGACCATCGGGCCAACCGGCGGCGAGGTCAAGCAAGGCCGGCGCATACCCCGCCCGCGCGATCGGCTAAGGTGGCGCCGCCGCAATCGCGCAAATCTGCCGGTCGTCTTCCTGGTCCTCGGCCACCATGATGCGCTGGCTCATATCGGCGCCACTTGTTTCTTCGCAATCAGCGGAAGCGTGATGGAAAAGGTCGAACCCTGTCCCGGGCTCGACTCGACGCAGATCCTGCCGCCATGCATCTCGACGATGCGCTTGGCGATCGACAGGCCGAGCCCGGTGCCGCCCGTTTTCCATGCGCTCGACGAAGTCTCGGCCTGCTTGAACTCGTCGAATATCCTGCGCTGGTCGGCCTCCGGAATCCCCGGACCGGTATCGCGCACCGCGATCGTGAATGACCCGTTGGCGGCGGACGCCAGCACCGCCACTTCGCCGCTGTCGGTGAACTTGATCGCATTGCCGACCAGGTTGAGCAGCACCTGCGCTATGCGGCGTTCGTCGCCGCGCGCCAGCGGCAGGTCTGGCGGCAGGACGGAATTAAGCGCAAGCTGCTTGCCGGTGGCGAGCGGCTCCACGGCGGTGAGGACCGTGCTCACCACGTCGCCGATTGAATAGTCGGTCAGCGACAGCGTGAGCTGCCCGGCCTCGATCTTCGACAGGTCGAGAACATCGTTGATCAGGCCGAGAAGATGGCGGCCGTTGCTCTGCACCCGCTGCAGCGTCGCGAGCACCTTCTCGGGTATCTCACCATAGACCCTGTCGGCGATCAGCTCGGTGTAGCCGAGAATGGCGTTCAGCGGCGTGCGCAGCTCATGGCTCATGTTGGCGAGAAACTGCGACTTGTGCTCGCTTGCGGCCGAAAGCTGCCGGCTCTTCTCCTCGATCTCGCGAAATAGCCGCGCGTTCTGGATCGCGAGGACCGACTGATCGGCGAATGTTTCGAGAAGGTCGATCGTGTTCTTGGGAAATTCGCCGGGCTCTCGACGCCGCACGACCAAGGCGCCCACGATCTGGTCGGGGCGCAGCAGCGGCACGATGAGGACCGCCCGGTATCCGGCACGCACAATGACGTCGAGAACCAAAGACGATTCCTTGAGTGTATCCGGAATCTGAATCGGCGCCCGTTGCGCGGCTGCTTGGCCGATCGCTGTCTCGCCGGCACCGATGGGTCGATCTCGGATCGCGGCGATCATCGCCTCGTCCATTCCATGGGTCGCGCGCAGCCCGAATTCCTGGCATGATTCGTCGAATGTGTAGATCGCGCCGGCTTCGGTGCCGGAAAGCTCCACTGCCTTGGCGACGATTGTCGTCAGCACCGCCTCGACATCCAGCGTGGAGTTGATCGCCTGGCTGACCTCGCCAAGCGCGCTCAGCTCCTCGATCGATTGGGAAAGCTCGCGGGTGCGCGCTTGCACCTCTTCGAACAAACGCACATTCTCGATCGCAATCACCGCCTGGTCGGCAAAAGTCTTGAGAAGCTCGACTTGCGCGTCGGCGAAGAGCCCAGCTTCCCTGCGCGCCACGAAGATCGCCCCAATGACCTGCCCCTCGCGAACCATCGGTACCCCGAGGCAGCCCCGGTAGCCGCCTGCTCGTGCCGCGTCTTTCTGCTGGTACCGAGGATCCGCGAGGACATCCGGGATATGGACGATCGTGCAAGTCCGGATTGCACGTGCCGTAACTGTCTCGTCGCTCCAGCGCATCGGAAACGCCTGCCGTACCGCCTCCACTCCCTTTTCGGCTACCCCATGGAACGAAGCCAGACGGATCAGTTCGCCCTCGACCATCGAGACAACGCTGACCGCCGCCTTGCATAGTCTCTCCGCGCGCTCGCCAATGATCTCGAACACCGGCTCCACGTTCGTGGGTGAGCGGCTGATAACATTGAGCACATCGCTTGCTGCGGTCTGCTGCTCCAGAGATTGCCGCAGCTCATTCACAAGGCGAGTGTTTTCGATCGCGATCACGGCTTGATCGGCAAAGGTGGTGACCAACTCGATCTGCTTGTCGGTGAACGGCTGAACCCCAAGCTTGTACAGGATGACGATACCGGCCATATCGTCTCCTTGGAACATGGGCACCCCGAGTTCCGTTCCGTTGGGATCAACACCGCGCAGCGCGTACCTGTACTCAGCATCCGCCTGCAGGGCGGCTACGTGGACCGTCCGTCGCTCAAGTGCGACTCTGGCTGTGATGGTTTGTCGTCCCGGCGTGATGGGGTGGCGTTTGATGAAATCGACGAGTTCGGGAGAAACGTTGTAGAAGGCGATCCCGTGATAGGTTTCGCCGTCCCGTTTGAAGATGACCCCCCGGCGCGCCTCGCACAGTCTCGCCGCGGTCTCAATGAGGGTATCCAGCACCGTCTGGAGATTGAAGGTCGAGCGGCTGATGACCTTGAGCACGTCGGCGGTAGCGGACTGCTGCTCCAGAGACTCGCTCAGCGCACGGGTGAGCAGCGCGTTCTTCTCTTTCAGGCTGGCAACCGAACTCGCCTTATGGCGAGCTGCCATAAGCGAGCTGCGACGCGGCAACTTTACTGGTTCGCGCCGCTTCATCTTCCGTTGTCCTGTTCGACCGGTTGTCACCCCATCCCCCTAGCAGGCTAGGCTCCAGCGAAATCCTAGCACACGGCTGCGCAGGTGTATGTCTCTTCCTCTTTCCGGACATACGAACGGCCCCGACCGATGTCGGGGGCCGAGAACTTTGGGCATGTATCCGGAGGATAGGCCAGCGGAGCAATCGACGTAAGTCTTTGTTCCGAGCGAAACCGTCTCACCCTGGTACCTACAAACATTCCAGGAAAAGGCATTTTCGGTACGAGAGACCGACGAGCCGAATTCCCGCCTTCCCGATCTCAAGGCCACAAGGGAGACTTACCACAGCACAGGATCCCCGCGGCAACGCCCATTTTCCTGGTCGGCGGCCAACTCACTTCACCTGCTACGACCTGCGGCCGTTCTTCGAGACCCCGTGCGTGCCGATCCTGCAGCGTGATCCCATGCGTGGCGGCCTCGCGGATTTGCGCAAGACCGCGGCGATCGCCGACACCTGGGGCATCACGATCGCGCCGCATCTGTTTCCCGAGCTCAACGTGCAGCTCCTCGCCTCGATCCCTAACGGGATATGGATCGAGGACATGGGCCTGCTCGACGACGTGTGGGTCGACCCGCCGGCCATCGCCAACGGCATGATCACGGCGCCCGAGCGTCCCGGTCATGGGCTCGCGTTCAAGCCGGAGGTGCTCAAGCAGTTTCTGGTGTAGGGTGGATTAGCGCCGCGAAGCGGCGCGTAACCCACCGTTCTGGTTGTTTGAAGAGATTAGGTGGGTGACGCGGGCTATGCCCGCTAACCCACCCTACCAGAGGACATTTGATGGCACGGGGCCGACCACCGACATCCACATGCTCGCGCCGCGACC
>Ga0193751_1000797_pt1 | contig 22269 bp, 25 predicted proteins | sample L1c2metaG_FD_143050 | JGI IMG/M metagenome (GOLD analysis project Ga0193751, IMG submission 143050) | Soil microbial communities from a riparian zone of the East river system, Colorado, United States - L1c2 | ecosystem: Environmental > Terrestrial > Soil > Riparian zone | place: USA: East River... | reverse complement strand
ACAAACGCCGCCGTCGCACCCGCGATCGGCCAGTCCTCGTCTGAGCGCACGCCTACAGTTCAGGGATCGTGATCGCCTACCGGGCAATGCGAGGGAAGTTGTGGAGCCGATTATCGTCGCCGCGACGCAAGATCCCGAGTGCCGCATTGAGATCGAAGGTCACACCGACAGTACCGGAAGTGCCTACAGTAACTTACAACTTTCATTTTCGCGAGCTGCGGCAGTTGCGCGCGTTATCGCCAAGCGCGGAATTTCCTATCATCGCATCTGGGTCATGCCGCGCGGCGAGCAAGAGCCACGTGAGCAAACGCCGCGTGGTGTGAAGAATCTGGCGAACCGCTGGGCTGAGCTTCGCCTCATCTGCAAGAGTGTTGCCGCTCAGACTAATATGATATCAGGTTCTGCAAGCGGCGCGTGGTAGTTGAATGTCCAGCCCGGATTCCGAGGACTTGCGAGAAGTCCGAAATGGACTCGGCGGAGCGTATAGACCCGGTCGACGAAGCCAGATGCGAACACGCGATCCTCGCGAATGTCTTTTATTGGGTCAAAAGGCGAAGAACTCACTGTGAGCATATCTGTTCCGGTTCGCCTCGCATAGCTGACAGTTGCTTCAGCCCTGGTAATACGGATTTCTCGCTGCGCGCTTCACGCAGGACTCGATCTTCCAGTAAGGCGGGGCGAAGAAACGCACGCCGTTCGCCATGCCGGCAAGCCAGAAGAGGCCAGTGCCTTCGGCGAAGCCCATCAACTCGTGCGGCAGGTAGAGCGCTCGGCTGATCTGGTTCCAGCTTGTGCCTTCGCTTCGTTGTCCCGTCCCGGGTGACACGTTCTCGCTGGTGTTGGAGGCGATCAGCGTGGTTTGTCCGGCCCGGCGCGACATCCAGTCGGCCGTGGTGAGGTCGTTGGGCGCAAAGCCTTGCACGACCCCGGCATTGGCGAGGAAGGATTCCCAACGCTCCTCATAAAGCGCCTTGAGCTGCGCGAGGTCTTGGCAGATTCCGGTGATCTGCACGTTGTAGCCCCGCACGAGGCCGAAGGCGTCCTCGAGCGGGCCGAGATGGCCGAGGGCCGGCATCTCGTCGATCAGGAACAGCGTGCGCAGGCCGCCCGGACGGTAGAGGGCGCGCAAGGCCGAGACGATGACGAGGCGCAGCCAGGTGCTGTGCGTGCGCATCCTCTCGGCGGGCAGGATGACATAGACCGTCACCGGCTTGTCCTTCAATTTCCGAAAATCCACGCCCGGCTTTTTGAGGTCGTCGCGCATGGGTTTTGAGAGCAGCCAGCGCGTTTGCGTGTCGCCGGTCGAACGGATGCTAGACAGCTCATTGGTGTCCCGTCCGGCGAAGCGCGCGGCGAGGCTCGCAATCTCGTACCCGCCATCGGACGCCATTTCCGTGGCGGTGTAGCGCAGGCCGCCGGTGATGCGTTCATGCGGCTTGCCGTTCTCGCCGGTGAAAGTTTCGACGCGCTCGGGCTCGGTCAGCATCTCGCGTACGTTTTCGAGATTGGCCTTGTCGCCGCGTTGCAGCTTCTCCCACATGATGAGGGCGACGATCAGCCCTTGCGCCGATTCCGACCAATGCGGGTCCTTGCTTTCGACCTTGATGAGGGCTTCGCCGAGCGCCGCCGCGTCGTCGTAAAAATAGGGCGATTGCGGATCGAGCGAGGCGAGCGGGTTGAACCCCGCCGAGCCGAGGCCGAGCACATCGAACGGATTGAGCATGACGACATCGCTGACCGTGCGCCGGTACTCGGCGGTGACGGCGGCGAGTTCGCCTTTCGGATCGACGACGACGATCGAGCGGTCCTTGATCGCCAAGAGGTTCGGAATGAGAAAGCGCGTGCCCTTGCCGGTGCCGTTCGGGCCGAATAGGAGCAAGTGCCGCTCGCCCTGATATGGGATTTTGCCGCCGATGCCCTGCGTCGCGTCGTCGTAATGGCGGCCAAGGGCTATGCCGTCGTTATCGTCCATAAGCGGCGCTTCTCAGTCGGAAAATGTCCGGTCGTGGAAGGGGGCTTTCGTATCGCTGCGCGCGGCGGACTGGGCTTCCGATTCCGAAGCCGGCCGCGCCGCGCCGTGCACGTTCGTCTTTTTGGGCGTCAGGTTGGCATGAACGCCGAGGCCGGCCGCGACAAAGGCCAGGCCGACCACGAGCCAGCCCGCCAGTTCCCAAGGGCTGTGGAACCACCCGAAATGCAACGCGGCATAGGCCGCTCCCAGCGCGAGGGCTGCCAGCACCGACGCAAGGCCGAGGCCGACCGCGTCGATCCTTCTCATCATTCCGAACAGCCGAGGCATGGCGACCGCCTTGCTTGGGCGCAGCGACGCTGTCCGCACAACTGCCTTATTTTTAGGCTACGGCAGCGTGCATTCAAGAAAAATTCATCCTGGACCAATTGAGGCCGGCTTCCAAATCACTTACGGTTGCGTGCGGGGTGAATGGAAGAGGCTGGCATGTCTCCGGACCCGGAGGACAAGCCCGCGGCAAATCCGCTTGACGCCGAGCGCGAGCAGCTCCGCAAGGCCGGCTATACCGACGCCGAAGTCAGCCAGATATTGATTGCGCGGGCCTCGGCCGCCGCGCAGCAGCCGGCAGGCGCCGCCGGGCAAGGCGTCATGTCGAACGTCCTCAGTTCGATCGTCGCCGTTGGGTCCCATGCGCGCGCGCTGATCCCCTCGTTCAGGAAAGACGTGATGACCGTGTTTGACGGCGCCGCAGCGACTTCCGCGCGCGCCGGGGCGACGGCATCGCTAGCCGTGAAGGCCGTCATTATCCTGGTGCTCGGCTTTGCCGCCTGGCAAGAGTGGCGGCAGCACATCATCAGCGCGACGGCCATCGCCGATGCCGAGGTCAGGAAAAGGCATGCGGAGGAATGCAGCGCGCGTTCGAAGGCGCTCATCGACACCGTCCCGATGAACGAACTCCACAGGGCCTACCAGCAATTGGAAAAGGATTGCGACCCCACCTACGCGGAGCGCACCGCCGCGTGCAGCGTAAAATTCAAGGCACTCGTCGATTCTATATCCATTCTATCGCCCGACGAATTCAAAGCCAAAATCGAGGAGCACACGAAAGGCTGCGTCATCACCGATGCCGACCGTGAGTTGGCGCGCGCCAAAATGGCGGAAATCGACAATGAGAACAAGCAGAGGGTGGCCGCCGTCACTGCCTTCATGCAGGATGCTCTCAAGGCCAAGACCGAATACGACGCCGGCCACTATGATGAAGCCTTAAGGCTCGGGCGCGCCAACGCAGCCACGATCGAAGCCTTCGAAATCAAGACCTTCGGAAAGGCCGGCGACCTCACCGCCGAATCCTTGGGCAAACTCTCATGGTATGCGCTGTTCGCCCGCCAATATGCGGATGCCCTCGATGCTGCCGAACGATCTCTCAAGCTCAAGCCGAACTTGGCGGAGGAAACCAACCACGCTCATGCGCTCATGATGCTCGGCCGCACGAAAGAGGCGGACTCGATCTATTTTGACCACAAGGGCGAACACTTACAGGGCAAGACATGGCAGCAAGTCATCGCCGACGACTTCGACAAGCTGCGCAAGGCCGGAATCGAAACTGTGCACATGGGCCTGATTGAGGGCATCTGGTCCTCGTGGCCGCCAGCATCCTTCCGCCCACCCAAACCGGGACTGTACGACCCGCAGGGAAAACCATGCGACAAGGCTAGTCTCGACTGCCATTACTTATGCATGAATGGTAGGGAGTGCGTCATCTAACGAAGGTCAATTAGCTCACGCAGCAGTGCTTCTAACATACGCTCACATCAGCAAACGGCTCTTGAACTGTAACATGTTCCAAACAATTCGTTCTCAATCAATCGTTTATTAACTACGCTGTGCTTAGAATAACGGCATGCTTTACCGGAGCAAATAAAATGGAACCAAACGCACAATCGATGCTGCAAGCAATGCTAGGTGCGGAAAATAAAGCGGAACTCAACACACAATTGGCGCTGGAAAGACTGCAAGCCGCGGCTATTCAGGGCCGGGGTAATTTCGCCGAATTGAAATCGCTTCCCTTCGCGGCTGCTGCTGCACTCTATGACCGGTTCGACGCCATGACACCTTGCGACCGCACGCCGGCAATCAATGCGGCGCTCCTGAAGGCACATCAGGCAAATCCCACTCCCGCCGACCAGAATCTTCCCCTGGGCATCGACGGCGCGAAACTCGCCCAAGTCCGCACGTTCATCCAAGCCATATCCAGTCCGCAATAGCATTCTGACCAGCGGATCGATCGCGCCGAGCAGCACGTTCGCGGTAACTTGCGGTAGCGCTCAAACCGTATGTGAAACTTCATCCGAGGCAATCGGCAGCGCGGGTCAGCCACGAAGACGTTCAGCAGCTTCAACCGCATCATGAGCCCGCCGATAGCCGTCAAGGCTTACAAATAAGTAGGCGTTTTGCAGCAATTTTCGCATCCTTCGCACCGCGCACCGCGCCGAAGGCAAAAAGGACGGTGAGTAGCATAACAGCTACCAACTCGAACCCTAACCAAAAACTTTCATAAAACCCTTTAATGGCAAAGGAGACCGAAAAAGCGGTGGCCTTTTCTAAAGTCGCATTTCCGCTAAACACGGCCAGCCAAGAGGCAATCATAGACCCAGTGGCCGCACCAACAACGCGAGCCTTGTCCGTCTCGGCATCCACACGCGAAATCTCTTTATCATCGCCTTTATCGTCGCGAAAAAAGACCAGACGCAGTTTCGATGGTATTGCTTCTTTTGCAAATAAAGACGCCAAAAATAGACAAAAAACAAACCCAACCACCAGGAAAGAATCCGGACTGCCGTGACTATATTTATTAAGCACTTCGTATGAGAACGCGCCTCCAGAACAGGAGAAAACAATGCCCAATCTGAGATCGTTCTTGATTGCTGCCCATGCCGGTTGTGTTTCGATGGCATCAGTCGCCTCGATCGCGCTCATGACGCTCTCATCCTTTTCGTCCCCATGGTGCGGCCCGTGTCGTTCGCGCCTCTGTCGCGGTTGCTGTAGCTCACGAACACGCGGTGCTTGAGCGTCGCCATCCGGCTATGCCCGCCTGCCGCCGTTCTCACTGGGTATCAATCGCGCATCGGAAAAATGGAATAGGTGGCATTGGTGGCAGAAGGGGCAGCGCAACAGCAGTTTGGCCCGTTTTGCATACACCAGGTCGTCCCGCGTGTAGTCAGCTCCGGTATCGATCAATCGTCGCGTCGCCATGCAGACGAGCATCAACATTCCGCTCTTCGGCTCTTCGGTCACGGATGATTGCTGCCCAGGGCACACCGGCCATGCATCCCCGATTTTCAGTGATAGGTCGGGTGTTCGAGACTGGCGGCGGGCAACTCAAACGCTTCGCCCCTTATCCCCGCCTGCCCGCGCCACATTCCGCCCCTCGGGGTATGGGTAATCACGAACGCCTCGCCGAAGGGCAATTCGCGATTGGCGTGATTCCGCGCCGCCCAGAAGCTCGGAAAGTCCTTGCCCTGCGGGTCCCCCTCGGTCGTCAGGCGGAAGGGGCGCTGAGCAATCGATGATAGGCCAAGCCGCCCCGGTGATCGCTGCCTAGGAAACGAACGCACTTACGCCGCCCCCATCGTTGAGACGACCGCATGCAGGATTTGAAAATCCACCTGCTTCGGGCCGTCCGCGCGATCCACGCACCACAGGCGGCGCTCCCCGGGAAGCGACCAGAAAAGGAATATGCCGATCACGTGTTCCTCGACGAGCGCGGCAATCTCGGTGATCGCGCGGACAATTGTGATGCGGCGCAACTCGCCACCCTTTTCGTAAAATTCCAGGTGTTGCCACGTCGTGCCGTGCCGATCGCACACGCGTGGCCCGATGGAGGCGATTGTCCCGGCAACCGACAGCAGGTCCATGGCGGCGACCCGAACGCTTGATTTCCTGGCGCACGCTGCCCAACGTTGTGCAGTATATATACGTGTAGACAAAGGTCATGCAAGCCTAAATCTATTGTGCGTTGATCTTGAATTGCGCACAGCATAGTATGTCTTCAAGTACTATTAAATATCTACTGTGGTTGTATGACGATACACTTGAAACTGCTTTCGATCGTTAGAAAAAATACTGAGCTACACGGTGCGGAGGTAAAGGGAAACGGCTGTGCGCAATTCAAGAATCGCGCACATCCCGCTTCTCCCTGGCACGGCCCCTCCGAGATGCTTCTGTACGGCTACGCCCGTGTCAGCACGCATGGGCAAACCCTTGAGGCGCAGGTCGAACAGCTCGCGGCGGCCGGCTGCCGCGAGGTCTACCGAGAAAAGGCGAGCGGCGCTCGCGCCGACCGCCCTCAACTCAAGAGGCTTCTGCGGGCGGTAGCCCAAGGCGATACGGTCGTCGTGACCCGCATCGACCGCCTGGCCCGATCGACCTTCGACCTTTTCGCCATTATCCAGCGCATTGTCGATGCCGGCGCGCATTTCCGCTCGCTCGCCGAGCCCTGGGCCGACACCACCACCAGCACCGGCCGCCTCATGATCGCCGTGCTTGGCGGCCTTGCCGATGTCGAGCGGGATCTAATCCGCACGCGCACTGTCGAGGGCCGCGCCCGCGCCAAGGCGCGCGGCGTCAAGCTCGGGCCGAAATTCAAGCTCAGTCCGGCCGAGCGCAAGGAGGCGCTCGCTCGCCGCGCCGCCGGGGAAGCGTCAACCGCGATCGGCCGATCCTACAAAGTCAGCCACACCACCATTTTGCGGCTGAGGCCATGAAGCTATATGAGCCGCGCTCTTTCGTTTGGCTCGGCAAGCCCCCCCCTTAACGGACCGTGCGGGGTCCGGCTCCCGCACGCGCTCCGCGTCGTGGCTTGGACAAGCCCGCCTAGGACGTGTATAAACACGTTCTTGCTCTTGTGGTGCGGACTACATCAGATGAGTGGTATGATCCTTCTCGACGGCATTCTTCAGAGAATGAAAGCGACCTATCCGGCCGGACTGCCGGACGACAAGCTTTTCGAGTTTTATTGCACCGATAATATTCTTATAAATTATGATCTCGACCATACGCAGATTGAAGCAGGCATTGTCGATGGTCCCCGCGATGCCGGAGTCGACTCTGCCTATGTCCTTATAAACCGTCAACTCTTTGCCGAGGACCTTAAGCTAGATGCTTTTAAGCAGCCGGTAGACATCGAACTGTTCATTATCCAATCCAAAAACCAAGATAGCTTTAAGGAAAGTCCCCTCGATAAGTTAAGCGCTTCGCTACCACTATTGCTTGATCCTCAACGTGAAAAAGCTGCACTAGAAGGCCTTTTCAGGCCCAAAGTTGTTGGCGTTGTACGTGCATTCCTTGATGTGATGGAACAGCTCGCTGGTGAGTTTCCGACGGTTTCGATTCGTATTTTTTATTGTTCGAAAGGAAGCGCTCCGAACGACACTATCAAAGCCAAGGCGGCCAGTCTCGAAAATACGTTGCGTGACAGATACCCAACCGTGGCCTTCGCGTTTCTCGGGGCACAACAGCTTTACGAGAGATCAGCCAATCAAAAGCGCCTTTTGAAGGAGTTACCAACGACAGGAACACCTCTCTCCGGCTCGAATTCGTATGTTGCCCTTTGTAAACTTGCTGATTATGTAAAGTTCATTGCCGATGAGAGCGGAAACCTGTTGACTCGTATTTTCGAGGCGAATGTCCGCGCCTACCAGGGCGTTGTGGAGGTTAACCGTGAAATTGCGGAATCGTTGATCCATCCCACGCCCAACCTAGATTTTTGGTGGCTCAACAATGGTGTCACAATTGTTGCGGACCAAGCGCAGTTCATGAATAATCGGCTCACCATTGAAAACCCGCTCATCGTGAACGGCCTCCAAACATCACATGAGATTCATAACGTTGCCGCTAAACTCCTTCCCACGGATCAGCGCATGGTACTAGTTCGCGTGATAGTCGAGAATGATCGTGAGAAACGCGATGAAATCATTAAGGCAACAAATCGTCAGACGAGTATCGCTCACTCTTCTTTTCACGCTACCGAGCCGATTCACCGTGAGATCGAAGATTATCTAGCAACTCTCGGCTACTACTATGACCGCCGCAAAAACTTTTACAAAAGAGAAGGAAAACCAGTTGAGAGGATTATCTCAATTGATCGACTGGCGCAGGCAGTTCTATCAGTCCTTATTCAAGCACCGCACACGGCGCGCGCGCGCCCGACCTCGGCAATTAAGGATGAAGCTGACTACAAGCGCATATTTTCCGCCGACAAGAATACGCATCCCCTCGAAATGTACGGCGTCATAGTTCAGATGCTCGATAAAGTTGAGGCGTATTTCAGGACTGCTGCCGATCAGATCGACCAAGTGTACCGAAACAATATGAAATTCCACCTTCTTATGGTTTTGGGGTGGGCGCTGAATGCAAACACCACGCTCCCAGCCAAGCGGATCACCCAACTGGATTTGTCAATGCTCGCCGACGCCAAGGTGAAGGCCGTCGCAGATTGGGTATTTACGGAATTTGCTAATGCCGGGCCGGAAGATAGAACGGCAAAAAGTGGTATCTTCACCGAGCGCCTCAAATCGAATTGGAATCCTGCGAAAACGTGACACCTGCGGTCGCGGCAATCGACATCAGCGGGACCATTCTAAATCATGGCTCGTAGTAGATGGAGTCCAAGAAAGCGGCTCGCCCAAGCCATACGTTCAATGCTCTTGCCTGTTTAGGGCGACGTGCATTCCACCACTCTGTATCTAGCATAGGCGCGATGACCAAGTCCCAATATTTCTCATAATTCTTCCTATAGAGGCTGATGCTAAAATCCTGACATAGCTTACGCTTGTTTTTTGAATCGTAGCAAACAAAATAATCAGGCCGTTTCATCGCCAACAGACGCGTCGCAGTTGCGAAACCGTGCCGCCTTCCACCTCGAAAGGCCTTCCTATATTCCTCGATGTACGCAATGTAATCTTCCCTTCTGATCTCGCCCTTGAGCGGTATCGCATCCAGCGCTCGCGATAAGTGCGGGTCATAGTCGTTGACTCGCCCCATAAACGTGCCATTGCCAAACATCTTACCGAACCACCACCACTTGACGGTATCTTGCCGGCCAAATCCCGCGATATCTTTTCTTTCCTCCGGCGACATCCGGTCAAAGTGCCCACGTTTTTGAAAGAGGTGATGTGCCGCCCTCAAGACACCAATGCGCTCGTCGATGTTAGCGGGCTTGTCTCGCACGACGTTCTTAAGGTACTCGGACCATGACATCCAAAGCACCGAGGTCTTCGGAATAGGTTTTCCAATGCCTTTGTCACCGAATTTTCCCGTCAACAATTTCATTCTGCGCCGAACCGCAGCCCACCGGCGCCTGTAAGGAGTTAACTGCCAAGACTTGAATCGTTTTCCCATCTTCCAGTAAGTCTTCATGGTCCCCTCTAACAGACCTCTTATTGAACTGCCTCCATCGTCGGCCGCCTCAAAATGAAGGCATGCCTCCGAATTTGTCTTGAATGCCGCGCTCGTGAAATTTGCGCTACCTAACAGACATGCCCAGTCATCCGGCGAGTTGTAAAATAGATAGAATTTAGGGTGAAACGTTCCGACAGGCTGCTTAATAAATTTCACACGCTTATGATTCATGAAGTTTTCAATGAACACCGGATGTGTCCGATAGAAATGTGTGCCAATAATGGCTCGCGTTATTTTTCCGCGCTGCTTGAGAAGCTGGTCGTATCCGAGGAAGTCATAAGAGGCCCACGCCACTGCGAAGGACACGTGCTGGTACTGATCCAGGAGCCGGCTGAACGTCTTTTCGAGTTGGCTCGGCGTCACCAATAGCTTCATGGCTCCGAAAGATACACTTAAAGCCCTGACCGGTCTAACCACAAGCAGACTTAGCTTGCAGCAGGGCGCGCCAGGCTGCGCCGGGCCGGGCTCGCGGCGCGACTTCCCCGCCGCATGGGAGGGCCTACGCAAGCGGCCCTCTTCTTTTGTGAGCCTGTCAAACCTCAGCAGAATCGCGCTTAATTAGACGCTGGAATTCGCCCCTTTCTTTGCTACCATGGCCGCATGATCAGCCTTGCGACTCCACTTCAATTCGACATTGGCGCAAGCGCGAGAAAACGCGACCCTTCGCGCAGCCGCCCTCTTTCGCTCGGCTCGGCAGGGTCCTTTGATGGGCCGTGCGGCGTCGGGCTCCAGCCGAGAAAAATGCATAATCGGGGAAACATCGTGAAAAAAGCATACACAACTCCTACACAGGCGTTTTGACGTTGTTTTATGATAACGGAATCAGTGCCTTATGATGACATTATCTCCCCGGAGGGGAGAGGGTCGGGGTGAGGGGGTTACGGTGTTTCAGATTGAAGCACCGGACCCCCCTCACCCGCCAATCGCGAGCAAGCTCGCGATTGGCGACCTCTCCCCACCGGGGAGAGGTAAAGAAAAAAGACTCACCGGTACGGCGCGTCGAGCGCAAGGTTCTGGGCGATCTCCCGCTCCCAGCGGTCGCCGTTCGCGAGCAGCCGCTCCTTGTCGTAGTACAGCTCCTCGCGCGTCTCGGTGGCGAACTCGAAGTTCGGGCCCTCGACGACGGCGTCGACCGGACAAGCCTCCTGGCACAGCCCGCAATAGATGCACTTGACCATGTCTATGTCGTAACGGGTGGTGCGCCGCGTGCCGTCGTTGCGGCGCGGGCCGGCCTCGATGGTGATCGCCTGCGCCGGGCAGATCGCCTCGCACAGCTTGCAGGCGATGCAGCGCTCCTCCCCGTTGGGATAGCGGCGCAGCACATGCTCGCCGCGGAAGCGCGGCGACAGCGGCCCCTTCTCGAACGGATAGTTGAGCGTCGGCTTGGGCTTGAAGAAATAGCGCATCGACAGGAAGAACGCCTGCGCGAACTCCGTGAGGAACGCCGAGCGGGCCGCCTGATCCAATCTCATGACTTTATCCTTTGCGCGGGCGCGCGCACGCTCCGCGCGCTCATTGCGGCGTCCACCCGGCCAACTGCAGCACGGCGGCGACGATCGCCACCATGGCGAGCGAGAGCGGCAGGAACACCTTCCAGCCCAACCGCATCAACTGGTCGTAGCGGTAGCGCGGAACGAACGCCTTCACCATGGCGAACATGAAGAACACGGCACTGGCCTTGAGCACGAACCAGACGACCCCCGGCACCCAGGTGAACGGCGCCACCTTGACCGGCGGCAACCAGCCGCCGAGGAACAGGATCGTGCACATGGCGCACATGGTCGCGATCGCCACGTACTCGCCGAGCATGAACATCATGTAGGGCGACGAGCCATATTCGACCATGAAGCCGGCGACCAGCTCGGATTCGGCCTCGACCAGATCGAACGGCGGCCGGTTGGTCTCCGCCAGCGCCGAGATGAAGAACACGACGAACATCGGGAACAGCGGCAGCCAGAACCAGTTGAGCACGGTGAGCCACGGCACCCCGAGCCAGGTGGCGAGCCCGTGCGTGTCCTGCGCCGCGACCACGGCCGTGAGGTTGAGCGAGCCGACGCACAGCAGCACCGTGATGATGACGAAGCCGATCGAGACCTCGTAGGACACCATCTGGGCGGCCGAGCGCAGGGCGGCGAGAAACGGGTATTTCGAGTTCGACGCCCAGCCGGCCATGATGATGCCGTACACGCCGAGCGACGAGATGGCGAAGATGTAGAGGACGCCGACGTTGATGTCGGCGATCACCCAGCCGCCGGCGACCGGGATCACCGCCCAGGCGGCGAGCGCCAGCACGCAGGTGACGAGCGGCGCCAGCAGGAACACGCCCTTGTTGGCGCCGGCCGGGATGATCGGTTCCTTGACGGCGAACTTGATGAGATCGGCGAACGACTGCAGCAGGCCCCAGGGTCCGACCACGTTGGGGCCGCGCCTGATCTGCACCGCCGCCCAGATCTTGCGGTCGGCATAGAGCACGTAGGCGATGACGATGAGCAGCACGACGAGCAGCAGCACGCTCTCAAAGACCATCACCACCAGGGGCCAGGCGTAGGTCGACATGAATTCGGCCATGGCGTGCCTCTCACTCCGCCGCGGTCAGGGCCGGCCGGCCCTTGGCGAGCGCCGAGCACTCGTGCATCACCACGGAGGCGCGCGCGATCGGGTTGGTCAGATAGAAGTCGGCGATGGCGTTGCGGAACGCGGCCTTGTCGGGAGTGCCGCCGCGCGCCGCGAGGCGCGCGATGGCGGCGGGATCGGCGGGCGCGATCTCGTCGATGCGCTGCAAGTGCGGGTGCGCCTTGAACAGCGCCGCGCGCAGCTCGGCGAGCGAATCGAACGGCAGCCTGTGGCCGAGCACGTCGGAGAGCGCGCGCAAAATCGCCCAGTCCTCGCGCGCCTGACCGGGCGGGAAGCCGGCCCGCTCGGCGATCTGCACCCGGCCCTCGGTGTTGACGTAGAGGCCGGACTTTTCCGTGTAGGCGGCGCCGGGCAGGATCACGTCGGCGCGGTGCGCGCCGCGGTCCCCGTGCGTGCCGATGTAGACGACGACCGCGCCGCGCGCGATGTCGATCTCGTCGGCGCCGAGCAGGAACGCGAGCTCGAGCACGCCCGCGTGCGCCATCTCGACGGCGCTGCGGCCGCCCTCGGCCGGCACGAAGCCGAGGTCGAGCGCGCCCACCGCTGACGCAGCGGCGTGCAGGACCGCAAAGCCGTTCCAGCCGTCCTTGACGGCGCCGATCGCGCCCGCCGCCTTGGCGGCCAAGGCCGCGACGGCGGCGCCGTCCGGCCGCGCCAGGGCGCCGGCTCCGATCAGCACCATCGGCGCCTTGGCGGCCAGAAGCGTGTCGCCGAACGGATGCCGGCCGGACGCAATGTCGGCGAGAGTCTCGGGACCGGCGCCCAAATGATCGTATGAATAGGTCAAATCCGCCTTTTCGCCGATGACGCCGATGGGGAAGCCGCCCATGCGCCAGCGCTTGCGGATGCGGGCGTTGAGAACGGCCGCCTCCCGGCGCGGATTGGCGCCGACGATCAGGAGCGCGTCCGCCCGCTCGATGCCGGCGATGGTGGGGTTGAACAGATAGGCCGCGCGGCCCCACGCCGGATCGAGCGCGCTGCCGTCCTGCCGGGCGTCGAGGTTCTTCACCCCCATCCGGTCCATCAGTCCCTGCAGCGCGAACATTTCCTCGCAGGCGGCAAGGTCCCCGGCGATGGCGCCGATGCGTTCCGGCCGCGTTGCCTTGACGCGCGCCGCGATCGCCCGGAACGCCTCGGGCCACGACGCCGGGCGCAGGCGCCCGCGCTCGCGGATATAGGGCTGGTCGAGCCGCTGCACCTTCAGGCCGTCGACCACGTGGCGGGTCTTGTCGGAAATCCACTCCTCGTTCACCGCCTCGTTGACCCGCGGCAGCACGCGCATGACCTCGCGCCCGCGGGTGTCGACCCGGATCGCCGAGCCGAGCGCGTCCATCACGTCGATCGACTCGGTCTTGCCCAGCTCCCACGGCCGCGCCGCGAACGCGTAGGGCTTGGAGGTGAGCGCGCCCACCGGGCACAGGTCGACCACGTTGCCCTGCAGCTCCGACAGCATCGCGTGCTCGAGGTAGGTGGTGATCTCCATGTCCTCGCCGCGGCCGATGGCGCCGAGCTCCGACACGCCGGCGACCTCGGTGGAAAAGCGGATGCAGCGCGTGCAATGGATGCAGCGCGTCATGATGGTCTTGACCAGGGCGCCGATGTGCTTGTCCTCGACCGCGCGCTTGTTCTCGCGATAGCGGCTGGCATCGACCCCGTACGCCATGGCCTGGTCCTGCAGGTCGCACTCGCCGCCCTGGTCGCAGATCGGGCAGTCGAGCGGGTGATTAATCAGCAGGAACTCCATCACCCCTTCGCGCGCCTTCTTCACCATCGGGGTTTTGGTGTTGACCACCGGCGGCTCGCCCTTGGGGCCGGGCCGGCAGTCGCGCACGCCCCAGGCGCAGCTGGCGACCGGCTTGGGCGAACCGACCAGCTCGACCAGGCACATGCGGCAATTGCCGGCGATCGACAGCCGCTCGTGGAAGCAGAAGCGCGGAATCTCCGCGCCCGCGGCCTCGCACGCCTGCAGCAGCGTGTACTCCGGCGGAACGTCGATTTCCTTGCCGTCGACGATGAGCTTGGTCATGTCGCCTGCTTATCAGCGCTTCGTTTCGAGCCGTTTGACGCGTTTCTAGAGATCGTTGATGTCCTTCTTCAGACCGTCATCGCGCACATGCGCGTGGCTAGCGAGGCCCAGGGCCGTCAACATTCCATCGTGCACGTCGTCGAACCGCTGTTCGAGATGCTCGAAGCGCTCCGTGTGAGCGGCAAGCACCTTCGTATGACCGGCGAGCGTCGCTTGAATGTCGCGCAAAATGCGGACCACGAGGTCTTCGGGTTGCTTTGCCATCATGTTTCCCCAAAATCCATCACGCGCATCGCGCCGTCTTCCATAGTTGCGCGGCCGGGATGCTCTCCCAGCCGAACGCATGATCCGAGGGCCCGTGCGCGGCGAGATATTCGAGCCGCTCCTTGGCCTCCGTCACGGTCGGCCGATGCCCGGCCGGCACCCACCACATGACGAAGTGCGGGCCTTCCATCTTGTCGAACCACTCCGGCCGGCGGCCATAGAAACGCTTGTGAACCGTCTGCCACACGAAGCGTTCGAGCGTCTCGATGCTTTCCCAGACGGACAGGTTGACGGCCATGTTCGGATCGGCGAACGGCCGGATGGCGGTGGCGTTGCCGCTGTCGTCCTTCAGCCGCCACACGAAGCCCGCGCTGCGCTCGGCAAGGCCGTTCACCAGGTCGAGGTTGTTCATAAAGTCGGCCATGCGCGGATCGTCGGTCGGATAACGCAGCCGCCCGATGTTGAGCTGGGCGAGATGGCGTGTCGGCTCGGTCATCGGAACCTCCGTCATGTTCGTCAATGCCAAGTTCTTCAATGCCAGACCAGGAACGCGAACAGCCCGGCCGCGATCAGGACGGATGCGGCCATGTCCAGCCGCAGCAGGGTGACGACGACGCGCGTCAGGAATGTGGACAGAGTCATTGTCATCCCTCCCTATTCCGCCGCGACCCGGACCGGTTCCGGATGCGGGTTCGCCGCGTATTCGTCGATCCGCCGCTCGATCTCCGGGCGGAAATGGCGCAGCAGCCCCTGCACCGGCCACGCCGCCCCGTCGCCGAAGGCGCAGATGGTGTGGCCCTCGATCTGCTGGGTCACCTGCATCAGCATGTCGATCTCGCGCTTGTGCGCGCGGCCCTCCGCCATGCGGGTGAGCACGCGCCACATCCAGCCCATGCCTTCGCGGCACGGGGTGCACTGGCCGCAGCTCTCGTGCTTGTAGAAATACGAGATGCGCGCCATGGCGCGCACGATGTCGGTCGACTTGTCCATCACGATCACGGCCGCGGTGCCGAGCGCCGACTTCTTGTCGCGGCAGCCGTCGAAATCCATCAGCAGCGTGTCGGCCTGGTCCGGCCCGGCCGGCACCAGCGGCATGGACGAGCCGCCCGGGATGACGGCGAGCAGGTTGTCCCAGCCGCCGCGCACGCCGCCCGCATGCTTTTCCACGAGCTCGCGCAGCGGGATGCCCATCGCCTCCTCGACGTTGCACGGCCGGTTCACGTGGCCGGAGATGCAGAACAGCTTGGTGCCGGTGTTGTTCGGCCGGCCGATCGCGGAGAACCAGGCGGCGCCGCGGCGCAGGATGTCGGGCGCCTGGGCGATGGTCTCCACGTTGTTGACCGTGGTCGGACAGCCGTAGAGCCCGACATTGGCGGGAAACGGCGGCTTGAGGCGCGGCATGCCCTTCTTGCCCTCGAGGCTTTCGAGCAGCGCGGTCTCCTCGCCGCAGATGTAGGCGCCGGCGCCGTGATGGACGTAGAGGTCGAAGTCGAAGCCGTGCACGTTGTCCTTGCCGATGAGCTTGGCCGCGTAGGCCTGGTCGACCGCCGCCTGCAGCCGCTCGCGCTCGCGGATGAACTCGCCGCGCACGTAGATGTAGCCGGCGTGCGCCCCCATGGCGAACCCGGCGTAGAGGCAGCCCTCGACCAGCAGATGCGGATCGTGCCGCATGATCTCGCGGTCCTTGCAGGTGCCGGGCTCGGACTCGTCGGCGTTGATCACGAGATAATGCGGGCGTCCGTCGGACTGCTTGGGCATGAACGACCACTTGAGCCCGGTCGGGAAGCCGGCGCCGCCGCGCCCGCGCTGGCCCGACGCCTTCATCTCGTTGACGATCCAGTCGCGCCCCTTCTCGAGGATGCCCTTGGTGCCGTCCCAGGCGCCGCGCACGCGCGCGCCGTCGAGGCCCCAGTCGCCCTGCCCGTAGAGATTCCTGAACACGCGGTCCTTGTCGTCGAGCATCGGCTCACGCCTTTGTCAGGGTTTTGAGCGTCGTCGGCCCGCCGACCGGCGCGGAAAGCTGGCGGTCGACCTGCGGGCCCGGCTTGGGCGTGTGCCCGGCCGCGAACGCGTCGAGGATCTTCTCGAAGCTTTCCGCCGTCAGGTCCTCGTAATAGTCGGCGTTGATCTGCACCATCGGGGCGTTGACGCAGGCGCCGAGGCATTCGACCTCGATCCAGGAAAACTGCCCGTCGGCGGTGACATGGTTCTCCTCGCCGATCCTGCGGCGGCACACCTGCTTGAGATCCTCGGCGCCGCGCAGCACGCATGGCGTGGTGCCGCACAATTGCACGTAGGTGCGCCCGACCGGGGCGAGATTGAACATGGTGTAGAAGGTCGCGACCTCGAGCGCGCGGATGGGCGCGAGGCCGAGCTGGTCGGCGACGGCGCGGATCGCCGCTTCCGGCAGCCAGCCGCCCGACTGTTCCTGCGCCCGCCACAGCAGCGGAATGATGGCCGAGGCCTGCCGGCCCGGCGGGTATTTGGCGATCTCCGCCTTGGCCCAGGCGAAGTTCTCCGCCGTGAAGGCGAAGCTCTTGGGCTGCAGCTCGGGCGGGGCGAGGCGGCGCACGGACATGATTGTTACTGCACCTCGCTCGGCTCGTGGGCTCCCTCTCCCCGGAGGGGAGAGGGTCGGGGTGAGGGGGTTCCCGCCGCAACTAATAGCGCCAATCCCCCCTCACCCGATATTGCGCGAGCAGGCTCGCGCAATATCGACCTCTCCCCAACGGGGAGAGGTGAAGAAAAGAAGGTCATCGGTCGACCTCCCCGAACACGATATCGAGCGAGCCGAGGATCGCCGAGATGTCGGCGAGCATGTGCCCGCGGCAGATGTAGTCCATGGCCTGCAGGTGGGCGAATCCGGGCGCGCGGATCTTGCACTTGTAGGGCTTGTTGGTGCCGTCGGCGACCAGATACACGCCGAACTCGCCCTTGGGCGCCTCGACCGCGGCATAGACCTCGCCGGCCGGCACGTGGAAGCCTTCGGTGTAGAGCTTGAAGTGATGGATCAGCGCTTCCATCGAGCGCTTCATCTGGTCGCGCCGCGGCGGCACGATCTTGTTGTCGGGATGGATCACGGGCCCCTGCCCGTCCGCCTGCCGCAGCTTGGCGATGCACTGCCGCATGATGCGCACGGACTGGCGCATCTCCTCCATGCGGATGCAGTAGCGGTCGTAGCAATCGCCGTTCTTGCCGACCGGAATGTCGAAATCCATCTCGGCGTAGCATTCGTAGGGTTGCGCCTTGCGCAAATCCCACGGCGCGCCGGAGCCGCGCACCATGACGCCGGAAAAGCCCCACGCCCACGCGTCCGCGAGGGTGACCACGCCGATGTCGACGTTGCGCTGCTTGAAGATGCGATTGCCGGTGAGCAGGGTCTCGAGGTCGTCGCAAACTTTAAGGAACGGATCGCAGAACCCCTCGATGTCGTCGATCAGCTTGGCCGGCAGGTCCTGGTGCACGCCGCCGACGCGGAAATACGCCGCGTGCATGCGGCTGCCCGAGGCGCGCTCGTAGAACACCATCAGCTTTTCGCGCTCCTCGAACCCCCACAGCGGCGGCGTCAGCGCGCCGACGTCCATCGCCTGGGTGGTGACGTTGAGGAGATGGGAGAGCAGCCGCCCGATCTCGCAATAGAGCACGCGGATGAGCTGGGCGCGCCGCGGCACCGGAATGTCGAGCAGCCGCTCCGCCGCCAGGCAGAACGCATGCTCCTGGTTCATCGGCGCCACGTAGTCGAGCCGGTCGAAATAGGGGATCGCCTGCAGATAGGTCTTGTGCTCGATCAGCTTCTCGGTGCCGCGGTGCAGCAGGCCGATGTGCGGATCGACACGGGTGACCACCTCGCCGTCCAATTCAAGGACCAAACGCAGGACGCCGTGCGCCGCCGGATGCTGCGGTCCGAAATTGATGGTGAAATTGCGAAGTGCGGCTTCGGCCATGGGTCAACTCGGCCTGAAGAGGGCGAATAGCGAATAGCGAATAGCGAATAGTAAGCAGAAGCTAGTCATTGGCTTGTCTGCGCTGAATTGAACGGATCAGTGATCGCATCATTCTTCCCAGATCGTCGCAGCGCTTCAAAAGTGGCGCGACGTCTTCGTCCTTTGCCAAGTTCACTCGTACTGCCAGCATCAGGTGCGTCTCGAGCTCTTTCAGGGATCCCTGTCCCACGCGTAGAAACTGAACAAACACGCCGCTGTTTTCCCTACCGTGTCCCTCCGCGATGTTCGCTGCGATCGAGACGGCAGAACGGCGAATCTGGCTACTCATGCCGTAAACTTCTTCCTTCGGAAAGCGACGGGTCACGCGATAGGCCAGTTCGGCCAATCCCATCGCCTCCTGCCAGACCTTCAGGTCACGGTATGAGTTGATCCCAATCGCGCAGCCTCCTTCCTTTCTACTCGCTACTCGCTATTCGCTATTCGCTCGCTTCGCTTTCTCATCACCGGGCAAGACGTAATCCGTTCCCTCCCACGGGGACAAAAAGTCGAAATTACGGAACTCCTGGGCGAGCCGGACCGGGTTGTAGACGACGCGCTTGAGCTCGTCGTCCCAGCGCACCTCGACGAAACCGGTGAGCGGAAAATCCTTGCGCAGCGGATGGCCTTCGAAGCCGTAGTCGGTGAGCAGCCGGCGCATGTCGGGGTGGCCGACGAACAGCACGCCGTAGAGGTCGTAGGTCTCCCGTTCGAACCACTCGGCGCCGGGGAAAACCCCGACGATCGAAGCGACCGGCGTCGCCTCGTCGGTCGTTATCTTGACCCGCACCCGCCGGTTCAGCTTGGGCGACAGCAGGTGATAGACCACGTCGAACCGCCTCGCGCGCGCCGGCCAATCGACCGCGGTCACGTCGATGAAGCTGATGAACTGGCAGCGCGGGTCGTCGCGCAGGAACGTCATCACCGCGACGATGTCGTCGGCGCGGGCGTCGAGGGTGAGCTGGCCGAACGTCACCGCAAAGCCCGACACCGCCCCGCCGAGGGCAGCCACGATCGCGTCGCCGAGTTCGCGGAGCGTGTCATCCATGGCGCGGCTCTCCGGGGACCGTCAGCGCTCGATCGTGCCGGTGCGGCGGATCTTCTTCTGCAGCAGCAGCACGCCGTAGAGCAGCGCTTCGGCGGTCGGCGGGCAGCCGGGCACGTAGATGTCGACCGGGACGATCCGGTCGCACCCGCGCACTACCGAATAGGAATAGTGGTAGTAGCCGCCGCCGTTGGCGCACGAGCCCATGGAGATGACGTAGCGCGGCTCCGGCATCTGGTCGTAGACCTTGCGCAGCGCCGGCGCCATCTTGTTGGTCAAGGTGCCGGCGACGATCATCACGTCGGACTGGCGCGGCGAGGCGCGCGGGGCGAAGCCGAACCGCTCGGCGTCGTAGCGCGGCATCGACATCTGCATCATCTCGACGGCGCAGCAGGCGAGCCCGAACGTCATCCACATCAGCGAGCCGGTGCGCGCCCAGGCGATCAGGTCGTCGGCCGCGGCGACCAGGAATCCCTTGTCGGCAAGCTCGCTGTTGAGGTCGGAGAAAAACGGATCGTCCGCGCCCACCGGCTTATTGGTGCGCGGGTCGATGATGCCCCGACTTGGCGTTGAGAAACTCGGTTCGCCTACTTTGGGTTCGCTCAATCCCATTCGAGCGCTCCCTTTTTCCACTCATAGATAAAGCCGACGGTCAGCACCGCAAGGAACAGCATCATCGACCAGAAGCCATACACGCCGAGTTGACCGAAGGCCGCGGCCCACGGGAACAGGAAGCTCACTTCGAGGTCGAAAATGATGAACAGGATGGCGACCAGGTAGAAGCGGACGTCGAATTTCATCCGCGCGTCGTCGAAGGCGTTGAAGCCGCATTCGTAGGCCGAGAGCTTTTCCGGATCGGGCGCCTTGTAGGCGAGTGCAAAGGCAAAGCCTAGCAGCGCAAGCCCGATCGCCAGCGCGACGCCGATGAACACGACCAGCGGCAGGTAGCCGAGCAGGAACTGACTCATCGTCTGGGTCATCGGCAGCCCTTTATCGACCGGTTCGGACTGATTCCCTGACCGGGAATATGTCCATTGCGGCGCCGTTCCGCGACCCATATCCGCAAGCTATGGCACCGCGCTGATTTGCCCCGATTTTCAGCGGATTCGCACTGACGACGGAACTTTTGCGACCCTTAGCGCAGTGCACAAAAAGGTGCAAGGCGGCCTGTGCGTTGAGGTGGCGCGTTGACGCCGTCGCCATGCTCGATACTACGATCAAGCGATACTACGATTGCCTTGGCCGGGAGAGGTCGATGACGAGTTCGAAAGCGCGCGGGTTTGGCCGCTATAGGCCTGTCGCGCTCGCCGCCGCAATCGCGCTCGGCCTGCCGGCGGCGGCCGTGGCGGACAATTTCCCCGATCGTCCGATCAAGCTGATCGTGCCGTTCGGGCCCGGCGGGCCGCCGGACGTGGCGGCGCGCATCATCGGCGCCTATCTCTCCGAACACCTCGGCCCGATCGTGGTCGAAAACCACGTCGGCGCCGGCGGCACGCTGGCGGCGCGCGCCGTCGCCGGCTCGCCGCCCGATGGCTACACGCTCCTGGCCGCGACCGCGGGCTCGCTCGCCATCAGCCCGCAGCTCTACAAGGATGCCGGCATCGACCCGGTAAAGGATTTTGCTGCCGTGGCGATGGTGTCCTCGGCGCCGCTGGTAGTCGCGATCAACCCGTCGGTCCCGGCGCAAAACGTCAAGGACCTGGTCACCTACGCCAAGGCCAATCCCGGAAAATTGAATTACGGTGCCGTGATCGGCACGCCGCCGCACATGTGCGGCGAGATGTTCAAGCACATCACCGGCGCCAATATCGTGTTCGTGCCCTACAAGACCGCGTCGCAGGCCACCATCGACGTCTTGGCCGGGCAGATGAACATGACGTTCGAAGGCACCACTGCGATCGTGCCGCACATCAAGTCCGGCGAAGTGCGCGCGCTGGCCGTCACCAGCCCGGCGCGCATCCCCGAAATCCCCGACGTGCCGACCATGGACGAGCTCGGCTATCCCGGCATGCCGCCGGATTCCTGGCAGGCCATCGTGGCGCCGGCCGGCACGCCGCCGGCCATCGTCGCCAAGATCAACAAGGTGGTGAACGAAGGCTTGGCGACGCCGGAACTGCAAAACAAGCTCAAGCGTCTTGGCGGCGAGCCACAGCCGAAGTCGGTTGCGGATTTTGCCGCCTTCATCGCCGATCAATATAAGCGCTGGGGCGAGGTGATCCGCATCACCGGCGTGACGTTGAACTAGCCCCTTCGAGGAAAGCCAAGCCCCTTTGAGGAAAACAATGAATTTGCCAACCACAGTGTCACGACGTGACGCAATGCTTCTGGCGCTGGCCGGCGTCGTTGCCGGGACATCGGCGAGCCGCGCCGACAATTATCCGTCGCGGCCGGTGAAGATCGTCGCGCCGTTCGGCGCCGGCGGGCCGACCGACGTTTACACGCGCTCAATCGCCAACGAATTGCAAAAATCGCTCGGCCAGACCTTCTTCATCGAAGATCGTCCCGGCGCCGGCACCACCATCGGCACCGATCTGGTCGCCCACGCGGCGCCGGACGGCTACACGCTGCTGATGGTGTCGGGCACGCAAACCGTCAACGAAACGCTCTACGCCCAAAAACCCTATCAGCTGATGCGCGACCTGACGCCGGTGGCACCGTTGATGGACACCGACCTGGTGCTGGTCGTGCATCCGTCGGTGCCGGCGAAGACTCTGCAAGAGCTTCTGGCGCTGGCGCGCGCAAAGCCCGGCACGCTCAATTTCGGTTCCTCGGGACCGGGCTCGAACTACCACATGGCCGCCGAGCTTTTGAAAAGCCTCACCGGGATCGACATCGTGCATGTGCCCTACAAAGGTTCGACCGGCATGCGCAGCGACATTTTGAGTGGCCAGAT
>Ga0193751_1000796_pt1 | contig 22283 bp, 16 predicted proteins | sample L1c2metaG_FD_143050 | JGI IMG/M metagenome (GOLD analysis project Ga0193751, IMG submission 143050) | Soil microbial communities from a riparian zone of the East river system, Colorado, United States - L1c2 | ecosystem: Environmental > Terrestrial > Soil > Riparian zone | place: USA: East River... | reverse complement strand
GGAGATTTGTTGCCATGAAGACCATTTGTTTGATCGCATCCGCATTACTGGCTGGAGCACTCGTTTCGGGCGTTGCGCTCGCGCCGGCGCAGGCCAAGACCATGAAGGAATGCGCCGCCGAATGGGACAAGATGAAAGCGGCGAAGCAGACCGGCGGCATGAAGTACCGCGATTTCAGCAAGCAGTGCATGGCGGGCGGCGCTGCTGCCGCTCCGGCAGCGCCGACGACTGCCGCGCCGGCACCGGCCACAACGCCGACTCCCGCGCCGGCAACCACTACGGCGAAGCCGGCGACGGGTTCGGCGGGCCGCCAGGCCATGATCGCCCGCGAGCGCGCTTGCGGCGCGGAGTGGAAGGCCGACAAGGCGGCTGGGAAAATCCAGGCCGGAATGAAATGGCCGCAATACTGGAGCGATTGCGACAAGCGCAAGAAGGCGCAAGGGATGTGAAGGGGCGCTGCGCCTTGGCGGCCAACCTCGCGGCTTGACCCCGCGGCTGGTGCGACGCTAAATCCCTACCGTCGCGGCCTACCCACTGCGTCATGGCCGGACTTGATCCGGCCATCCACGTCTTGCAGCGCGCTTTGACGCGACAAAGGGCGGTTAGCTCAGCGGAAGAGCACTTCCTTGACATGGAAGGGGTCAGAGGTTCGATCCCTCTACCGCCCACCAGCCTTCGCTCGCGCAGCGAGTGAAGGCTGCCGCGCCGAAGCGCAGCAAAGGCGGGCCGCGCGAGCCGCCGCGAGCTACGGCTCGGCAAGCCATCAAACCTTCTTCTGATGTGTGCCCCTCAATACACCGCCCGCCCGCCGGAAATATCGAACACCGCGCCGGTCGAGAACGAACACTCCTCCGAGGCGAGCCATGCCACCAGCGCCGCAATTTCGTCGACCTCGACAAAGCGATTCATCGGAATTTTCGACAGCATGTAGTCGATATGCTCTTGCTTCATCTGCGCGAACAATTCGGTTTTCGCCGCCGCCGGCGTGACGGCGTTCACCAGCACGCCGGTTGACGCCAGTTCCTTGGCCAGCGATTTGGTCAGCGCGATCAGGCCGGCTTTCGATGCCGAATAATGCGAGGCGTTCGGATTGCCCTCCTTGCCGGCGATCGAAGCGATGTTGACGATCCGGCCGTAACCGGCCGCCGCCATATGCGGCACCAGCGCGCGGCAGACGAGAAAAGGCGCGATGAGATTGACCTCGACGACGCGCCGCCAGACCTCGGGCGTAAGCTCCCAGGTCGGCGCATTGCCGCCGGTGATGCCGGCATTGTTGACGAGAATATCGATCTTGCCGAGGTCGCGGAGCGAGGTTTCCACGGCGCGCGCGATCGCGGCTTCATTGGTCACGTCGACGGTCGCGGTGTGCACGCGGCCGGCACTCTTTAACGCCGCGGCGGCTTTATCGAGCGCCGCTACATCGGCATCCCACAACAGAACCGCCGCGCCCGACGCGAGCATGCGCTTGGCGATAGCCAAGCCGATGCCGCGCGCGCTGCCGGTGACGATGGCGTTGCGGTTTTTCAGATCGATGATGTTCATGGTCACAGCTCGCCGCACTTCGCCGCCGTGTCCCGGGCGCAGCGCAGCATGAAATGATGCGCTGCTGAACCGGGACCTTTACGCATCCGGAGTTCGCGACGATCCCGGATCAGCGGTGCACCGCTATCGCGCTGCACCGCGTCCGGGAAACCCTGATGAGCAGTGCACAACATTCTCGCGACGCGACCGGGACATGCTCTATCATCACTCAAAACTTCACCCGATCCGCGCCTTTGAGCCCGAGCGTCGCCCGCGCTTCGTTCGGCGTGGCGATCTCGTAGCCGAGATCCTCGACGATGCGGCGGATCTTGGCGACCTGCTCGGCATTGCTTTTGGCGAGCTTGCCCGGGCCGATATAGAGCGAGTCCTCCAGGCCGACGCGCACATTGCCGCCGAGCATCGAGGCCGTGGTGCAGAAATTCATTTGATGGCGGCCGCCGGCCAGCACCGACCACAGATAGTCCTTGCCGAACAGCCGGTCGGCGGTGCGCTTCATGAAGAACAGATTGTCGAGATCGGGGCCGATGCCGCCGAGTATGCCGAAGATGAGCTGCAGGAAGACCGGCGGCTTGAACAGGCCGTTGTCGATGCAATGGGCCAGATTGTACAAGTGCCCGGTGTCGTAGCATTCATGCTCGAATTTGACGCCGTGGCCCTCGCCGAGCGTCCGGTAGACCTTCTCGATGTCGCGAAACGTATTGGGAAAAATGTAGGCGTCGGAGTTGCGCAGATAGGGCTCTTCCCAATCGTATTTCCAGTTCTTGTAGCGGCGCGCCATCGGGTAGAGCGCGAAATTCATCGAACCCATGTTCAACGAGCACATTTCCGGCGACAGCTGCTTGGCCGCCGCGATGCGCTCGTCGACCGTCATCGTCACCGCGCCGCCGGTCGTGATGTTCACCACCGCGTCGGTCGATTGTTTGATGCGCGGCAGGAACTGCATGAAAATGTTCGGATCGGGCGACGGCCGGCCGTCTTTCGGATCGCGCGCGTGCAGGTGCAGGATAGCGGCGCCGGCCGCCGCAGCGTCGATCGCCTGGGTCGCGATCTGATCGGGCGTGATCGGCAGCGCGTCCGACATGGTCGGGGTGTGAATCGAGCCGGTGATCGCGCAACTGATGATGATCTTGTTCGCCATGAGCTTGTCTTTTCTCCCTTAGGCCGCTGCCGTCTCGCGCGCCTTTTCGTGGGCCGTTTCGCTTATGTCACTCCGGCCGGACGCTACGTTCCTCGAATAGCACCCTTCGTTCAAGCGGGAAAAGCCTGCCGCGCTTTCGCTGCTTGAATCGCCGACCAAATGACGTACGGCGTCGCCGGCATCGCGATCTCGCGCACGCCGACCGGGCGCAAGGCATCGAGTATGCCGCTGATGACGGCGGCGGGCGCGGCGGTAGTGCCGCCTTCGCCGCCGGCTTTGATGCCGAGCGGATTGGTCGGGGAGAGCACTTCGGCGATCTCGACCGCGAAGGCCGGCAGCGTATCGGCGCGCGGCATGGCGTAATCCATCAGCGAGCCAGTCAACGGCTGGCCGGACTGCGGATCGAGATAAATCTGCTCGGACATCGCCTGGCCGACGCCTTGCGCGATCGCGCCATGGGTCTGACCGTGCACGATCAACGGATTGATGCAGCGCCCGACATCGTCGACCGAGGCATAGCGAGTGATCTTCATCTCGCCGGTCTCGGGATCGATTTCGACTTCGCAGATCGCGGTGCCGTTGGGAAAGACCGGATCGTGCATCTCATTATCTGTCACGACCGCGATGCCGTCCTTCAGCGCTTCCGGAAGCCGGTGTTGCGCCGCCTCGCGCGCCAGTTCGAGAAAATCGAAGGTGCGATTGGTGTCGCGCGACGCGAAACGGCCGTCGGTAAACGAGACATTCTCTGGCGTCGTGCCCATCACCAGCGCCGCGATCGCTTTGCCTTTGGCGATGAGATCGACCGCCGCCTTGGAAAAGACCGTAGCGGCGTGGCGCATCGAGCGGCCGGAATGCGAACCGCCGCCGACTTGCACCACGTCGGTGTCGCCGAGGATGATGCGCACGTTTTCGGTCGGCACCGAAAGCAGGTCGGAAATGACCTGGGCGAAACTCGTCTCGTGGCCCTGGCCCGATGGCTGGGTGCCAATGATGACATCGACGCGGCCTTCCGGCTGCACTTTGATGCGCGCCTGCTCGCGCGGTGCACCGATCGAAGACTCGACGTAGTTTGCGAGACCAAGTCCGAGGAGCTTGCCGCGGCGGCGAGCCTCGCGGCGGCGCGCGACAAAGCCTTTCCAGTCGGCGACCTCCATCGCCCACTTCATATTCTCTTCGTAGCGGCCGCTGTCATAGAGCATGCCGACCGCGTTGCGATAAGGCATCGCCTCCGGCCGCACCAGATTCTTGCGGCGCAGCGCGACGCGATCCATTTGGAGCTCGTCCGCGGCGAGATCGATCAGGCGTTCGATCGCATAGGTGACTTCCGGGCGGCCCGAGCTGCGATAGGCCTGGGTCGGCATGGTGTTGGTGAACACGGCGACGGCGCGCAGCGTCGCCGCAGGAATAGCATAAGAGCCGGGAATGAGTCCCGAGCCCTTGCTCAACGGCGACAGCGAAACGCAATGGGCGCCGACATTGCTGATATTGGTGGCGCGCATCGCCAAAAATCGGCCGCGCTCGTCGAGCGCGAGCGAAACTTCAGTAACGAGATCGCGGCCCTGATAATCGCTGAGAAAGGCTTCCGAGCGGGTCGCCGTGAATTTTATTGGACGGCCGAGCTTCTTTGCCGCCCATAGCACCAAGCCAAATTCGACAAAGACGCGATTGCGCGTGCCGAAATTGCCGCCGACGTCATGGGAAAGCACGCGCAAGCTTGCGGCGGGAATACCGAGCACCTCAGCAAGTTCGCGCTTGTGCCGCACCGCACCGCCCGATCCGGCATAAAGCGTGTAGCGCTCGTTGCCGGGATCATAGGAGCCAAGCGCCGCGCGCGGCTCAAGTGGTACGCCAGTGACGCGGCCGACATGGAATTTCTTTGTCACGACATGCGCGGCGCGGGCGAAGGCCGCCTCGGTGGCTTCGGCATTCCCGAACAGCGTATCGACGCAAATATTGTTCGGCGCTTCGTTCCAGAGCGCCGGCGCGCCGGGCTGCATCGCGTCTTCCGAATGCAGCACGAAAGGCAGCTCCTCATAACGGACGACGACGGCTTCGGCCGCATCCATCGCCTGCGCCTTGGTTTCGGCGACGACCATCGCGACCGCCTCGCCAACGTGGCGCACTCGCTCGGCCGGCAACAATAGGTGCGGGCCGCCAAACACTTCACCGCCGCCGGGACCGGTGAGCTTCATGTCGTATTTAGTCTTGGGGACCGGATCGTGCGGTATCGGCGAAAGCCCGTCGGCCACGCAGTCGGCGCCGGTGAACACGCCGAGCACGCCGGGCATATTTTTCGCCGCCGCGGTATCGATCGCAACGATGCGTGCATGCGGATAAAGCGAGCGCACCATCGCCGCAAAGGCCTGGCCTTCGAGATTGAAATCGTCAGTGAACCGGCCCTTGCCGGTAATGAGCCGCTCGTCCTCTTTGCGCGGCAGCGGCTTACCGATGAAGCGATACGGGCGCTGCGGCCCTGCGGCGTCATTCATCGCATACTACTTCGCTTGCCTCACGCGACGCGCTTGAATTCCTGCTGGCGGCGCCGCAGCCGATGCTCGTCGACGTCGATCCCAAGTCCCGGACGTTCGAGCACTTCGACATGGCCGGCATCGATCCGCAGCGGCGCGGCGGTGATATCCTCAGCGAGCCCGCCGCTGGTCACGGTGAGGCCCCAGGCGACTTGCGGCGCCACGGCGGCAACGTGCAGGGCGGCGGCCGAGGCGAGACTCGTCTCGCCGGTCTTGCAGGAAATATTGACCTGCATGCCGAGCCGCGCGCAAAGCCGGCTCGCCTCGAGCGTGCCGCGCAGGCCGCCGAGCTTAATGGCTTTAAGACTGACACCGCGCGCGGCCTTGCGTTCATGATGGCGGGCGATGTCGTCTAGCGAGTGGATGCCCTCATCGGCGCCGATTGGCACCGCGCTTGCCGCGGCGACGCGGCTCATGCCGTCGAGATCGTGCGCGTTGACCGGCTGCTCAAAGAAATCGAGCCCGCAATCGGCGATGGCGCGCACATAGTGCAGCGCGCCATCGACGGAAAAGCCTTGATTGGCATCGGCGGAAACCAGACACGGCTCGCTTTGCTGGCTAGGAGCTTGGCGCTTGAGTGCCTCACAGAGGATCCGCGTGCGTGTGGCATCGGCCTCGGGCGCGCCGAGACCGACCTTGATCTTGAAGGCGCGATAGCCCACGTTCCAGCGCTGCTGCGCTTCACGCAGGTCGGCCGCTGCGTCCTCGGAACCGATGACCGCGAGCACCGGCATCCGGCTGCGCGCTTTAGCGCCGAGCAGCGCATAGACCGGCCGTCCCGTGGCGCGCCCGGCCAGATCGTGCAACGCGATCTCGATCGCCGCTTTGGCGCCGCTATTGCCATAAAGCTGCGCATCCATCGCCGCAGACGCCGCGACGAAGTCATCGGCCGCGGCACCGAGCAGTTTGGGCGCCATTAGTTCGATCGCCGCCATCATGCCGGCAACGGTTTCGCCGGTCATCGTCGGCGCCGAGGCGGCTTCGCCCCAGCCCACCACGCCATCGTCGGATTCGATGCGGACGAAAACATTGTCGGCATGCGCCACCGTCTCGCCGGCCATTTGCACCGGCTTCTTCATCGGCAGACTGACCGCGATGGGCTCGATTCTATTGATCTTCACGGTGCTTTCGGTCGCGAAAGTCTAGGCTAGCTGCACGTTCGACGTGGCAGCAAGATGAATTTTTACGGCAGCCAGGACGCGCCGACAAGCAGCGCGCGCACCAAATCGATGTGAGTCAATCCAAGTACATCAATGCAGCAGCAGGACCTGGCGCCGCTCACTCGGCAGCGATGCGATGGGCAGGATCGAGCAGCGCCTCATCGTACCAGGCATCTGCATTCGCGGCTGCAGGCTCGGCGGACGGCTTAACCGCATGGCAGATGTAATACGAGCCGAACAGATATTTGTTCATGTCGAAATGATCAGAGAGCGCCGCCAGCTCTTTCCATGGCTCGATCAGCGGATTGCCGAGCATCGTGTGTTTCATCAGCCATAGACTGAACGGCAGGAGCCACTTGGCGGATGGCCCGGACGGCAGCCGCGCGTCCATGATCACGAGCCGTCCGCCCGGGCGAAGCGCGTTCCAGGCGCGGCGCAAGACCGCCCGGTGATGCGGCATGGTGTTGTAGGACAGGCTGAAGAGGACGCCGTCGAGCGGCGCGGGCGCAATAAAATCCGCGGCATCGCATTGGTAGAGTTCGACATTGCAACGGCCTTGCCTTGCGCACCGCGCCTGCGCTCTTTGCAACATGCCGGACGAAAGATCGACGCCATAGACCCGTCCGCTCGACCCGACGGCATCTGCCAAATACGCAAGGCTTATTCCTGTGCCGCAGCCGATTTCGGCCACGCTGCCGCCGTCGCACAATTGCAGATGCTCGACCGCGCTGCGGCGCAGATTCGGCGGCAAGAACAGCAACCGATCGAACAGCGGAATGAATCTGGCCAAGCGGTCATAACGGCGCGTGACCGTCGAGCGGTCGCAGTCCTCCCAGCACTTGTCCACGGCGCCCCGCCCCCCAGAACACACTTCGGCTTCCCACGACCGAAGCGATTGGCCGCGTTTTTGCGGCTTCGTTCTTATTTAAATCAAGCTTCCGCCTCATTATTCCCTTCATCAAGCGATCGCGGAGTGTCATATGGCCGCATGCCTAGCTGGCGGGTAAACTTGCGCCCGCGCGAGGGCATTGCATGGGCCCGGCCATAGCGATATCTGAGCCTGCGCAATCGCATTAACTAATTTTTCTTGCCGCAGCGCGGCAACGGCGTCCGAAACCGTTTGGGAGCTCGGATGATGCGAATGAGATTTGTGCTCGCCGGAATCGTTGTGGCGCTGTTGCCGCTTGCCTGGTCGGGCCTGGCGCACAGTGCCGGCCGGCCATCGGCGGCAGGGCTTTGGCAAGCCGTGGACGACGACACCAAGCAGCCGACCGGCTGGTTTCTCATCAGCGATCACACTGACGTCTTCGACGGCATAATCGCCAAGATGTTTCTCAAGCCCGGCGAAGATCCCAATGCCGTTTGCGACAAATGCAAGGACGATCGCCGCGATCACACATGGCTCGGACTGGAGATCATCCGCGGCATGAAGCCGGAAGGCGAGGATAAATACGGCGGCGGAACGATCCTCGACCCGCGCGACGGCAAAATCTACAAGGCGACGATGAAGCTTTCTCCCGACGGGCAAACGCTGATCGTGCGCGGCTATATCGGTTTCGAATTATTAGGCCAAAACCAGTATTGGACGCGGTTGCCCGACTCCGCCTACACCATGCTCGACCCGACGATTAATCCGAACCCAGCGGTAAACGCCAATCCCACGGCTAATCCAGCGGCCAATCAAAAGCGCCCGCCGCCGCCGGCGGCGGCGCATAAATCAGAGTTGCCGCAACAAGCCCCAATGCTGCGGGGCGGTAAGCAGTAGGCGGATTAGCGTCTCTGTTTACCTCCCTTTCCAGGGGAGGGTGGACGTGAGACCAAGTGGCAAGCAATTGACCACGTGCTAATCGCTCGGCTCGAGCTGACGCGGTTTGCCCATCAGCACCGGCTGGAACAAGGCGGCGGCCGCCATCGTGGTCAACAGCGAAATCGCCAACAGCTTGCCCATGCTCGACGTTCCCGGATGGCTGGAAAACCACAGGCTGCCGAAAGCGGTGGCGGTGGTGCAGGCGCTAAACGTGACGGCGCGCGTGAGCACCGATTGCAACAGGTTGGTCTGCCCTTCGCGCCACGCCATGATGTAGTAGATCTTGAACGCCACGCCGACCCCTAACAGCAGCGGCAGGGCGATGATATTGGCGAAATTCAGCGGCAGATCGATCAGCACGCAAATCTCAAGCGTGACCACGCCAGCCAATAGCAGCGGCACCAGCGTCAGCAGGACGTCGCCGAAGCGGCGCAATGTGATCCACAGCAGAATGCCGATCGACAGCAGTGCGCACGCGCCGGCCTCGATGAAAGCGATCACCACCTCGCGCCTTGCTTCCAGGATCGAAATCGGGCCCTCGGTCGCTTCCGGCGCAACTGCCTGCACAGCGCGGGCGAACTTCTGCAGCACCTCGTTGTCGCTGGAATCGCCGCTCGGCGCCACGTCGATGCGCGCCTTGCCGTCCGGCGTCACCCATTCCTTCACCAGCTCCGGCGGCAGATTGGCGCGCGTGACTTCGCGCGCGGTCAACAGATTGCGCAAATCGTCAAGCGCGATGCGCAGCGGCTGCACCAATATGTCTTGGACGCGCGCCCGCACGGCGGGATCGGCCTTCGATAAAGCGGTCATAGCCGCAGCCAGCCGCCGCGCCGCAACGGCGCCGCTGCCGTTACCCTCGCCGGCGAGCCGCTTGAGCGCATCGACCGTGGAGCCCATCATGCTGACATTTTGCGCATCGGTCGGCGGCGGACTCGGCGCCGCCGGATTGAGCAAGGGCAGCAAGGCCTTTGCCGCGTTCTGAATCAGCGGCAATTTTTGCTGCTGATCTCCGGGAATGAAGCTTGACAAGGTCAGCACGCGCGACACTTGCGGCAAAGTGCGGAGTTTGGCGGCGACCTGGTCGGCCGCCTGCAACGACGGCTCGAGCACCTGAATGTCGTTGGTGCCGGCATCCGGATCGTTCTTGAGCGACAGATAAGTCGAGACCGCCTCGGTGTTTGGACTGCGCAAATTGATCGGGTTGAAATCGAAGCGCAGCCAAAAAAGCAGCGGCAAACCCGCCACGACGACCACTGCGGTTACGATAAGGATCGCAATGCGATGCCGCTCGAGGAATCGATCGACGGGCGCGAGCGCCGCATAACCGAGCTGCTCCGCCTCGCTCGGCGGCTTGAGCACGCTTAATAGCGCCGGCAGCAGTGTGATGCTGCTGGCGAATGCGATTAGCATGCCGATGCCGGCGATCAGCCCGAGCTCGGACACGCCTTTGTAGACCGTCGGCAGGAACGACAAGAAACCAGCGGCAGTCGCCAGCGCCGCAAGTGTCAGCGGCGCCCCGGCGCGCCGCCCAGTTCGCAGCAGCGCTTCGCGCAGATTGTCGAACTCGTGGCGTTCGGCGCGGTAGCGCACGCTGAACTGAATGCCGAAATCGACGCCAAGCCCGACGAACAGGACGGCGAAATAGACAGAAATCAGGTTGAGCGTACCCACCAACAGCATGCCGACCGCGGCAGTGATGGAGAGCCCGATGGCGACGCAAACGAAAACCGCGAAGATGATCCGCACCCAGCGCAGCGCCAGCCAAAGAATGAGGAGCACGGTAGCGATCGTCGCGGTGGCGTTGAGAGCGGCATTTTCCTTGATCGTGGAAAATTCTTCATCCGCCATCGGGACCGGCCCGGTGAGCCGGATCTGCGCGTGATATTTCGAGCCGATATCGAGGTCGGCCACGGCTTTGCGAATGGCGTCGGTCGCGCGTTTGCCCGGTTCAAGCTCGGAGTAATCGAGCGTCGCGCGGATTTCGAGGAAGCGCAGCAGATCGCCCGGTGCGGCGGCGTGGCCTTGCACCAGCTCATACCAGGAAAAATTCGCCGGCTTTCCCGCATTGACTTTCTCGATCGTGTCGGCGGCAAGCGTCATCGGCCAGGTCATGTTATCGAGCGTGATCTGGCCGCCCTGCACGCCGAGTAAGCCAAATTGCAGTGTTTGGATGACGCCGCGCAGCGACGGATCGCCGGCCAGCACCTGCACCAGACGTTGCGCCTGGCCCAGCGTGCTCATCTGCGGCGCGAGATCGGCGGTCGATTCGAACAACAGGCCGTTTTGCGCAAAGAAACGACCGCCCTTCGGCTGGTCGATCGACCGAAACAGATCTTTTTGCTGCGCCAGCCGCTGCGCCAGCGCGTTGGTGGCGCCCTCGACCAACTCCGTCGTCGGCGCGTTGACTACCGCAACGATTAATTCGAAATGCGGGAACGCTTTTTCCATTTCGGCTTCGCGTTGCCGCCAAGCGATATTCGGCGAGATAAGCTGATTGACGTCGGTCGTCATGGCGAAATGCGTGACCGAATACCAGGACGAGGCAATGCCGAGCAGAATCGAGATCACGATCACCGGTGCGGCGTGTTGCGTGCAGAAGCCGATCGCGCGGACAACGAAGGCGGTGATGAGTTTCATGGTTGTCGGCGGATTGTGCTGATCGCGGGGGATAGGCTTTCCCGGGGGAGGTCGGTTTGAGGCGTTAAGAGAGCGGCAAATTGGAGGCGAATGAGATTCGCCCCTGACCCGCCGCCCCTAGATGCCTCGAACCGCCGCAAAAGTGAAATCGAGTTTATATTCCTAGCGGCGATTTTGGCTATGCACCATTTGTCCTAAAGCTATGCGGAATCAAGCGCCCGAGAACCAATAGCCAAGCACCCGAACCGGTTGTGACCCCAAAGCGTTGCACTTTGGTGCGCGGCCTCCTGCCAGGCGGCCAGAACGCCGGGCGTTTAGTTATGCGCCTAGCTGCTGGACAAAGGAGGGTATTTTCGCTCAAAGGTGGGGTTTAAACGTTATCGACGTACTAGTATGGGTTTTCAGGCGATTTTTGGCACTTGCCGGCCCCTTGCCGGGCCCGTGCGGCAATGCGGATCGCCACAGCAGCAGAGATCAGGGCAGAGATAAGGACTTGATAAGAGTGGGTTAGCAGAACTACCGCGCCAGCCCGCTGCAACATACATAACCCGCTAATCGCCGACCGGACACGCTAATGGCCGACCGGCCTCCCTTGCGGCAGCTGGCCGCAGGTGGACGCAAGCAGGTCGACGCAAATAGTTACACGCAAACCGGTGTCCCAACCGGGAGGTCTTGATGAAAGTGATACTCGCCCAGCCTCGCGGCTTTTGCGCCGGCGTCGTGCGCGCGATCGAGATCGTCGAGCGGGCGCTGCAGAAATTCGGCCCGCCGGTCTACGTGCGTCACGAGATCGTGCACAACAAGCACGTCGTGGAAAGCCTGAAGGCCAAAGGCGCGCGCTTCGTCGAGGACCTCTCCGAAGTGCCGCCGAACGCGGTCACGATCTTCAGCGCGCATGGCGTCGCCAAAAGCGTGGAGGAAGAAGCAGCCTCGCGCAACCTGCCGGTGCTTAATGCGACCTGTCCGCTGGTCACCAAGGTGCATAACCAGGGCAAGCGCTATGTCGCGCAAGGCCGGCGGCTCATTCTCATCGGCCATGCCGGGCATCCTGAGGTCGAGGGCACGATGGGCCAGATCTCCGAGCCGGTCACTCTGGTCCAGACCGAAACCGACGTCGACAAGCTCGATATTCCCGCCGATACGCCGGTCGCCTATGTGACGCAGACCACGCTCAGCGTCGATGACACGCGCGGCATCATCGCCGCGCTTCACAACCGCTTCACCAACATCGTCGGTCCGGAGACGCGCGACATTTGCTATGCGACGCAGAACCGGCAAACCGCGGTGCGCGAATTGAGCAAGCTCGTCGACGTCATCCTGGTGGTCGGCGCCAAGAATAGCTCGAATTCGAACCGGTTGCGCGAGATCGGCGAGGAAGCCGGCACCCCGAGCTATCTGATTGCCGACGGCAGCGAGCTCGATCCGAGCTGGTTCCGTAACGCCGAGACCGTCGGCATTACCGCCGGCGCGTCGGCGCCGGAAGTGCTGGTGGAAGACGTCATCGAAGCGCTGCGCCGGCTCAATCCGGTCGATGTGAGCCAGCTCACCGGGCGTCACGAGACCATCGAATTCCGCTTGCCGCCCGAACTGACGGACGGTGGCGCGATTAGCCGCGCCGCGGAAAACGTCTAGCCAACCGAAAACCAAGAAGACGAGGACAAAACCTTGGGCGTATCATTACGACAAAAAATCAAAGTCGGCGCATATGTGCTGCGGCAGCGTCTCGCCGGGCGCCAGCGCTATCCGCTCGTGCTGATGCTCGAGCCGCTGTTCCGCTGCAATTTGTCGTGCTTCGGCTGCGGCAAGATCGATTATCCCGACGCCATTCTCAACAAGCGGCTTTCGGTTGCGGAATGCCTCGACGCGGTCGATGAATGCGGCGCGCCGATGGTCGCGATCCCCGGCGGCGAGCCGCTGATCCACAAGGAGATCGGCGAGATCGTCAAAGGTATCGTCGCGCGCAAGAAATTTGTCTCGCTGTGTACGAACGCGCTGCTTCTTGAGAAGAAGCTGCATCTGTTCGAGCCGTCGCCTTATCTGTTCTTCTCGGTGCATCTCGACGGCATCAAGCAACATCACGACAAATCGGTGTGCATGGAAGGCGGCTTCGAGAAAGCCGTCGACGCGATCAAAGCGGCCAAAGCCAAGGGCTTCACTGTCAACGTCAATTGCACGATCTTCGACGGCCATCCGGCGGAAGACATCGCGAAATTCCTCGATCTCACGAACGAGCTCGGCGTCGGCGTTTCGATCTCGCCCGGCTATGCCTATGAGCGCGCGCCCGATCAGGCGCACTTCCTCAACCGGCGCAAGACCAAGGAGCTGTTCCGCAAGGTATTTGCGCTCGGCAAGGGCAAGAACTGGAATCTAACGCATTCCAGCATGTTCCTCGACTTTCTCGCCGGCAATCAGGAATTCCATTGCACGCCGTGGGGCATGCCGACGCGCAATATCTTCGGCTGGCAGAAGCCGTGCTATCTGCTTGGCGAAGGCTATGCCAAGACATTCACGGAATTGATGGAGACGACGGACTGGGATGCCTACGGCACCGGCCGTTATGAAAAGTGCGCGAATTGTATGGCGCATTGCGGCTACGAGCCGACCGCCGCCGAGGCCATGCTGGCCCATCCGCTGGAAGCCTTCATGATCGGCTTGCGCGGCGTGCGCACCGAAGGTCCGATGGCGCCGGAAATCTCGCTCGAAAATCAGCGCCCGGCGCAATACGTGTTCGACAACCAGGTGCAGCTGCGCTTGTCGGAAATCCGCGCCAACGAGGCGCGCGAGAGGGCGGCGAAAGAAGCGGCAAAACAGGCGGCGCAGACTTCAGCCAGCGCGGCGTAATTATTTATTCCGTCACCCTGAGGTGCGAGCGAAGCGAGCCTCGAAGGGCGACGGCCTGAGCGCTTCGGCCGACATCCTTCGAGGGCCGCTTCGCGGCCACCTCAGGATGAGGGTGAACAACCTACATCCCCCACGCCACGCGTTGCGCATTGCCGCGCGTGAGATTGCGGTAGCGCGCCAGCGCCCACAGCGGAAAATATTTCGTATAGCCGTGGTAGCGCAGATAGAACACGCGCGGAAAACCGGTGGCGGTGTGGTGCGGCTCATTCCAGAAGCCATCGGCACCTTGATTGTCGGCGAGATATTTGATGCCGCGGGCAACGGCCGGATGATCGATGGCGCCGGCCGCCATCAAGCCAAGCAGCGCCCAGGCGGTTTGCGAGGCGGTCGACGGCGCCGGCTCATAGCCGTGATAATCGAGCTTGTAGCTCGAACCGTTCTCACCCCAGCCGCCGTCCGGATTCTGAATGGCGGCGAGCCATTCGACCGCCTTGCGCATTTCCGGCGCATCGGGCGGAAAGCCTGCGGCATTGAGCGCGCTTAACACCGACCAGGTGCCGTAGATGTAGTTCATGCCCCAGCGGCCGAACCATGAGCCGTCGTGACGCTGGGTGCGGCGCAGATAAGCGACGGCGCGTTCGGCCGCCGCATCCTCCCCCGCTTCGCGGGGGAGGATTTTGTGATCGAGCTGCGCCAGCATCGACAGACAGCGCGCGCTGACATCTTCGGTCGGCGGGTCGAGCAGCGCCCCATGGTCGGCGAGCGGAATATTGTTGAGGTAGTAATATTCGTTGTCGGCATCGAACGCGCCCCAGCCGCCATTGACGCTCTGCATGCCGACGATCCACTCGCAGGCGCGGTCGATCGCGCCACGATAATCCCCCTGCCCCAATCCCTGCATGCGATCGAGCGCCATCGCCACCACGGCGGTGTCGTCGACGTCGGGATAATGCGGATTGGCATATTGAAACGCCCAGCCGCCCGGCCGCACCTTCGGCCGCTGCGCGATCCAGTCGCCGCGCAGATCGAGCACCTGCTTTGGCACCAGCCAATCAAGCGCGCGCTTGGCTTCCGCCACGGCGCGTTCGCCGCCGGCTTCAATCAGCGCATGGCAGGCAAGTCCGGTGTCCCAGATCGGCGACACGCAAGGCTGGCAATAGGTTTCGTCGTCGTGCACCACGAGCAGCTTGTCGATCGATTTGCGCGCAATGGCGCGCCGCGGATCGTCGGCCGGAACTCCGAGCGCGTCGAACATCATCACGCTGTTGGCCATAGCGGGAAAAATCGCGCCGAGCCCGTCTTCGCCGTTCAAGCGCTCCTCGACCCAAGCGGCGGCGCGATCGATGGCGCGCTGGCGCATACTTTTCGGAAACCAGGGCTCGATCGCACGCAAAGCATCGTCGACCACGCGAAAGAACCAGAACCACGACGCCTTCTGCTGCGGCGCCTTCGGCGTCGGCCCGAGCTGCTGCGGCGGCTCGAGAAACAGCTCGGTGATGCCGATCCCTTTCGGATTGCGGGCGCACGGCTTCTTCGCCATCAGCACCAAAAGCGGCACGATCACCGTGCGGCTCCAGTATGAGATTTTGTCGAGATGGAACGGAAACCATTTCGGCAGCAGCATGATCTCGACCGGCATCACCGGCACCGCGCGCCACGGAATAATGCCGTAGAGCGCCAGCAGGCAGCGCGTGAAGACATTGCTGCGCTCGGCGCCGCCGCGCAGGCGTACCGCGTCGCGAGCGCGCCGCATGTGCTCGGCCTGCGGCGGATCCCCGATCATCTTGAGCGCAAAATAGGCTTTCACCGTCGCGCTCATGTCGAAGGCGCCGTCGCAAAAAAGTGGCCAGCCGCCATGCGCGCCTTGATTGCGACGCAGATAGTCGGCAATGCCACTTTCGAGCGCCGCATCGACCGGCTCGCCGAGATAGTGGCGCAGCAGCACATATTCCGCCGGGACGGTGGCGTCCGCCTCGAGCTCGAACAGAAAATGCCCGTCGGCGTGCTGCTGCGCGAGCAGCGCCTGCGTTGCGGAATCGATATGGGAATCGAGATCGCTCATCACACCGTCATGGCGGAATCATTGGCGGAATCATTGGCGCCGTCGTCAACGGCGTATTGGCGGCGAGGAGTTCGGCGGCGCGGTTGCCGGACCGAATCGCACCTTCGATGGTCGCGGGCAAGCCGGTATTTGTCCAATCGCCGGCGAGCAAGAGATTGCGCCAGCGCGTCTGCGCGTCCGGGCGTTTTTGATCCTGCGCCGGGGTTGCGGCGAAAGTGGCGCGGCGTTCGCGCACGATCTGCCAAGGCGGTAATGCAGCCGGCACAGTGGATGGCAGCCCGGTTGCCGCCGCCACTTCCGCCCAGATGGTTTGCGCCAATTGCTCGCGCGGCGTATCGAGCAAGCGGTCGCCGGCGCTGACCGTGACCGACAGCCGGCCCGGAAACGTAAAAATCCATTGCGTCGTGGCGTTGAGCACGCCGAGGATCGGCGGCTGGCCAGCCGGCGGGTCGATGCGGAAATGCGCATTAACGATGGCGCAAAACTCGCTCGGCACGATCAGGCCTTGGACCAACGACGCGGCGGCATAAGGCGGTACGGCAAGGATCACTGCATCGCTGTCGACAAGCGGAACGATCTCATTGCCGAAATCGAGTGCTTCGATACGCTGCGCGCCGAACCGCATCGCGCGGAGCTGATGCTCAAGCAGAATCAGCGCGCCGCGCGCGCGCAGATAGTCCAACGCCGGGTCGATCAAAGTCGCGGCCAAGCCATCGCGTGCGATCAGCGGCCAGCACGCCCGACCGCCGGCGGCCAACGTCTCGCGGATCACGGCCGCGGCGAGCTTGGCCGAACCGTCAGGCGGATCGATGTTGAGCGCGGCGAGCAGGAACGGCTCGATCAGCCGCGCGTAAAGCGGACCCTTGCAGGCAATCGTTTCGCCGACAGTCTTGCCGGATCCCGGCCACAACAGCCGCGACAAGGATAGGTAATCGCCGACGCGGGTGCCCGGCACGCGGCGCGTGGCATCGAAAATCCAAAGCGGCAGACGGCCGTCATTGAAACGCAGCGTCCAACGGGCGCGGCTTTCTAGATCGACAAACGGGAATTCGGCGGCCGGCGGACCGATCAGGCGATGCCCGGAACCGATCGCGCGCACAAAGGCGAGCGCCGCGCGATTGCCCGAGAGCAGAAGATGATTGCCGTTGTCGATCGTCATGCCGACCGACGCGTCATAATAGGAACGGCAGCGGCCGCCGGCGAAAGCGGTGGCTTCATGCAGCACGACGCGATCGGCCAATGCGACGAGCTTGACGGCGGCGGACAGGCCGGCGAGACCGGCGCCGATAATATGGACGGTGCGGGCCATTACAGGAGATTGCTTAGCACGATGAGCAAGATTTTTGCGCGCGGCAGGCGCACCGGCGCGCGCGGCGGCGTAAAACCCCGCGCGATCAGCCGGTCGAGAATGAGCCGGTAGGCTTGCGCCATAATGCGCGGCGCGCGCACGATGCGGCGCGGTGTCCGCACCAAGAGTGCATTGGCGGCGGCAAACTCTGCTTTCGCCAGAGCGACGACGCCGCCGCAGGCATGATCGAGCAGCGGATGCGACAGCGCGGTGTGCGGATCGGTACTGATGATCCCGGCATCGCGCAGCGCCTCGCGCGGTAGATAGAGCCGGCCCATTGCCGCGTCCTCATCGAGATCGCGCAAGATATTAGTCAGCTGCAAGGCGCGGCCGAGATGATGGGCGAGCGCCAATCCCGCCTCGCGCGCCATGCCAAAGACCCGCACCGAAAGCCGGCCGACGGCGCAAGCGACCCGGTCGCAATAAAGGTCAAGCGTCGCGCCATCGGGCGCGCGAATATCGGTAACGACATCCATCTCCATGCCGTCGATGATGGCGAGAAAATCCTCGCGCTGCAGATCGAATTCGCGCACTGCCCGCGCCAGGCAGGCGAGCGGCGTCGGCGCGACCGCATAGACCGCATCGATATCGCTCCGCCATTTCGCCAGCGCCGCAAGCCGCGGCTCGCGCGGGCCCGGATCGTCGGCGATATCATCGACGGCGCGGCAGAAGGCGTAGATTTCGAACATTGCCTCGCGTTGGGCGCGCGGCAGGATCCGCATGCCGGTATAGAACGAGCTGCCGGAGGCGCGCGCCGCGGCCTGTGTCGGTTCGCCCACTCACGCACCCCGCGACTTGTGCGCGGTGGCAAACAGCCGCCGGCCGAGACGTTGCGAAGCGCCGCGTAAAATGGCGACCAGCGTACCGCTAGCAACCTCGACTACGTCGCCGAGATGAACTTTCTCGCTCAGTGGATCGCGCCGGCGCAGGATTCGTATGAGCCGGTGCGCCAAAGTGTTGATCACGGCGACTTCCAGACCGAGCCGCCAGTCGTTGATCGCGGCGGCAAAACCATCGCTCTCGCTTAAAAGCAACTCGGTGCGCGCGGCAAGCCGGTTAAGACATTCGCGAAGCGCCGGCGACGCGCGCTCGGCACCCAGCGTCTCGACGCTGACGCCGCTCGCGGCCAAGGCGTCCTGTGGAACATAGACGCGGTTGAGTTTGCGATAATCGTCGCCGCAGTCTTGCAGATGATTGATGATCTGTAAGGCGGCGCATAGCGCATCATTGGCGGGCCAGAGCGCGTGGCTCTCGCCGTGGACGTCGCACACAAAGCGGCCGACCGGCATCGCGGAGAGCGCGCAATAAGAAATGAGATCGTCCCAATCGCGATAGCGCAGCTTGGTGACATCGAGCTTGAATGCGGCAATCAGGTCTTGCGCGTGCTTGGCCGACAGGCCACGCGCGGCGAGCGCGGCGCGCAAGCGCACGGCAACGGCATCCTCGGCATTGCCGCCCAAGAGTCCGGCCTGCAGACGATCGAGCAGCGCCAGCTTCTCGGCCGGCGGCAGCGTCGCGTGGTCGGCAATATCGTCCGCCGTGCGTACGAAATAATAGAAGGCCCGGATCACCTCGCGATGGCGCGGATGAATAAGAAAGGACGCAACCGGGAAATTTTCGTCCCGGTGGCCCTTGCCTGAACGTAAGGCGCTGGCGTCAATCATCGCAGTTCGGAAATATTGCCTTGGGCGCGGCCTTTCCACATACCGCCGCGGCCGCGCGCATGCTGATAGGCGGAATCCATCGTGAACGCCATATACATTGCGGCGATTGCCGGCAGCGCCGCCGCCCACAGCCAGGACGTCAAGGCCGACATGCCGTAAAATCGCAAGATTGGCCGGAACGCGCCTGCTATCACGGCCCAGGCGAAAATGCCGGCGAATTGCGCAAAGCCTTCCGCAAAGACCGCGAGCGCGACCGGCGCGATATAAGTAAGCAACAGACCTAAAATCGTGCCGGCCAGCAAGAGCGGCGAATAGCCAAGCTGCGCATAAGCGGTGCGCGACACCATGCTGCGAATATCATGAACTGAAGGATAAGCGCGCAGACTGTGCGCGCGCTCGGTGAGTGCGATCGCAATCGGCCCCTGCGGCTTGAGAAGCTTCGCCAGCGCGCAATCGTCGATCAGCGCACCGCGGATCGCCGCCAAGCCGCCAGCCGTCTGCAACGCGTCACGGCGCACCAGCATGCAGCCGCCGGCCGCCGCCGCGGTTTCTCGCCGCGGGTCATTGGCCCAAGCGAACGGGTAGAGCATCTGAAAGAAAAAAACGAACGCCGGCACGAACATGCGCTCGGCAAAACTCTTGCAGCGCAATTTCACCATCAGCGAATTAAGCACCAGATGCTCATGCCCTGCCCGCGCCACGAGCGAAGCGACCGCGCCGGGTTCAAAAACAATATCCGCATCGGTAAAGAGCAAATAATCCGGGGCATGCGGCATGCTGCAGGCGAATTCCACCCCCTGCTGCTGCGCCCACAGCTTGCCGGTCCAGCCTGCTGGCAGGGGCCGCCCCGAAATAACGGTCAGGCGCTCGCTGGCGCCCGGCGCCGCCGCGGCCCGGCGCGCGACGCCGGCGGTGGCGTCGCGGCTTTGATCGTCGACCAGGATTATGTTGAACGTTCCCGGATAGTCCTGGCGTAACAGCGAGCCGACGGTCTCGCCGACAGTTTCGGCTTCGTCCCGCGCCGGTACGACGGCGCTCACCGGCGGCCATTGCATGGCAATTGCCTCCGGCGGCAGGCGAGCGTCGTCGCGCTCGGCCGCGCGCCAAAATCCTCCGCGCGCGGCGATCAGATAGAGCCAGATCGCCAGCACCATTGACCCTATAATGTCCTGCGCCACAGATGGTCCCTTCAATGGCGTTCCGCGCCGGGCTTTGGTTATCGCTTAAATACAGGACCTGATATAGGAATCAGAGAGCAAGGCTGAAGCATGATCCCGAAAAGTGGGAACCGGTTTCCCGCCTGCGCGAAGCTTGGTAACCGTTTGTACTTTCGTTTGATGCTTCGGCGGGCGAAGGCAGGTCGGAAAAGATCATGCTCAAACAAAAAGCTAGAGCGGGATGACGACTCAACGAAATCTCATCCCGCTCTGGCAGGGGCAATCCCTAAAATGAGCGGCAAAAACAGCCCTTTTCTCGCGCGGCTCGACGCGGTCGCAGCCGAGACCGAGACCCTCCTCGATCGGCTCCTTGCCAGCGCGCCCGCGGCCGGCGAGCTGAGCCGTCCCGCGCGCCTCATAGAAGCTATGCGCTATGCGAGCCTCGGCGGCGGCAAGCGGTTCCGGCCGTTTTTGCTGGTCGAATCGGCAGGGCTTTTCCAGGTGCCGCGGCCGAACGCATTGATGGCCGGCGCGGCCTTGGAATGCGTACATTGTTATTCGCTGGTCCACGACGATTTGCCGGCGATGGACAATGACGAATTGCGGCGCGGACAACCCACGGCACACCGCAAATTCGATGAGGCCACCGCGATCCTCGCCGGCGATGGGCTTTTGACTTTCGCCTTCGACATTTTATCGCGCGAAGAAACCCATCCGCAGGCGGCCGTGCGCATTGAACTGGTCAATGCGCTGGCGCGCGCCGCCGGTCTCGGCGGCATGGCCGGCGGCCAGATGCTCGATCTCGCAGCCGAAGGCCGCTTCGGCACAGTCAGTCACGGCGAGCGCGAAGTGCGGATGCTGCAGGCGATGAAGACCGGCGCGCTGTTGCGCTTCGCCTGCCAGGCCGGCGGCATCCTCGGCGGCGCCAGCGCGCAACAGCGCGAGGCGCTCACACGGTTTGGCGCGGCGGTCGGCGAAGCGTTTCAGATCGCCGACGATCTCCTCGACATCGAAGGCGATCCGGCATTGGTGGGCAAATCGACCGGCAAGGACCTCGCCGCCGGCAAAGCCACCTTCGTCAGCGTGCTCGGCATACCGGGCGCCAAGCGGCGGCTCGAGCAGCTCGTGACCGAGGCGGAAGCGGCGCTGGCTCCGTTCGGTGCTGCGACGGCGATGCTGATCGAAGGTGCGCACTTTGTCGCCGAACGGCGGGCATGAGTGGACATGAATGGACATGAGCGCTGCCTTAGAGCGGTCACGCTCAGATGCGAGCGAGGTAGCGTTGCCCCCAGCTGATGCAGGCCCGGGGTGATGGAGAAATGAAGGGAAATTGACACAATACTGTGGTGGCCAATGAAACGCTGTCTCCGCCGCACGATCTGGGCCTATACCGCAACCATGATTTTAGTGGCGGCGTCCGGCATGTACGAGGCCGGCGTTTCGGCGCAGGAATCTGGTAACCGGCAACAATCCCGCGCGCATGTTAAAAAAACGCCGCCGTCGCCCCAGTCTGCGCCTGCCGCAGTCGGCCAGCCGCAGAAATTTCCGCCGCGCACGCCATTTACTGGAGCCGACGATGCGGTTGCCGGAATTCCCGGCATACCTGACGCGCGCTTTTGGGCGGATTCCGAGAGCGACTTCAGCAGGGCGCTGCCGCCACAGCGCGGGCCTTGGCTGATACTCTCGACCGGCGGCGCGGACGGCGCCTTCGGCGCTGGCTTGCTCGCGGGCTTGAGCGCGGCCGGCAAGCGCCCGGATTATGCGGTCGTCACCGGGGTCTCCACCGGCGCATTGATGGCGCCATTCATCTTCGCCGGCGCGCGCTATGACGCAGCGCTGCAAGCTGTCTACACCCAAACTTCGGCCGCCGATATTTTCGAGGTCGGCGGCACCGGCGAGAGTTTCCTAGACACTTGGCCATTGCGAGAGCTGATCGCCAAGCAAATCACGCCGGCGCTTCTTGCCGACATCGCCGCCGCGCATCAAAGCGGGCGACGCCTCTTCATCGTCACCACCGATCTCGACGCCGGGCGTTCGGTGGTCTGGAACATGGGCGCGATTGCGCTGCATGGCGGCGACGCGGCGCTCAAGCTGTTCCACAGCGTGCTACTCGCCTCCGGCAGCGTCCCGGGCGCTTTCCCGCCGGTGCTCATCGATGTCGAGAGCAACGGCAAACGCTTTGCCGAGATGCATGTCGACGGCGGCGTCGGCGGACAATTCTTCGTGGCGCCGCCGGCGCTGATGGCAAGCACCAGCGGCTATCAAATTGCGGCGGACGCGCTTTACATCGTCGTGAACAGCGGCTTGCAGCCGGACTTCCAATTGGTCGACCGCACCACGCCGGCGATTCTTGCCCAGTCGGTATCGACGGCGATCAAAGCCGATCTGCGGATTTTGCT
>Ga0193751_1000795_pt1 | contig 22297 bp, 21 predicted proteins | sample L1c2metaG_FD_143050 | JGI IMG/M metagenome (GOLD analysis project Ga0193751, IMG submission 143050) | Soil microbial communities from a riparian zone of the East river system, Colorado, United States - L1c2 | ecosystem: Environmental > Terrestrial > Soil > Riparian zone | place: USA: East River... | reverse complement strand
GCATCGGTGTCACCTGTGGCGGCGTCTACTCCCCCCCAATCTCAGCTCGTGTCCGACCTCAACGAGCTACCTGTCGTGTCCAGATGGGTCGCTCGTTTCGATAGGTCAGAGCTGCCCTTCGACGATTCCGGCGACGGCCGGAACACAGTACTGCAACGGGACGTACGTTCCCCTTGGCACCTGTGGCACAGGTATCACCGTGACCTATCCGGCTGGTAGGAATCTCGCCGGCGGTCCGACCGGAACCGTCCTGACCGGCGCAACCGGCTCGATCTACGCGCTCACGCCTGGATCGAGCTCGTACGTGGCACTGTCGCCAGGAACGCCACTGCAGGGAGGGACGGGCTACTGGGCTCTCTTCCCAAATACCACCACGGTCACACTTGCGGCGACCGCTGCAACCAGCACCACGGTATCGCTGCCGGCCGGGCCTTCGTCCTCGTCGGTAACCCAAGCGATGTCGCCGTGAGCGTGAGCGGCTACGGCGATGTGGTTCTTGTCTACGATCCCAGCAGCGGCAGCTATTCGCAGACGAGTCAGCTCTCCCCGGGCCGGGGAGCCTGGGCTGCATCGGCCGCGGGAGGACAGCTCAGCATCGGTGTCAGTCCCGCCGGTGGCCCGCCGCCACCGCCACCGCCATTATCATCAGCGCCGTTGCAACGGAGCTTTTCGGCAGGAGCGGTGTTGAGCTGATTCGGTTCAGGTCTCCGGGCGATGCGGGACGATAGTACGCGCGTTGCCGTGGCAGGCGCTGATCCAAGGGACGTTAAAGAGACGTTAACACACGTACGCCAGGGAGCCCGTACGCTGCAAGGGATGGCTAAAAGAGGTATTTGGGTCCTGGTCCTTCTGGCTGCGGGGCTCGCCGCCTTCGCATCGCTCGGCCCCGGCGGACAAGCGGGGCGGCAGGACACGGCGCAGCCTCCGTGGCTGCATGCGCTCGCGGCCGTCGCCGCGACAGTGCCCACCGCGGTCAACGGGGTGATCGACGAGAACGGTCCTCCGCCGACTCCGACCACTACGTCCACAGCCCGCCCTGCCGTTGGCCCGCTTGTGCGGACAGTGCAGATCGCGGCGTACAACGACGCATCCGTCACCAGTGGCGGCATGTGGTCGGCTGACACCAACCTTGGCGGGTGGACGAGGCTGGCCACGGGACCGCACACCGGCGGCTACTTCCGCGGCTACGTTCGCTTCCTCGTTGCCGGCTTGCCCGTTGGCATGCAGATTGACAGCGCGCTTCTTACCCTTACGCCGATGCAAGGCGGGTCGCACGCCGTTCCTGTCGAGGCGGATTACGTTCAAGACGACTGGAGTGAGTCGACAATCACCTGGAACCAGCAGCCGCTGTCCACATTTCGAGCGGGGTTGGCTACGTGGCAGCCGGGGAGTTCCGCACCCGTCAATATCGATGTGACTTCGGCCGCGCAGCAGTGGTACGCCTGCGGCGGAACCAGCAACAATGGGTTGCTGCTCTCGGCCGATCTGGCGCCCGACGGGGTCGATTTCGGCTCGCGGAAGTCCGATTCGCCGCCCGTGCTGCAGGTGACCTATCAAACAGCGACATCGCCGGTGAACTGCTCGGCGCCGCCCACGTCCAACGTGAACCTGACGCCATCCCAGGGCATCTCATCGTCAACAACTGGTGCACAGATCGGCAGCTTTGACCCCAATCAGTTCAACAACCCGCTTGGTATCCTTTCGGGCACGCCCTACGGCGCCCAATCGATCCCACGGGCGCCGCAGCCGCCCTATGCCACCCAGAACACTGGTTCGTCGTCGCTGCCGCCGCTGCCGTACTCAACGCCACCGCCCGGAGGCCCGGTGCCCTAGGCAAGCGACTCCCAGGGATTCAGTCGCGCTCCTGCACCCGCTCCCGGCGACGACCAGTCGTCAGGCACGGGCAGCAACCCGGCCGCAACGGCTCCCCCTTAGCATCTCGCAGAGACCACGCATTGCAGCGTGGGTGAGTGCTCTGCTATGCTGCCGCTTGTGAACACGCCGCGCGAATCGCCAGCATCGATCCGGTTCGGACGCGACCGACGTGGCGCTCGGCTGTGGTGTCGAGCGCGCTGATTCGTCCCCGGCGGATTGGCGCAGTAAGTCTCGGTCGTAGCAGCCCCAGCCCTCGCGATTGGCGAGAGGTGGGGCTTTTTCATTTCTGGAGCAGACTGATGGCTGAAAGCCGATTGCTGAAGGCTGAGGGCTAAGCCATGGTGAAGGCCGGCGTCATCAACGTCACGAGTTATATGGGCGGCGAGCTCGTTCGCCTGCTTGCGACGCATCCTGAGGTCCAGCTGACCTCTGTGACGGGGCGGAGCGCCGCTGGGAAGCCGCTCGGCGAATCCTTCCCGCACCTCGCACGAATGAACCTCTGCGTTACGGAGCAGCTCGACGACAGCGTCGAGGTCGTCTTTTCTGCACTGCCGCACGCGGCCAGCGCCGAGCAGTGCCTGCCCTTCATCAGGCGGGGCGTTCCGGTGATCGACCTGAGCGCCGACTTTCGGCTCAAGGACGCTTCCGAATACAGCGATTGGTATGGTGTCGAGCACCCTGCCCCAGAATCTCTGGCCTGCTCCGTCTACGGCCTCACCGAGTTGCACCGTGATGAGATTGCCACCGCGAAACTAGTCGGTAATCCCGGCTGCTATCCCACCGGCGCCGTTCTCGCCCTCGCGCCGGCCATGGCCGCGGGACTGATCGACCCGGACATCATCGTCGACGGCAAATCCGGCGTGTCGGGGGCGGGCCGCGGTCTTGGCCTGGCGTACCACTTCGGGGAGGCGAATGAGAATGTCAGCGCCTATGCGCTCGATGGGCATCGCCATCTTCCGGAGATGACACAGGAGCTGGCGCGCCTGGCCGAGGGGCCGCGGCCGCGGATCACCTTTATACCGCACCTGATCCCAATGAATCGCGGCATCCTCAGCACCTGCTATGCAACGCTGCGACCCGATGCCCTGGCCGGCGATGCGCAGGCGCGGCTGCGTCGAGTGCGCGAAATATACGAGGATTTCTATCGGGACGAGCCATTCGTTAGCGTCAGTCTCACACCACCGCAGACGAAGCAAACCCAGGGCGTCAACACCTGCCTCGTCTATCCTACGGTCGATTCGCGGACCGGGCGGCTGGTCGCCGTGAGCGCGATCGATAATCTTGTCAAGGGCGGCTCGGGGCAGGCGGTCCAGAATATGAATCTGATGCTGGGCTTTCCAGAGACGATGGGACTTAGCGCGGCCGCGATGTACCCATGACCGCGCTCCCGCTCAAGACGCTCGACCCGCGGCTGGACCCCGACGGCAGCGTCACGACGCCAAAGGGCTTCCGTGCCGACGCGCTCGCGGCCGGCATGAAGCCCTCGGGTAAGCCCGATCTCGGCGTCCTCGTCTCCGATGCAAGCTGCGTGGCGGCGGGAATGTTCACCCAGAGCACCGTTCCGGGTGCGCCGGTCGTTCTGTCGAAAGAGCACCTGCGCGACGGGCGGGCGCAGGCGATCGTCGTCAATTCCGGCATCGCCAACGTCGCCACAGGCGAACAAGGGTTGCGCGACGCGCGCGAGATGGCGAATCTGGCGGGTAAGGCGTTCGGTGCCGCCGCCGCCGACGTCCTGGTCGCAAGCACGGGTGTCATCGGCCACGCTCTGCCGATGGATCGCATTCGGGAGGGAATCGCGCGGTTGCGGCCTGAGGCCGACGGCGGGTTGCGCCTGGCGGAGGCGATCATGACCACGGATACCGTGCGCAAGAGCGTCGCCACCAGCTTCGATACCGGCGGCAAGACCTATAGCGTTGGTGGCATCGCCAAGGGCTCGGGCATGATCCATCCCGATATGGCGACGATGTTCGCGTTTCTGACGACGGACGCGGGGCTCGCGACTCCGCTCCTCGTTAGCGCGCTGGCTGAGGCCGTCGCGAAGAGCTTTAACATGATCAGCGTCGACATGGATACGAGCACGAGCGATACCGTGCTCTTGCTGGCCAACGGCGCCGCTGGCGGGCAGGAGCTACCCGAGGGCTCGGCAGGTGCGCAGGTGTTCCAGGGCGCGCTCGATCTCGTCTGCGTGACGCTCGCTCGTATGCTCGCGGCCGACGGAGAGGGTGCGACGAAGTTGATCGAGGTGCGTATCACTGGGGCGGGAACGCCGGATGAGGCACGAAAGGCAGCGCGGACGATAAGCTCATCACCGCTGATGAAGGCGGCAGTCTACGGAAACGACCCGAATTGGGGCCGCATGATGATGGCGATCGGGCGCAGCGGCGCCGCGATCGATCTCGACCGCGCCCGCCTGACGATCGGTGAGGTGGCCGTCTACACGAAGGGCGCGCCCGTAGCGCTCGATGGCCCCCGCCTGCAGGACGCACTGCGCGGCCCCGAGGTGGTGCTGGGTGCTGATCTTGGTTGCGGCAACTGCGCAGCCACTGCCTGGGGCTGCGATCTGACGGAGGAGTACGTCCGCATCAACAGCGAGTACACGACGTAGCTGACGGCTATCAGCTATCAGCTATCAGCCGTCAGCTATCAGCCGTTCAGGCAATACCACCCCTGAGCAGCCCAGCACGACGTGGAATAAGATGCGAGACTTCAGAACCCTCAACGTTTGGCAGAAAGCTCACGTGCTAACGCTTGAGGTATACGCGGCGAGCCAGACGTTTCCGATGAGCGAGCTTTACGGGCTTACAGGCCAATTGCGGCGGAGCGCGGCCTCGATCCCCGCCAACATCGCCGAGGGCTGCGGACGGACGGGCGAGGTGGAGTTGACGAGGTTCATGACGATCGCTATGGGCTCGGCGAGCGAAGTTGAGTATCACCTTCTGCTCGCTCGGGACCTCGGGATTCTGGCTGAGGACCAGTATGCCGAGTTGAACGTACATGTTATCGAGGTCAAGCGTATGCTGGCTGCGTTCACGAAACGCCTACACATCCCTGACGGCCGGCCCCGCCTCGGGCTCGCGCCCGCGGCTCGGGACCTGAATGCTGAGGGCTGAGAGCTGATGGCCGGTTGCATCGTGGTCAAGATCGGCGGAAGCACCTTGGGGGCTGGCGATACCTCACTGGAGGATCTCGTCCGCCTCCAGCGCGAGGGACGCCCGATCGTTGTTGTCCATGGCGGCGGGCTGGCCATCAGCGACGGGCTCCGGAGACTCGATGCTCCGACACGGTTCGTCCGAGGGCTAAGAGTAACGGACGCTGCCGCACTCGAGGTGGTCGTTGCCGTGCTGGCCGGCACCATCAACAAGCAGCTTACGGCTGCGGTCAACTCGCTCGGAGGGCGGGCCTGCGGGCTGAGCGGCGCCGACGGCTGTATCCTGCAGGCGGTGTGCGAGGATGAGGAGCTTGGATTTGTTGGGCGCATCACTGCGGTGGATATTCGCCCGGTGGTGGCGCTGCTCGATGCCGGCTTCCTTCCGATGCTGGCGCCGATCGCGGTGATGCTGGATGCTTCCGGTTCGGTGAGCGCTCAATTGCTCAACGTCAACGCCGACACGGTCGCCGGCGAGATCGCCGTCGCGCTTGGAGCTGAGCGGCTGGTCTTCCTTACGGACGTCGATGGGGTGCGTGGCAAGGGCGGCGAAGTGTTGCGGGAGCTGGCGCGCCCGCAGGCGGAGGCCCTGCTGCAGGCAGGGGTTATCGCCGGCGGGATGATCCCAAAGGTCGAGGCGGGGCTGCGAACCGGTTCATGCGGGACGAGTTGCGTCATCCTCGACGGTCGCGAGCCCGGACGCCTGCTCGCGGCGCTCAGTCCTGACGCGCCGGGGACGGCCATCGCCGGATTGAGGCCTCATGGCGGTGGAGGAAGATGAACACGCAGGGGGACGGAGAGCAGCTCGGCCCGCCGCCGCCGATCTTCCGGATTGGGCGACGTGATCGAATGCCCAGCGGCATAACGCGCTGGCTCGTCATGCTGGCGATTGCGCTGGTGTTGTACACGTGCGCGGGGATCGCCCGTTCGATCTATGCGGACTGGCTCTGGTTCCAGAGCCTCGGCTATGCCTCGGTCTACAGCACTGAGATCGTCACCAAGATCTGGCTCTTCCTGGCGGGGGGGCTGTTGTTCCTGGTTCTCATCGGCGCCAACCTGGCGATTGCCCGACGCCTTGCGCCACGTGGCTACGAGGAGAGCTTTATCTCGGAGCTGGAGCCGGCGACACTCAGGCGACTCGTGACGATTGGGTTCGTTGTCGCTTCGGTTTTTCTGGCCGTTATCTTCGGCAGCGGTGCCGCCGGCGAATGGACCACGGTACTGCAGTTCCTTCACGCTGTGCCCTTCGGGCTCCCGGACCCGGCTTTCAAACGGGACATCGCTTTTTACACGTTTACTCTGCCGTTCCAGAGCTTCGTGCAATCCTGGTTGGTGGGTGCGGTCATCATGAGCCTGGTCGCGATTCTCGGGGTCTACGCGTTCACGTTCAGCCTCCAGAACTTCTCGATCCGCCTCAACAGAGCCATCCGCGCTCATGTGGGCATCATGCTGATCCTGCTGCTGGCCCTCTTCATGTGGGGCTATGCGATGAGCATTTACCAACTCGACTTCTCGACCAGCGGAGCCGTCTTTGGGGCGACCTACACGGACCTGCACGCACGCTTGCCGGCGTACCTCGTCCTGATTGCATTCGCCGGTCTGGCGGCGCTGCTCATTCTTATCGATATCGTTCGCGATGGCTTCGTCCTGGCAGGGACGGGAATCGTCGTCTGGTTGCTGGCGCTGATCGTCGGACTGGGCCTCTATCCAGGCACCGTGCAGCGCTTGACTGTGCAGCCGAACGAGCTCAACAAAGAGCAAGAGTTCATCCAGCGCAATATCGACATGACGCGGTTCGGCTACGGTCTCAGCGACGTTCGGACGCAGGAATATCCCGCCGACCCCTCGGTGACGGCGCAGCAGGTCCAGGCAAACGCCGATACGACCGGCAATATCCGGCTGTGGGACCCGCGTCCTCTGCTGCAGACGTACAGCCAGTTACAGGAGATCCGGCCGCTGTATGTATTTCCCACGGTGACGGTCGACCGCTACACGATCGACGGCAAGTATCGGGAGGTGACGCTCAGCCCGCGCGAGCTGGACCAAGATCGCGTGTCTGGCAGCGCTCGGAGCTGGGTCAACCTTAAGACGGTGTTCACGCACGGTTACGGCGCGGTGCTGAGCCCGGTGAACGAGGTCGCCGCCAGCGGACTGCCGCAGCTCTTTCTGAAGGACATCCCACCGTCCGGCCAGCCACCGCTCACGAAGCCGCAGCTCTATTTCGGCCTCAGAACAACCCCGTACGTCATCGTGCGGGCGCGGGACCAGGAGTTTGACTATCCGGTGGGGCCGAACGAGGACCAGCTTACGACCTACAGCTCCGACAGCGGGGTACAGCTCACCTCCTTCCTGCGGCGGCTCGTCTATGCCTGGGAGCTCGGCGATACCAACATCCTGATTAGCGATCAGATCACTCCGCAGAGCCGCCTTTTATACCGTCGAGGCGTCCAGGACCGCATCTCGCACATCGCTCCGTTTCTGAGGCTCGATCCCGACCCATACCTGGTCATCTCCAACGGGGCGTTGTACTGGGTGCAGGACGCCTACACGGTCAGCGATCAACTCCCGTACTCCGAGCCGAGCAGTCTGGAGCTTAACTACATCCGCAATAGTGTCAAGGTCGTCGTCAACGCCTATAGCGGTGAAACGACGTTCTACCTGAACGACCCAAAGGATCCGATTGCTCAGACGTATGCGTCGATCTTTCTGCGGCTCTTCCGGCCCATAAGCGACATGCCACAGGATCTACAGGCCCATCTCCGCTATCCGGAGATGCTGTTCCAGGTTCAGTCAGAGGTCTATCGCTCCTACCACATGACCGATGCGCGGACGTTCTACAACAAGGAGGACCTCTGGGACATTCCACAGGAGGTCCTCAACCAGGCCGGTCAATCGCAGATCGTCGAGCCGTATTACGTGATTATGCGGCTGCCGGGCGAGAGCCGCGAGGAGTTTGTGCTGATCCGCCCGTTTACGCCCGCGAACAAGTCGAATGCGGTGGCGTTCTTCGCTGGGCGCTCGGACGGAGCGAATCGCGGTACGACGCTCGCATACACTTTTCCCAAGAGTAAGCAGGTGTTCGGGCCCAGCCAAATTGAGGCGCGTATCGACCAGACACCGGCCATCTCGTCCCAGTTCTCGCTCTGGAATCAGTCGGGGTCCCACGTCGTGCGCGGAAACCTGCTCATGATCCCGCTCGCCGGCTCCTACCTCTACGTTGAGCCGATCTACCTGCAGGCGGAGCAGAGCCAGCTCCCTGAGCTGCAGCGGGTAATCGTCGTGAATGGGGAGCAGGTCGCGATGGAGGCCAACTTGGAGGACAGCCTCAGGGCCGTGTTCGCCAATGCACCGCCGACGACCGGGACGGCGGTCACGAGCCTCGCTCCCGCCTCCGGGCCACCTCCTGCTCCTGGTCCGGCGCCGCCCGCAGCCGCGACGCCTGGCGCCGTGGCGACACCGGCAGCCGTATCGTCGTCTGCCGCGCCGGCAGCCACAGACGTTGCGGGCCTTGTGAGCGAGGCGTCACAGGACTACGACCTCGCGCAGCAAAGACTCAGACAGGGCGACTTCGCCGGCTACCAGCAGGCGCTGCAGCAAATGAAGGCTGCACTCGATCGCCTCGTCCAGATCTCCGGCACCCCGACGCCGGGCCGGTGAAACCCTTTCAAGGCGGGGACCATCAAAGGAGACAGAAATGACCGACTGGATTGAGCTGGAGAGCCAGGTCTTCATGCAAACGGGCAGGCGTGTCCCGCTCGTGATCGAATCTGGCGAGGGTACGTATGTCGTCGACGCGAACGGCAAGCGCTACCTGGACTTCATCGCCGGCATCGCAGTGAACAGCATCGGCCATCGAAATCCCGTTTTGGTGAACGCCATTCGCGAGCAGGCCGACAAGCTGGTCCACATCTCGAACGTTTTCTACAGCATTCCGCAGCTTCAGCTTGCCGAGCTGCTCATCGAGCACTCCTGCATGGACCGGGTCTATTTCGTCAACAGCGGCGCCGAGGCGAACGAAGGTGCGATCAAGCTGGTGCGCAAGTGGGGCGGTGAGCACAAGGACGGCGCCTTCGAGATTATCTCGACGCTCAACTCCTTCCACGGTCGGACGCTGGCTGCTGTCACAGCGACCGGCACCGAGCGCTACAAGGCGCCCTTCGCTCCTCTGCCGGCGGGTTTCCTCACAGTGCCGTATGACGACGTCGACGCGATCAAGCAGGCGACCACTCCGCGGACGTGCGCGATTCTGCTGGAGGTCATTCAGGGCGAGGGCGGCGTCAACATTCCTGCGGACGACTATCTGCGACGCATCCGCGCCTGGTGTGACGAGCAGCAGATCCTGTTGGTTCTCGACGAGGTTCAGACGGGGATCGGGCGCACCGGAACGCTGTTCGCCTACGAGCAGACCGGTGCGGAGCCTGACGTGATGACGCTAGCGAAGGGGTTGGCGGGCGGTGTGCCTATCGGTGCCATCCTGGCCCGGGGTGACGCTGCGAACGCGTTTGTCCCGGGCGACCACGGCTCGACCTTCGGTGGCAATCCGCTGGCGACGGCTGCCGGTTACGCAGTGCTCAAGTACATCATCGACGAAGACCTTCCAAAGCAGGTGCGTAACAAGGGGGAGCGTCTGCTGGCACGGCTGCACAGCCTGGAGGACCGCCACGCGGGCATCTCGGAGGTTCGCGGACGCGGACTCCTTTGCGCGGTTCAGTTCGACGCTGACATCGCCGAGCGGGTCGTCGGCGCCTGTATGGAGGCCGGCCTGCTCGTCAATCAACTGAAACCGAACGCTATCCGGCTCATGCCGCCGCTGACGGTCAGGGAGGAGGAGCTGGATCAGGCGGTCGAGATCATCGACGCGGCGCTGAGCGAGGTGAGCGAGGCGGCCGCCAAGGCGACATAGCCGCCCAAATCATACTGTTGCGCGGCGTCACAGCTGGATGAAGGTCGGCGCGGTTTGGCGGCCCGTTCCGCGCGTCTTGCACACCCACCTGCCCGAACTGGATCTTCTAAAGCGGTTGGGGAAACCGGACGAGCATCCCCACGTCAACGAACTCCGTACCAACGAGCCACTCAAACGTTAGGATGCCTGCTGAATGCGCTAGGATTGAAGGGTGCTAATATTAGCCTGCTACGTTAGTGTGCTACTATTGGAGCTGAGCAATGGCAACGAGCACTCTGCAACGTCCTACGATCGATGAGCTCGATCGTCCTGTCACCACTCGCATAGGGCGGCTGGCTCGGCGGTTGCGGCACGCCTTCGACGAGTCGCTTGAGCCGTACGGACTGACCGGTGTACAGATGGGCCTGCTCAGCCGGCTCCAGCGCGCTGACGGTTTGGTGCAGGCGGACCTCGGGCGGCGGATGGCCATCGAGCCGGCAACGCTGACGGGTATCCTGCAGCGGCTCGAGCGAGAGGGCTGGCTGCGCCGCAGCTGCGATCCCGATAATCGGCGGTTGCAGCGTGTCTGGCTCACCGACAAGGCTCGAGAAGCCGTGCCCGCGCTCGAGCGTGAGCAGTCGCGACATCGCCGCCGCGCTCTGGCCGGGCTTAACGCCGCGGAGCTGGCGCAGCTCGAGCAGTTGTTGGATCGAATTGAGGTAAACCTGGGCTGATGATCAGTACTCCTGAGCGGCCCCCGGCGCCGCCCGTGCGGAAGGGGCCCGATTGGGTGCGCGGGCTCCGCGCCTTCCAGCATTACAACTATCGCCTCTACTTCAGCGGACAGCTCGTCTCGCAGGCCGGCACCTGGATGCAGAATATCGGCCAGGGTTGGCTGGTATTGAAGCTGACCGGATCCGCCTTCGACCTGGGAGTCGTCACGGCTCTTCAGGGCATTCCGATGCTGTTTTTCGCGCTAATCGGCGGCGTCATCGCGGACCGGGTTCCCAAGCACAAGCTGCTGGTCGTGACGCAGACGGTGATGGCGATCCTGGCGCTGATTCTGGCGATCGACGTCAGCGCTGGAACCGTTCGCATCTGGCACGTCTACATCCTGGCCCTCTGTCTCGGGCTGGCGAACGCCGCAAACATGCCGGCGCAGCAGGCGTTCTCCGTCGAGATGGTTGGGAAGGAAGACCTGCTCAACGCCATCGCGATGAACTCAGCCCAGTTCAACATTGCGCGGATCGTCGGTCCCGCGCTTGCCGGTGTACTGATCGCGGTCGTTGGAATCGCACTCTGCTTCTACCTGAATGCGCTGTCCTTTCTGGCGGTGATCGTCGCCCTGCTGGCGATGCGGCCTGCTGAGTTCCGCATTCATGGCGCTGTCCAGCGTGGCGGCGCCATCCGCGGGCAACTTGCCGACGGATTGCGCTTCGTGCGGCGATCGCCGCTTCTCATGACGATGATGGTGCTGGCGATGACGCTGGGAATGTTCGCGTGGAATACCAACGTCATCATCCCCTTGTTCGCAGCGCAGGTACTGCACCGCGGGCCCGAGGGCTATGGTGTGATGACGTCGGCGATGGGCGTCGGCTCCGTGCTGGCAGCCGGGATGCTCGCATTTGGAAGCCGGCCCCGCATCCGGGTCATGCTCGGCGGCATCGGCATCTTCGTACTGTTGGCGCTGACGTTCGCCTGGTCGCGCATGTTCCCGTTGTCGCTGCTGACACTGGCAGGTATGGGCGCGGCCTCGATGTCGTATAACACTCAGGCCCAGACGACGATGCAAACTGCCACGCCGGATTCGCTCCGCGGCCGGGTGATGAGCCTCAACATGATGCTGATGATCGGCTCGCAGCCGATCGGCGCCTTCCTTACTGGTAGTATCGCTGCGCACGCGGGCGCGCCCCTGGCGCTGACCATTGACGCGCTCATCTGCGGGTCGGTGCTTGTTGCTGTGCTCTTGTACGGCCCTTCTCGCCGCGGGATCCACACCCGCCCCCATGTAGCGCTCGAGGCGAGCGGCCTGCAGCCCACCTAGGTCCATGTTTAGGTGAACAGCGTCGCCCGAGGGTTCCGAGCACTCCGCCACCCCAACTACCGCCTCTACTGGGCCGGCCAGTCCGTGTCGCTCGTCGGCACCTGGATGCAGCAGGTATCCCAGTCCTGGCTGGTGCTGCAGATTACGGGCTCGCCGGTTGACCTCGGCATCGTCGCCGCGCTGCAGACACTCCCGGTATTGTTCATCAGCGCCTTCGGCGGCCTTTTGGCAGATCGAGTGCGCAAGCGCGACCTCATGGTCGGCACGCAGACCGTGCAGATGCTTTTGGCGCTGATTCTGGGCGTTCTTGTAAGCACGCACCTCGTCCAGATCTGGCACGTCTACCTGCTCGCCGCCTTGCTTGGGCTCTCGAACGCGTTCGACATGCCAACGCGGCAGGCGTTCATGATCGAGATGGTTGGTCGCGACGACCTAATGAGCGCTGTTGCGATGCAGTCGATGCAGTTCAATACCGCCCGCATCGTTGGTCCGGCGCTGGCCGGCCTCCTGATCGCCGCTATCGGGGTGACCGGGAGCTTCTTCGCGAACGCGGTGAGCTTTGTTCCGGTCATCCTGGGTCTGCTGGCGATGCGCACCGATCGCTTCCACCACCCGCCGGCGACCGTCCATGCCCCGGTCGGCGAGAGTTTGCGTGAAGGCTGGCGCTACGTCTGGAGCACTCCGGCGATTCTGATGATAACGCTGCTCGTGGGAACGCTCGGCCTGTTCAACAACAACACCAACGTGCTGGTTCCGCTGTTTGCGAAGAACGTTCTTAGCGTCGGCCCGCAGGGGTACGGGCTGCTGATGGCGATGATGGGCGCCGGGTCGCTCGGCGGGGCGCTGGTCGCGGCGTTCTCGCAGCGTGCGCGCTGGCGGGTCCTGTTCATCGGCGCCTTTGTCTTCTTCCTCATGCAGCTCGGGTTCGCCTTCTCGCGTATTTATCCGTTGTCGCTCGTCCTGATGGCGTTCTCGGGCTTCTCCATCATTCTGTTCTATACGTCGGCCAACACCGGCGTTCAGACCCGCGTGCCCGATCTCCTTCGTGGCAGGGTGATGGGCGTCTACATGGCGGTCAACGTCGGCACATCCCCGCTGGGCAATCTCGCCGTTGGCTGGCTCGCGGATCGATACGGCGCACCCAGGGCGCTGGAGATCGGCTGCCTTCTCGCGCTTGGGGTGCTTGCTGCCGCGAGTGCGTGGCTGCTGCCGCGGCGCGGGCGCCCGAGCCTGATGATCGATCGAGCCGAAGCGCTCGAACAGTTCCGCCGGTCGACGGCATTGGCAGAAGTCGCGGGCTAGAGAGGCGATGAAGCGGTATATGCTAGCATATACATATGGATACTAGGGGGCGCCGATGAAACGCACGACTATCCTGGCTGATGAGGGCCTCTGGCTCGAAGCGAAGTACCTGGCCGATCGCGAGGGCAAGACCTTCACGCACGTGATTCATGAGGCCCTTGCCGAGTACGTCGCTGCCCACAGTGCGCCTCGGCGCCTGCCTGACTTCATAGGTATGGGACACAGTGGCGATCCTACGCTCGCTCAGCGGGTGGACGAGATTCTCGCGGCGGAAATCGACCCCATCGAAGGTTGGTCACCTCGACGTAAGCGCGAGAAGAGCGAGGAGAACCACCCGAGTGCCGATTCTGGCTGATACCAGCGGACTGCTGGCGTTGGCTGATGCCGATGACCCGGCTCACCGCAGCGTGCGCGACTACTTGGCCCGCGGTAGTGAGGCAGTGTTGGTACCGGTTACGCTGTTAGCAGAGATCGACCATATGGTCGCCACCAGGCTTGGCGTCCGCACGGAGCTGGCGCTGTTGCGCTCCCTTGTGGAGAGCACGTTTCGTCTCGAGGGATTCAGCACCGGCGATCTCGAGCGGTCACTCGAGCTCATCGAGCAGTACGCCGACAGCAATATCGGGCTGGTTGACGCATCGATTGTCGCGATTGCGGAGCGGCTTCGCATCACCCGAATCCTGACGCTCGACGCCCGCCACTTTCGCATGTTTCGCCCGCGACATTGCGAGTCCTTCGAGCTGGTGCCGTAGGCGCGCGTTCGCGCCCCACTGTACGCTGCTCTTACGACCTCAAAATCCAAAGTGTAAACGCTCAAGGTGCAAGCGCTGCCTAGGAGGCATGCCATGGCGACCGCCACGGATGTAACCATTGTCGGGGCCGGCATCGTGGGACTCGCGACGGCCCGGGAACTGTTGATTCGTCACCCCTCGCTGCGCCTGACCGTGCTCGAAAAAGAGCAGCAGATTGGCACGCATCAGACCGGTCACAACAGCGGCGTTATCCACTCCGGCATCTATTACGCCCCCGGGTCACTCAAGGCCAAGCTCTGCGTCGAGGGCGGCCAGGCCCTGAGGCAGTTCTGCGACGAGCACGGAATCAACTTCGAGCGCTGCGGCAAGGTCATCGTTGCCACCGAGCCATCGGAGCTCGGTCGCCTCGACGATCTGCATCAGCGCGGCATCGCGAACAGCGTGCCGGGGCTCGAGATGATCGGTCCGGAGCGCCTGCGTGAGCTGGAGCCGCATGCCGCTGGGATCAAGGCCCTGTACTCCCCAAACACATCGATTATCGACTTCAGCCGGGTGGCCGCGGCCTACGCGGTGGAAGTTCAGGAGAAGGGCGGCGAGATCCTGACAGGACGCGAGGTCGTCGGTATTAAAGCCAGCAGCGGCGGGCTTGTCGTCCAGACGAAGCTCAGCGAGGTCAAGACGCGACACGTGATCACGTGTGGCGGGCTATACTCCGACCGCCTCGCCGCCATGACGGGCGCCTCGCCCGACCCGCGCATCGTGCCTTTTCGGGGCGACTATTGGGTCCTTCGCGGGGAGCGCCGTGAGTTGGTACGGGGCCTGATCTATCCGGTACCGGATCCCTCACTCCCCTTCCTGGGCGTCCACTTCACGAAGCGCCATGATGGTGCGGTTTGGGCCGGCCCCAACGCCGTCCTCGCCTTCTCGCGCGAAGGATATGGCCGGCTGGACGTCAATCTGCGCGACAATGTCTCCTTGGTCCGCAACGGCGGCTTCTGGCGCATGGCGAAGAAATACTGGAGGACCGGCCTCGACGAGCTGTATCGCGACTACCGAAAGACCGCCTTCCTCCACGCGATGCAGCGCTACGTACCGGAGGTGAGGTCTGAGGATGTCGAACCAGGCCCGTCCGGCGTGCGGGCGCAGGCGCTGGATTCGGATGGCCGGCTCGTCGACGACTTCGCGATCTCCCAGAACGGAAACGCGATCCACGTACGCAATGCGCCGTCTCCGGCCGCGACGTCGTCGCTCGCGATCGCGGTCATGATCGTCGATCGCGCAGACGAGGCCTTCTCGCTCGCGGCTGCGTAAGTCCGGACGTCCGTAGGTGGTGGCAAGCGCCGGTAGCCAAGCTCTAGGGCACGAGCGCCCACTCACGAGGGAGCTTGTAGGAGTAGATGGAGTTGGTTAACGCCTGGCCGTCGAAGACGCGGGCGCGGCCGCTGCGCCTGATCTCGCGGTAGCTGTTCTGAATCTGAACGATTCGCTTGGCCCGCAGGTTGAACAGCACGACACCGGCCTTGACGGCCTGCTTGCTCATCTCGCGCGTGATGTCGTCCACGACGCGAAAGACGGGTTGCTCGTGCGGTGAGCAGTACTCAAACGCCCGGTGGATGGTCTCGTAGTGGCCGGGCGCGTTCAACTCGTCGAAGACGGCCAGGCCGTTGAGCACCCGCTCCCGCAGGTCATGGTAGTAGCCGTCCGTGATCTCGAGCAGCTGCTCCAGGCTGCGCGGATTCTGCGCACATGCAGCCGCCAGCGCCGGCAGCGCGTCGCCGTCCGCAACAAAGCTCACCGCCCCTTGGTCATCGACGACGGTGCAGCGGACAAAGTTTGTCATAGCTCCCTCGGGCTACTCCGGAAACCCCGAAATACCTCGGTTAGGATAGCCGATCGATTCTGGGCGCCGGTAGGCTTTCTCCATTGGTGGCATTTTAAGACTAGGGGTCCCGTCTGTTCGCAACCGTATTGGTGATGCTGGGAGACGAGACCAGGAAGGAGCGATTCGTGGGATTATTAGCTAAGCTCCTGGGACGGCCTGAGCCGGCTGAATCCTCGCCCGCCACTGGATCGGAGACGTGCACGCACTTGGCGCTGACACCCCGCTGGGAGAGCGTTGACGATATCGGGCATGAGGATCTGGCCACGGGCTTTCACTGCGAGTCCTGCGGCCGCGACTTCAGCGCCGAGGAGGCGCGTGAGCTTCGGTCCAGCGAAGGAAACCGGGTTCGCTTCCGGACACCGCCGCAGGCGATGAACTAACAGGCGATCCCGTACCCTTGAGCGGGGCATCCCGGCGAATCCGGTCCCGCCAGAGGGTATGAAAACAGTCCAGATTTGCGCCGGTGCGGTAATTAGTCTCCTGGCGCTGTTCCTCGCCTTCCGCGGCGTCGATCTTGCTGGAGCGGCACGCGCGGCGTCGCACGCGAATTTCGTTTGGCTGCTGTTCAGCGCGGTACTAGTGGGACTATCGATCCTGCTTAGGGCGATTCGTTGGCAGGCGCTGTTTCCGCGCCCGCAGCGACTTCACATCGGAAGCCTATTCGGCGTCCTCAACGTCGGCTATCTCGTCAATAACGTGTTACCACGTGCTGGGGAGCTCGTGCGGGCGATTCTCCTGGGGCAGGTCGAACCCGTCAGCAGGGTCGAGGCGTTCAGTACGATTGTCGTCGAGCGGGTGGTGGACACGCTGGCCGTCATCATCTTGCTGTTTGCGGCGATGCCGCTCGTGCAGTTTGCGGGTGGGGCAGACTGGCCGTCCTGGCTCCTACCAGGCGTGCGTGTCATTGCGGTTTCGATGCTGGTTTTATTGGTCGCGCTCCTGCTCGCTGCGATGAATCGCGGCACTACTCTGCGGGTGGTTCAGCAGGCCACCCGCCTCCTACCTGAGCGCCTGCGCGCGTCCGTGCTTGCGAAGGCCGCGTCGGCGCTCACGGGACTGGCTGTGCTCACGGATCCGCGCGCAGCAGCCGAGGTGATCGGGCTGACGGGTTTGATTTACCTGGCCGGCGTCGCGGCGATGGAGGCGCAGGTCGTCGCCTTCCACATGCGCCTGCCGCCCGCGGGGCCCTTCTTCCTTCTCGCAGCCGCGACCCTCGGACTGGTCGTGCCGGCCCCCGGCGGTATCGGCGTCTGGGAGGTGATCGTCAAGACGTCGCTGACGAGTGTATTTGCGATCGAAGGAAGCGAGGCAGCGAGTCTCGCTGTCGTCTCGCACGTGGTGTTCTTCGCGCCGCCGATGCTGTTCGCCGCGCTCTACCTCTGGCGCCTTGGCGCGTCGTGGGACACGCTGATGGGGCTCACGCGCCGCGGGGCCGGACCAGAGCCGGTTCCGGAACCCTAATCCTGCTGCAGCTCTATTTGGCGCCCATGCTCGGCGAGCGAGCGGGTTGCCGCCTCGAGAATCCGCACAACTCGCAAGCCCGCCCTTCCGTCGGAAATCGGCCGCTCACCCTTTTGTATGCAGGCAGCGAAGTGGATCGCCTCGGTCCGGAGTGCCTCGGTGATGTCGAGTTGGGGCGCGGACATATCCCCCGTTCGATAGCTGACCAGCATGGTATAAACGCTCTCCGGACTCTCATTCATGGAGATTCCGCGATCGTAGATCTTGAGCTTCTCGCTTGGCTCGAGGTCGTCGTAGACGACCATGTTTTGGCTGCCGCCGATCAAGGTCCGCCTCACCTTCACGGGCGATAGCCAGTTCACGTGCACATGCGCGATGAGCGAGCCGCTGAAGAAGAGGGTCAGGTAGGCCATATTGGCGGGTTGGCCGGGGAAATGGCTCATGCCTGTTGCCGCGACAGCTACGGGACGCTCCGGCAGCACGTAATCGATGATTGACAGGTCGTGGACGGCCAGGTCCCACATTACATCCACGTCGTGCTGAAACAGCCCCAGGTTCACGCGGACGGAGTCGTAGTAATAGATCTCGCCGAGCGCACCCGCAGTCGTCAGCGCATGGATCTTGCGCACCGCGCCCGTATAGACGAACGTATGGTCCACCATCAGCGTGCGATCTCGCCTGGCGGCCTCCTCCACCAGCCGTGACGCCTCGTCCGCGGACGCGCTTAGCGGCTTCTCGACGAGCACGTGCTTGCCGGCTCGCAGGGCGTCCAGCGCCAGCTGGTAATGGCTGGAGACCGGCGTAGCGATCACGATTGCGTCAACGCGCGGGTTGCTGAGGAGGTCCCGGTGGTCCGTGAGCGTCTCTACGGTCGGGTACCGGCGGCGTAGCGGCGCCAGCCGCTCTTCCCGAAGGTCGCTGACGCCCACAACCTGCGTCGCCGGAGTCTCCATGAAGTTACGGACCAGGTTCGGTCCCCAGTAGCCGTAGCCAATGACTCCAACGCTGGTCGTTTCGCTCACGGGGCGGCCTGGCACCCGTGTGCCTCGCGGGCTTCGCCGGCGATTCGAGCAGGGACGCCCGTCACGGTCGCGCCGTTGGGGACATCGTGGGTGACGACGGCGCCGGCGCCGACCATGGCATGCTCGCCAATTGTGACCCCGCACATGATCACGGCGCCGCTGCCGATCGATGCGCCCCGCTTGACAAGCGTGGGCACCACCTCCCAGTCGCTATCAGTCTGCGGCCGTCCCTGAGAGGTCGAACGCGGATAGCGGTCGTTGATGAACATGACGCCGTGGCCGACGAAGACGTCGTCCTCGATCGTCACGCCCTCACAGATGAAGCTGTGCGTCGAGACCTTGCAGCGCCGGCCGACCGTTGTGTTCTTCTGAATCTCGACGAAGGCGCCGACCAGCGTCTCGCTACCTACAGAGCAGCCGTAAAGATTGACGAGGTCCGGATGCGGGATGCGCACGTCCTCGGCGAGCTTGACGTCAGGCGCTATGGGCATGGTCGATTACTCCTCGAACTCCCAGGACCCACCTTCCCTGTACCGGCGAAGGACGCGGCGGGCGACGACCATGCGGTGCACCTCGTCAGGTCCGTCGTAGATGCGCGCGGCCCGCGCGTCGCGATACATCCGCTCGAGTGGGGCATCACCGGAGACACCGAGGGCGCCATGCACCTGAATAGCGCGGTCGATCACGTCGTGGAGAACCTTGGCGCCGTAGAACTTGATCGTCGAGATCTCCGCCCGTGCATCTTGGCCCTGGTCGATCTTCCAAGCGGCGTGCATGGTAAGCAGCCGCGCCGCTTGGATCTCGGCGACCGAATCGGCGATCCAGGTCTGGACGGTCTCCTTGTCGGCGAGCAGCCCGCCGAACACCTCGCGCGCAAGGGCGCGACGGCACATAAGGTCGAGGGCGCGCTGAGCCTGACCCAACCAGCGCATGCAGTGGTGGATACGCCCTGGCCCAAGACGCTTCTGCGCAATCAGAAAGCCGTCCCCTGCTGCTCCGAGCGTATTGGTGACGGGGACGCGGACATCGTTGTAGCGGACCTCACAGTGGGTGCCATAACCATGACCGGGTTGGCCCATAACCGGAATCGCGCGGATCACCTCGAATCCGGCGCTGTCTGCCGGGACGATGATCTGGGTCATACGACGATGCGGTTCGGCCTCGGGGTCGGTGTTGCACATGACGATCGCAAACGCAGCGCCTTCGGCGCCGCTCGTGAACCATTTATGCCCGTTGATGACCCACTCGTCACCATCGCGGACAGCGCTTGTACGCAGGTTCACGGGATCGGCGCCCGAGACTTCGGGCTCCGTCATTGAGAAGCAGGAGCGAATCTCGCCGGCAACCGAGGGCCTGAGCCAGCGTTCCTTCTGCGCAGGTGTGCCGAACAGGTGCAGGATCTCCATGTTGCCGGCATCGGGGGCCTGGCAACCGAAAACCCGCGGCGCCGCGAAGCTGCGCCCGATCTTCTCGTTGAGGTAGGCGTAGCCGAGGAAGCCGATGCCCATGCCGCCGGCCTCTGCGGGCAGGTGAGGCGCCCAAACGCTCATTGCCCTGGCCTTGGCCTGCATAGCGCGGGTAAGCGCCTCGGCCTCATCATCCTCGCGCTCGAAGATCGGCTCGTTCGGTTCGATCTGCACCTGCAGGAATTCGCCGACCTTGCTCCGCAACGCACGGATCTCCGGCGACAGTGCGAAGTCGATCATGCGACTGGTTCTCCTTTGCTCCCTCGGGCGATCCAATAATAGAAGACGGAAGTAGAAGCCGGAGGGCGCCACTCACGTGACAGACTCGCAGACAATCTTTACGCAGGCCGGTGGCGCCGTGACATTCGAGTCGCTCGTCGGGCGATTCTACGAGTTGGTCGCCGGCGATCCGCTGCTGCGGCCCATGTATCCCGAGGACCTGGAGCCGCCCCGGCGGCACCTGACCCTGTTTCTCATTCAGTATTTTGGCGGTCCGCCCGCCTATTCGGAGCAGCGGGGCCATCCCAGGCTGCGGATGCGACATCTGCCGTTCGCAATCGACGAGGCGGTACGTGATCGGTGGGTCGCTTACATGCTGGCGTCGCTCGACTCGCTGGACATCTCAGAGCCTGTGCGCGATGAGATGCGACGCTACTTTGAGGATGCGGCGACGTTCCTTATTAAGCATTAATTGGAAGAGTGAGAGGGTCGTCGTGGGACGGTTTCTGAGACGGAGCATTCCCAGCGTTGACTCGCCGCACGAACGGGAGCTTGCCGAGCGGCTCGAGCGGTCGATGGCGGGCGCGACCGCGGCGCCGGAAGCACGCCCGCTCACGATTCACGCGTCGCCGTTCTTCCTCGAAATGGCGGCCTACCTGAAAGCTGCCGCTGGGTCGCCGGCATGGTCGAGGCGGCTGGTGCGCATCCAGCGGCTGGGCGATGAGCTACGCGAGCGGCTCCTTGCTGCGCGGAGCGAGTACGGGATGCGCTTTGCCGGGCGGCCTGAGGAGCTTACGACGGCGTGGCGCCGGTATGTGGCAGAGGTCGATCTGTCAGAAATGAATGAGATGATCGACAAGCACAACCTCTACTACCCTATAGAGGCCGGCCTGCGGATGCAATGGCCCAGCGGGCGTTACATCCTGCCGGAGGGCATGCAGTTTCCCCTGCCGCGGCTGACTGCGGAGACGTTGCTCGCCGAGTTCCCTGCCGATCCGATATAGCGCTCCTTGCTGCGAATCTCGGCGGTGCGGTGACGCGGACGGGCGTCACTGTCGCGGTAACTGCCGGAGTTGGGACTTGGGGAACTGTTTCCACCGAGGGTGTCGGTCCAAGCGCTCAGTGCAGCCATGTCAATCTCAAAGACAATGATGCTGACGACCACCCAATCAATCTCGCGTTTCCTATGCATTGGAATGCAGCGCACTAACGCTGCTCGCGCTGCTTACGCCACCCGTACGGGGTCAGGCCCCGCGGCTTGTACACGTTCAGCCCAGTGATCACGAGCAACACCAGCAGGCCGACGCCGGGGTGGAAGAGGTCGCCTCCAAGCCGGGCGAGCTGCGTACCGTCCGCCTGACGCGCCATGTCTGCCCGGACGCTCACCGCCGGCATGTGCAACAGCAAAACGACGGTGGAAAGCGCGGTTAGCATGAGTGTGATCAGGACCCAATAGTGCCGGAATAAGCCCCACGGAGTGCCCAGTGACATGACAAACCCGGTCAGGAGCGCGGCGACGGCCAATGGGACGATAACGAACCAACCGGTCACTTCCATCGCGACCCAGGCGGCACGGACAGTCTGAGCATCCTGTCTGGTCGCGGCCGACACGCCGAGCGCCAGGTACGCAACGACCGCACCGATCCAGCGGACCGAGCACGTGAGATGCACACTGAGCGCAAGCTTGCGGAGGCTCGGTCCCATGGTCATAGCTGGCGCGCCCTTTGCTCTGTAACGCTGGAGGGCGGCGTATAACCACCGCGGCCACCCGCCTGGCATGTGGCGTCCAGGGCCGTGCTGACCACCGCTCATGACCATCATGATGACAACCAGCAGGACAACGACTACAGCGGATATGCCAAAGAGCTTCACCGAGCGTGGTGCGCTGGGGGGCGATTCGCGGTCGCGGTCAGCCATATGCATCTCCTCCGTCGCTTCAACGACTCATATTTGGCTTTTGTGTGCACTGACAAAGACCGCCCCTGGAAAAGCAGGGAATCCCGGAAAGGCAGGGAATGGTGGGAACCGCATCTCCTCCGTTTCCACCTGCGAGAGACCGGCTTCCGTTTCGATGGCACGCAGAACTTGAATGCCGCTCCCTCCGGCGTGAAATCGCGCAGATTGGCCCTGGCGTTCCTCTGGGGGCTTGAAATCGGCAATTACCAGGCGCCCGCCCGGTTTGAGCACACGGGCGATTTCAGAGAGTCCCTGACGTTTAAGGTCGTCAGGCAGGTGATGCACCATGAT
>Ga0193751_1000793_pt1 | contig 22305 bp, 17 predicted proteins | sample L1c2metaG_FD_143050 | JGI IMG/M metagenome (GOLD analysis project Ga0193751, IMG submission 143050) | Soil microbial communities from a riparian zone of the East river system, Colorado, United States - L1c2 | ecosystem: Environmental > Terrestrial > Soil > Riparian zone | place: USA: East River... | reverse complement strand
CCAGCGACGCTGTTGACGGTGGCATTCTGTGTCGCCTATGCCTTCACCACCGAGGTGGGAGCGCCGGTCTGGCGCGCCACGCTGATGTGCGCCATCTACCTGGGCACACGCCTGCTTTATCGCGACCGCGCCATGGTTAACGCGCTCGGCGCGGCCGCTCTGGGATTGCTCGTCTTCGACCCGAACCAGCTGTTTACCGCCAGCTTTCAGATGACTTTTGTGTGCGTGCTCATTGTGGCAGCGATCGGCATCCCAATTTTGCAGCGCACCTCGCAACTCCAGAAGCAAGCACTGGCCAATTGGGACTCGGCAAAGTACGCCGCGCTCCTGCCTCCGCGAGTCGCGCAATTCCGCGTAGACCTGCAATTCATCGCCGCGCGAGTCTCGCGTTTCCTGGGATTGAAGTGGGCGCGCCGGCTGGTCCGCGCGACCGCAGCATTCTTTCTGGCCGCGTTTGAATTGCTCTTCATCTCCGCCGTCATGCAGATGGGATTAGCCTTACCCATGGCGTATTACTTCCATCGCGCCACCACTATCGGGTTGCCGTCCAACTTCATCGTCGTGCCCTTGACCCAATTGATGATGCCCGCAGCCGTGGCGGGGCTGGCCCTGGGATACATTTCGCCGTGGCTGGCCAAAGTCCCGGTGCTTATGACGACGCTGGCGCTCAACGGAATCACTGGGACCGTGCGCGGCTTGGGAACTCTGCGGGTGGCGGACCTGCGCGTTGCCATGCCGTCAGTCCTCGTGATTGTGCTAGCCGCCGCCGCACTGTTGCTCGCCATGTGGACAGCCCGCCGCGGCCCAGTCCTTGCGATTGCCGGGCTTTCGGCCATTCTTCTAACTGCTTTCGCTCTCGCGTTTATCCTAGAGGCCCCCCGCATGTATCCCGGTACCTTAGAGGTGACCTCCATCGATGTGGGCGAAGGCGATTCCATTCTGCTGGTCACGCCGCAAGGCCGCACCCTGCTTATCGATGCCGGAGGCCCCATCGGTCCAGGTGGCTCCCAACTCGATTTCGGCGAAGACGTCGTCTCTCCCTATCTTTGGACGCGCGGCATCTCGCGCCTCGACGCCGTCGCGATCACGCACGGCCATTCCGACCACATCGGTGGGGTGATCGCCGTGCTTAAGAATTTCAGGCCAAAGGAATTGTGGGTAGGCCTACTGCCGCCCAGCGACGCTCTTCAGAACGTGATCGCCACGGCCGAATCGCTCGGCGTCAAAGTAGTGCGCCATTGGGAAGGCGACGAGTTCAACTTCGGCGGGGCGAACCTCCAAGTCTTGTTCCCTCCGCGCGACTGGCCCGTCGGCCCAAAACCGCAGAACAGCGATTCAATGGTGTTACGCGTAAGGTTCGGCGATTCGTCGGTTCTGCTGGAGGGAGACGCCGAGAAGCAGGTGGAACGCCGCGTGACCGCGCTGCACCATCCCAGCGCGAATCTGATCAAGATCGGTCACCACGGGAGCGCCAACGCAACTACATCCGAACTGGTCGCTTCAGCGAAGCCGCAGTTCGCGATTATTTCGGTGGGGTCGGGCAATTCTTTCGGCCTGCCGCGAAGCGAAGTTCTCGGTCGCTTGGCAGCCGTGGGAACCCGCGTCTTTCGCACCGACCTTCACGGCGCGGTCACTTTTTATCTCGACGGCCACTCGGTGACGCCTTCTGTGGGGACTCTTCAATAGTCGAATCAGCCGTCGAACCGACGGTCGAAATCTCCGCCGTGTCATCATCGTTGGGCGACGATTGCCGTCCTTCCGCGATCACCCGCCGCGCCTCTTCCGCATCCTGTTCCCGCACCAGCAGGATCATCCCGCCTAAGCCGGGGAACGCATCTTGCACCAGCGACGCCGAAGTAAGATCGCTTTCGATGCCTGCCGAATCGAGCAATCCCTTCACCACCAGCGCCTCCGGCTCCTGCTCCGACTCGAACACCTTCACCAGTTTCTCATTAGGATCAGGACGCTGCGCCTCAGCGGCCGAATTGCCAGGTTCAACCATGACATCTCCAATTCTGGAATCGGATCCAGCCGAATCCATGACAGCGATTTTACTACCCCTTAGACCCCGCCATGCAAAGGAGGAATCGGCGTGTAGGGTGGATGCGCCTTCCCACTCAAGGGTTGCGAATTCAGCGTTCCACGCTGGATGCTGGGTGCCCCATGTCTCGCCGTTGTTGCGAGACATGGGGACTTAGGCCCAATCCCAGACGACACCTTTGTGTTATTGCTTTCTCCCGCAACTACGGCAGAATGGCCATATCAACGGCGCAACGCCGGGCCGCGCTGCGTCATCCAAATTGTGGGACGAGAAAAGGGGCATTATGAACATTCATCACCAGGACGGACGGGAAACAGACGGGCGGGAAACAAAATTTCCAATAGCGGAGCAAGAGTCTCTGCACGAACGCGAAGAGGAAGCCCGAAAGATCCGCCGCCTGCAAGTGATGATCAGCATGGTCATGTCCGTCATCGGCCAGGACCCCAACCTCACCGTCGAAGAAGCCTCGGAACTGGCCGCCGGAGCCAAGCGTGCCGCCCTCGCCATGTTCCCCGACAAAGAACTCGCCTACGATCTGCTCTACAAACCCCGCCTGCAGAGGCTGATGAAGGAGCGTTTCCGGTTACAGTAAGGCATTGTGATTTTCGAACGAGTCCTTATTTACTCGCTTTTCAATCAACAATCAAAAATCATCAATCAACAATTCCTACTCATCCGCAACCGAATTCCTAAGCGTTCCCACACCTTCCACGCTGACCTCCACAACATCCCCCGCCACCAGCGGCCCCACTCCCGAAGGCGTCCCCGTAGGAATCAAGTCCCCGGGAAACAAAGTCATAGCCTGCGCGATATGCCGAATTACCACGTCCAGCGCAAAAATGAAATCCCGCGTGTTGCCCTGCTGCCGCACCTCGCCGTTGACGCGGGTTTCGACACCCACCCCCGCCCACGGGTCGATCTCATCGGTCACCACCGGCCCCACGGGACAAAACGTGTCGAAGCCCTTGGCCCGGGTCCACTGCCCATCTTTATTCTGCAGATCACGCGCCGTCACGTCATTCACACAGCTATACCCGAGAATGTACTGCCGGATGTCCGCATCCGCCGCCGGCTGATAACAAGTCTTGCCAATCACCACTCCTAACTCTCCCTCATGATCGACTCGCTGCGAGATCTTCGGCCGCCGCACCGTCCCGCCCGGCGGCAGCAGCGCCGACGTGGCCTTCAGAAAGATCAGAGGTTCCTGCGGCACGTCATGCCCCAGTTCCGCTGCGTGCTCGCGATAATTGCGCCCCACGCACACAATCTTCGACGGCCGAACCGGAGGCAACAGAGCGGCCTCCTCCAGCGGAATCGCCTCGATCCGCCGCGTGCGCAGACTCTCCATGTCCCCGTCAGCCTCCTCGGGAGGAGTTAGCAACACGCGGACAATCGAATCACGCCCCCCCACGGACTCAACCAGCCCGTATTGCACCTGCCCATTGAATTGAAATCGGCAATATTTCATCGTCATCTATCTAACCATATCCGTGGAAATTGAGGTGTAACCAATGGAGTATTTTCTTGCCGGATTGTCAATTACCCCCGCGCGCTGGATCTCTCTGGCAGCGACCCGGCCCGCAAGTTTCTGTCCCGTCGCGTCGCTGAGATGGAATCAAAGGCCCGATTGACTCGTTACTCATCCCCTTGCGGCAGTGTAACCGTCCCACAAGTTAGAAAAGCCGAGGCAGGCCTCAAGAGACGTGCTATATTTGCTGCCCAAGATGCTCGGGGTGTACCGGTATCCCTCCAGACCTCTGACGTGCCACCCTTAGCACGCTAGACGATCTAAGTCGCGTCCTTGCAGGAGCAATTCTGTGCAGTCTGCGCCTCGTCACTCATCGTGTAAGGCTATTAAGCTTCGACTCGCATGGGCGTCCGCCTTTTGGCTTTTTGGCCAGATCTTTGCTTTTGCCCAAATACCTTACATCAATGCAGGTCCGGATTCCGGCTTCGCGCAGCTTGAGTTTGATCAAGTGTATCTCGACCAGATGGACCGGGACATGAAGGAGCGGGAGGAGCGGCGTCAGCAAAACAAAACGCTGGTCGATTCCGCTTTGGTGTCAGTGCTCGATCTGGAAGCTCCCAACAAAGCCGTGCAGCAGTTCAATCACGCGAACTCGTTGATGCAAGCGCAGCACTCGAAAGAAGCCATCAAGTATCTGCGGAAGGCGATCGATATCTATCCCAAGTTCGTTTCGGCTCACATTAGTCTTGGACTCGCCTATCTCGATCAGGAGGACGCGCCCCAGGCCAAAAGCGAGTTTGAAGTGGCCGCCAAGCTCGACCCAAAGTTTCCCAGATCGTTCTTGAATCTCGGTCTGGTTGCCCTGGCGATGAACGATTTTCAGACTGCGCAACCCGAACTGGAAAAGGCTGCCTCCCTGCATCCCGAAGATGCCAGGATCCTTTCGACTCTGGCGTACGCGCAAAATGGCACCCATCAGTACCAGCATGTGCTCGAGACGGCACAGCGCGTACACGGGCTCAACCACGAAGGCCTGGCCAACGTGCACTACGTGGCCGCATCGGCTGCGATGTCCCTTAGGGATTTCGCAGCCATGGAACGCCAGTTGAGCTTTTTTCTGGACGAAGATCCCACCAACGCGTTTGCTCCCGCCGCACGCCAGAATCTTGCTGCGCTTGCGCACGACCGGGCGGTGCGGGCTGAGGGCGCTGCCGCTTCTTCGCAAGCGGCCACCCTGGTCGCCTCTTTACGGCCACAGACTTTCCCCAACACCGAAAGACTCGAGGCGCAGTTGGGCACTCTGGGGGATGAATCCGACGGTGGAAGTTGCGAAGGCTGCGCCACGCTGGGCTCGGCGGACACGGCCACAGAGGCCAGCAACGGCGCCCCACCTTCGCCTGCATTCCCGTGGCCTCCAGTCCCGGCGGGCGAATGGACAATTCGGACCAGCGTGGATCAGGTCACTCTGTTCTTCACCGTCAGCAACCATGGACATATGGTGAATGATTTGGAGCTGTCTAAGATCCGGATACTGGATGACAACAAGCCGCCGGAAAAGATCGAACAATACGCTCCCCAGTCGAAGCTTCCCCTGCGATTGGCGCTGCTCGTCGATACCAGCGGTTCGGTGGTCGACCGATTCTCTTTCGAAAAGCGCGCTGCCACAAAATTCGTGGAAAAAATGCTGAGCGGCGCCTCCGATCTCGGTTTCATCGCTGGTTTTTCCGAAAGCACTATCGTCACTCAAGATTTCAGTGCAGATCCAGCCGAACTGGGAAAGGGAATTCAGAAGCTCGCAAACGGGGGAGGGACGGCCCTGTTTGACGCCGTGGCACTCGCGTGCCGCAAGCTGGCAGCGTATCCGGAAAGCGAGCGGGTGGCTAGGGTGTTAGTGATTCTCAGTGACGGCGAAGACAATTCCAGCCACAGCAGTCTGAAACAGAGCATCCAGATCGCGGAGAGAACCGGCGTGACGATTTACACCGTTAGCACGCGACAGGATCGGGGCGACAAAACGGATGCCGATCGGGTTTTAGAAGTACTTGCCCAGCGCAGTGGGGGCGAGGCAATGTTTCCTGGCGATCTCTGGACGTTGGGAAAATCCTTCGACAAGCTGCGCGTTCTGATCCGGAGCCGGTACTTCGTCGCCTATAAGCCCGCCGACTTTCAGCCCAACGGAAGTTATCGCGCCATCAGCGTTACCGCCGAGAAAGACGGCAAACGGCTGCAGGTTCGGGTCCGCAAAGGCTACAACGCTCGTTTGGCGGCAACCTCGAACTGACGACGGAAGCTTTCTTAAACAGCCGGGGATACGCCTTCGTTCTCACGGAACGGTTTCACTGGCTTCCTCCGATCGGCTACTTTCATTCCCGCGAACATCCACCGCCGAGACAGCATAGAAATAACGTTTCCCGGGCGTGACGTTCGCATCCCGATAGGCAGGCGTTTTCACTGGTTCCGCATTCAGCTTTACCGCGGCCTCTCCCTCTTCGTGGCGATAAGTGTTGTAGCCGTCGAGATCGATATCCGCAACCGGAGCCCATACCAGATCGATAAACGTTTTCTGTCCTGGACCGGAAGAAACAGCTTGCAGCCCGGAAGGAACGGCGGGCGGGAAAACATCGTTCGCGAAGACCTTAATCTCGGGCGTATCGTCACCCTCGATTTGCAGCGCCGCCCTGCCTTCCTGAGAGATCACCGTAACCGTCTGCGCGCGATATTCGTACGTCTTTTGCCACTCAATGTTGGAATCCGTAAGACTGTCACTACGTTCGCTTCCTATCGGAACTTCGCCCGCGAGAATTTGTTGCTGGCCGCCTTCCGGGCGGCGATAAACGCGATAGACGTAATGAACCGATATTGCGGAACCCGCTGCCGGAGCCTCGCTCGTCCAGGTCAGCACAACTCCCTGAGCGCTTACCTGCGCAGCAAAGTCCTTCGGTGGGGGAAGAGTGCGTGCCAGCGAAACCCCTACCTGGTTGGAAAGCCCAGCCCCGCGACCCTCCGCGTTTAACACTTCGACGGCATAAGTTACAGACGCAGACGGATCGTCGCTCTGAAGTTGCCCAGGAAAAGAGTCAACATACGATCTCGCAATCTTCTGTTTGGAAGACCGAACCGTAGGGGAACTCGGCTGCTCAGCAGCCTCACCCACCGGAATACCGCACTGCGTCAACTTCCTGGCGAGCGCGCGGCAAATCCGCGTTTGACCCACACTTCGAATCGTCTGCCGATCGGTGGTAAGACTGGGAACCGTCCAGGTGAGAGTAACGTGATCACCCTTCCGTATAGCCCGCAGGTCAGAAGGCGGTTTTGGCAATTCCAGCGACGGAGGCTGCGGCGGTCCAACCGTCGCGCACGCCGTGAACATCAACAGCGCTCCCACAACCAGTAAAAACTTCGACGTAGAGCGTCTCATGCGGAAGAAAACAGACTAACAGACCCGTAGCCGAACCTCTCTGGTCGTCATCCTGAGCGAAGCGAGCTCGAATGAGCCGCGGTCGATAGTTTTCATGGTCAAGATAAGGTCAAAAACAAACCACAGAGGTCACAAAGAGGCACAGGGGAATCTCTCAAGTTTCCTCTGTGTTTCTCGGTGCCTTCTGTGGTTTGAGATCTTCTACAGAATGTAGCGCGACAAATCCTGATCCTTCACAATGTCGGTCAGCATCTTGCGCACGTATTCCGCGTCAATCGTTATGTGTTCGCCCTTCTTCTCCGGCGCATCGAAACTCAACTCGTCGAGAACACGCTCCATGATGGTATGCAGCCGCCGCGCCCCAATGTTCTCCGTGCTCTCATTCACCCGAAATGCAAAGTGCGCAATCTCATCCAGCGCCTCCGGCGTAAACTCCAACTTCACCCCTTCGGTTTCCAGCAGAGCCGTGTACTGCTTTACTAGAGACGATTTCGGCTCCGTGAGAATTCTCACGAAATCTTCCATGGTCAACGATTGCAGCTCCACCCGAATTGGAAACCGCCCCTGCAGTTCAGGGATGAGATCGCTCGGCTTCGACACGTGGAACGCGCCCGCCGCAATGAACAGGATATGGTCAGTGCGCACCATGCCATAGCGGGTGTTTACCGTTGTGCCCTCAATGATTGGAAGAATGTCGCGCTGCACGCCTTCCCGAGAAACATCAGGTCCATGCCCGCCTTCGCGCCCCGCTATTTTGTCGATCTCGTCCAGAAACACGATGCCCGAATTCTCCACGCGATCGATGGCCATGCGCGTGACCTGATCCATATCGATCAGCCGCTGCTCTTCTTCCTGAATCAAATATTCGAAAGCTTCATTTACCTTCATCTTCCGTTTCTTGGTGCGCTGGCCGAAGATATTCGGCAACATGTCCTTAATGTTGACATCCATCTCCTCCATGCCCTGGTTGGTCATGATTTCAAACGACGGAAAATTGCGTTCGCGCACGTCGATCTCGACCATCCGTTCGTCCAGCTTTCCTTCGCGCAATTGCTGCCGAAGTTTTTCCCGCGTCCGGCTGGAAGATTCCGTCAGGGAGGTACTCCCGTCAATCACCACGCCGCCGGAGGTAGAGGTTCCGTCCGGCTTCGGCGTAGGCGACGGCGGCAGCAGAATATCCAGGAGCCGCTCTTCCGCATTCAGTTCGGCCTTGTCGGCCACGTCTTCCAGCTTCTCTTCACGCACATTGTCAATAGCGATCTCCACCAGATCCCGCACCATCGATTCAACGTCGCGCCCGACGTAGCCAACTTCAGTAAACTTCGACGCCTCCACTTTCAAAAACGGAGAATTCGCCAGCTTGGCCAGCCGCCGCGCAATCTCCGTCTTGCCCACGCCCGTCGGCCCGATCATGATGATGTTCTTGGGAATAATTTCTTCAGCAAGCTCAGGCGTGAGCTTTTGCCGGCGCATACGATTGCGCAGCGCAATGGCCACGGCGCGCTTGGCGTCCTTCTGGCCAATCACGTGTTTATCGAGTTCAACCACAATCTCGCGCGGAGTTAGTTCATCCAGCGCAAGCTGTTCTTCTTCGGCAGAGGATGGAAGATAAATGGCCATAAATCAGTCGTTGGTCGCCGGTCGTTCGTCGTTAGTCAGTCGCTGTTGGTTTAAAGCCAACGACCAATGACGAACGACCAACGACCAGCTAAAGTTCTTCAATCGTTACCTTGTCATTCGTATAGATGCACATCTTGCCTGCAATCTTCATAGCTTCTTCGGCAATCTGATGAGCGGAAAGCTCGGTATGCTCCGCCAGCGCCTGCGCCGCAGCCTGCGCGTAAGGCCCGCCGCTCCCGATCGCCGCCACCGCACCGTCGGGCTCAATCACATCTCCTTGCCCGCTGAGCAGATACGTCTGTTCCTTATCGCTCACCAGCAACAACGCTTCCAGATGCCGAAGAAACTTATCGGTGCGCCAGTCCCGCGCCAGTTCCACCGCCGCTCGCCCCAGGTTGCCGTGATACTGCTCCAACTTGGCCTCGAAGCGGCTGAACAGCGTAAATGCATCTGCAGTCGACCCCGCAAATCCGGCCACAATCTTGTCGTTGTATAGCCTCCGGATCTTCTTGGCCGAATGCTTGATCACCGACTCGCCCAGCGTAACCTGGCCATCCCCGGCAAGAACCACCTTCCCGTTCCGCCGAACCGACAAAACTGTAGTGGATCGAATCAGTTGCTTCGTAGTCATGAGCGCAATTTTCGATTATAACAGCGCCCCCCTGTGTGCACGGCCCATGTGGGGACGGGCGTCTTCGCCCGTCCGTCGAGCGAAGCTCGACAGGCTGTTAGAGGCAGGACGACAACACCCTCATTCTTAGCGGGTTACAGAATGCTTCAGTAACCAATCTTCGGATTACCGCTGTGACATTTACCCCGTCCCTTGCAGCCCTTACTTTGTAACTCATGCGCCACTGTGCCGCCGTTCTGTGTCACGACAAACGATCTCTTGCCACGCTGGAAACCACGCTCCTCGAGCTTGGAATCATGCTGGTGAAATGCGCGTCGGGTCAAGAGGCCCTCGAACTGGTCATGGCCGGCCGCTGCTCCACTCTCATCGTCGACTTCGATCTTTCCGGCGCAGAAGAAGTCATCCGAATGGCCGCCCTTTTGCCACCCGGCCAAAAGCCTGCACTGCTGGCGGTAGCCAGCCGCGCATGGCCCGGGACTGGTCAGGCGTTCCAGTCCGGCGCCAGCCGCATCCTGTACCGCCCTCTACAGGCAGAGCAGCTAAAAGAGGCGTTGATGGCCGAGAGAAAAAACAGGAATACAAATCAGCGCAAATCCACGCGTTATGAAATAAAAACCCTGGTCTATCTGCAGCTCGAAAGCGGAACGCTTTCCGGAGTGAGCATCGATATCGGCGAGCACGGCCTCGCCGTTCAGGCCACCGAACCTGTGCCTGTGATCTCGGACCTGGCCTTTCGTTGCATCCTTCCCGGCACTGACTTCACGTTGCAGGGACATGCCGACGTCGTGTGGGCCAGCGATCAAGGCCGCGCCGGACTCTTCTTCTCGAAGCTCACGCCCGCGGCACGCAAACATCTGAAGCGCTGGCTTGGCAAACGTAGCGCTCATAGTAGAAACAAAGACAAACAGAAAGACAAGAACACCGTGCGCGACCTATTGCCGCCCGAAGACGCTCACGTTACTTTCTCTGTTTCCGAGTAGTTCCTACTCCAAGCCGCGAAGCGGCGCAAGAATGCAGCCCATAGCTTGCCCTGAGCTTGCCGAAGGGGCGCAAGCCGTGGGTCCGTAGTGAAAGAAGAACAAGCCCCAGCCGGGGCGAAAGATTCCTTCGCTCATTTTTGAATTGCGTGGTATCTCCCTTAAAATCATCCAGCTCTTCTGATCCAAACTAAGGGATCCCATCTGCCGGCATCTCCACGAACTCGCGTCGCTTACAACGGACACTCCATGGTCGGGGCCCTCCAACGCGTGCTGGTATGCTCGCCTCGGACCGCCGGGTGGGACCAGCCCGAACGCCTCGCGCCCTGGCGCGACCTCGGCTTCCATCACGCCCCGAAATTTGACCAAGCGCAGTCGCAGCACGCCATGCTGGTGCGCGAATTGCAAACTGCCGGCGCCGAAATGGTCGAACTCCCTCCGGCAGACCAACTCTCCCTGGACGCCATCTACACCCACGACGCCTCGCTGCCCACGGATTTCGGAGTGATCCTGATGCGTCCCGGCAAAGCGAATCGCATCGCTGAGTCTCGACATCAAGGCGCCTCGTGCGAGGCGCTAGACATTCCAACCTTAGGCACGATCGCGCCCCCAGGATCTACCGAAGCTGGAGACATGATCTGGCTCGATTCGAAGACGCTGCTGATTGGTAGTGGCTACCGCACCAACGCGGCCGGCATCGAGCAGATGCGCGACCTCCTCGCCCCCAAAGGAGTAGAAGTTCTCTCCGCCCCACTCCCCTACGGTCCCGGACCCTGCGCTTGCTTGCACCTGATGTCATTGATCAGCCTGCTCGACGAACAGACTGCACTGGTCGATCTCTCATGGCTCGCGGTGGAAACAGTCGAACTGCTGAAGTCGCGCGGGTTCAAGTTCATCCAGATCGATGATTCCGAGCGCGACACGCTGGCCTGCAACGTACTAGCGCTCGGCGAAAAGCGCCTGCTCGCGATCGAAGAAAATCACAGGACCAACAGCCGCCTTCGCCAGGCCGGATTCGACGTCCGTACCTTCCCCGGCAGCGAACTCTGCATCAACGGCAGCGGCGGCCCTACCTGCCTGACGCGCCCGCTGTTAAGAAGTTGACTCACGTACGCCCGCTGAACTCGCGTAGGGACAGCCGCCTCGGCTGTCCAGTGAAGCGAAGCGAGCGCCTCTATCATCGCCCTACCCTTTGCGCAACGGGATGAGCTCGCGCAAGCGCACATCCCGCAAATACAGCCCTCCCCACGCCATCATTCCAAGAATGACGGGCATAGGCCAGGTGGGATCGGCAATCCGCAGCGTCGTAACCGTTGCGCCACCCAGCAAGCCTGTCAGTAGAATCGCTCCCAGCACCGAAGTCCGAGGAATCAAATAAACCGTAACGCAGATCAACTCAAGAATCCCGATCGGCAGAATGAGCCTTTCAGGCAATCCCGCGCGGGTCATACCTTCAACCGCTGGAGCCGCTTTCACCACTTTCATCACGGCACCGAGCAGCGTCAGCAAAACCGGCACTGCGCTCATGATTCGTCCCGTCCATAGTATCCCCTTCGAAACCCCACCAGCTTGAGTCTCTGATTGCATGAAGTTCTCTCTTTCTCAGTTAAATTGCTATTCGGTTTAGTACAGTTCCGGGTGACGGCTTGTCAACCGTCCGTTCCGTGATGGCGGTTTCGCCCAGATTCAAGCACGTCGAGATCGGATCGTCGCGTTGTTCCGGTTGGACTTAGTATGATGTTGCTGCGTCCTACGAAGACCTTTCTGAAAAGAGTCCACTAATGCCAGTTTCCCGCAACCGATTTCAGATTTTGCTTTTCGGATTAGCAATCGCCATGAGTTTCGCGCACTCTCAAACCGCTGTCAGCTCACAGCCCACGGTCACGCTCGAATCCGTAACCGACTCCAAACCGTTGCGTGACGGTATTGAACTCCAGACGGGTCCGGCGACTATGCGCATCACTGCGCTTCGCGATGACATCGTTCGCGTGCGCATCGCTCCGGGCGCTTTGCCGGAGGACGCTTCCTGGGCAGTCCTTCCCGGCCCGCGTTCCAAGTCCATGGACGTGAAACCTATTGAGGACGCCGCCTCCGTGGGCTTCCACACTGCGTCGCTCGAGGTCCGCGTGGAGCGCAATCCGCTCCGCATCGTCATTCGCGACCTTGCCGGCAACATCATCTCCGCCGACGCCGTTGGCCGACCCATTGACTTCTCACTCGGAGGGTTCTCAATCTCCAAGCAAATGCCCGCGGATGAACATTACTTCGGACTCGGCGACAAGGCCGGTTCATTCGATCGCAGAGAGCAGGCTTACACGCTTTGGAATACCGACGTCGCTCCTCAGGAATCAACCGACCCACTTTATAAAAGCATTCCCTTCTTTCTCGCGATCAACAACACTCGCAGCTATGGCATCTTTCTCGACAATACCTGGCGCACCTGGTTCGACTTCGGCAAGCAGTCGCGCGACACGATTTCGTTCGGCGCCGAAGGCGGACCACTCGACTATTACGTCTTCTATGGTCCCACTCCGAAACAGGTCGTCGAAAGCTATGCCTATCTCACTGGAATCCCGCCGCTGCCTCCCCTGTGGTCGCTCGGCTTCCAGCAGTCGCGTTATAGCTACACGCCGGAATCCCAGATTCGCGCGATCGCCGATCGCCTCCGCACCGACAAAATTCCTTCCGACGTCGTCTATCTCGACATTGACTACCAGGATAGGAATCGGCCCTTCACCGTCAATGCCAAAACTTTCCCTAACTTTCCCGGACTTGTCTCCGATCTGCGCAAGCAGCATTTTCATTTAGTGAACATTACCGACCTGCACATCGCCCACCTGCCCAACCAGAACTACGAGCCGTACGACACGGGCCATGCCGGCGATCACTTCGTCAAAAAGCCCGACGGCAGCGAGTTCGTCGGCATCGTCTGGCCCGGCCCCGCGGTCTTTCCCGATTTCACCCGAGCCCAAACCCGCGAATGGTGGGGCGGGCTCTATCATCAATTTGTTCAGGACGGAGTCGCCGGATTCTGGAACGACATGAATGAACCGTCGGTCTTCGACGGACCGGGCAAGACCATGCCGCTCGACACCGTCCATCGCATCGAAGAGCCCGGATTCGCCACGCGCACCGCCACGCACGCCGAGATTCACAACATCGTCGGACTGGAAAACGCCCGCGGCACTTTCGAAGGTCTGCTCAAACTGCGTCCCGACGAACGTCCGTTTGTCCTGACGCGCGCGACCTACGCCGGCGGCCAGCGTTATGGCTTCACCTGGACCGGCGACAATTCCGCCACCTGGAACCATCTTCGGCTGGCCACGCAGATGGTGCTCAATCTCGGTGTTAGCGGAATCACGTTTGTCGGCGCGGACGTAGGTGGATTCAACGGCTCGCCGGCTCCCGCCCTGCTCACTCGCTGGGTCGAGCAGGCCGCGTTCTCTCCGTTCTTTCGAGATCACGCCACCAAGGGTTCGCTGCCGCATGAAATCTGGAACAACGGACCGGAGCAGGAAGCGATTCGCCGCCGTTACATCGAAACCCGTTATCGTCTCCTGCCCTACATCTACGCGCTGGCCGACGAGTCCTCGCGCACCGGCCTTCCTCTCATGCGCCCCGTCTTCCTCGAATTCCCGGACGTTTTCGCCACCGGCTTCGATCATCTCGACACCGAATTTCTTCTCGGACGCAGCCTGCTGATCGCTCCTCCTCCGTTCGCCGAAATGATGGATGACTATGCCGTTTCTTTCCCGAAAGGCGACTGGTACGATTTTTGGACGGGCCTTAAAATGGGAGCCTCGTCACAACCGCCTTCGATCGTCGACGTCGTCAATTCGGGCGGGACAGCTCCCGGCCCTCGCCGAATCCATCCGCCTCTCGACACCATGCCGGTTTACGTTCGCGGCGGAAGCATCCTGCCGCTGCAGCCGCTGATCCAGAACACCGACGAAACTCCCAGCGGCCCGTTGCAGCTTCAGGTCTATCCCGGCGCCGAGTGCAGCGGCTCGATCTATCTCGATGACGGCCACACCTTCCGCTATCAGCAGGGCGACTATCTCCGCCAGACGTTCACCTGCCAGTCCGACGCCACTTCCATGCGCCTGAAGTTCCACGCACGCGAAGGCTCCTACACACCGTGGTGGAAGTTCATCGAGGTGGTGATTTATGACTGGCCGTCCGCCCACGCCGAAGCGAAGTTTTCCAGCAGCACGTATCCGCTGAAAACCTCCTATGACGCGAAGCAGCATGCTCTGCACGTCACGCTGGCCGACGTGTCGGCCGAGGCCGAACTCACCATCCGCGGCAGATCCAACCACTGATCTCGTTGCCCGAGGTGCTGCCACTAACCCCGCGGAGGTTAGACGGACCATTGCAAGAAACCGAGTACCATAAAGGTGGTCGCTCACCAGCAGATATCCTTAGATCATCTGGAATTTCCAGACCGGGAGTTTGTCAAATGAAAGTCTCAGGCCTTTTGGGAAGTGCGTTGCTTTTGGTCGTGTTGCCTGGCTATGCCCGCCAAAGTGATGCTGGCCAGGCCGCATCGGCGCAACCGGACACTGCCGCGCTCATGCAAAAAATCCGCGATCTCGAAGATCGGGTGATCGCCATGGAGGGGCAGATTCGGCAGCTGAAGACGGAACAAACCCCGCCCACGCAATCGTCCCCTACCGCCGTGCCCAGCGCAGAGTCGGGTACGCAGGCAGCGGGAGCCCAGCCGCAAGCCCAGCCTCCGGTCCCCGCAGCAGTTGCGAGCGAAGCGGGAGCCCAGACGGTCGTGCTCGGTGGGGCCGGAGGCAGTGCCGCAAAGGCCTTGAATCCTGACATCAGCGCGATAGGCGATTTCATCAGCGTGGCCGGCCACAACCCAGTGCAGCCCTCACCTTCGTTGCAGATGCACGAGTCGGAATTAGGCTTCCAGGCGATCATCGATCCCTATGCGCGTGGTGATTTCTTCATCTCCTTCGGCGAGGAAGGTGTAAACCTGGAAGAGGGTTACATCACCTTCACCGCGCTCCCGGCGGGTGTAGTGGCTAAAGTGGGAAAGATGCGGTCTGCCTTCGGAAAGGTGAACACCCTCCACAACCACGTCTTGCCCTGGGTGGACCGGCCGTTGGTCACAAACAATTTGGTAGGTGGCGAAGACGGACTCGACGATGCCGGTGTTTCGATCCAGCGGATATTTCCGGCTCCCAAGGGAATCTTCTTGGAGGCAACGGGACAGCTCTTCCGGGGAGATTCAGGCAATACACAGAGTCCGCTCTTTCAGGCTTCGACCAAGAGCGATGTGAGTGCGGTGGCGCATCTGCGAAGCTATAAGGATTTGACAGAGTCCACAAACATTGATCTGGGGCTCTCCTACGCGCGCGGCCACAACGATCTGGGCAGCAACTTCTTGACTCAGCTCTATGGCATTGATGCCACCCTGCGCTGGAAGCCGCTGCGGCGCTCCATTTATCATTCCTTCGTTGGCCGAGGTGAGTTTATCTGGAGCCAGCGCCAGCAGTTCCCGTCCGAACAACGCGCGTTCGGATTTTACACATCAGGCGATTATCAGCTGGGACGCCGCTGGTTTGTAGGAGGACGCTTTGATCGTTCCGGGCGAAGTGAGTTTGCCAACCTGACCGACACTGGAACGTCGGCAGTCTTGACTTACTGGCCGAGCGAGTTCAGCCAGGTGCGTGGCCAATACCGCTTTATGCGCTACGCAGGTAATATCGATACCAATGAATTGCTCCTGCAAGTAATGTTTTCGCTGGGCGCCCATGGAGCGCATCCATTTTAGGAGAACCATGAAGAGACGTGCTCGTTCGTTCCGCTTCACAGTGGTAACCGTGTGCGGCTTACTCGGGATGCTGGCTTTGCCCATCGATGCAAATGCCAAGAAACTTAACGTGGTCACATCGACTACCGATATGGCGGCACTCACCCAGGAGGTCGGTGGAGACAAGGTTGCAGTCGAGTCCATCGCCAAGGGTTATCAAGACCCGCACTTCGTCGAGGCTAAGCCCAGCTTTCTGCTCAAGCTCCGTCAGGCCGACCTGCTCGTGGTTGTGGGGCTGCAACTGGAAATCGGCTGGCTTCCGCCGTTGATTACCCAGAGCGGAAATCCCAGAATTCAGGTCGGGGCCTCGGGGTATTTGGACGCATCTCAATTCGCCGAGATCCTCGAGATTCCGCAGGGAACTGTCACGCGGGCGGAGGGGGACGTGCATCCCCTGGGCAACCCGCACTATTGGCTTGATCCGGACAATGGGAGGCGGATTGCGAGAGGGATCGCCAACAAGCTGCGGGAGGCCGACCCTGGCGACGAGGCCTACTTCCAGCAACGTTTCCAGGATTTCGACAAACGCCTGACAGCGGCGGAGCAGAAATGGGACGCTGAGATGAAACCTTTTCGGGGACGTAAGGTTGTCACGTATCACCGCTCATTCCCCAACTTCGCCAAACACTTCGGGCTCGATGTGATCGGCTACGTTGAGCCCAGGCCGGGGATTCCCCCGACTCCTACGCACACTTTGGAAATCATCCAACTGATGAGGCGGGAGAACTGCAAGGTAGTGCTGGTCGAGCCTTATTTCGACCTCAAGACGCCGCAGTCGATTGGGCGGGAAACCGGCGCGCAGGTTGTGGTGTACCTGCCCTCGGTGGGCGGGGAAAAAGGCGTGGACGACTACTTCAAGCTCTTCGATTACGATATCGGTTTGTTGATCAAGGCCTTCACCGCAACCCAATAGGAGATCCATGGCGATTCTTCCCTTTCTGCTGGCGCCTTTTTTAGCCAGCCTGATATTGACCGGCATTCACGCTTACCTCGGCGTTCATGTTGTGGAGCGTGGCGTTATCTTCGTCGATCTGGCGCTGGCGCAAATTGCCGCACTCGGGGCCACGACTGCCATTCTGATCGGCATGGATCCTCATGGCGGCGGGGCCTACTGGCTGAGCCTGGCGTTCACCTTCGTGGGCGCGGCGATTTTCGCCTTTGCCCGGACCCGGCGCGGACATATTCCGCAAGAGGCTTTCATCGGCATCGCATACGCGGTGGCATCGGCGGCCGCGATCCTGGCGATGAGCAAAGCTACTGGCGAAACCGAGCATCTGAAGGACATGCTCGTCGGGAACATCCTTGCAGTCTCTATGCACGACGTGGTGAAGACCGCAATTCTCTACGGTGTGATCGGGCTGTTTCACTACATCTTCCGCAAACAATTCCTGTTGATCTCTACGAATCCGGAAAGAGCCGAAGCTGAAGGGCTCAGCATCCGGTTCTGGGATTTCCTGTTCTATGCCTCGTTCGGTTTTGTCGTGACTTCCTCGGTAGCCATTGCAGGCGTGCTCCTGGTCTTTTGTTATCTCGTGGTTCCTTCCGTGGGCGCCATGCTTTTTGCGGACAAGATCGGGCGGCGACTCGCGATCGGATGGACCATGGGCACACTAGTCTCCGGCCTAGGAGTCTACTTCTCGGTCTTGCTGGACACGCCAACGGGTGCGACGATCGTCTGCACCTTCGGCGCGGTTTTGATCGTGATGTTCTTCGTCTATTTATTTGTCTTTCACGGGTCGAAAACTCACGCCCTTAAGGCAACCTCAAGCTCACAAGATGACCCACAGGACCGTACCCTCCAGAGCCACAGCGATGCAGCGATGAAATGATCTGCGGTTTGCAGAAAAACACACTGATGGGGCACCCTCGGTTATTTAGATTGTCCTGCGAAAGGCTGACCCAGGTTCGCATCACTTGAGTTTTCACCTTCGACCGCTTTCCTGGCAGACGGTTCCGTATCAGGGCATTGTTGATAAATTCGAGGGGCACTGGCACGAAATGTTACGTCTCTCAATCGTGCAAGTCCGCCCCACCTCCGCTAATTTCAGCTGAAGGTGGGGGAATGGAAATGCCTCCTACTTTGCCGGGATCGTATCGAATTTACCGGACGCTTCTTCGTAGAAAAGTGCGCCCTCTTTGGGATCGCCCCCGCTCCAATGTTTCTTTCCACCGGGGACTCGCAGGAAACTGCCTGGCCCCACGCGCTTGTCACCAGCTTCATCCTTGTACAGATAGGCGCCCTTCACAACCACCAGCCAAACATCGTTCGTGTGGGTGTGCATTCCGGCATCGAATCCCGGAGAAAACTTGGTGAAGGTGCCGTGGACTCCTTTATCGGCGTCGCCCCAGATTGCTGCCATGGAGACTCCATTGCCCATGTCGTGAAAATTCGCCTGATCCGCGGAGACGAAGATCACTTTTCCCTTCGACTGATCTTGCTGTCCCTGCACTCGCCCGATCGACCACGCAATCATCAACGTCGTCGCTACCCCAATCGTTAGCAGTGATTTTTTCATGCTTTCCTCCATATTTTCGTTGCAGCGTCTGACTTCGGGCGCATTCTACACCCTCGTCGACAGAGTTTACGGTGGAATCGTTGTCCTTGGCGTATATCGTGATTTCACAACTTCAGCTTCGCGCTTAATCTCGTCAGAGGGCCTGCGAACGGCTGGGTTACCCGCCCGCCCTTCAGGTTCTATTCAGGTTGACTCGTTACGATCGGTTGCAGTATTTGTGAAGCCGGTCGTCCGATGCAGGTTCCCACATTCCAGCAGTGAAAGGGAGATCTTATGAAATCCATACTTAGCAAGCGCATCATGCTTGGCGCAATGGCGCTCGGCGCCATATTGGCCACAACGATGATGCTCGGCGTGGCGGCTTTTGCCGCTGACACGATCAGCTACCACCTGGCGAACACTTATAAATTCGGCGCTGCGCCCGGAGGCCGGGAGTATTTCGACTATATGACCTTCGATCCCGACTCGCGGCGCCTTTACCTGTCGCATGGGACCGAAGTGCTCGTGGTAAATGCAGACACGGGCAAAGAAGAGGGAAAGATCTCCGGGCTGAAGCAGAGTCACGGCGTGGCCGTGGTCCCGGAAGCGGGACGCGGCTTCATCAGCGACGGTGCGCAAGGCAAGGCGATCATCTTCGATCTCAAAACGCTGAAGGTGGTCGGTGAGGCCAATGCCGCCCCGGACGCCGACTGCATCATTTACGATCCCGCGTCGAAGCACATCTTCACCTTTAACGGCGACAGCAAGAACGCGACAGCCATCGATCCGTCCACGGGGAACGTCGTGGGCACGGTTGACCTGGGCGGCGGGCCGGAATTTGCCGTATCCGACGGGCAGGGGACCATCTACAACAATCTCGAAGACAAGAGTGAAGTGCTGGCGATTGATTCCCAGGGCTTGAAAGTGAAGGCGCATTGGCCGATTGCCCCCGCCGGAGCGCCCGCGCCGATCGCGATGGACCGCGAGCATCGACGACTCTTCGTCGCCGGCCGCGAACCGGCGATGCTGGTGGTGATGAATGCCGACGACGGCAAAGTGATTCAGTCATTTCCTATCAGCAACGGCGCCGATGCCGACGTGTACGACTCGAAAACCGGGCTGATCTTCGTCTCCACTCGCGAGGGCTGGGTCCACATTTTTCACGAGGACTCGCCTGACCACTACAGCGAGGCGGGCAAAGTAAAGACCGAGTTGGGCGCCAAGACCATGGCCTACGATCCCAAGACAAAGCGCATCTTCGTGGATACGGCCGAGTTCGGCAAAGCCCCGGAACCGACCAAGGAACACCCGCATCCGCGCCCGGCGACGATACCGGGCACATTCCACGTGCTGGTCTACGAGCCGTAGGTCGGGCTAACTACTGATAGGCCGCTGGCTTTTCGGGCCCCGTTCCGCGGATCACCACGAATGAGACTGCCCCATCCTTGCGTCTTTGCAAAGTCCCGAGACATCCTTTACACATTGTCCCGGGACATCCTGTAAAGGATGTCATGGGACTGAACATTCTTTGCAAGGGTGGGCACCTCAACGCTGTCCTCTGTGGGTTTGTCGAGACGGTTGCTGTGCTGTTTAAGAGATGACGACAAGCCGGCTGTGACTGTCGTTCGTAGTGCCTCAGTTGGAGTGTCGCAAAGGTTAGGCAGCCCCCACGCGCAGTTATTTATACTGTCCTGCGAAAGGCTGGGTCACCCGCCAATGAGTCTCGCGTGTCTGCTTGTCGCTCTGTTAACCGTGCTCCCTGCTCAGGTGGGTAAACCGACGGCTACGATGGTGGCATTAGGAGCGCAGATGTTACGCCAAAATGCACCTTCCAACGAGAGCCAACCACTCGCCGTAGACTTAACCCCAGTGGAGAGAAATGGAAAATGGGGCTATGCCGACAAGGATGGAAAGATGGTGATCGAGCCTCAGTTTACCCTTGCGCATCGTTTTTCGGAGGGGCTAGCTCTAGTTTGGGCTGGCGGCGTCCCGCTTACTGACCCCGTCGTGAAGTCCTTCGTAAAAATGGGCTACATTGACGCTACCGGACACTGGGTAATCCACTCAAGTTATAAATACTACTTTTACGATGACTTTTCAGAAGGGCTGACCCCTTTCCGGCAGCAATCCAGCAGGTGGGGCTATATGGATCGCGTGGGAAAGATAGTTGTTCGGACTCGATTTGACTGGGCAGGCAGCTTCTCGAATGGTATCGCGCCCGTGCTGCTGGACAGCAAGTGCGCCCACGTGGATAAGACTGGCAGGATAGCCGATGAATCTCCGTCCGTGGTGCCACGCAGAAAGTTCGAGCAAGACGGTCACGGCACCTTCCGATCTAAACCTAACGCGGCCCCTTGTTCGTAGTGCGACTCCGGGCTGCACGCTGCAATTGGCTACCCGCCAGTTCCTGTTAAAATTAATCTGCATGCTGCTTCCCTTCGTCCGCGAACTCTTCGCGGACGTAGAAATGCTTCCCGCCTTTACGCGTGTAGCCTCCCACCTGCGGGAGGGCACGGGGCGCATTCGTGTCTCCGGCCTGTCGCCCACGGCAAAAACCTTGCTGCTCGTGCTTTTGCGCCGGCACGCCGACCGCCCGCTCATCGTCGTAGTAAACGACAATCGTGCGGCCGAGGATTTCGTCCCCGTACTGCGCGGCTTCTGCGAGCTCACCAACGCCGGCGATCCCGAGGCTATTGTCGCGCTGCCGGCTCGCGACGTGCTTCCATTCCAGAATCTCTCTCCGCACCCCGAACTTCAGGAAGAGCGAGCGACTGCGCTGTGGAAGATCGCCACCGGCAAGGCGTCGATTGTGGTCTCTCCGGTCGCGGCAACCGCCATCCTCCAGCGCTCCGCCGAATATTATTCCGACCTCGCCCGCATCCTACGCCGCGGCGAATCGTTTGACGTCGAGAATCTTCTCGCTCACTTGAACACGGTCGGTTATACCGCAGCGGATGTCGTCGAAATGCCCGGGGAGTACGCGCTACGCGGCGGCATTCTCGATGTTTACTCGCCCGAAGCCGAGCGCCCGGTCCGCATCGAATTCTTCGGCGACGAAGTGGAATCGATCCGCCGCTTCGATCCCGCTTCGCAGCGTTCGTCGAATCCCATGGACGAAGCGCTGCTGTTGCCCCTCACCGAAACTCCGGTCAGCGATCATCTTCTGGGCGCAATTCACAGCCGGCTTTCGGGCAAACGCATTGCGGGTACGGAAGAGATCGTCGAAGCCGCGGTGCGCTCCGGCGGAGTCACAGTTTTCCCCGGCTGGGAGTTTTATGCGCCCGTGGCCGGAGCCGATCGCACCGTCTTCGACTTGCTCCCCCACGCCGCCGTCATACTCGACGAACCCGATCTGCTGCGCAGCGAGTTCGACCGCTTCTGGACCCGCGTCGAAGAAGCTCATGAGCGCAGCGGCGTCGGCAATCTGGTACGCCCCGTGGACTTGTATCTTCCGCCAGACGATTGGTGGAAAAAACTCTCGTCACTGACGGGAGCCGATATCGAGCATCTCGGTATCACCCGCATGGCAGATGCCGACCCCGCGGTCGCTTTCCTGACGCAGCCCACTCCGCGCTTCCACGGCGCGGTTCCCACCATGCTCGAAGAGGTCCAGAAGCTCACCGGGCAGGGCAACCAGGTGCTGTTTTCCGTGCCCAATACCGGCGAGGTCGAGCGCCTGGCCGATATCTTTACCGAATACAACGTCTCGTTCCGCCTGGGAAGCCGTACGCGCGGCGGCGAAAGCTACGCCGACGAGACCAGTTACTTTGCCGGCGAGGTGCTCACCACCACGCTCGCCAAAGCCTACGTTCCCGATGGAGTCCTGCT
>Ga0193751_1000792_pt1 | contig 22333 bp, 17 predicted proteins | sample L1c2metaG_FD_143050 | JGI IMG/M metagenome (GOLD analysis project Ga0193751, IMG submission 143050) | Soil microbial communities from a riparian zone of the East river system, Colorado, United States - L1c2 | ecosystem: Environmental > Terrestrial > Soil > Riparian zone | place: USA: East River... | reverse complement strand
GAGCCGACAGCGTTCAGATCGGCTACCGCGACGCCAGCGGCGTCCGAAGTGCGTGGGGTCTCGACCGGCTGACATTCGATGCCGCGCTGGCGCGCCACGCCGTCGCGTCCGGAGCGCGTCTTCACGAGCTCTCGACGCTCGAGATGCTCTCACGGCGGGATGGGCGGGTGGCTGGAGCGCGCGTCCGCACGCCGGGTGGTCCCGTCGAGATCAGGTGCAAGGTGCTGATCGGAGCCGATGGGGCTCGCTCTCGAGTTGCCGGGCAGCTCGGCGTCGAGCGGCGCGTGCGTGCCCCGCGGCGGCTGGGCATGGTCGCCCATTACGAGGGCGTCGCCGAGCTTTCCGACCATGGGGAGATGCACGTAGGCCCGGGTTGGTATGTGGGCCTGGCCCCGCTTCCAGATGGGAATCTGAATGTCGGCATGGCCGTTCCCATGGATGCGGAGGCGCGGCAGCCGGGCCGCCAGCGATTCGAATCAGCGATCGCGGGCATTCCGGCCGTCGCGCAGCGGCTCGCCGGAAGGCGGCGGCTGACGCCGATACGGGGCGCGTCGCCAATCGGGCATCGCGTGGCGCGCGCCGCAGGGCCTGGCTGGATGCTGATCGGGGATGCGGCCGGCTTCATCGACCCGTTCACCGGCGAGGGCATCTATCGCGCCCTGCGCTCGGCCCGGGCGGCAGTTGAGGCGCTTGATGACGGCCAGGAGGGCGCCGACGAGCGCTACCTGGAGATGCGCCATCGCGCGTTTGCCGCCAAGGACGCGCTCACCTGGCTGGTGCAGGGGATGCTGGCCTCCCCTCCGGTGATGGGCTATGCCCTGCGCCGCCTGGCAGCGCGACCGGCGACCGCCGACCTTCTCGGCTCGGCGCTTGGTGACTGCCGCCCCGCCAGCGACGCCTTCTCCCCGGCGTTCATGGCGCAGGTCCTGCGGCCATGAGGAGCCGGCTTGAGCTGCAGATCGACGCGCCCTTGGAGCGCATCTTCCCGCTGGCCAGCGACGTGGAGCGCTGGCCCGAGCGGCTTCCGCACTACCGCTACGTCCGCCGCCTGGCCGGCAACGATGGCGAGCGGCGTTTCGCGATGGGCGCCCGCCGCGGCTGGATCCCGGTGGCCTGGCAGGCGAGCCAGCGCCTGCTGCCGGCCGAGCGTCGCATCGAGTTCGTGCATACGGGCGGTGTCACGCGCGGCATGCGGGTCGCCTGGCGATTTGAGCCGAGCGGGAGCGGCTGGGAGGTCAGCATCGAACACCACCTCGAGCTGGGCTGGCCGTTCGTCGGCGCCTGGGCCGCCGAGCGGATCATCGGTCCGCAGTTCATCGAGGCGATCGCGTGGCGGACCCTGCGACGCGTCAAGGTGCTCGCGGAGGCCGGGTCATGAGACGCGTCGCCGTCACTGGGATCGGGGCCGTGACGCCCATCGGCCACGGAGCAGAGGGCCTGTGGGCGGGGGTGCTTGCCAATCGCTCGGCGGTGCGGGTCATCGATCGTTTCGATGCCTCGCCGTTTCCGTCGCGCATCGCCGCCCAGATCGACGACTTCCGGCCCCTGGACCACCTGGATGCCAAGCGCGCCCGACGCCTGGACCGCTTCAGCCAGCTCAGCGTGGCAGCCGCGCGCATGGCGATCGGGCAGTCCTGCCTGAGCGATGCCGACCACAGCGACGGGCGCACGGGAGTCTGGATCGGGTCGGCGCTGGGCGGGGTTGCCTTCGGCGAGGAGCAGCATGCCGCCTATGTCGAACGCGGGGTGCGCGCCGTGTCGCCCACCCTCGCGACGGCGGTCTTTGGGGGCGCGGGCGCCAGCAACGTGGCGATCGACCTCGGGATACGCGGGCCGGCGGTTGGCAATGCGAACTCGTGCGCTTCGGGCGCAATGGCCATCGGGCAGGCCTTTCACGCCATTCGGGCCGGGATCGTGGACGTGGCGCTGGCCGGTGGAGCGGAGGCACCCCTGGCGCCGCTCACCTTCGGCGCCTTCGCCATGATCAAGGTTCTGTCACAGCGCAACGACGACCCAGGCACCGCCTCGCGGCCCTTCGACGTCGATCGCGACGGCTTCGTGATGAGCGAAGGTTCCGCGGTCGTGGTGCTCGAGGCATGGGAGTCCGCGGAGCGCCGGGGCGCCACGATCCTGGGCGAGGTCGCCGGCTTCGGGGCCTCGACCGACGCCTACCACCTGACGGCTCCGCTGCCGTCGGGCGAAGCGGCCGCGGCAGCAGTCACCACTGCGCTCCTGGACGCCGGTCTCCCGTCAGCGGAGATCGGGTACGTCAACGCTCACGCCTCTGCCACCCAGCTCAACGAGCTGGCGGAAGCAAAGGCGCTGCACCTCGCTCTCGGTCCCACTGCAGGCAGCGTGCCGGTATCGGGCACCAAGGGCCTCTACGGCCACCCGCTGGGTGCGAGCGGAGCGATCGAGGCGGCGATCACGGTCATGGCTCTGCGGCACGGCCTGCTGCCGGGCACCTGCAACCTCGTCAACCTCGACGAGCGGTGCGAGCTGAACGTGCTTGCTGAGCCGATGCGGGCGCGGCCCGCGGCCGCGCTGTCGACCTCCTTCGGCTTCGGCGGAATGAACGCAGCCCTCGTCTTCCGCCGCGCGTAGCATCGGACGATGTCCGAGCTGACGGACGTCCTGGACGCCATCGCTGACCTTGTCGCCCGCGGCGAGCCGATGGCGCTGGCCACCATCGTCGGCACCAGGGGCTCGACCTATCGTCGCGCCGGGGCGCGCCTCCTGGTTCCGGCCAACGGCGAGCCGATCGGCAACATCAGCGGTGGGTGCCTGGAAGACGACGTGGCCCGCATCGGTCGCGAGGTGATCGCCTCCGGGGTGCCGCGCCTCGTCGCGTTCGACATGACGGCCGATGACGATGCCGTGTGGGGCTACGGCCTCGGCTGCAGCGGGGCGATCGAGCTGTTCGTCGAGCCCGCAATCGGTGCGGCCGAGTCGGCCGCTGCCCTGCGCCTGGCGGTGGATGACGGCCGGGACGTGTGCCTGGCCACGGTCATCAGCGGACCGCGTGCCGGGGCTCACTCGTTCCAGACCGATGGCGCCGCCGGCGCGGCGCTCGCCGACGGTATCGCGCGCATCGTCGAGACAGATGGCGAGCGTGTCTTCTACGAGCCGATGCTCCCACCACTGCGCCTGGTGGTGTGCGGCGCCGGCCACGACGCGATTCCGCTCGTCCGACAGGCGGCCGAGCTTGGCTGGCGAGTAACCGTCGCTGATGTGCGGCGGGCGTTGCTGACCCAAGAGCGCTTCGCGGCCGCAAGCGACTTCTGCAGCGCCGATCCCGAGCAGGCAGCTACGGCGTTGGGGACCAATACACGCACGGCGGTGGTGGTGATGGGCCACAACTACCTGCGGGACATCGGCTACCTGCGGTCCTTCCTCCAGGCGGTTCCAGCACCCGCTTACTTCGGCGTCCTTGGGCCTCGCGGCCGGACCGCGCAGATGCTCGACGAGATCGGTCAGCCCGAGGCGATGGCGCGGCTCCAAGCGCCTGCCGGCCTCGACATCGGGGCCGATGGGCCGGAGGAGGTCGCCCGCGCCATCATTGCCGAGATCCTGGCCGTTACGCGAGATCGAGGAGGCGCCCCGCTCCGCGATCGGCGCGGCCCGATCCACGCCGATCGCGAGCGCTGAGTCTCGGGTCAGGAAGCCCCGACGACCAGCTTTCGGGCTCAGCCGCCCGGCAGGCCGACTGCCTCGTTGAGCCGACGCAGGAATGGCGGACTTCCGAGCCGCGTGAAGATGGCGCGAGCCTCGTCAGCTGCGGACATGATGTCCGGGCTCTCGCCACCCACGAAGCGGACGAAATCGAGCTCACACAGTGCCAGGTCGAACCACGCCTCCATCTCCCTCCATTGGCGCATGGCGTCCCGGTAGGCGAATGCGCCTTCCTCGGCTTGGCCTGCCGCGCCCGCGACCCCGGCGTCAATGGCGCGCAGGTTGGCATTGATGGCGCGTCCGTGGCTTCCCATTGACCGGAGCCGATCCGCCGCCTCCCCAGCCTGGGCCGGGTTGTTTGCCCAGAGCGCCGCCCGAGCGGCCACCGGGATGTCGCTCACAGCGATGCCCGGATTCGCCGCCACTCCGGCCGATGCCTCAGCGAAGGCCTCGCTGAACCGTCCCTCGGCCAGGGCGATCCACCCCCGGATGGAGTGCAGCTGTGCGATGACGACCGGTTCCGCGGAGGTCTCGCGGAAGGCTTCAGCGCGCGCGAGGCCGGCCTCGTAGGGGCGGCCGCGCAGCACTTCTGAGACGCAGTGGTATGCGTCGGCTACGAACCGGTCCGAGGGAGCAAGGTCGACGCCCAGCAGGTCTGCCAGGATCGACTCTGCGCTCTCCCACTCGCCGATATGGAGCGCACTCTCTGCAGCGTTGGCCCCCATGGTGGCCATCATCTCCACAGTGCCCGCTCGCTTCGCGTCCTCGAAGCCATCGGCGGCGATCCGCCAGCCTGCTTTCGGGTCCTCCACGCTGAGGACGCTGCTCAGGTTGATTCGAGCGCGCAGGACGGCATTCGGGAGGGCATACGAGCTGCTCATCTCCAGCACGCCACGCAGGCTGGCAACCGACTCGCGAACTCGTCCGAGAGAGCCCAGCGCCGTCGCCCGGGTATTCAACAGATCGGAGATCTCGGGGACCATGTCGAGCCGCTCGGCCAGGGGGAGCGCGCGATCGGCCCATTCGACCGAAAGCTTGTGGTCGCTGTGGAGCATGTAGGCGCGCGCGAGAGCGGCCCAGACAGCGACGATGCTGGCGTCGTCCTCGAGTCCGACCAGGGACGGCAGCGCAGTCGTGATCTCATCGATGGCCGCCGCCGGCTGCGCGCTGGTGGAAAGCATCCGCCCCAGGCTGGCGATCGCCATCGCCTCGCTCGATCCATGGCCGGCCTGCCTGGCGGCAGCCAGCGCGCGCCGGAGGTACGTTTCCGCCACGTCGTAGCGGCCTGCCATGCTCGCCGCTTCCCCGGTCCGTCGCAGGAGCTGCGACTGGTGCTCCGCCTCCGGGGTCACCTCGATGGCCAGCTCCAGGAAGCGCACCGCCTGCTCGTGTGAGCCGAGCGCCGAGGCGCGCACGGCAGCCCGTTGCAGGAGCTCTGCCGCGTGGGCGCGGATCTGCTCGGCGTCGGGATCCTCGGGAGCGCTGCGATAGGCGTCCAGGTAGTGGGCCGCGGTGGCGTCGATGATCTCATCGTCCTGGAGCGACTCGAAGTGCTCTCCAGCGGCCAGGTGCACCACCTTGCGGTCACGCTTGGTGAGAGTTCCGTACGCCACGTCGCGAACGAGCGCCTGGACGAAGCCGTACTGCCCGCGCTCCGGCGAACGTGGGTCCGTATCGACCGTCAGGAGCTCGCGTCGGACGAGTGAATGGAGGCGGCCTTCGAGGTCGTCTCCCTGACCGGCGACCGCCTGCAGGCCGCGCAGCGTGAAGGTCTGCCCAAGGACCGATGCGTACTGCAGGAGCGATCGGTCGGCGGCGTCGAGCGAGTCGAGCCGCGCGGCGATCAGGGCGTGGAGCGTCGCCGGCACTGCGAGGGTGCTCAGGTCGCCGATTGGTCTGTAGACCCCGTTCTCCTGCTCGAGACGGCCGTCCTGCAGCAGCATGCGCACCGTTTCGACCGCATACAGTGGAATTCCCTCTGCGCGCCTCACGATCTGGGCCACGGTGGTCTCGGGGAGGCCAGGCACCAGGCTGGCGAGGATCTCGCGGATCACCTCGTCGGAGAGCGGCTCGAGGGCAAGGCTGGTGAAGCTGCGCTGGCCCGCTCCCCAGTTCGGGCGGCGCTCGAGGAGCTCGGGCCGCGCGAGGGTGATGATGTAGATCGCCGAACCGCGGCTCCATTCCAGCAGGTGGTCGATGAAGTCGAGCTGTCCCGGATCGGCCCAATGCAGGTCCTCGAAGACCATCACCAGGGTGTTCTCGCCGGCCACGCGCTCGAAGAACGTGCGCCAGGCGGCAAACAGATCGTCGCGAGCACCCGCATCGGCATCCGCCATCCCCAGCAGCTGCTCGAGTCGCGGCGCGATCCAGCGACGCTCTGCTTCGTCGGACACATAGGTCTCGAGTGCCTGGGCGAGCTTCGCGCGAGTGGTTGGTGGGTCGTCCAGCTCCAGCAGCCCGACCCGGCTGCGGACCATCTCGGCCAGCGCCCAGAAGCTGATCCCCTCTCCGTAGGCCGGGGATCGGCCCTGGTGCCAGAGGACCCGCATCTTGATGCCGTCGATGTACTTGAGGAACTCCCACGCGAGGCGGCTCTTGCCGATGCCCGCCTGGCCGATGATCGACACCAGGCGCGGCCGCTTCTCGCGAGGGGCGGCGTGGAAGAGGTCCTTGACCAGGCGCAGCTCCGAGTCGCGTCCCATGAAGGGAGCCTCCAGCTGCTCGCCGCGTCCCACGCCGCCGCGCTGGGCGACCACGCGTACCGCGCGGTAGGCAGGCACGGGGCTGACCTTGCCCTTGAGCTCCTGCTCGCCCAGTGGCTCGAAGACGATGGAGTTCTCGGCGCTTTGGCGGGTCGACTCGCCGACGATCACCATCCCTGGCGGCGCCACCGACTGCAGCCGCGACGCAGTATTGACCAGGTCTCCGGCGACCATGCCCTGGTTCGAGGCCCCAAGCGTGACGGCTGCCTCGCCGGTGAGCACCCCCGCGCGGGCGAGGAGCTTCTCGCCTTCGTCCCCGAGGTGGCCGACCGCGTCCACCAGCTCGAGGGCGGCGCGCACGGCCCGCTCAGCGTCGTCCTCGTGGGCCACAGGGGTGCCCCACACCGCCATCACCGCATCTCCGATGAACTTCTCGACCGATCCGCCGTAGCGGTTGACGATCTCCTGCGCCACGTCGAAGTACTTCGTCAGCTGCTCGCGCACGGCCTCGGCGTCGCGCGTCTCGGACATCGCCGTGAAGCCGACCAGGTCGGCGAACAGGACCGATACCAGCTTGCGCTCGGAAACCGTGCTGGCCGCGACGACCTCAGGCGGCGTCCCGAACTGCGAGGACTGCTGCCCGCCCGCCAGCGTCATCGGTGGGGCTGCGTTCGTGACAGGGGTGCCGGAGGCTGACGCCGCCTGCAGCCCGAAGCCGCATTCCGGGCAGAACTTGGGATTCCCCTCGTAGGGGGTCGCGCACGACGGACACGCCTGCTGCAATCGGCTGCCACATTCCGCGCAGAACTTCTGGTTCGGGCTCGCGGCAGCACCGCAGGTCGGGCACATGGAAGCGAAAGAATAGTCGGGTCCGATCGGGTTGGCTAGGTCAGCTCGGAGCGCCGTCGCCCCGGTCAGCCCCCGATGTAGCTCATCTCCACTTTGGGCAGGTCCACGGTCTCGGACGAGCGCAGCTCGCTGTAGCGGTCGTCACGGATCGACCAGATACGGCGCAGCTCTGTCTCGAGCTCCCCGTCGGTCGCTCCTCCACGCACCCAGCTTCGGAGGTCGTGGCCGGAGGTGGCGAAGAGGCAGGTGTACAGCTGACCATCGGCTGAGAGGCGCGCACGGTTGCAGTCCCCGCAGAATGGGCGGCTGACCGAGGCGATGATCCCGATCTCCCCTCCGCCATCGACGTAGCGGTAGCGCTCCGCCACCTCACCGCGGGCGGTGGGCTCCATCGGCTCCAGGGGAAACTCCGCCGAGATGGTGCGCTCGATCTCGTCGGCGCTCACCACGTCGTCGAGCCGCCAGCCGTTGGAGTGGCCGACATCCATGTACTCGATGAAGCGCAGTATCCGGCCGCTGCCCCAGAATCGGCGGGCCATCGGAAGGATGGCGTGCTCGTTCCAGCCGCGCTTCACCACCATGTTCAGCTTGATCGGCCCCAGCCCGGCCGCCTCGGCGGCCTCGATCCCGGCCATCACCCGTGAGACCGGCACCCCCGCGTCGTTGAGGCGCATGAAGGTCGCGTCGTCATCGGCATCGAGGCTGATGGTGACCCGATGCAGCCCGGCCGCCTTCAACATCACGGCGTGGGCCGAGAGCAGCACCCCATTGGTGGTGAGCGTCAGGTCACGGACGCCGGGCACGGCTGCCAGCGAGGCGACCAGCCGATGAAGGTCGCGGCGCACCAGCGGCTCGCCGCCGGTCAGCCGCACCTTCTCGACGCCCAGCCTGGCGAAGATGCGCACCAGGCGTTCGATCTCTTCGAAGCTGAGCAGCTCGGCGGAGGGCAGGAACGCGTGGTCCGGCCCGAAGACCGTGCGTGGCATGCAGTACACGCAACGGAAGTTGCAGCGATCGGTGACGCTGATGCGCAGATCGTGCAGCGGGCGTCCGCGCGTGTCGCGGGGCAGCATCGGCAGCGGCTCGACCTGGAGCGTCATCAGCCGGTGATCTCGGCGCGCTCCGTGAAGAGGGCGACCACGATCAGGGAGCCGACCAGCCAGGCTGCCGCGACCAGGAGTGCCGTGTCGGCCGGGAGGTGGACCAGCCGCGAGCCTCCATTGCCGAACGAGCCGCCACCGCCCACCGCTGCGGTTGCGGCGTCAAAGGGGAGGTATTTCATGATGTCCGGCAGAAAGACGCGGGCGAATGTCTCGGCGAAATAGAGTCCGATTCCGGCGCCGATGCCCGCCAGCTGGCTGCGCGCCAGGGTCGCCACCGCGAAGCCGATCGCCCCTTCCTCCACGACGCCGAGCCAGCCCCGTGCAAGCAGGCGCGGAAGGCTGCTGAGCGTCGCGGAGTCACCGAGTCCGGTAATCGAAACCCCCGCGATCTTCGCCCCGATCAGCCCGGCAACCACGCCAACCCCATACACGATCAGCACGCCCACCGCGATCACCACGCCGATTGCCGCGAACGAAGTGAGCATGTAGCGGCTGCGGCTCTCGCCGCGCGCCACGGCTGCCTTGAGGGTGCCCCAGTTCCATTCCGAACCGGCCACGGCGGCGCCGTAGATGACCGCGAAGAGTCCACCGATGCCGAGCACGAACGAGAGGATCTGGGTATACGCGCCAGGGAAGGTGATTATCAGCCGCGCTGCCTGGCCCTCGGGCCGGGTGGTCTGGTTGGCGCTGGCGCCGATCGCGATGATGATCAGCACCGTCAGACCCGCCAGGATCCCGCCGGTGACGAAGGTCGCCGGACGACGGACCAGCTTGCGCAGGCCGGAGAGGAAGAGCCTCATGCTGCCGGCTCCCTGTCCTCGCCGCCGGTCAGCTCGAGGAAGAGGCCCTCCAGGTCGCTGCCGGCGCTGATCGCCGACGCATAGATCCCCGCCTGCGCCAGCGCCCGATTGACCTCGACCGAGCGCTGAGGTGCGATCCGGACGGAGAGCCAGCCATCCCCGCTGCGGGAGATCAGCTCCGGGCCGGTCAGCGGCACAAGCGCCATCACGGCTCGCTCGAGCTCGTCCTGAGCTACCCGAACCTTGACGATCCCCTCGTCGCTGAGCAGCTCCTTGATCGGGCCCTCCCGGACCAGGCGCCCCGCCGTGATGATGCCGACCACGTCGACCATCACCTGGACCTCGCCCAGGATGTGGCTCGAGACGAAGACTGTCTTGCCGCTGGCCGCGAGGCGGCGGAGCGTCTCGCGCATCGCGACGATGCCCGCGGGATCGAGGCCATTGGCGGGCTCGTCGAGGAGCAGGAGCTGTGGATCGCTGAGCAGGGCGGCGGCGATGCCAAGACGCTGCTTCATGCCGAGCGAGTAGCCGGAGACCTTGTCCCGCGCTCGATCGGCGAGGTCAACCAGCTCGAGCAGCTCCTCGATCCGCGTGCGGGAGCTGGGCGCGCCAGATGCACCGAGCGCTCGCAGGTTCTCCCGGCCGGACAGGAACGGGTAGAAGCTCGGCGTCTCGACGAGCGCCCCGACCTCGAACAGGCGATGTCGATCCTCGCGCCCGAAGGGCCGCCCCAGCAGCTCGATGCTGCCCGCATCGGGATGGATCAGGCCGGTCAGCAGGCGCATGGTGGTCGTCTTGCCAGCCCCGTTGGGACCCAGGAAGCCATACACCACGCCGGATGGCACGGAGAGGTTGAGGCCGTCCAGCGCCAACCGCGAACCGTAGCTCTTGCGCAGGTCGCGGGTCGCCAGGGCGAGGCCTTCGGTCACGTCGCGGAGTATCTCAGGACGACACGAACCGCGCCGCGGCCCCCCCGTTGCGTGGCAGCATTCGCCCGATGAGCGTCGATCTCCGTTCCCTCCTCGATGCCCTGCGCGGCGCCGTGGGCCCCGCCCAGGTCCTGACCGATCCGGACCTGCGCGCGACGTACGAGACTGACTGGTCTCGTCGGTGGCACGGCGAGGCCGTGGCGGTGGTGCGTCCCGGCTCGACCGATGAGGTGTCGACCGTGCTGCGCGCCTGCGCCTCAGCTGGACTGGCCGTGGTCCCGCAGGGAGGCAACACCGGATTGGTGGGTGGATCGGTGCCCCGAGTCTCCGGAGCGCGACCGCAGATCCTGCTCAGCACCCTCCGCCTGCGCGACGTGGAGGAGGTCGATCCGCTGGCCGGTGAGGTGACCGTTGGGGCTGGCGTCTCGTTGGCCGTGCTGCAGACCCGTGTGCGCGCGGCCGGCTATGCCTTTGGCGTCGACCTGGCGGCGAGGGATTCGGCCACCATCGGGGGCATGATCGCCACCAACGCCGGCGGCATCCACGTCCTGCGCCACGGAATGATGCGCGCCCAGCTGGTCGGCATTGAAGCCGTCCTGGCCGACGGGACTGTCCTGCGCCGCCTGCCCGGCCTGTCGAAGGACAACACCGGCTATCACCTGCCGTCCCTCTTGGCGGGCAGCGAGGGCACCCTCGCGGTGATCACCCGTGCGCGCCTGCGCCTGGTTCCGCTGCTGGCGCGGCGGGTGGTCGCCCTGCTCGGCCTGGATGGGCCGCAGGGCGCGGTGCGGCTTGCCGGCGAGCTGCGACGGGGCCTGCCGTCGCTCTCAGCCGTCGAGCTCTTCTTCGACGGCGGGTTGGAGCTCGTGCTGGAGCACGCCGGAGGCGAGCGTCCATTCCGAGACTCGCACCCGGCCTACCTGCTGGTCGAGGCGGAGGCCGGCCACGACCCGACCGACGAGCTGGCAGCTGCCATCGCGGCGGCCGGCGGCCCGATGCACGACGTGGTGCTGGCCGATGACGAGGCCGGTCGCGACCGGCTGTGGCGCCTGCGCGAACGCCACACGGAGGCGATCAACGCCCTGGGGATCCCCCATAAGCTCGACGTGGGCCTCCCGGCCGCGAAGCTCGCCGACTTCGTTGGCACCGTGCGCGAACGGATCGAGGCCGCCGCCCCTGGGTCGCGCACCTTCATCTACGGCCATGTCTGCGACGGCAATCTGCACCTGGGGATCGTCGGCCCTCCGCCCGATGACGAGACCGTCGACGACGCAGTCTTGCGCCTGGCGATCGAGATGGGCGGCACGGTCAGCGCCGAGCACGGCATCGGGGTGGCCAAGACCGCCTGGCTCGAGGCGGATCGTGGGCCGGCCGCTGTCGCTGCCATGCGCTCCATCAAGCAGGCCCTGGATCCAAACAGAGTGCTCAACCCCGGGGTCCTGTTCGACTGAGTACGGCAGGAAGAGAAGCTTCAGCCCTTGGCGGCCTGGGCGAAGAGGGTGCCCATCACGCGCGCCACGGTCGGAAACGCATGAATGGTGTCGGCCAGGACGAGCAGCGGCGTGCGAAGCTTCACCGCCAGGACCGCCTCGTGGATCGCTTCGCTCGCGGCAGGCCCAGCGATGAACGCGCCGACCAGGGTCTGTGTTCCGCGGTCGACCACGATCGTGACGTGGCCCTCAGCCTCCGAGGCATAGCCCTTGGCCGTGGTGGCCAGGTCCTGGCTCAGCTCGTCGGCATCGAGGCCACGATCCTTCGCCTCGCCGACCAGCAGACCGACAGAGGCGGTCTCGGGGTCGGTGTAGGTGGCACGCGGGATGGCCCGGTGGTCGGGCCGCACCGGCTCGCCGAGCGCGATTCGGGCTGCCATCTCGCCCTGGTAGTGGCTGACGTGAGTGTGCATCTCCGGCCCGGCAGGGTCCCCCGCGACGAAGACGCCGGGCGCGATCCGCAGCTGGTCGTCGGGGTTGAGGCGCCCCGACGAGGCGTCGACGCCAATGGACTCGAGGCCCAGATCGTCGAGCGGCAGGGTCCTGCCGATGGCCAGCAGCACGGCCGCTCCCTCGACGCTGCCGCCGTTGTCGAGATCGAAGCGGTGGCGGCCGTTCTCGCCGGCACCCGCGTGCGCACGGATCGCCCGGCTGCCGGTCCGAATCGTCACGCCATCGTGCTCCAGGGCTGCAGCCAGCACGGCAGAGGTGCGCGGGTGGTCGCGCGGCACGATCCGCTCGCCGGGCACCACCAGGGTCACCGGCACGCCATAGCGGGCGTAGGCCTGGGCGAGCTCGACCCCGGTCGGTCCCGCGCCAAGGATGAGGAGGCTCTCCGGTAGCTCCCGTGCGGAGGTGGCCTCACGATTGGACCAGTACGGCACGTCGGCCAGGCCGGGGAGGTCCGGGATCTTGCTGCGTGAGCCAACCGACAGGATCACCGCCGCAGCCTCGAGCCGGTGGTCGACGCCGTCGTGCGACACGATGACCGCACCGGGACCGTCGAGGCGGGCGGTGCCACGCATGACGACGGCTTCGGCCGCCTCGAGATCCTTCACGTGGCTCGTGTCGTCCGGGTAGTCGCGACCCTCTCGGTTGATCATCCAGTCTCGCCGCTGCGAGGCCCGCCCCCACGGGTAGTCACCACCGGCGGCGTGCACCGAGGCGGAATGCAGCAGTGACTTGGAGGGCATGCAGGCGAAAAAGGGGCAGGCCCCTCCGACCAGGTCGCGATCGATGACCGCCACCGATGCGCCGCGCTCCCGCGCGGCGAAGGCGGCAGACTCTCCGGCCGGGCCGGCGCCGATGACGACCAGGTCGAAGCGCTCCATGGCGCCGAACTATAGGCTGACCTCGCGGCCGCCGATCCAGGAGCGGAGCGGCCGAAGGTCGCCAAGGTGCAGGGCAAAGGCGCCCTCGTGCTCCGCGTCCCAGGCGACCAGGTCCGCATCAGCCCCGGCGCGGACGATTCCTCGTCGACCGCTGAGGCCGAGTGCCGCCGCGCCCCCGGAAGTCGCCGCTCCGACCGCCTCGGCTACCGTCATGTCAAGCAGGGTGGCCGCCAGCCCGATGACCAGGGGCATCGAGAAGCTGTCGAAGGTGCCCGCATTTCCGTCGCTCGCCAACGCGACCGTGGCGCCAGCGTCGAGGAGCGCGCGCGCGGGCGGGAGCCCCGCACCAACGACCACCGCCGGGCCGGGCAGCAGCGTTGCCACGGTCGCCGAGGCGGCCAACGCCGCAACTCCCGCTGAGTCGAGCTGCTCCAGGTGGTCGGCGCTGGCGGCGCCCAGCCGGACGGCCAGCTCCGCGGCGCCGGTGCGAGCCAGCTGCTCCGCATGCAGGCGGATCCCCAATCCATGCCGCAGGGCGGCGCTCAGGATCCGCTCAGTGTCCGCCGGCGAGAAGAACCCGCGGTCGCAGAAGACATCGCAGAACTCGGCCGTGCCCGCCTCGGCTGCCGCCGGGACCATCTCCTCGGCCACGGTGCCCACGTATTCCTCGATCGACGAGGCCTCCGTTGGCACGGCGTGGGCGCCCAACAGGGTGCGCACCACCCGGATCGGGAGCCGATCGGCGGCCTCGCCGATCAGGCGCAGCGCCCGCAGCTCCTCGCTGGTCGAGAGGCCGTACCCGGACTTGCACTCGATCGTGGTCGTACCGGTCCGCAGCGCGGCGACCAGGCGGCTGCGGATCAGCTCCAGCAGCTCGTTGTCGCTGGCCGTGCGAGTCGCTGCCACGGTGCGCAGGATTCCACCGCCAGTATATGAGGCACCCTCCAGGCGCGCCGCCGCCTCGTCGGATCGGTCGCCTGCAAATGCCGGGTGGGTGTGCGAGTCGACCAGGCCCGGGGTCACCAGCGCATCTCCGAGCTCCAGCACTTTGTCGCTCGGAGGCGCCTCGGTGCGCGCGCCGACCCACGCAATCCTCCCGTCCTCGATGCGAATCGCCCAATCGGCGAGCGGCCCCGGCGCAGATGCGCCAGCGGGCTGGGCCATCAGCAGGCGGCCGCGGCCGACCAGCAGGAGAGCGTCAGTCGACATCGGTCCCAACCATACGCCGCCCGGCGGCCAGCATCGGGCGCCGGGCAAGCACGTCAAAAGGGGTCGCCGCCGTCATCGGCGGCAGGGTAGCGGACGCAGCCGAGCCGGCGGCCTCAGGGCTTGCCGCCGCGCCTGCGACCCGCATACTTGCCCGCGTGACCGAGCTCCCGACTGGAACCGTCACGTTCCTGTTCACCGACATCGAGGGCTCGACGCGCCTGGCGCAGGCGCAGGGGGCCGGTTGGCCGCCTCTCCTGGAACGCCATCGCGAGATCGCGAGAAGTGCGTTGGATGCCCACCACGGCACGGAGATCCTGACCGAGGGCGACTCCTTCTTCGTCGTCTTCAGCAGTGCACCGCAGGCGCTCGCCGCCGCCGTTGATGCGCAGCGCGGCCTCGCCGCCGAACCGTGGCCGGAGGGCGGCCGGATCCGCGTGCGGATGGGCCTGCACACCGGAGAGGGGCTGCTCAGCGGCGGCTCATATGTGGGTCTCGACGTGCATCGCGCGGCGCGCATCGCCGGTGCGGGCCGTGGTGGTCAGGTCCTCGTCTCGGCGGCCGTGCGCTCCCTGGTGGAGGGTGACCTGCCGCCGGGAGTGACCCTCCGCGAGCTGGGCGAGCATCGGCTCAAGGACCTGTCGCGCCCCGAGAGGATCTGGGACCTGGTCATCGAGGGCCTGGACTCGGATTTCCCCTTGTTGCGCACCCTGAACGTCATCCCGAACAACCTGCCGACGCAGCTCACCTCGTTCCTTGGCCGGCAGAGGGAGCTAGCCGAGGCGCGCCCGCTGCTTGCCGACAGCCGCCTGCTCACGCTTACCGGCCCGGGCGGCACCGGCAAGACCCGCCTCTCGCTGCAGATCGCCACTGACGAGTCCGACCGCTTCCCCGACGGGATCTATTTCGTCCCGCTCGGGACGCTGAGCCAGGCTGACCTGGTACTGCCCACCATCGCCCAGGCGGTGGGCCTGGTCGATCCGGGCGTGGAGCCGCTCGATCGACTTGCCGAGTCGATCGGCTCCAAGAGCCTGCTGCTGGTGCTCGACAACTTCGAGCAGGTGATCGACGCTGCGCCGCAGATCGCTGAGCTCCTGGCCCGGGCTCCGAAGCTCTCGGCCCTGGTCACCAGCCGCAGTCCGCTGCGCGTGTACGGCGAGCGCGAGTACCCCGTGCCCCCGCTGGGCGTGCCGGATCCAAAGCACCTTCCCGATCTCGAGCAGTTCTCGACATTCGAGTCGGTCGCCCTCTTTGTCGAGCGGGCGATGGCGGTGCGGCCTGACTTCGCCGTCACCGGCATCAATGCGCCCGCGATCGCCGAGATCTGCGTCCGTCTCGACGGGCTCCCGCTCGCCATCGAGCTGGCTGCGGCCCGCGTCCGGGTCCTCAGCCCGCAGGCGATCATGGACCGCCTCGGCGACCGCATGGCCCTCCTCTCGAGTGGGGCCAGGGACCTGCCGGAACGGCAGCAGACCCTGCGCGGCGCGATCGCCTGGAGCCACGAGCTGCTCGACGAGACAGATCGGCGCATCTTCGCTCGGCTGGCCGTGTTTGCCGGTGGCGCCACCTTGGACGCCATCGCACAGGTCGTCCTCGATCCGGGCGAGCGCGCCGATCCGCTCGACGCGGTCGCATCGCTGGTCGACAAGAGCCTTGCCCGCCAGGAGAGCGAGCCGGATGGGGAGCCTCGCTTCCGGATGCTCGAGACGATCCGCGAGTACGCCATGGAGAAGCTGACCGAACGCGGCGAGGCCGATCTGCTGCGCGAGCGGCATGCGGCCTGGGTGGTGGCTCTCGCCGAGGACAGCGCGCCACGGGTGTTCGGGGAAGAGCAGCGCCCGATCCTGGACCGCTACGAGCTGGAACACGACAACATCCGTGCCGCGCTGGCCTGGGCCGTCGCCAATGGTCGAACCGAGACCGCTCTCCGCATTCTTGCCGCGTCGTGGCGCTTCTGGCAGATGCGAGGTTTCCTGGCCGAGGCACGTGAGTCTGCCGAACGTGTCCTCGTGTTGCCGGGCAGTGTTGAGCTGCCGGATGCCCGAGCCGCAGCGCTCGAGGCGGCCGGGGGAATCGCCTATTGGCAGGCTGACATCGTGGCCTCCCGTGCCTGGTATGGTGAGGCACTCGAGCTGGCACGCGCCTCAGGTGACCTGGCGCGCATCGCGAACGCGGTCTACAACGTGGCGTTCACCTTCTCGTTCAACGAGGAGGAAGCCGGACGCGCCCGCGAAATCGCGAGCGAGGCGGTCGACCTGTATCGGCAGCTGGGCGACGAAGGCGGAGTCGCGCGAGCCCTGTGGGGACTATCAACCGCTGAGTTCTTCCTCCGTGACTACCCGCGGGGGATCGCGCTGGCCGGCGAGGCGCTCGAGATCTTCCGACGTGTTGGAGATCGGTTCATGACGGCCTGGGCGCTCTACATCCTGGCCGTCTGCAACCTGACGATCGACAAGGAGGCGGCGCGCGGCTACCTCGAGGACGCGCTGCCCATCTTTGTCGCCAACGACGACAAGTCGGGCTACGCGCTCATCTTCGATGCCTTCGCAACGCTCGAGTGGGCGAATGGTGACGTGCCGCGTGCGATCCGCCTTGCGGGGTACGCCGCCGCCACTGAGCTGAGCGCCGGGACGGGCCTGGCCGAGGTGAACCGCGAGGTCGCAGGATTCTTCCCGGAGTCGCTGACTGCTGATCCCACCAATGCCGCCCTATTTGCCGAGGGCCAGCGCCTCGACCTCGACCAGGCGACCGCACTGGCTCTGCATCGCCAGTAGCTCTCGCGCTCAGCTGGGAGCGGCCAGGTCCCTTCGTGGGAACACCACCAGGGCGAAGACGACTGGGACCGCGATGGCGATGCCAAGGATCAGCAGGTCGAGCAGATCGGCTTTTCCGACCAGAATGTTCCCGGGCTGGAAGTGGTGGAAGAGCGAGTACTTCTGCGACCAGTCGACAGCGGTCCACAGGGAGCCAAGGATCTCGAGGAAGTAATTCAGCAGCAGGTAGGCGATGGTCAACCCAAGGGCAGGGGCGGTGCGGTCGAAAGAGACCGATGCGGCCAGGCCGAAGGCCGCGAACGCTGCCCACAGCATCAGCCCGTTGAGGAACACGAGCGGCATGTAGCCGAGGTTGATCTGGTTGCCAAGCCCCTGGGTCACGATCCCGATGATCTGGCCACCGAGCAGGGCGGCCATGATGATTGCCAGCAATACCACCGTGGCAGCCGCCAGCGTCCAGTACAGGCCCTGGCGTGCGATGGGGCGGGCCAGCAGGACCTCGAGCGTGCCGCGCTCCCGTTCGCCGGCCACCGCGGCCACGGTCGAGCCAACGGCGAAGATCCCCATGAAGGCGATGGAGAGGGGATGCTCCAGTCCCAGGGTGAGCGCTCCGGTAAGGGTGAAGAAGTTCCCGGACCCGAAGCTGAGCAGCTGCTTGGGGATGGTGCCCGAGTTGACAAGCTGCCGGAACGCCTCGGAGAAGCTGGTGTAGACGACTGGCAGCAGGAACCCCCAGCCGATCGCCGCCGCCGCGACGGCGAGGAGCTTGACCCGGTTCCAGCGCAGTGTCTGTCTGAAGAGCCGCAGGTTCATCCGCGAGTCTCCTCGCTCGCCTCGTCGCCGGCGTAGTACTCGAGGAATGCCTCCTCCAGCCGCGCCGGTTCGATGGTCAGGTCCTCGAGCGAAGGAGAGGCGATGGCGCGCACGAAGGGAGCCACCTCCCCGAGCAGGGTGGCGCGCATCACGTCGCCCTTGATGACGACATCGGCGATCCCGGGGATCCCCGACAGGTCAGGCGCGGCGCCTCGCCAGCGGAGCTCCACCTTCCGCTTGCGGCGTGCCAGGAGCTCGTCGACATGCTGCAGCGCCATCAGGTGGCCGGCGCGAATGATCGCGACGCGGTCACACAGGCGCTCCACCTCGGACAGCACGTGGCTCGAGAAGAAGATCGTCCGCCCCTGGGCTCGCAGGTCGTCCAGGATCGCGTAGAAAGCGTGCTGCATCAGCGGGTCGAGCCCCTCGGTCGGCTCGTCGAGGATCGCCAGCTCGGGGTCGTGCTGCAGCGCCTGGATCACCCCAAGCTTCTGCCGCATTCCCCGGGAGTAGTCCCGGACCCGACGCTTGAGGACGGAGGCGGGCATCTGGAGACGCTCACTGAGCTCGTCGCGCCGTACGGGCTCGCGGCCCTGAAGGTCGACCAGGTAGTCGAGGGCGTCCTTCCCGGTGAGTGAGTCGTACAGGGCAATGCCGCCCGGAAGGTAACCAATGCGGCGCCGAATCTCGACCGAGTCGGTGGTGACGTCCAGTCCCAGCACGGTTGCGCTGCCCTGTGTCGGGTGCAGGAAGCCCAGAAGCGTGCGGATCATCGTCGACTTGCCCGCGCCGTTGGGTCCCAGGAAGCCGAAGATCTCGCCGGAACGCACGTCCAGGGTCAGGTCAACCAGGGCCTGCACCTTCCCGTAGTGCTTGGTCAGGCCATCGGTGGCGATGACCGCGATCGGATCAGCCTGCATGCCGGGCCATGTTAGAGGGCGCGCATCCGGTTATTCCTGGGGTTGTGCTCCACCTCCGCGAGGCCGAGAGCCTCCATCAGCGGGGGCATGTAGACGCCGAATCGGCCACGCAGCCCCTTCTTCAGCCCGTACCAACCGCCGACCGGGTTCTGCGGAGAGCGGCCCCACTCCTCCACGCTGCCTTCCGGGGCCGGCTTCTGCTCGTCGGCACTGCCCAGCGGCACCCAGCCGCCGCGTGCCTTGAGCATGGCGTGCAGGTCCTCGATGGCCCGCAGCTGGTAGCGCAGCTGGGTCGTCCCGACCTGGCAGACGATGGCTGGGGGATCCGCCTGCTCGTCGCGCCACATCTGGTAGTCCGATGTGCCGGGAGGCGTCTTCAGCCTCCATGGGCTCTGCGCGGTGCCATCGCCCTGCGCGGCTGGGTTGGTCATGGTGGCAGCCTCCACGGTAATGTCACTCGGTGGTCGCTCGTGAGAGCGGCCAGGAGCCTGATTGTGCCGCACAGAGTGGTGAAAGCGGACCGCCCGGCGCGCGATTGGTGTCGGGGCTGGGGCGGTTCAACCGGTGCTACACTCTGCTTCCCGAACCGCCAGGCGCCGTCTGTTGCCGCGGTTCGCTCGCTTGTCAGACCCCAAGGAAACTGCTGGTGAAGATCGCCGTTCCACGCGAGACTGCCCCCGGCGAGACCCGTGTTGCGCTCAACCCCCAGGCCGTGACCGCGCTGATCGCGGACGGTGCCGAGGTGCTGGTCGAGTCGGGGGCGGGCGAGAGCTCGTTCATCTCCGACGCTGCCTACACCGAGGCAGGCGCCAAGGTGGTCCCCGATGCGGCTGCACTCTACGGCGAAGCGGAGATGGTGCTGCGCGTTGGTCGGCCCAGCGAGGACGAGATCGGCATGCTTCGCTCGGGGCTGGTGCTGATCGGCACGCTCGGCACGCTGGGCAACCCGGCGCTTGCGGAGCAGCTCGCCAAGGCCGGGGTGACGGCGATCAGCATGGACGCAATCCCGCGCATCACGCGTGCGCAGAGCATGGACACCCTCTCCAGCCAGGCGACGGTGGGGGGCTACAAGGCGGTGCTGCTGGTCGCGGAGCGGCTGCCGAAGTTCATGCCGCTGCTGACCACCGCAGCCGGCACGGTGCGCCCCGCCCGAGGGATCGTGATGGGTGCCGGCGTGGCAGGGCTGATGGCGATCGGCACCGCCCGGCGCCTGGGAGCTGTGGTCGAGGCGACCGACGTGCGGCCGGTCGTCAAGGAGCAGGTCGAGAGCCTGGGCGGCACCTTCATCGAGGTCGAGATGACCGACGAGGAGAAGGCCAACGCGGAGACTGCCGGCGGCTACGCGCGCGAGATGAGCGACGACTACAAGCGCCGCCAGGCGGAGCTGATCGCGGAGCGCGTCAAGGAGGCGGATTTCGTGATCACTACCGCGCTGATCCCCGGGCGCCCCGCGCCACGGCTGGTCACCGATGAGATGGTGGCGTCCATGAAGCCGGGCAGCGTGATCGTCGACATGGCGGCCGAGATGGGCGGCAACGTGGAGGGGACCGAGCCCGGCAAGGAAGTCGTCAAGCACGGGGTGCGGATCATCGGCCTCACGAACCTTCCCGCCACCATGCCCGGCAGCGCGACCCAGATGTACGCCAAGAACATGCAGACCCTGGTGCACCACCTGCTCAAGGACGGGTCGCTCAACCTCGATTTCGGCGACGAGATCACGCGCGGCGCGACGATCACCCACGGAGGCAAAGTCGTCAACGATGCCACCGCCAAGGCGCTCGGCATCGAGGCGTCCGACCCAACGCCGAGTGCGGCCGGCGCCGCGTCGACAGGAGGCGCCGCGTGACCGATGCGCTCGATCCCCGCGCACTGATCGACGCCCTCGTCATCCTGGTGCTGGCTGCCTTCGTCGGCTACGAGGTGGTGAGCAAGGTGCCGACCATGCTCCACACGCCGCTCATGTCCGGCGCGAATGCCGTTCACGGCGTGATCGTGGTGGGCGCCATGCTGGTCGCCGCCTCGGCCGACGACCCGCTGCGCGTCGTGCTGGCGCTGGTCGCGGTGGTCCTCGGCACGATCAACGTGGTCGGCGGGTTCGTGGTCACCGACCGCATGCTCGAGATGTTCCGCCGGCGGCCCGGAGACAAGGGATGAGCGGCGAGCAGGTCGTCACCCTTCTCGTGTACCTGGTCGCATCGGTCACCTTCATCCTGGCCCTCAAGTTCCTCGCCTCGCCGCGCACGGCACGCACCGGCAACCTGCTGGGAGCGGGCGGCATGGCCCTGGTCGTGGCCTGGACCCTGCTGCGCACGCCCGGAATGCTCGAGCACTGGTGGATCGTCGGGGTGGCAGGGATCGCCGGATCGGTGATCGGCGTGCTCGGCGCGCGCCGTGTGCCGATGACGGCGATGCCACAGATGGTCGCCATCTTCAACGGAGCCGGCGGCGGCGCCGCAGCCACCGTGGCACTCAGCGAGTTCCTGTCGTCAGCATCCGGGCGCGCCGCTGGGGCAGGCCTGCTGCCGATCGTGCCGGTCATCGCCACGCTGGCCGGAGCGGTGATTGGTGGCGTCAGCCTGACCGGCTCCGTGGTGGCCTTCGGCAAGCTGCAGGGCTTCATCCCCGGGCGCCCGGTCACCTATCCCGGCTCGCGGCTGGTGGCGGCGCTGCTTCTCGGCGCGATCGTGGTGCTCGGCGTCGTCCTGGCGCTGATCGTCAACAGCGTGCCGCTCTTCCTGCTCTTCGTGGCCATCGCCCTGGTCACCGGGGTGGCGCTGGTGATGCCGATCGGCGGAGCGGACATGCCGGTCGTGATCAGCCTGCTCAACAGCTATACCGGGATCGCGGTGGCTGCGACCGGCTTCGTCCTGGGGAACTACGCGCTGCTCATCGCCGGGACGCTGGTCGGTGCGTCGGGCGCGATCCTGACCCAGCTCATGTGCAAGGCGATGAACCGTTCGATCTTCAACGTGCTGTTCGGCGCCTTTGGCACGGGTGGTGGTGTCGTGTCGGCCGGCGCGGCCGGCGAGCAGACGGCTCGCGAGATCAACGCGGAGGATGCCGCGGTGCTGATGGCCTATGCCAAGAAGGTGATCATCGTGCCCGGCTACGGGATGGCGGTGGCCCAGGCGCAGGGACCGGTGCGCGAGCTGATGGACCTGCTCATCGCCCGTGGCGTCGACGTGGAGTTCGCCATTCACCCTGTCGCGGGCCGGATGCCTGGGCACATGAACGTGCTCCTGGCGGAGGCGAACGTGCCGTACGACCGGCTCAAGGAGATGGACGAGATCAACGACGCCTTCCCGACGACGGACGTGGCGCTCGTGATCGGAGCGAATGACGTCACCAACCCTGCCGCCAGGACCGATCAGTCCTCGCCGATCTATGGCATGCCGATCCTCAATGTCGACCAGGCCGAGCACGTGGTCGTCCTCAAGCGCTCGATGGCGACCGGGTTCGCGGGAATCCCGAACCCTCTCTACTCCGATCCGCGCACCGCGATGCTGTTCGGCGACGCCAAGCAGACCGTGCAGGCCCTGGTCTCCGGGGTCAAGAACGCCTAGCCCGATGCCGCCCCCCACCGGCTGCGTCATCTGCCGTGGCACCGAGGGTGATGAGGAGCTCGATCGAGTCGAGGTGTGGCGAGACGCCGGCTGGAGGCTGACGATGGCCAGACGCGGGTCGACCCTGGGCTTCGCCTATCTCGAGCCGATCCGCCACATTCCCTACCTGGCCGATCTGGAT
>Ga0193751_1000791_pt1 | contig 22343 bp, 17 predicted proteins | sample L1c2metaG_FD_143050 | JGI IMG/M metagenome (GOLD analysis project Ga0193751, IMG submission 143050) | Soil microbial communities from a riparian zone of the East river system, Colorado, United States - L1c2 | ecosystem: Environmental > Terrestrial > Soil > Riparian zone | place: USA: East River... | reverse complement strand
GGTCTGATCGCGTCCGCGGCGTGCGTCGGTTTGCTGCTTCGACTCGTCGACTGGCGTCAGACCGTGGGCGCACTGGGCAAAGTGGATGTTCGGTGGATTGCCCTCGCGTCGCTGTTGCTGATCGGCTGTTACGCCGTGTTCGCACTTCGCTGGTGGCTGCTGCTCGGGCGCGACCCGGCGCTTCCCGTCCGTCGGCTGTTCGCGGTGCTGATGATGGGGTTTGCGGTCAACGCTGTGTTGCCGCTCCGCCCGGGGGACGCGCTGCGGGCCTATCTCATCGGTCGCGTCTATGGAGCGGGCACGTCGCGGGCGTTGGGCAGCATCGTGCTCGAACGCATCCTCGACGTTGCCACGGTCCTGTTCATCGGCGGTATTGCGGGGCTTCTGGTGCCACTGCCTCCTTCAATGCGCCGGGCGTTGGGCGCCACGGCGGCCATGTTGGCCGTCGCGGTCGCGGCCGTCATGGCGTTGGCGGCATACTCCGGGCGATCGACCTCGTTTGTTGAACCGACGATTGGGGCGCGGCGCCGGTGGTTGGACTTTGTGACGCGCCAATTTGGGGGATTTACGCAATCCTTGAGGATCGGCGGATCGCGCGGGCATTTGTTGCCGGCGATCGCTGTCGGCTCGGTGGGGTGGGCCGCATACAGCGCCGCGATGATTGCGTGCGGCACCGCGTTCGGCATCCCCTTTCCCGTGATTGGCGCGCTGCTGATGACGGTGGCAACAAATCTCGGAGGCATGGTCCCTTCATCACCCGGGTCGATCGGCATCTATCATGCGCTGGCGGTATTGGCGCTTGCGGTTACCGGAACGCCCAAGGACCTCGCCCTTGCCGTCGCCCTGGTCAGCCATGCTCTGATCGTGATGGTCCAAATCATGTCTGGGCTCCTGGCCTTCGGTACGTTGGGGGTGGCCGTCCGTGGCGCGATCAAGGCCAAGCAATGGGAACGGCCTGCGGAAGGAGCGTGAGGGGGGCCTGGAGGCAGATAGCGGCGTCTTCGCGTGGCGAGCAAATCTGCGGCCAGGGTGGCTCATCCATGGTTTCGCACTGGCGTGCCGGCGCGCTTGTTACCGAAAATCCATACCCGCCAAGGCGATAGCGCCGGCATTGAGCCAAACTGACGCCCCCTTTTGACGGCAGCCGGCCCATCTGCGAGCTTCCGAAATGCACGGTGCCATTGCCGCACGTGACGTCACCAAAATCGAACATCGCGATCGGAATCGCGCGAACAACCGCTGGAGCAACCTGCGCCGCAACTCGATCGAACAACGCCGCCAACAGGCCCCGGCAGCGAAACAATTCATCCGGTTCAAGGGCGTCACCCTGGACCGTGGAAAATGGCGCGCGCTCATTCGCAAGAATGGACAGGTACGCTGTCTCGGCAGGTTTCCCGACCCCGCAAGCCGCCCACGCCGCCTACATGACGGCGGCACGCAGGGTGTTCGGCGAATTTGCCCGGGCGGAGTAGGGTGCGGGCCCCTTGGGGCGGGAAGCCGCGCGGAACCATGCCACACCATTGCCTTGATGCGGCGGCAAACGGTCGGTCGACGGGAGCGGCACCAGCGTCCCAGGGGGGGCCGATCCGCGGTCAGGCGGCGGGCAAGGTCCTGTTAACGCCTTGCTTACCGTGACGCGCGACGATCTGTAAGGTCGGCCACCCGGATAGTTATCTGTAAAAGCGTTGAGTTACCCGTCAAAGCGTAGGGGTCGGTGCGGGGCGGTCCCGCCGCCGGGATCGTACCGCACGCGGGTTGAAAGCCCGACCAGGAGCACGCGACTTGATCATCAATATTAGCTACGACTCGAGCGTCAGCAGCGCGCCGTCGGCGTTCAAGACCGCGTTCGCGGCCGCGGTGCAGTTCCTCGAAAACACCTTCACCAACCCGATCACCATCAACATCGACGTCGGCTTCGGGGAAATCGGCCCCAACAACACCGCGCTGGGCTCGAACGCGCTCGGCGAGAGCAATACGTTCTTCAACAACTACACCTACACGCAAGTCAGAAACGCCTTGGTGGCCGACACGACGTCCGCCGACCAGGTGTCGGCGGGCAACAGCCTCCCGGCCGCCGATCCCACCAACGGCGGCAACTACTGGGTGGCGACCGCCGAGGCCAAGGCATTGGGATTGATGGGCCCGAGCGGCGCGGTCGACGGCTATATCGGGTTCAGCAGCAGCCTGCCGTTTACCTACAACGACAGCAACGGGGTCGCGGCGGGCACCTACGACTTCAACGGGGTCGCCCTGCACGAATTGACCGAGGTGCTGGGCCGCGAGCTGTTCGTCGGCAATGACGGCATCGGGTCGAACAGCTTCACGCCGCTCGACCTGTTCCACTATTCGTCCAACGGTGTGCGCGATTTCTCCGGCACCACCGCCGGGTACTTCTCGCCCAACGGCGGCGCAACCAACCTCGACAACTTCAACACCAGTGTAAACGGCGACTTCGGTGACTGGGGCGGCAGCGCCGGAAACGATTCCTTCCTCGCCTTCAGTAATTCCGGCGTGGTGAATGCGTTCTCGCAGGCCGACATCCGCGAGATGAACGTCCTTGGCTATGACGAAGGCCCCACCGCGCCCACCGCTCCCGGCGCGTCCGCCTTCATCGGCGATTTCAACGGCGACCACATGTCAGACATCGTGTGGCTGAACGGCAGCACGCCGACCATGTGGCTGATGAACGGGACGAAAATCACGAGTTCCACCGTGCTGCAGACGCCGCCATCCTCATGGCACGTCGTCGCAACCGGCGACTTCGACGGCAACGGCACGTCCGACATCCTGTGGCAGAACAGCAATGCCCAGCCGTCCATCTGGGAGATGAACGGCTCGTCCATCGTGAGCTCCGTCGGGCTCGCCACGCCCCCGCCCCAGTGGAAAATCGTCGGCACCGGCGATTTCAACGGCGACCACAAGTCCGATATCCTGTGGATCAATACCATCAACAACGCGCCGGCCATCTGGGAGATGAACGGAGCGAACACCATCGGCTCGGCGACCCTGCCGGCGCCGCCGTCATCGTGGCATATCGCGGCGACGGGCGATTTCAACGGCGACGGCAATTCCGACATCGTGTGGATCAACAGCGACAATACGCCGTCGATCTGGGAGATGAACGGGACCTCGATCATCGGCGCCGTCGCGTTGCCGGCTCCGCCACCGTCATGGCGCCTCGCCGGAACCGGCGATTTCAACGGCGATCACAAGACCGACCTCGTGTGGCAGAACAGCAACGGCGAGGTCTCCATCTGGGAGATGAACGGAACCAGCATCATGACGGCGGTGGATGCCGGCAATCCCGGCGCGGCCTGGCAGCTCGTCGGCGCCGGCGATTTCAGCGGCGACGGCAAGACCGATCTGCTGTTCACGAATCCCGGCAATGGTCAGGTTCAGATCTGGACCATGAACGGCACCCAGCCCGTGTCCATGCAGGCGCCGTTGGCCGCGTCCGCCGGGCAGGGCAGCGCTACCCCGCTGTCGAGCAGCCCGGTCCTGGCGGGGATCGACACCTACAGTGCCGGCGCGCCTCTCGCCGGCATGGCCGAGGCTTCCCTCACGCCGGTCCTCGGTGGCGGACCGTCCGGCGGGTTCGGCGCGAATGGTTCGGTGAACGACCCGCTGGGAAGCACCCGCGGTTTGCTCACCACGGTGTAGGGCCCATTAGCGAAGCGTAATGCGCCTTGTCACAAGACGGCGGATTACGCCTTCGGCTAATCCGTCCTACGATTTCTATTCGCCCACGTTCACCAGCACCCGCCCGGCGTTGCCGCTGCGTACCAGATCGAGCGCGTCGTTGATCCCGGCGAGCGGGAACTCGTGGGTGATGATCCCGTCGAACGACAGCCGGCCCGCCTGCACCAGGCGGATGATGCGCGGGATGTCGACGTGCGGCGCGGCGTCGCCGCCGTGTGAGCCGGTCAGCACCTTGTTGAAATGGATCGGCAGCGTGTAGATCGTCACCTTTTCGCTCGGCACGCCGACCAGCACGCAGGTCCCGTCCGGGTGGGTGAGCTCGTAGGCGAGCTCGATCACCGACTTGACCCCGGTCGTCTCCAGCACCTTGTCCGGCCCCTTGGCGCCGACGATCGTGCGGATGTCGGCGTCGACGTTCGCCGTCTTCGAGGCGTCGATGCAGTGGGTCGCCCCGCGCGCCTTGGCCATGGCGAGCTTGTGGGCGAGCAGGTCGACCGCGACAATCGGGTAGGCGCCGGCGAGCTGCGCGAACTGCACGAGGTTGAGGCCGACCCCGCCGACCCCGAAGATCGCCACGGACTCGCCGATCTTGAGCTGCGCGTCGTTGTTGACGACGCCCGCGGCCGTCGTCACCGCGCAGCCGAACAGCGGCGCGATCTTGAGGTCGAAGCCGGGCGGGATCACCGTCATCCGGTTCTCCGAGACCACCGCGTGCCGGTTGAAGGTCGTCACCCAGCCGGCGTTGAGATGCTCGCCGCGCCAGCGATAGGCGGCGGGGCGGCTCTGGATGCCCTGGCTCGGGCGCCAGTGCAGCACCACCGTATCGCCCGGCTTCACGTGGGCGACGCCCGGCCCGATCTCGGTCACCCGCGCGGAGGCTTCGTGGCCGAGCAGGTGCGGCAGGAACTTGTCCGGTCCCTTGACGGCGTCGATCTCGTTGATCTGCGCCCCGCAGATCGTGGTGTGCAGCACCTCCACCAGCACCTGGCCGGCGTCGAGCACCTCGGGCATGGCGATCTCGTCGATCACCAGGGGCTGGCGCGAGTGGGCGAGGATGGCGGCGTTGGTCGATTTGATCTGCATGGGGAACCCTTTGGGTGGCGAATGGCGAATAGCGAATAGTTGTAGTCCGCATGAGCGTAGCGATATGCGGGACCGCCGTTCCCGGATGTCGCGGCGGACGCCGCTCATCCGGACTACAAGCGACTCCCCTATTCGCTACTCGCTATTCGCTTCTTCTTACTCAAAATAGATGAACTCGTAGTCGCCCGTATAGCCGAAGTGATTGTACAGCCAGATCCAGGCGGCGGTGTCGAAGAACGCCTCGGCGGTGAGCGCCCAGCACTGCATGTTGAACTGCTCGAGCTCGTTGCGATAGCTCTCGACCATCACGTACTTGTTGCGCCCGACCCGCTCGATCTCCTGGAGCGCCGTCTGCAGCTCGAAGATCTTCAAATTGTGCAGGGTGCCGAGCGAGACCACGAGGTCGAAGGCGCCGTCGCCGTAGGGATAGCGGTCCTGGGCCTTGTAGCGGAACAGCCGGTCGCGCACCTCCGGCTTGGCGTCGGCAAGCCCATGCAGGGACACGTCGAAGCCGACGATGCGCGCGTCCGGCAGGAGTTCTTTGAACTCGTGCAGCAGAAATCCCTTGCCGCAGCCCACGTCGAGAATGCTGGCGTCGCGCTTGAGGCCGTAGAGGTCGATCAGCGCCTGCGCCACCGGCTTCCAGCGCCCGGGAAGATAGCGGTAGCCGCCGTAGCCGTAGCGCCGGTCGCCGTCCCAGTAGTCGGCTTCGTACTCCTTGGCCTTGCGCATGCAGTGGACCTTCTCGTCCACCATGCGCGCGAGGTAGTCCCGCTTGGTCATCTTGTGCAGCGGCGTTACGACGTTGAGCAGTCGACCCATGGAAGCGTCTGACTCCTTGATTGAACGATAGCGCGGTTCGCAGAGTGTGCTGGGCGAGACGAACCGCAATGTCAAGGGGCGCAGCGCGGCCCAACCGAGCCAATGTCGACGTGCGCAATCGCCGGCGCGCGCGAAGGGGCGCGCTCTATGGACAGGCTTACTCGGCCATGCCATGGAACGGCAAACTCGGAACGGACCCGGGGCCACAGGAGCGGAATGAACGATCTGCACAAATACGCCGGAATATTCGACGACATCGCGCCCTGGTCGGGAGTTGCTCCTCCCGGCTTTTTCGTCGATTTCCTCGGAACGCTGACGTCGAAGCAATTCGTTCCGGGGGATGAACGGCACGAGCTGAGCCTTGAATTGCAGGTGGGAAAACCATCATTGCTGGTCAAGGCGGGCGCCGACTTCTGGTTCGAAGCCGTGAACTGGGTTCTAGCCGCTCGCGAAGCGCGGGATCGATACGCGATGATCACGCTCGGCGCCTTGCACGGATATCAGGCGGTCGGGGCCTGCCGCGCCCTGCAAAAGCTCAATCCCATGCCGTACAAGCTCGTGGCCGTCGAGCCCATTCCGCAGAATATGGAATGGATCCGATGTCATATGCGCGACAACGGCATCGACCCGGAGGAGCAGTGGCTCATTCAGGCGGCGATCGGTCCGAACAATGAGCCGGCGTTCTTTCCCGTTGGTGCACCAGGCTCGGGGGCGCAAAACTGCGTTTCCACCAACGAGGACGCAGCGCGGAAGGGCTACCTCGATGAATTCATCGCCCAGGGCAGGACCGAAGAGGCGCTGAGAAACCTCCTACTGCACAACACCACTGGGCTGCAGAAGGAGCTTATCAAGGGCATGGATTTTTTCGGCGAGGTCAGGTTGGTGAGCGTGGTCACGCTCGATGACGTGCTCGGCCCATTCGAGCGGGTGGACTTGATCGAATCAGATATCCAGGAGTCCGAAATTCTCGTGTTCCCGCCATTTCGTTCGCTGCTCAAGCGCAAGGTGCGTCGCATCCACATTGGGACACACGGCAAGGCGGTTCACCAATCCCTCTTGCAGATGTTCGTTGAAGACGGTTGGGACATCGTCTTCAGCTACGAGCCGGAAAGTACGCACGAAACGGTGCTCGGAACCTTCTCGACCAATGACGGGGTTCTCAGCGTCCGCAATCCAGATGTGTAGGCTTTCGCTAGCCGCGTCGTCGACTCGCCGCGCATCGGTCGGAAGGGCTGTGGTCTTACCCACGTTCCGCGTCGATCATGTGGACAAGGTAATCGCCGTAACCGCTGTTTTTCAGATCCTTGGCGAGATCCAGGATCTGAGCGCGCGTGATGAAGCCCATCCGATAGGCGACCTCCTCCGGGCACGCGATCTTGAAGCCCTGCCGCTTCTCGAGCGTCTGCACGAACGTCGCCGCGTCGATGAGCGCTTCGAAGGTGCCGGTATCGAGCCAGGCGAAGCCGCGGCCCATTTTCTCGACCCGCAGCGCCCCCGCGGCCAGATAGCGCATGTTGACGTCGGTGATCTCCAGCTCGCCGCGTGCCGACGGCTTGAGCTGCGCGGCGTGGCGGATGACCTCATTGTCAAAGAAGTAGAGGCCGGTCACCGCCCAGCGCGAGGCGGGATTCTCCGGCTTTTCCACGATGTCGAGCACCCGACCTGCGTCGTCGAACGTTACCACGCCGTAGCGTTGCGGATCGCGCACCTGGTAGGCGAAGATGGTTGCGCCGCCCTCGCATGCGGCCGCGCGCCGCAGAAGCGCCGGAAGGCTGTCGCCGAAGAAGATGTTGTCGCCTAGCACCAGCGCGACGCTGTCCGTGCTGATGAATGGCGCACCGATCAGTAACGCCTGGGCGAGCCCCTCCGGCTTCGGCTGCGCCGCGTAGGCGAGGCGGAGACCCCATCGGGTGCCGTCGCCGAGCAATCGCTCGAATTGCACGCGATCGTCCGGCGTGGTGATAACGAGGATGTCGCGGATGCCGGCCAGCATCAGGGTCGTGAGCGGATAATAGATCATCGGCTTGTCGTAGACTGGCAGCAATTGCTTGTTCACCCCACGGGTGATCGGGTAGAGCCGCGTTCCGCTTCCCCCGGCCAGCACGATCCCCTTCATCGCGGTGTTCCAATCAGGGCGTGGCCAGGAGGAGGCCGAGGCGCTCGCCGCCATAGACCCGTTCGCGCAACGGTTCCCACCATGGTCGATTGTCCAGGTACCAACGGATCGTGCGCTCCAGTCCGTTTTCGAAGCTCTCGCGCGGCTGCCAGCCCAGCTCGCGCCGCGCCTTCGACGCGTCGATCGCATAGCGGCGATCATGGCCGGGACGGTCGGCGACGAAGGTGATCAGCGCGCGGCGCGGCTGCGCCGCCGGCGCGATGCGATCGAGCACGGTGCAGATGTGCTCGACCACGGCGAGGTTTGTGCGCTCGCTGTCCCCGCCGAAATTGTACCGCCCGCCCGGGCGTCCGCGCTCGATCAGCGCGATGAGGCCGGCCGCATGGTCCTCGACGTGGAGCCAGTCGCGCACGTTCGAGCCGTCCCCGTAGACCGGCAATGCCTCGCCGGCGAGCGCCTTGAGGATGATGAGCGGGATGAGCTTTTCCGGGAACTGGCGCGGCCCGTAATTGTTCGAGCAGTTCGAGACGATGACGGGCAGCCCGTAGGTCGTATGCCAAGCATGGGCGAGATGATCGGCCGCCGCCTTGCTGGCTGAATAGGGCGAGCTGGGGCGATAGGCCGTGTCTTCCCGGAACCGGCCCGTGGCGCCGAGCGAGCCGTAGACCTCGTCGGTCGAAACCTGAACGAACCGGAAGCGGTCGCGCCGGTCGGGCGCCAGCCGGGCGCAATAGTGCCGCGCCGCTTCAAGCAGTTGATAGGTGCCGGCTATGTTCGTATCGAGGAAGTCGGCAGCGCCGGTGATCGAGCGGTCGACGTGGCTTTCCGCCGCCAGGTGCAGCACCGCGGTCGGCTCGTATTTGGCAAGCACCGCGTCCATGCCGGCGCGGTCGCAGATGTCGAGCCGCTCGAAGGCGTAGCGGCGATTGTTGGCGATCGCATCGAGCGAGCGAGGATTGGCCGCATAGGTGAGCTTGTCGACGTTGACGACGAAAATGTCACGGCCGACGAGATCGCGACAGACGGCCGAGCCGATGAATCCCGTTCCGCCGGTGACCAGAACACGCATCATCAATCCGTCATCAATCCGTCCCAGGAACTCAATCGAAACAGACCGGCAGGTCCTGCAGCCGCGGCAACGCGGAGTCCTTTTCCGACAGGATCGCCTTGCCCTTGGCGACCGGCCAGGGAATTGCAAGCGCCGGATCCGACCAGTCGACGCCGCGCTCGTGCTCGGCGGAGTAGAGCGCATCCACCTTGTAGAGCACCGCGGTCTCCGGCTCCAGGGTGCAAAACCCATGGGCAAAGCCGGCCGGCACGAAAAGCTGGTCGCCGCCGTCCGCCGCAAGCTCGACGGCGACGTGCCTGCCGTAGCGCGGGGAGGAACGGCGCAGATCGACGCAAACGTCGAAGATGCTTCCGTGCAGCACGCGGACGAGCTTGGCCTGGGCGAACGGCCGCATCTGAAAATGCAGGCCCCGCACCGTCCCGGGCGCGTGCGACAGGGACTGGTTGTCCTGGACGAACTCCTGGGGAATGCGGGCGGCGGCAAAGTCGCGGCGCACGTAGGTTTCGGCAAAGTAGCCGCGCCGATCGCTCATCCGCCCGGCGGAAACGAGCTTGACCTCCGGAAGCGCCAGCGCTCGGATGCTGAGCTTCATGGAAATTGGCCTGTCCTGTCACGGATGGCTTGAGGCGCGCGGAAGAAGACTAACCGACCGGCAAGCCCTTCCCCGGCGTCAGATTGCACGTGGTCTTACCAGTCTTGGCTGGCCTGGCCCAGCGCGATCTTGCGCCGCGCAACGGGCCACCGGCGTTCCCAGTCGATGATCGCCTTGCTGTCCGCACTCTTTCCCAATTGTGTCGCGGCGTGTACGCTTCGCGCGCATTTGAACCGGAGCCGCCGAACTCTCTGCCTTGCCAGGCGCAGGAATGCACGATGAAAAAGTTCCTACATGTTGGATGCGGACAAGCGAGAAAGGAGCAAACCACAAAGGGCTTTAACAATGGATCCTGGCAGGAAATTCGGTTTGACATCGACCCCACATGTTCGCCGGATCTTATCGGCACTATTGTAGATATGTCGGGCGTGTCGGATGCGTCAGTCGACGCAATATTTTCCTCTCATAACATCGAGCATGTTTACGCACATGAAGTCCCGGAAGTGCTGAAACAGTTTTTGCGCGTCATGTCCGACGATGGATTTGTGGTGTTGACTTGCCCTGACCTGCAATCGGTTTGCGAGGCGGTTGCGCGAGATCGACTGCTCGAACCGCTGTACACGTCAGCATCCGGCCCGATAGCGCCACTGGACGTCTTGTACGGCCACCGCGCGTCGCTCGCCTCTGGAAACCATCACATGGCGCATAAGTGCGGATTCACATATTCCGCCCTGCGCAGCTTATTTTTGAGCTGCGGATTTAAGACCACATATGGCGGGCGCAGGCCGCATGCATTTGATCTCTGGATCGTGGCTTGCAAGCGGGAAAAACCCGAAGCCGAATTACGATTGCTGGCAGGCGAGCATCTGCCTGCATGATCGCATGCAACGCAATTGCGTGCCCCCCACCATGTTTCCGGAATGAACCGTAACCTATGTGTCCGGAACGGACCCCCTGGGCCTTTGGCGGAGAGGGAGGGATTCGAACCCTCGATACGCCTTGAGAGCGTATAACGGTTTAGCAAACCGCCGCCTTCAGCCGCTCGGCCACCTCTCCGTAGGCGAAATCGCTTATAGACTAAAGGTGTTTTAGGTCAAGGCATTGACTACACTTCGATACGGAACATGCGGCGCACATCAACATCGAACCGGCACAGTTTCCGGCACATTCCGATGCCGTCACAACAAGCCCAGCGCCCGCATGATCCCGGAACAGATCGGCGTCGCGCCCCTGCGGCTGCTGTACGTCCATTGACTTGTGCCGCGACACGTCCGCATCTTAAACACCAAACCGCCGCGGCTACTTTTAGATCACGATCCAAAGTTTGTCGGCGACCGACTCACAAGAAGCCACCGGGATTGCTTCCGGCGGCAGGTCGGCCGGAAGATCGTGGTTGCCGTAGTTTTGCTTTGCATTCACAAGGAAAAGCTGATCTCATCGTAGGGTTGCAGTTCCCGAGGCATAGATCGATGCCCGCAACCTGGGAGACAGCCATGTTCATACGCTTTGTCGCTCTCACAATCGCTATGATTTTTTCTTGCACACTTCTGACGGGGGTAGACGCTGCCACCAGGCACTGCTCCGTGACACAATGCCGGCATGAGTGCAAAAGCGAAAATCCGTGCACCGACTTCTGCGGGCCCCCCACGTGCGATCGACGCTCCGGCACGTGTCTAAAGCGTGAGAACGCAATAAGGGATTGTATCAAGGGCTGCAAAACCCACCCGAAGTGCTCTAACACGCGATCGCGGTGAACTTCATTCCGGCCAAAATGACGAGTCGCAACGATCACCCGCGGCCTCGCGGCGCGCGACAGGAGCTTCGCCCGCATCCGATTTCACGGCCTGCGTCACTTGCACGCGGTCGAATGGCTGCGCTTCAGACGTACCCTCTGGGGATTCCTGGTCAATGACCCTGTGCGCACTTCGCGCATAAATGTTGGCAATCGTGCCATGTTTGGTGCACCTATGCCCACGGAACATCCGCGGCGGGTCCTCGTCCGCGGCTTCGAGCAATCAACGTGCGCAGCCAACCTTCGATCCTTGTCAGCTGGTATACCGATCCGACCGCCATCCCGCCGTTCGTCCTGTCGAAGGGCCAGGTCACGGTCGGGCCCAAGCTGCGGCCGGATCAACCTCGATTGATGTATGCCGGCAGGACGCCGATAGGCGTCTACGACCTCAAGGCCACGCTCGAATCCCAGGGCCTGCCCGTCCGCTACGATCTCGTCGTCGTGTACGCCGACGCCAGCGGCATGAATTTTCCGCTCAATCTCGATGCATTCGATTGCCCCAAGGCGCTCGTCGTCGGCGACACCCACCATCTCAAGTTTCCCCTGCGCCAGATGCTGGAATATGCGAAGGACGCCCGCGTCGACTTCATCGCTTCCATCTGCAACCGGCATCATCTGCGCTGGTTCCGGGACGCGGGCTTTGCCGAGGTCGCGTGGTTTCCCGGCCTCGCCATTCGCCACATGCCGCGGCCGTTGCGGTCCTCGCGCAAGCCGCAGATGGGCTTTGTCGGCCAGTCGACCAGCTTGCACCCGCGCCGGTCGCGGCTCATCGCCCTGCTGCAGTCGGCGGGCCTGCCGCTTTTTGCCGGCACCGCCTCTCGCGAAACGACGGCCGATATTTACGCGGAATCGATCGTATCCTTCAACGCCAGTCTCAATGGCGACCTGAATTTCCGCGTTTTCGAGGTACTCTCCGCCGGTGGCTGCCTGCTGACCGATCGGCTTGCAGACGAGTCCGGGCTCGGCCTTCTCCTCGATGACGACACCCACTATGTCGGATACGACAGCGCGGACGAGTTGATCGACAAGGCCCGACATCTGCTGCGCCATCCCGATCGCGCCCTCGAGATTGCCCGCGCCGGCAACGCCGCCTTCGTCAACTCCATGCTGCCGGAAAAGCGCGCCGCCGACCTGCTCGGATGGATCCTCGATGGCCGGCTCGACGAGCTTTACCGCATTCCCGCCGGCGACCCCGGGGCGCCTGACCCGGCAATCGCCTTTGCCGACCGCGTGCGCGTCTACGAGGAATTGCAGCGATTGCACCTCGAGAAGGAAAGACCGCGGATTCTGTTCGACCCCGGCGTCCCGGATGTCTACCGGGCCGATGCCGCCGATCTGCGGCGCCTCGAGCTTGTCGTTGCGCCGCGCGACCCGCGGCCGGCCGGACATTGGGACGGCATCGTCGCGGCGGAGCCGAATGGAATTGCGTGCATGGCGAACTGTACGGCCGGCTCAGGCTGCACGTGATCCCGTCAAAGGACCGCGGCCGTGACGTTGTCCGCACGGGCGGCATTGCCGGACAAGCGGGCCTCGACTTCCTCCCAACAGCAGAACGCTGCCTTAGCGCAGATCAAGGTATGATCGGAGTTAGCCCGCCGCCTGTTCAGAACAACGTCGCGACGGTATAACGCTCGCATCCGCGGCCGCTCGTGTCGGATGTCAAGTGACCGCATCGATTGCGCGAATGCCGCCCAAGCCCGGCTGTCGGCCAAATCACCTGCAAGCCGTTGCCCCAGAGGTCGCGAAATGCCGCAGATACATTACCGTCCGGTCAACCGGGTGAAAAGCGACTGTGCCTGGCTTCTCGATCACCGATCCAACGTCACATCGCAAATCGGTCAGGACGGGATTCTCGCCAAGATATTCTCCCTCATCGGACACGGGCAAAAGTTCTGTGTCGAGTTCGGCGCCTGGGACGGCAAGTTTCTCAGCAATACCTGGAACCTCATCACCAATAACAATTGGGAAGGCGTGCTGATCGAAGGCGATCCGGAGAAATTCCAAGCGCTGGCGACCACGCATCCGTATCCGCGGGTGAAATCAATCAACCGATTCGTGCATTGGCAAGGCGAAGATGCCCTCGACAATATTCTCGCGCGGCATGACGTGCCCGCGAACCTCGATCTGATGTCCATCGACGTCGACGGCAACGACTGGCACACATGGAAGTCCGTGACAAAATACCGCCCGCGTGTCGTGCTCATCGAGTTCAATCCCAGCATTCCCAACGACGTGTTCTTCGTGCAGGATCCCAACCGCCGCCTGAATCAAGGCAATTCATTGCTGGCCATGATCGATCTCGGGAAGGAGAAGGGATACTCCCTCGTTTGCGCCAATTGCTGGGACGCCTTCTTCGTCGTCGACGAGCTTTACGGCGCTTTCAACATCCCCGACAATAGCATCGACGCAATGTACTTCTATCCCGAGACGCAGACGAGCCTGTTCCAGGGTTATGACGGAACGCTGTTCACGGCCGGGAATCGCCGTTTGATTTGGCAGAACATGACGTTCACGTTCGATGCAATCCAGCTGCTCCCCCCGCACCAGCGCCAATATCACGGCTGAGCGGCGGCTCTCGTCGGCTGGCAGGCGGCGCGCCAGTTGCCGGAACAGATAGAACCCGTAGAGCAGCAATCCCCGTCGTCAATTCCGCCGCTCACGAGATCAACGCGAGCAGCGTGTCCACAAGGTTGGCCGCGCAGTGGTGACGCCGCCACGCCGGAGCCGCCCTGGCGGCGCGCTCACCCAATTGCGGCAGCATGCGCACTGCATCAAGCGTGGCGCCGGTAACGCCTTCGGCATTGAGGGTCTTAAAAACCACTCCGCCGCCGCCAAACTTCTCTAGCTGTTGCGCCGGCCACGTGCCGTGCGTGGCGACAGCGACCTTCCCCAACGACATGGCCTCCGCGAAAATCCCTGACGACGCCCAACCGTAGAATTCGGTCGCATAGGGAAGCAGGACGATGTCGGCGGAATGCAGCAAGCGGCTGTAAGCATCGGCATCTACCGCGCCGCGGATCAGCGTCAGCTTGTCCGCAGGCACGTCCGCAAGGGCTTTTTCCACACTGGCACAAAGTTGCGCTTCGCCGTACGACTGGATCAGGAAATGTGGCGCGTCATTCGCGGCGGCGACGCGCCTGACGACCTGCGGAAGCAGATGAAAGCCCTTGAGCATGCTCGCATGCCCGAGGTAGACGACGTTCGTGCGGGATGGCTTGTTCGGTTCGCGGGCCCGCTCGGCGATGACGAGCGGCATCGGCAGCAGGTGAATCGAAATATTCGACAGACTGCCGAACTGCTTGACCATTTCCTCGGTGTCGCTGCAGATCCGGGTTCGCGGGTGAGAGCCCGCAAGTCGCCGCATCGAGAATCGATAAAGCAGCGGAACTATCTCCTTATTCGGTCGCCGCTGAAGGTACGGCATCGCGTACGTCAGGTAGCTGGGCTTCAAGATAATCGCTGGACGCCGCTCGGGCGGAAGTTCGCTGACCCAATCGGTAATTCCGTTTATCTGATACTGGATGATATTGGGAAAGAACGCCAGGTCATCGCCGGAGAAGCGATCGAATCCGAGTTTCCGCAAATCCGAATGAAATTCGCCGCCGAGTTGGACGAAGTTCTCCAATGCCCACGTGAGAGGATCGGCTGCCGCTTCCTCGAATATCCCGCGGGAAAATACCGGTTCCGCTTCCGTCATCGACGAGATGGAAGCCGCCGTCCGTGCACTGCCATAGACGAAGGTCTCGATCCCCCGCCGCCTCAGCTCTGTCGCGACCGCTGCGTCATAGGCGGCGAAATGCCCATCCGCCAAATTGAGCTGGGGGTCGAATATGTGAACGCGCATTCTATCCGCACCGAATGACGAAGGCGGAACGCCTCCTATGCCGCAGTAACGAGCTTCCAGCTCATTGCCAGTGGATCAAAGACGACGGCCCGCGCGGAAAATCCCGCCGCCACGCGCTCCTGTTCTGTCCGGCACGCCTGATATTCCGCGGCGACGCGATCGCATGTTAATTTGTCCAGCTCGGTAAGCCGTTGATCCATTTCGGCATGATAGGCCGACAGTCCCTCCGACAATTGCCCCGGCCGCTGACGAAAGGAACTCAGCGTCGCATCGATGGTCACCAGATCGGCATGCTCGGAGAACCGGCGCCAAACGTCGTAGTCGCCGATCAACCTGAGATCGGCATTCACTCCGCCCGCAACATCCCACAGACGGCCTCGCCAGAACGTGCTGTCCTGAGCGATGGCGAGCCTGGGAAAGTGCCGCAGATCGAAGACGCCCGCGCGAATTGCCTTTTGCGGGAACAGGCGCGCGGACAGGTGCTTCTGAAAGCCAGCTTCGGTAATGATTGAAATCCGTCCTGCCACCCAATGGATATCCGGCCAACGCTCCAGTACCTGGCCGACCACGGCAAACCCGCTCGGCATATACCGGTCATCTGCGTTGATCCACGCCAGAATATCGCCCGTGCCGCACGCGCGAAAACCGCGATCGATAGCGTGATACATTCCTCTGTCCGGCTCGCTCGCATAGCTGAATTCGATGCCCTCGCAGCAACGCGGAAATTCGGAGTTCAGAAGGCGCCGCCAACCGTCCAATTTTTCGACCGTGCCGTCTGTCGACCCGCCGTCCTGGACGTGATACCTGATGCCGAACGGCCCCGCCTGGGAAATCACACTGAAGATCGTTTCGTCGATGAATGCGGCCGCGTTGCGGCACGGTGTCACAATACAGAAACGCATTTGAATTTCCGCGTGGCAAGCAGCTCCATCGCGCTCGTCGCACCCCCGCCGCGGAGCGTATAAGGGACTCTACGGACTCAATAAGCTAATCCCGCGCGAAGATCAAATCGGTCTCCAACATTTCCGCAGTCTTGGCATCCTCCCACCCCGGTTCGATCGCGACGATGCGGTATCCCAATTCTCGAAGAAACCGAATGACGTCCTCGATCAAGGGCTGCCCTTCGTATCCTTCGAAAAACGCGGTCTCCAGCTGAATGAGCCGCACGCGACTCAGAGCCTTGAGCGCTCCTTTCAGCACGTTGAGTTCATAGCCCTGAGTGTCGATCTTGAGATAGATCGCCTCGTTCGGACGAGCGATCTGCTCGATCATGCCGTCGAGACGCCGCAGCCGCGCCTCCTGATGAGCGATGTAGGCGATGCCTGGCTCGATCTGGACGCTGCGGGCAGAAACCGGCAGGAACGAGCTGCTGTAGGAGTTCGCCGCTACGTTGATGGCCGCGGTTCCTTCCACATCGGACAAGCCGATATTGTGACATTCCCAAAACGGATCGATGGCCGTGACGCGCTGCAGCTCCGCGAAGGCGTCCGACAAGGGCTCGAACGAGACAATGCGCCCGCGAAAACCGAGATTGCGCAACAACCGTCCATATTGGCCCTTATTTGCTCCGACATCGAGGACGAGATTGATTCCCCGCCGTTTCATCAGGGCGACCCGACGTTGAATATGATTCGCAGTGGGAGGATCGGCTGCCGTTGCGCGCGATTGAAGGTTCGGTTGGCCCGCAGGCTCGGCGGGGCGCAGGAAGGCAACGAGGGCAGCCCGGGCCGCTGGCGGGACCGCGGCGATCACATCGTCCTCCACGACGACGTAGGGGTTGCCGCAGCCTCGGAGCGCCGACATGACGGCGGCCAAATCCGGCCACTGTTCCCATTTATGGTTATGACCGGGCGGCGGAGGAGCCAAGAAATATCGCGCATCGTCGATGGCGATGACCTTTGGCTCGATCTGGGCGGCGGAAATGACGGCCAGCTCGGCGAGCAACGGGCATTCTTCGGTCGCGCCGGCCGTGCTCGGCCCGCACCAGTGCGCATCCAACCAAAACAGCGGGCGCCTGAGGCGTGGCAGCAGGTCGTTCAACTGTTGCGGAGAGTTGCCGAGGATGAACTCGACATTGGCAAGCCTGGCATGCCGAGTGCGCGCGGCCCGCCACAGCGGCTCACTCGCCTCGATGGTGAAGACCCGTTTGAAATGGCGGGATCCCCAGGCGGCGCTATTGCCCTGGAAGGTTCCGGTCTCGACGAAGTCTTCAAGGTCGAATTGTCGTTTTAGGAACAGGATGAGCTCTTCAGGCACACTAAAATGCACCGACCCCATTTCCTCGACCCCATCGTCAGCGACCCGGCGCGGATGCGCGGATTTCCGTGGGCGCTTTCAGCCACGATTCCGCGGAATAAGCCCCGAACTGACGTAAATCGTAGGCATTTTCCAAGCAAGTTGGAAGCGTGGATGCGAGATGCGAGAGCACCCCTAGCCAATCGCGCCCGGTTCATTCAATAGTCGGCCCGTGCCACAACCCGTCGCATCGAACCTCGCGCAGGCGATCGAAGAAGCCGTGGCGCTGCATCGCCAGGGCGACTTGCGCGGCGCGGAGAGAATTTACACGCGGATTCTCAAGGCTCGGCGCGACCACTTCGACGCGCTCCACCTGCTCGGCCTGCTCAAGCACCAGACCGGCAAGGCCGGCGAGGCACACCGGCTGATCTCCGCCGCGCTCGCGGTCAATCCGCGCTCGGCCGATGCCCGGTCGAACCTGGGGCTGGCGCTGCACGCGCTCAAGCGCGACGCCGAGGCGCTGGCGAGCTTCGAGCAGGCGCTTGCCCTCGACCCCGATCACGTCGAGGCGCTCAACAATCGCGGCACGGCCCTGCTTGCCCTCGATCGTGCGGCCGAGGCTCTCGCGGCCTTCGAACGGCTGCTGGCAATCAGCCCCCGTCACCTCGAGGCCCAGGTCAATCGCGCCAACGCCCTGCTCGCGCTCGGCCGCGCCGACGAAGCCATCACGCGTTACGACGCAGTCCTCGCCGCGCAGCCGCGTCACGCCGGCGCGCAGTTCAATCGCGGCAACGCGCTCGCGCGCAGCGACCGCTGCGCGGAGGCGATCTCGGCCTATGACCGTGCGATCGCGCTCGTGCCAAGCTACGTCAAGGCGCACAACAATCGCGGCAACGCGCTGCGCGCGCTCAACCGCAATCGCGAGGCGCTGGCGAGCTACGGCGCGGCGATCGCGTTCGATAAGGATTTCGCCGACGCCCATCTCAACGAAGCCCATGCGCTCCTCACCCTCGGGGAGTTTGCCCGCGGCTTCGCGGCCTATGAATGGCGCTGGAAGGTCGCCGACATAGCGCCGCATCGGCGCACGTTCCGCCAGCCGCTGTGGCTGGGCGAGCGGCCGCTCGGCGGCAGGACAATTCTGCTGCATGCCGAGCAAGGGTTCGGCGATACGATTCAGTTCGTTCGCTACGCCGGGCCGCTGGCGCGCAGCGGCGCCAACGTCGTGCTCGAGGTCCCGCCGGCCCTCAAGGCCCTGATGGCGGAGGTCGACGGCGCGGCCCACGTCCTGGCGCGCGGCGAAACGCTGCCGGCGTTCGACCTGCACTGCCCGCTGGCGAGCCTTCCATTGGCGCTCAAGACCGAGCCGGCCGGCATCCCCGCCGAGATGCCCTATCTGGCCGCGCCGCCCGAACGCCTCGCCAAGTGGCGCACGCGCATGGATGCCCTCGCTCGACCGCGCGTCGCGCTGGCCTGGTCGGGAAGCCCCGCCCACGCCAACGACCGCAACCGCTCGATCGCGCTGAGCCGGCTGCAGTCGCTGTGGTCATTGGACGGCGTCTCGTTCGTCGGCGTTCAACGCGAGCCGCGCGAGGAGGACGCCCGCGCGCTCGCCGGCATTCCCCGGCTCACCCATCTCGGCGGCGAGCTTGCGGACTTCGCCGACACGGCCGCCGTGCTGGCGCTTGCCGACCTCGTCATCAGCGTGGACAGCGCCGTCGCGCACCTTGCCGGCGCCATGGGGCGGCCGCTGTGGATATTGCTGCCGTTCGCTGCGGACTGGCGCTGGATGCTCGACCGCGAGGACAGCCCCTGGTATCCGACCGCTAGGCTGGTGCGCCAACCATCGCTCGGCGATTGGGACAGCGTGATCGGGCGTGTGCGGGCGGAATTGGCGGTCGCCGCTCTGCCCGCGGCCTGAGCCGGCTTAGAGGCCTGGTCCTCAGTGGGTGCTGAGCCAGTCCCGCGCGGCGCGCTGGGCGGCGGCGATCTCCGCCTCCGACATTTCGCCGGCGATCTCGACGCGCAGGCGGATCGCATCGCGGTTGCCGCGCATGGCGGCGATGTTGAACCACTTGTGCGCGGTGACGAGATCGGGCGGCACCGAGCGGCCGGTCGAGTACATCATGCCGAGATCGAAGAACATGTCGGCGGCCGCATTGGCCTGGCCGAGTGCCGTGCCCTCGACGCCGGCGATTTCATAACGAGCCATGTCGTTCCCCCTGTCCGCGAGCGCCCGAACCCCCGAGGCGCTCCCCCTGCCCGAGCGGTCTTGCCGTTCCCGAGCGCCGCGATGATCGACCGGAGACTTGAACGACGGCTTAAGCGGCGAGATGAATCGAACGTGAATGCTCGCATCGCCGAAACCGGCGATTAACCGCACAAACCGCGGTGCCACAGCAATATCGGCGCGGCGCTTACCGAATGGAAACCCTCAACCTTGGCGGCGCGATAACCATCCTCACGGCTGCGCATCGACCGCGCATCATTTCCTCGCGGTGCCCCGGCGGCCGACGCCGGCCGGCAAAAATCCGGCTGGCCAGCGGAGCAGCTTATGGTAGAAATGAGCCTGCCGGCATCCGCAAAACTGATGCCGGCTCCACGCCAGCCGGCCATTTGGTTGCTCACAAGCCAAGGTCTTCACGCCGGCTTCCAAGACTTCAGGGGAGGATTGATCATGCGAAAATATCTGCTTGTCGCCGCCGCGTCGTTGGCCTTCGTGGCGGCAACTCTGACCGCTCCGGTGCAGGCGCAATACGACGCGAACAAGGGTGAGGGGGCCAAAGGCGCAACGGCCAAGTCCATGACCCCGCAGCGCCAAAAGATGAAGGATTGCGCCGCCAAGTGGAAAGACGAGAAGGCGCAGAAGCACGTCAGCGGCCGCGACGCCTACCGTGCCTTCATGAAGGAATGTCTGAAAGGCTGAGCGCGGCGAAACGCTGCGGCGCTCCTGCTCCACAGACCGGGCTTGGCGTCCGGGCCGGGCAAACGATCGTCAGGATCGGCCGGCCCTACGCCTTTCTCCGCGCCCATGCTCCGGCGTGCGGACGCCCCAGCATATTGCCGAGGGCGTCGGCGAGATCTTCGAGGTCGACGCCGACGGGCCAATTGATCCTGCCTGAGCTGAGGCAAGGCAGCTGTCCGTACCGGTTCTTCGCGGGATAATCCGGCCGTTGCGTCGCCTCGCGCGGATCGACGTGCACGTACGAGGACGGCGCGTCGCTGCGAGAGCGTGAACCGGCCTGGTGGGCCGGATCTGAGAGCCGGAATCCGTGAAGGGTGAACCTCGATTTCGCCGACGCCCTCGGTCGTCGACTTTTGTCGGCGAGGCACTTGGCTGCAGCGTTGCGCGTGCGCGCCCTCGTCCTCGCCGACATGTGCGACGATGCGGTGGGCATGATTGACACCACCGCGTCTAACGGCTCAAGACCTACTTCTTCTTCGCCTTACGCTTTGTCTTCTTCGCCGCTTTCTTTGCCTTCTTGGCCTTCCGTGCCATTCTGCCCTCCTAGCCATGATAGATGGCGATGTCGGAACAGTGCAGTCGCGAATCGACGTGCACTGCACTCCGATTACTACAGCAACACGCAAAAAACAGCGAATCCGCTTAACGAATGGTGGATGACGATCGTGCGCGACGTGGAAGCCTTGGCGCCGATCTTCGTTCGTCCCCGTGCGCGCGTCGCACGATCGCGGCATCACGGCGGCGTTCGGCCGACATTGGCGGCGAATTGAAGAAATGCCTGCGGCACAGGCATTTACACGACGCATGAAATGCAGAGAGAGGATGCCGGCGCAAGCGACGGCATCGCCAAGCCGGTGCGCGACGGTGCACGCCAACGATCTTCGGCGTCGCTGCGTCCCTGTGCAAAATTTTTTCCGTCGATCGGCCGTTCGATGTCGCGCGGCGGCGAAAATGACCTCGACGCGAGCGAATCAGCGCAAGTGATTCGCGGCGATCGATCCATTGGCGACGCCGTTCGACGCGTCGTGGAAGGCGGGAACAGCGACCGGCGGCGACACGAAAGCGGCGTGCCGATCGATCGCGGCGGCGATCTTCATATCCCGAGCTTGCGCTTGAGCAGGTCGTTGACGCCTTGCGGATTGGCGCGCCCGCCCGACGCGCGCATGGCCTGGCCGACGAACCAGCCGACCAGCGCCGGCTTCGCTTTCGCCTGCGCGGCCTTGTCGGGATTGGCGGCGATGATGTCGTCGACGATTTTTTCGATCGCCGCCACGTCGGTAACCTGCTTGAGGCCGAGTTCCTCGACAAGCCTTTCGGGTATTCGAGGGTCGTCGATGGGCCCTTCATTGAGGGCTCGCTCCCAGAGATCATCCAGAACCTTCCTGCCTGACTGCACCGAAATGACGTTCGTGGAGGTCATTGCCACGATCGCGCTGGTCGCAGACGGTCCGACCGGCCATGAGTATCGACTCGTGAGGGGCTCGACCCAAATGCTTAATTTGGCAGGGGCAGTGTTGTTCAAATGCGCGAGAACTTGATTTATCACCCAATTTGCCCTGGTTTTCGCATCTATCGCCTTATCCATGGCCTCGTAAAAGTCGGCCCTCTCTTTCTCCGCAACTAGGATCCCCGCATCGTAGGCCGACAGGCCATCATCGCGCATGAAGCGCGCGCGCCTGGCGTCCGGTAACTCTGGGAGACCCGCCTTCAGCGCGTCGACATCGGCCTGGGTGAACTCGAGCGGCAGCAGGTCCGGATCGGGGAAATAGCGATAGTCGTGCGCCTCTTCCTTGTTGCGCATGGAGCGCGTCTCGCCCTTCACTGGATCGAACAGGCGGGTCTCCTGCTCGATCCTGCCGCCGTCCTCGATGACGCCGATCTGCCGGCGCGCCTCGTATTCGATCGCCTGCCCGACGAAGCGGATCGAGTTGACGTTCTTGATCTCGCAACGCGTGCCGAGCCCCTCCCCCGGCCGGCGCACCGACACGTTCACGTCGGCGCGCAAGCTGCCTTTCTCCATGTCGCCGTCGCAGGTGCCGAGGTAGCGCAGGATGGTCCGCAGCTTGGCGATATAGGCCTTCGCCTCCTCGGCCGAGCGCAGGTCCGGCTTGGACACGATCTCCATCAGG
>Ga0193751_1000790_pt1 | contig 22349 bp, 21 predicted proteins | sample L1c2metaG_FD_143050 | JGI IMG/M metagenome (GOLD analysis project Ga0193751, IMG submission 143050) | Soil microbial communities from a riparian zone of the East river system, Colorado, United States - L1c2 | ecosystem: Environmental > Terrestrial > Soil > Riparian zone | place: USA: East River... | reverse complement strand
CGGGTGTCACGGTGATCGCCGGCGAGCTCATCACTTTGGCGACGGGCCAGTCGAGCGCTTCGGCGCCATGGTCGCGCAGGCAGTAGATCACATCGCGCTCAGACATGATGCCTGCAATTCGGCCTTCCTCGACCACCACCAACGCGCCGATTCGCTTCTCGCCCAATCGCCGGACCGCATCGAATAGCCGGACGTCGGCGGTCACCGTCTCGACCGCGCTGCCTTTTCCGCGAAGCACTGCTGCGATGGTCATGGCTGTCCTCCCTGACTCGCCGCTTGTCGGCTTGATAGTCCCACTTCGCGCGGTCAAAGGGAAGCCGTGCCCACTCCGGACCCCGTCCCAAGCCCGCGCGATTCGATGATGCGCCGCTTCTGGCGGATCTTCCGGCTGCTCGCTTTGCTGTCGGTCGTGATCGCCGCGATCGCGGTGGCGCGCGGCGACCCGATTCTTCACATCAACATGCTGATCGCGACCGCGCTCGGCGTCGGTTTCACGGTTCTGCTCGGGTCCGGGCTGATGGCGCTGATGTTCCTCAGCTCTTCGAGCGGCCACGACGAGCAGGCGGCACCGCATGTCCACCAGGAGAATGACGAGGAATGACCGAAATCGATCGTGAGCCGATCCTGCGGGTGATGCCGGGACCCACCGACATCAACGCCAACGGCCATATCTTCGGCGGATGGGTGCTCGCCCAGATGGACATCGCTGCGGGCATTGTCGCTTCGCGCCGCGCCAAGGGCCCGGTTGCGACGGTCGCGGTCGAAGCGATGAAGTTCATCGCGCCGATCCATCTGCGCGACCTAATCTCGGTCTACGCGCACGTCGAGCGCGTTGGCCGGACTTCGATGAGCGTCAGGATTGAAGTCATCGCGCACCGCGACCTCGGGACGACCGAGGTCAAGGTCACCGAAGGCCTGTTTACCTTCGTCGCGCTGGATGCGGCCCACCGCCCGCGAGCAGTCGATCAGGGATCAGCCGACTAGGCTGCGGGTACGATCTCGTCGTCGCCTTCGGCCGGACGCGCAGCGCGCGTGCGGCGGCGCGGACGCCGCGGCTCGGCTTCCTCGGCTTCGACAGCCTCGCCTTCGTCGCGGCCGATCGCCGGCGGAAGCACGTCGAACGGAATGGTCTCGCCGCCGTTCATCCGGTCGCTGCGATCCTCTTCGCTGGACTGTTCGTTGCCGCGGCGTTGCTCGTCGCCCTGGGGACGGCGCTGACGATTGGGACGATTGAAGCGCTCTTCGCGCTCGGGCCGCTCGTCGGCGCCGCTGGCCTCGCCTTCGGCCGCCTCGACGGTTTCGTCCTCGCCCTCGTCTTCCATGTCCTGGTCGCGGCGGGGACGCTGGTCCTCGAACCGCGCGCGGCTTTCGCCGAGCACGCGGAAATAATGGTCCGCGAACTGCAGATAATATTCGGTCTGGACGCGGTCGCCCGCGAGCTGAGCGTCACGCGCCATGCTCTTGTATTTTTCAAGCAGCTGAGCGGCGTTTCCGCGCTGGCGATTGTCCTGCCGGTTCCCCGGCTGTCCGCCGAGGTTCTGGCCCCTTTGTCCCCCGCGGCCGCGCCTGCGGCCGCCCTGACGATTGTTGATCAAATGCCTACTTCCTTACGCAGTAGTAGCTAGCCCCTTTTGGCTTCGGCAAGGCAGGGCGGCGCATGTGCGCGGCTCTGACCCTTCCGTTCCGTTTTGCGCTGAAGAAGCGCGAGGTGAACGGCCGATTGCGTCGGGGGTGGAGCGGGACGTGCTCAACTTTCCAAAGGGAGCGTTTCCCGGTCCTGCCCCCGATGTAGTGTCCCGGAGGCCCGATGCCAAGCGAAATTGTTCAGGCCTAGGTGAGCAGCACGGCGCGCGGCCGGCCGCCAAAGTCCATCGCAACCCGCGATTGGAGCCCGTCCTGCGCCAGTAATTTGGTCACCGCATCCGCTTGTTCGGGGCCGATTTCGACCGCGGCGAGGCCGCCTGGCGCAAGCACCCGAGGGAGCTGAGGCGCAAGGTCGCGATATGCGTCGAGGCCTTCGCGCCCCGCAAACAGTGCCTCGTCCGGCTCAAATTCACGCACACCCGGCCCAAGATCGGCGCCTTCGGCGACGTACGGCGGATTGCACAGGATGAGGTCGAACGTCTCCTTGATCCCTTTGGCCCAGTCGCCGATCCGGAATTGCACTCGCGGCTCGAAGCCGAGGCGCCGCGCGTTCGCGGACGCATATGACAAGGCCTGCCGCGACACGTCGATGCCGACGCCGGTCGCTTCGGGCCAGATGTCGATCGCCGCGAGCAGCAGAGTGCCCGGGCCCGTGCCCAGGTCGAGGATCCGTCGCGGCGCGCCCGTTCGTTCGAAATGCTCGATCGCCGAAGCAATCAGCACTTCGCTGTCCGGGCGCGGGACGAGGACGCCTGGCCCAACATGCAGCTCGATGTTCCAAAAGGCGCGGCGGCCCGTGATGTAAGCGACCGGCTCGCCGGACTTGCGCCGATCGATCATTTTCCAGAACCGGTCCGGGACCTTCCGGTCGGGCGGCGAGAGGATCAATTTGTCGCGATCGATGTGCAGCGCCTCGGCCATCAGCAGTTCGGCATCGAGGCGCGCGGTATCGCTGGTCGGCTCAAGCTGGCGCGCGGCTTCGGCCAGCGCGCGGACAATGGGCTTCACGCGTCTTCCAGTCCCGCGAGCCGTTCGGCCTCATCCTCGGCGACGAGCGCGTCGACGATCTCGCCGAGGCCCGGGCCCTCGAGCACTTCGTCGAGCTTGTGCAGGGTCAGATTGATGCGGTGATCGGTCACTCGGCCTTGCGGGAAGTTATAGGTGCGGATCCGTTCGGACCGGTCACCTGAACCCACCATGGATTTGCGCACTCCGGCGCGCTCGCTCGCCAAGCGCTCGCGCTCCATCTCGAACAGTCGAGTGCGCAACACCTTTAGGGCCTTGGCCTTGTTCTTATGCTGCGACTTCTCGTCCTGCTGGATCACCACGAGGCCGGTCGGCAAGTGAGTGATGCGGACCGCGCTGTCGGTGGTGTTGACCGACTGCCCGCCCGGGCCCGACGAGCGGTAGACGTCGATTCGCAAATCCTTGTCGTCGATCTGAACGTCGACGTCCTCAGCCTCGGGCAGGACCGCGACCGTTGCAGCCGAAGTGTGGATCCGCCCGCCGCTTTCGGTCACTGGCACGCGCTGCACGCGGTGGACGCCGCTTTCGAACTTCAGCTTGGCGAACACGCCCGGGCCGTTGATCGAGGCGATCGCTTCCTTGTAGCCACCGATCTCCGCCGCGCTCGCCGCGATCAGCTCGAAGCGCCAGCCCTGCGTCTCGGCGAAGCGCTGGTACATGCGAAGCAAGTCGCCGGCGAACAAAGCGGCTTCATCGCCGCCCGTGCCGGCGCGCACCTCGAGCATCGCGGGGCGGTCGTCGGCGGCGTCGCGCGGAAGCAATTTGACCGCGAGGCGCCGCTCCGCGCCGGGAAGCTTGTGCCGGATTTCGTCTGCCTCGGCGGCGGCCATTTCCTTCAATTCGGGCTCGGCCACGGGGTCGTGCAGCATGCCGGTCAGCACCTCGAGCTCAGCGCGCAGCCGGCGGACCTCGCGCGCCGCGGCGGCGATCGGCTCGATCGCCGCATAGTCCTTGGACAGGCGCACGAACTCGTCCGGCGACAGATCGGCGCGCGACATGGCGGCAGCAAGATCGTGTTTCTTCGCCTCGATCGAGGCGATCCGATCCGGCGAAATCTGGGTCATTTAGGCGCTAAGAGGTTGAAAAGGCCAAGATCGGGTTCGGGTTGTTCGATCACGAAGTGCTTCTCAAGCGCCCGTTGCACCCGATCGCGTATCGGGACCGTCTCCTCAAATGGTGGCGGCGGAACATTGAGGTCACGAAGCCTAACGGTGGCAAGAGCCGACGAGTTCGCGCTCCGTTCGACATTGAGCACCCTGATAGTACGGTCGCGCTTTGCTCTCTCATATCTCTTTTTGTAGCTGCCGCTTAGAGAGACCGCCGCGCGAATTTGGGCCTCATCTAGAATGCCCACCACCTCCCGCGCCAAGCGAGAAAATGCTTCTCCATCCGGAAGAATCGCCAGTTCAAGAACCTTAGTTGGCGATTCGATCATCATGGCCAGGCGCTCGATTCCCGCCGCCCAGCCGACCGCCGGCGTGTGCGGACCCCCGAGCGATTCCATCAGCCCGTCATAGCGGCCTCCGGCAATTACCGTGCCCTGCGCGCCCAGACGATCGGTGACGAATTCGAACGCCGTGTGGCGATAATAATCGAGCCCGCGAACAAGTCGCGGCGCGCGTTCCCACGCCACGCCTGCCGCGCTCAGACCTTCCGTGACCCTGGCGAAAAATTCCGCCGCTCCGGCCGTAAGGAACTCGTCGATTACCGGCGCACTGTCGACCACGGGCCAGTCCTCGTGCGCCTTGCTGTCGAGGATACGAAGGGGATTACGCTCCAGGCGCGCCTGGCTGTCTTCACTCAATGCGTCGGCGTGCGCGCGGAAATGCTCGTACAAAGCATCGCGCCAGGCCGAACGCGTCTCGGGATCGCCCAGGGTGTTCAGCTGGAGGATTGCTCCGTCGATCCCGAGTTCCTTCAGCAGCTGGTCGGCAAGGGACAGGATCTCGACGTCGGCCTGCGGTTCGGCCGCCCCGATGATCTCGGCGTCCAATTGGTGGAACTCGCGAAAGCGACCTTTCTGCGGGCGCTCGTAGCGGAAGGCCGAGCCGTGCGCGGCGACTTTCAGCGGGGCATATTGCTGCCAGCCTTCGCTCAGGTAAGCGCGGCAGATACCCGCGGTAAATTCGGGCCGAAGCGTGATCGATTCCCCGCCGCGGTCGTCGAATGTGTACATCTCTTTCGAGACCACGTCGGTGGTCTCGCCGATGGTCCGCGCGAAGACTGCCGTTTGCTCGATCGTCGGAACCTCGACGCGCTTGAACCCGTAGAGCCGGCGCACGCGGTCGAACGCCGCGATCACCGCGGCAAGGCGGTCGGCGTCTTCCCCAAGCTGGCTTTGCGTCCCCCGGACGGGCTGAACCGGTGTCATCGCCGGGGCCTAAAGCACATTTGGCGGGCGCTGGGAAAGCCGCGAGAGCCTATTGCGGCAGCTGCGACACACGCTGCTGAAGGTTCTGCAGCTGGTTCTGATAATAGCTCCTGGGCAGGAATTGCTTGCGGAAGCTGATCATGACCGTCCGGCCGAGCGGGTCGAGCTGGCTGGCCCCGAAACCCGGCGGATGCATTCCGGCAGCGTTGCGCACGTCTGGGCGGGTGTTGAGCAGATTGGCGACCTCAAAGCGGATGGAGCTGCCACGCAGCCACGGAAGCTTGCTAAGCAAGGCGAGGTCCTGGCCGATGTTGGCGAACAGCCGAAGATCGAAGGTTGCCAAGGACGCGAAATGCAAATCGCCATCGTTCAGCGTTTCGACGTCGGTTGCGCTGCGCCAGTTGAAGCTGAACCGCGCACCGATCCCATTGTTGAACCATCCGGCCTGGGCCTGCACTTGATGCCGCGGCTCACCGCCGATCTGCCCGATCGCTGCGCCGTGAAGATAATCGAGCCTTGGAAATCCCGGAGCGATCTCAGCGCGATCCACGAGCGTGATCGTGTCGGTCAGCGAGAATTGCAGCCGCCCATGATAGGCGGCTGCAAGTGCCGAGTCCGCGTTAGGCGCGGTTGCTTCGCTTTCGGGAATAGTAAGGCCGGCCTTGCGAGCGGTTTCCAAGGCCTTTTGGATCTCGCTATTCGACGGCCGGCGGCTCCTCAGCGCCTTGGAGAAATCGAAGCCGAGCCGAAGCGTTTGGCGCTGCGCTTTGTCGAAATTGACCGGCCTTAAATCGGCGCTGACGAGATCGCCCCCGGGGCTCCGCACGAACCGGCCCGGGAATGCCGCTTCAATCGCGGGTAATAGGGTGATCGCGGAGATCGGCCGGTCGATGCTGATATGCGCATAATCCGCGCGCAACTTGAGACTCGCATTTGGCAGCGGCTGCCACGTCCCGCCAAGCTTCAGGATATGATCGGTCTCGTTATCGAGGTTCGGATTGCCGCCGGTGATGACTCCTACGCGGGCAAGCACGCCGTTGGTGAAATCGAAAATCGCGGTCTCAGGGGTCTCGAGGATCGGCGCGCCGAGCTCGCGAACCGAGGGCGCATCTTCCTCCCGAGACCAGCTGCCGATGAGGTTGAGCCGTGGCATTGGCGACCAGTTGGCGCCGGCGCCGAGCTTCGTCAGGGTGCCGAAGTCCGAGAGCTGATCCACCTCCGCATTGCCATTGACGGTAAGATTCCCGAGTGCGCCGAGCGCATGGCCGTGGTGCGCAATCGGAACGTCCAGGCTCAGAGCACCCTTGGCCGACGTGCGCCCGGTGGTACGCGGCGCCCACTCTCCGACATGCAGCTCATCGACGTCGAGCTCCTCGAGGTTGCCGCCGACATCGACCGTCGCGCTGGCCTGTCCAGCGGGTAAGGCAAAGAGGTTGCCGTTCAAAGTCGCATCGAGGTCTGCTGCAGTCCGGGTTGAGTGCGCGCGATCGGGCGCGGCCGCGAGACCATCATTGTCGGCCTTCGATTCAGTCCGCTCGAAATCGGCGTCGCCGGTGACGCTCCAGTGCCATTGCCCGCTATCGGCATTCAGCGCCGCGCCAGTGCGGAGGCTGTCGGTCATGGTTTCCCGGCGAAGCTTGGTTGAGATCTGGTCGGTAAGGCCATTGAGCGACCGGCCCTCATCATGCTCGACTTCGGCATTGGCGGTCGCATCGGCACCGCCGTTCAAAATCCGCTTCACCGTCGCTTCGCTGCGGAGCTTGAACTCGGATGGCACCGAGCCGGCGGCCAGGACATCCGCATTCTGCTGCTGGCTGAGATTGCGCTGCGCCGTCGTCAGAACATCGTCGCCGCCGACGTGCGCGTTGAGAGTCGTCCGGCGGTCCTCGTCGATCTGCATGCGCGTGACGTCGCCATTGCCACCGATATAGCCGCCGCTCGCCGTGTTTCCTGCAACCTGCGCGGTCGTCGACTTGAAGTGCGGCTTGAGAACGATGTTGACGACCTTCTCGTCGGCCGGAGCGCCGTATTTTAGCGCGACTTCCTCGGGCAGGATATCGACCCGCTGAATGGCCTCTATCGGAATGTCGCGAAGCTCGCGGTAGCTCGAGACTCGGCGGCCGTTGAGCAGGACCACGGGCCTCGCGCCGCCCGGCTCGAGTGCGCTTCCGAGGTCCGGAGCAAGCGATTCCAGAAGTTCGTCAAGATTCGTCGCGCCGGTGGCTCGCGCGGCGTTGGAGCCAACCACGTTTTCCGGCGGGATGTCGCCGATCACCGAGCCCCGCGGCGGCTTCCCGGTAACGACGATTTCCTCGTCATCGCCATTTTCATCGCTCGGCTGGCCGGCTGAAGCCGACGGCTGCGCGGCGGGAGGCTGCGACGGCTGAGCCTGGGCTGGATACGCCAGTCCGGCGAGGACTGCGCCTACGAGTAGGGAAACGCGCGACCAATCTGTCATGGCAGCCCCGTGGGCGACGCAATGTGACCGGTTGCTGGCCAGTCCATTAATTCTGGAAATCATCGGGGAGAAGCCGACGAGACGCCCGATTCACCGGCTCGGCGGATTCTGTTGCTGCTGTTGCTGGCGCTGGAATTGCGCCCGGTAAAAGCTCGGCGGCGGGCTAAATAGCTTGCGAAAGCTGATCATCACCGAGCGCCCGAGCGGGTCGAGCAGGTCGGGCTGGTAGCTGAAGGGCACATTGCCGGCCGCGTCGTGGACCTTGGGCTTGCTGTCGAAGATATTGTTGACCTCGACGCGGACTTGGCTGCCGCGCAGCCACGGATGCTTCAAGACCAGCTCAGGCTGGTCCCCGAGATTGTCGAACAGCCTGAGGTCGAACGTCGCCAGCGACGAGAAATGGAGGTTGTCGCCGGTCATGCTGTCGACGGTCGTGCCGCTACGCCAGTTGGCGCCGATCCGGGCGCCAAGGCCATTATTCGACCAACCGGCCTGCGCCTGGACCTGGTGGCGCGGGGTGCCGCCGGTCACGCCGGCCGCCTCCCCATGAAGATAGTCGAGCACCGGAAGCCCCGGACCAATCGTGACCTTGTCCACGAAGGTGATGGTGTCGGTCAGCGAGAATTGCAGCCGGCCGCGGCTGCCGCCGAAGAAGCCGCCGCCTCCGCCGCCACGGCCGCCGAAGCCGCCGCCGCGGCCACCCCCGCCCTCGGGCGGAGGACCGGCCTCTGGCGGAGGACCGGCCGGAGGAGTCGCCGCGCCACCCGGCGGTCCGCCGCCTGGCCGCCCGCCGAACTGCGCGCGAATTTGGTCGATCACCGATTGCGACGGGCGCTTCGATTTTAGGGGCTTGGTAAAATCGAACCCGACCCGCAGCGTATCCTTACGCGACTGCGCGAAGTTCAATGGCCGCAGGTCGACACTGACCAGTTCGCCCGAAGAGTCGCGCACGAAGCGCTCGGGGAACGCGGCCTCAAGCGCCGGCGTCGGCCCGAAGATATTCTGAATCGGCCGGTCGATGGTCTGATGGACATAATCAGCGCGCAACCTCAGGTCCGTCTTGGGAAACGGCTGCCAGTTGGTGCCGAGCTTGATCACGCTGCGGCGGTCGGATTGGAGGTCGGGATTGCCGCCGGTGATCGCCGTCACCAGCACGGTCTGGCCGGTGGTAAAATCGAAGATTCGCGTGTTCGGCGTTTCCAGGATCGGGTCTCCCAGCTGGTTGATCGTCGGCGGCCCCTCCTCGCGGGTGTAGCTGGCGATGAAATTCAGCCGGTCGACCGGCGAGAAATTGGCGCCCGCGCCGATCGTCGTCAGGGTCCCGAAGTCCGACAGCTGGTCGACCTCGGCATTCGCATTGACCGTCAGATTGCCGAGCGCACTGAAATCGCGGTTGCGGCGCGAGATCGGCAAGTCGAAGCTCACTTTTGCGGTGCCGGATGTGCGCCCGAGCGAGTTCGTTGTCGTTTCTCCGGCCTGCCGCCGCTGGCTGTCGAGATGGACCGTACTCGCACCGACGCTGACGGTAGTGTTCGCATCGCCGGCCGGAAGCTTGAACAGCTTGCCGTTGGCGGTCGCGGTGAGATCGCCCGACGTGCTGGTCCCGCGCGCGCGGTCGCGCGCGAAATTGGGATCGTCACGATCGGTCCCGGTAAAGCTGCGGTCGAGGTCGGCATTGCCCACGACGTTCCAGTGCCACTGCCCCTTATCCCAATTGAGCGTCGTGCCGAGATGCGCACTGTCGGTGCTGGTGTTGCGCGCGAGCGGCTCGAGCAGGGTCTCACCGAGGCCGATCAGCGCGCGGCCCTCGTCATGCTCGAGCTCGGCGTTGAGCGTCGCCGAGACATTGCCGAGCACCTGGCGGTTGAACGTCGCAGCGCCGCGCAATTGCCTCTGGGAACCGACCAGCGAACGCGCGGCGAGTGCGTCGGCGACACTCTCGCCCGCCGGCGCCGCGCCCAGCGCAATGTCGCGCTCGGCCTCGGTCAGCATGCCGTTCCCTTGCGCATGCAGGTTGAGCGTCGTCCGGCCGTTGCTGTTGATGAGCAGCCGGGTGAGGTCGCCGTTGGCGCTGGCATAGCCGCCCTCGGTCGCGGCATTGGCGCCGAGCAGCGCGGCCGTCGATCGGAAGCGCCGGCGAAGGACGATGTTCACCACCTTCTGGTCGGCGCGATAGCCATATTTGAGCGCGACTTCCTCGGGCAGGATCTCAACCCGTTCGATAGCTTCGGTCGGGATGTCGCGAAGCTCGCGAAAGCTCGAGATGCGCTGGCCGTTCAACAGCAGCACCGGTTGCTCGCCGCCGCGGCCCTGGCTGCTGCCGATCTGCGGCGCGAGCGCATCCAAGAGCTCGCTGATGTTGGTCGCTCCAGTGGCGCGAACGTCGCGCGAATCGAGCGTCTGCTCCGGGGGAATATCGCCGACCACTGATCCGCGCGCCCGCTGCCCGGTGACAACGATATCCTCTTCATCGCCGGTGTCTTCGTCGGTCGGCGCCGAAGCCGTCTGATCGGCCGGCTGCTGCGCGGCCGCGCCGGTGGCGGGCGGACTGGTCGGCTGCGGCTGTTGCGCAGCCGTGCCGGTGGCCGGCGGATTGGCCGGCTGCGGTTGCTGCGCGACAACGGGGGAAGCGAACAGGATGGCTGCATTGAGAAGCAGCGCGGATCGATAAGTCATGAAGCTCCGCTAACGGGGTGACGTGAATGAGCGCTGACAACGCGGTGAACTTCGACAAAGTGCCGGCTCGCCCCGACGAAAGGGCGTGCGCAATTCGCCAATCCCCCCTTAGAAGATCTCCTGCCATCTGAGTCCCAAGGAGTTTCCGTCGATGCGCAAACCCGCGCTGGCCATCGTATTTCTTTCGTCAGCAATCGCGAGCAGTGCCGCGCTCGCCCAGGTCCCACCGCGAAACACCACGCCCGCGCCGACCGCCAAGGTCGACACAATCCCTGCGCCGCGCGACGTCGCCTATCCCGGCACGCTGCAGCTGACCGTCGATGCAACCGATGTCACGCGCGGCATCTTCAAGGTCCACGAGACCGTGCCCGTACCCGGCTCTGGCGACTTCGTTTTGCTCTATCCCAAATGGCTTCCGGGCAATCATTCGCCGTCCGGCCAGATCAATAAGGTCGCGGGCTTTCGTCCGACCGCCGGCGGGCGCGAGCTCGATTGGGTACGCGACACGCTCGACGTCTATGCCTTCCACGTCACTGTTCCCGACGGCGTCAAGGCGATCGATGTCGACTTCCAATATGTGTCGCCCACGGCGGGCAATCAGGGCCGTATCGTCGCGACGCCCGACATGGCGAGCATCGAGTGGATCGCCAATTCGCTTTACCCGGCGGGCTATTTCGTGCGCGACATTCCGGTCCAGGCGTCGGTCATCGTTCCGACCGGCTGGAAAGTCGCGACCGCGCTTCGCCCGGGCGGCCAGACCGGCAACCGGATCGACTATCCGGCGACGACCTACGAGATCCTGATGGACTCGCCGCTGATCGCCGGCGCGCATTACCGGCAGATCCCGCTCAGCCCTGACGTGACGCTCGACGTCATCGCCGACAATGACCAACAGCTTTCCGCGACTCCTGAGCAGATCGCAACGCACAAGCGGCTGGTCGACCAGGCGCTGAAATTGTTCGGCGCCCAGCACTACGACCATTATGACTTCCTGTTCACGATTTCGGACCAGCTCGGCGGCGAGGGCCTCGAGCATCATCGAAGCTCGGAAGACGGCGTCGATCGCGGCTATTTCACCGAATGGAATGATGCGCTCCGCGACCGCAATCTTTTGCCGCACGAATATACCCACAGCTGGAACGGCAAATTCCGCCGGCCCGCGACCCTGTGGACGCCCGATTACCGCACCCCGATGCAGGATGATTTGCTGTGGGTCTATGAAGGGCAGACGCAATTCTGGGGCTATATCCTCGGCGCCCGGTCGGGGATGCTGTCCAAACAGGATACGCTCGACGCGATCGCTTCCACGGCCGCAACCTACAGCAGCGGGACTCCCGGCCGCTCGTGGCGGCCGCTGATCGATACGGCCAACGACCCGATCGCCGCCCAGCGTTCGCCGCAACCGTGGCGCAGTTGGCAACGTAGCGAGGATTATTACAGCGAGGGCGAGCTGATCTGGATCGACGTCGACCGGATCATTCGCCAGCAGTCCGACGGCAAGCGCTCGATCGACGATTTCGCGCGCGCCTTCTTCGGCGGCCGCGATCGCGACTGGGGCGAGCTCACCTACTCGCTCGACGACATCGTCGCGACCCTGAACCGGGTCCAGCCGTACGACTGGCACGCCTACCTCCAGCACAAGGTCTATGACATCGCTGCCCGGCCGCCGCTCGAGGGCATTACCCAGGGCGGTTATCAGCTCATCTTCACGCCTGAGCCGACCAAATGGATCAAGAGCGGCGAGAAGCACGGCAAGAACAGCGACCTCACCTATTCGGGCGGCTTCGTCGTCGGCAATGACGGCAAGGTCACCAGCGTTCTGTGGGACAGCCCGGCTTTCAACGTCGGATTGACGATCGGAACCCAGATCGTCGCGGTGAACAGCCGTAACTTCGATCCCGATGCCTTGAAGCAGGCGATCAAGGATGCGGCAGGTCAGGGACGCGCGCCCGAGCTATTGATCAAGAGCGGCGACCTCTACCGAACGGTCTCCCTCGATTGGCATGGCGGCTTACGCTACCCGCGGCTGGAAAAGGTCGGAAAAGGTCCGGGGACGCTCGACGCGCTGCTCGCATCGCGCTGATCTTTAGCTGGTCAGCCTAAGCGCCGCGATCGCGGCGACGATCGCGAGGATCAGCAGCACGCGCACCATGCTCGAGGGTTCGTGGAACCACAGGATCCCCACGATCACCGTTCCGACCGCGCCGATCCCGCCCCACACGGCATAAGCGGTGCCCATCGGGATCGCGCGCGATGCGACCTCGAGCAGGGCCATGCTGATCGCGACAGAAATCAGGAATGCGATCGTCCACGGCACGTTCTTGAAGCCGTCGACGAACCGCAGCGAGGTCGTGAACCCGACCTCGAACAAACCGCCGAGCACGAGCCAGAACCAGGGCATTCGCAATCCTTCCACTGGACGCGCGTCACAAGCGCACTAATTTGCGCCGCCATGGCTCAGCCGCGAACCATCGGCAATATGATCGCGCCGTGGCGCTTTCTGGCATTCCTGCTTGTGCTGATCGCCGCGGCCCTTCCGGCAAGTCAATGGCTCGGGAGCTATCCGCTCGGGATCATTGCCGCGTTCGACTTGGCCGCGGTGATCTTCCTGCTGCTGTGCCTCAACCTGCTTTGGATCGAGGATCCGCTAAGGATTGAGGAACTCGCTAAAGAGAATGACGCCAATCGGACGCTTCTGCTGGTCCTCACCGGCATCGTCATGGCGGCGCTCCTGATCTCCGTCGGGTCGGAAACCGTCGGCCGACAGCCCGAGCCGTTCACCAAAGCGCTGATCATTGCGACACTGATCGTCGCGTGGCTGTTCAGCAGCAGCATCTATGCGCTGCATTACGCGCACATGGCATATGTCCAACCGGAAGCAGGTTGCATCGGCTTCCGCTTCCCCGGGACGGACGACCCGATCTATTGGGACTTTCTCTATTTCGCATTCACTTGCGGGATGTCTTTCGCGACGTCAGACGTGGAGCTCACAAATCGGAGCGTCCGCAGGGTCGTCGCCTTCCATTGTCTCGCGGCCTTCGCTTTCAATATCGGCGTGCTCGCCTTCACCATCAATCTACTCGCGTCTGGCACCTAGGCGGTCGAAGGGAATCGGACAGCCGCCGCCAATCAACCAAAGCCACGGCACTTGGAACCCCCATTCCTGCTCTGGACGCCGCCAATCGTCCCGCGTTAACTTCCAAGTCATGGCGAAGCCGCGAACCATCGGCAACATCATCGGACCCTGGCGCTTCCTGCTGTTCATCGCTGCGCTGGCGGCCGGCGTGCCCCTTGGCCACCAACTCATGAACCATCGCTGGACGCTCGGCGCGATGATCGGATTCGATGCCGCGGCGATCATCTTCCTCGGCTCATGCATGCCGCTGCTCGGCACGCGTGAAGCCAAGACCATTCGCCAGCATGCCCAAGCCAATGATGCCAACCGCGAACTATTGCTTGTGATGACGGGGATCGTAATGGCGGTGCTACTAATCGCGATTGCCGCCGAGGCTGTCGGGCAGAATCCGCAGCCGATTACCAAAATCCTAATCATCGTCACGCTGATCATCGCATGGATATTCAGCAACACGGTCTACGCCCTGCATTATGCGCATTTGGCTTACATCCAGCCGAGCGTCGGCTGCGCGGGGCTCGAATTCCCGAAGACCAAGCTGCCGGCCTACTGGGACTTCGTCTATTTCGCCTTCACGCTCGGAATGACCTTCCAGACGTCGGACGTAACGATCACCAGCGAGCATTTTCGCAGAATTGTTACGATCCACTGCCTTGCCGCCTTCATCTTCAACCTTGGCGTGCTGGCCTTCACCATCAACGTGCTGGGTTCGAGCTAGGCGGCCACGTCGATCTCCGGCGGAGCAGCGAGCCTGCGCTGCGCCGCGACCAGGCATCCGCCGACGATCAGCACCGCGCCGGCGACGGTGTAAAGCGATACGCGCTCACGAAACACGATCCAGCCGAGCGCCGAGGCCCATAGGAAGGCGCTATATTCGGTGACAGCGAGATAGCTCGCTTCGGCGCGGGCGTAAGCCCAGCCGTAGAGCAAGGTGCCCGAGGTCGATAGCACGGCCGCGACGAGAACCCACGGCCACTGCAAGCTGGGCCAGTCGGGCAGGCCGACGAACGGCAAGACCATCAGCCACACGATCATTACCGTTAGCGATTGGAAGAAATTGATTTCGAGCGGCTTTGCGGCCTGGGCCTGCGGGCGCATCATCACGATGTTCACCGCATAGCATGCGGCCGAGCCCAGGATCGCTGCCGAGCCGAGCAGGACTTGAGGCCCAACCTGCGCGCGCGCCTGTCCGAGGACAATGATAATCACGCCGGCGAAGGCCGCGATGGAGCCGATGATCGAACGCGAGCCGATCTGTTCCTTCAGGAACACCGCCGCCAGCAACAGCGCGATCAATGGTCCGATAAAGGTCAGCGCAATCGCCTGCGCGAGCGGCACCCGGCCGATGCCCCAGAAGAAGAGAAAGGCCAATCCGGTCACCAGCACGCCGCGCGCGATGTGGATCCTGAGTGTCGAGCGGCTTGGCCAGGACGGTCGCCGCGGCAGGTAAAGCGCGCCGGCGAAGGTGAGGTTGACCACCGAGCGCCAGACGCTGATGGCGAGAATCCCGATCGCGATCACCAGATGCTTCATCACCGCATCCATGATCGACAAGCAGCCAACCGCGGCGAGCGCGTGCAGGAATGCCTTGACCGGATGCTGGTCGACGCGGTTCACATGGCCGCGCTTAGCGGCCCTGCCGGTGCTCGCCCATCCCCCGGATGGGCTGCGCGCCGTCAGCCTCCAACGTCGAAAGTGACGACTGGCGCGGCTGGCGAAGAGTCGATCAGCAGCGGCGGGTCAGACGGCGTCAGCGCGCCCGCGAACGCTCCACTCATGATCACGATCAGCAACAGCTTGACCATGGCGCCATGATGCGCCGCCATTGGTCAACAAGGGCTAAACTTTATTCGGCCGCGTCGAGCGTTGCCGCTCGCTCCGCCTCGGCTTCGAGCTCGGCCGCCTTAGCTTCGACCAGCCGGACGATATGATCGATCATGTCGCCGTCCTTCACATGGTGGTCGGTGATGCCCGACAAATAGACCATGTGCGTGCCGTTGCCGCCGCCGGTAATCCCGATGTCGGTCTCGCGCGCTTCGCCGGGACCGTTGACCACGCAGCCGAGCACCGACAGCGACATCGGGGTTTTAACGTGCTGCAGCCGGTCCTCGAGCGCCTCGACCGCGCGGATCACGTCAAAGCCCTGGCGCGCGCATGATGGGCACGAGACCACGCGCACGCCGCGGCTGCGAATTCCGAGGCTTTTCAGGATCTCGTAGCCGACGCGGACCTCTTCCTCGGGCTCTGCCGATAAGGACACGCGAATCGTGTCGCCGATCCCGGCCCACAGTAGCGAACCGATGCCCAGTGCAGACTTGACGGTGCCGCCGATCAATCCGCCGGCCTCGGTCACGCCGAGATGTAGCGGGCAGTCGACCTGGTCGGCGAGCTGCTGGTAGGCCGCTACCGCGAGGAAGACGTCGGACGCTTTGACCGCGACCTTGTACTCACGAAAGCCGTGGTCCTCGAGGATCCGGATATGGTCGAGGGCGCTTTCGACCAGCGCCTCGGGGCATGGCTCGCCGTATTTCTCGAGCAAATCCTTTTCGAGGCTTCCAGCGTTGACCCCGATGCGGATCGCGCAGCCGTTGGCGCGCGCCGCGGCAATGACCTCGCGGACGCGCTCTTCGGACCCGATGTTGCCGGGGTTGATCCTGAGGCACGCTGCGCCGGCGTCCGCGGCTTCGAGCGCGCGCTTGTAGTGGAAATGGATGTCGGCGACGATCGGGACCCGCGCCTCACGGACAATCTCCCTAAGCGCCGCCGTGCTGTCCTGGTCCGGGCAGGAAACGCGGATGATGTCCGCGCCGGCGTCCTCGCAGCGGCGGATCTGGTCGATTGTCGCCTTGGCGTCGGAAGTCGGGGTATTGGTCATGGTCTGGACGGTCACCGGCGCGTCCCCGCCGACGGGGACGGCACCGACCATGATTTGCCGCGACGTGCGCCGCGCTATGTCGCGCCAGGGACGAATGGAAGACATGACACAAGCATATAGGCGCTTGGGCTTCGGCGGCAAAGCTAGGCCGAGGATATCGTATTGTGTTAACACGGATATAGGGAATCGTGGGGGCGGCCCATGGCTAAGCTTGCCCAATTGCCTGCGAACGACCGTGCGTCCGACCCGGATGACGCGGAATTCCGGCGCACTCCGCGGCTCCGGACGCGTTATTACGCATTCCTGAGCTACAGCCATAAGGATCACGATGTCGCCGACTGGCTCCATCGGGAACTTGAAAGGTTCCGGGTTCCCCATTCGCTAGCCGGCCGGCACAACCAAAATGGTGTCGTTCCCAAGCGGCTGACGCCGATTTTCCGCGACCGACATGAGCTCGCCGCGGCCGATGATCTGGGTGCGGAGATCAGATCAGCGCTCGCCTCTTCGCAATATTTGATCGTGCTGTGCTCGCCCGATGCGGCGAAGTCGCGGTGGACGAACGCCGAGATCGAGGAGTTCAAGCGCACCCGCCCGGAAGGCTGCGTGCTCGCCGCGATCGTTTCCGGCGAACCGTACGCGAGCGATGTTGCGGGCCGCGCAGGCGACGAATGTTTTCCCCCCGCGCTCAGAGAAAGATACGACCGGCTCGGGCGACCGACCGGCAAGCGCGCAGAACCGCTAGCGGCCGACTTGCGCGAGAGCGGCGACGGCCCCCGCCTTGGGTTCCTGAAGCTCGTCGCGGGGATGCTTGGCGTTGGCCTCGACGAGCTGGTCCAGCGCGAAACGACGCGGCGGCACCGCCGCCTCGCTTGGCTGGCTGCGGGATCGCTCACCGGAATGGCGGTGACGAGCACGCTCGCCCTTGCCGCCCTCCAGGCACGCGACACGGCCCGGGAGCAGCGACGGGAGGCGGAGGGACTGGTCGGCTTCATGATCGGCGACCTCAAGGATAAGCTCGAGCCGATCGGCAAGCTCGACGTCCTGGATGGCGTCGGCTCGCGCGTGCTCGCCTACTACCGTCGGCAAAGCACGGCTGACATCAGCGATGCCGCACTGGTTCAGCGGTCCCGGGCATTGAGCTTGTTGGGACAAGTTGCGAACCTGCGCGGCAACCTGAACGCGGCAGCCGGGTACTACCGGGAAGCCATGGCGGGGACTGCCGAAGCGATTCGCCGAAATCCCAATGACCCGCAGCATCTTTACGACCATGCTCAGAACATATTCTGGATGGGTGACATCGCGCGGCAGCGCGGCGATTTTGAAACCGTCGAGTCCGACTATCGCGAATACAAGAGACTCGCGCAACGAATGGTAACGCTTGATCCGAGCAATTCGAAATGGCGCATGGAAGAACAGGATGCAGACGCGAATCTCGGCATTGCCTTTTGGAACGAACGCCGCTTCTCCGAGGCCGCGAGCCAGTTCGACGAAGCACTGCAGGCAATCCAGCCGCTTGCGACGGCGGATTCAAGCAACGACGATTATCGGGCATCGCTTGCCGAAACTCTGGCCTGGGCCGCGGACGCCAAAATGGCGATCGGGCAGCTCGATCTGGCGATCGTCTTACGACAACAGCAAGTTGAGCTTCTCACCAAGGTGCTCAATCGAGGAGGAGCAGACGTCCAGTACCGTCAGATCCTTCTCGTAGCTCAGCAAGCGTTAGGCAGGCTGTATGCCATGACAGGGCAACGCGACTTGGCCCTGAGCCATCTGCGCGCTGCGGTAGGGGCGGCGGGACAGCTCGGCCAAATCGAGCCAAGCAATGCCGTCTGGCGTCAGCTGGGACTCCAGGCCCAGCTCGCGCTTGCGGATTATGCCTTGGCAGTCCGCAATCGCGACGAGGCGATCGGACAGGCGAACTCTGCGTGCGACACAGTCCGTCGGCTGCTCGGACGAGATGGCAGCGTTCCGTCGTGGCGCGCCGGGCTGGCGAATTGTGAAATGGTCCAAGCGAAAATCGCACTTACCGGCGGCGCCAAGGACGAAGCAGCGGCGCATGCGACATCGGCCCTTGCGGCGGCGAAGGCGGTCAAAAGCAACGACACTGCCGAAAATCGATACCGCATCGCGAAGGCTTACCGACTGATCGGCGATGTTGCGCGCGAAACCGGTGACGACCCTACGGCCAATGCAGCCTGGTCGAAAGCCCTCGCCGCATTGCCCGCGGGCATCGCTGAGAAACCTGCGGAAATGGACGAGCACGCGACGATCCTGCAACGTCTTGGGCGCGGCTCGGAGGCGCGGCACATCGTCGGCCGGCTCAACGAAATGGGCTACCGGCGCCTGACCTAATCTGGCGCCTGAACATAGAGAGGTACGAACAATGTCCAGACCCAAAGGAACGATGCACCCCGTAACCGTCCTCGCTACAAAGGATGATTCGGGCAAGGTGCATTTTACCCCGGAATCCGACGTATGGAATCACTCGGGCGATGAGTTCGTGTTTCACAAAGACAAGCACGGGATGAAAAAGCACGACTATCATCTGGTCGAATTTGTGCTCGACGACCGCACCGGGGACGGACTGAAGTTTCCCCATGCTCCGCACGATGCGATGTGGGTAGCCGCGGTCGAAGACCGCGCCCACCCGAAGTGTCCGGACAAGGACACGGAGAGCGACTACGACGTGCTCGAGCCGATCTGCGTTTGCGATCATCGGCAACGGCTGATCGTGCGCAATCAAAACCCTAGGCAGGAACATTGGGCCTTCACCTTGAACTTCGTGAAGGAAGGGGCGGACGAGAGCGACAAAGGCGCGTACGTCAATTGGGATCCGATCACCAACAATCAGAACGGCGGGACAGGCAATTGAGTGAGCCGAACTCTCATTAAGAGATAGCTAAAGGGGGAGCAATCGAAATGGGTACAGCACAGCGAGTCAATGTCGATGTCATCGTGACATCGGATTCCAAATCCCCAAACGGCGTCAGATTCGCGATGAATTCGAATTTGGGGAGCGGAAACCAGTTGACGTTCAAGAACAAAAAGAAGGGCGACTGGTTCGAAGTCGACTTCACCATCGTCGATGATAATGAGCCGAAGACAGGGTACCTATTTCCCGACGACGAAAAACTGGCGATGTATGTCAAACCGGTCGATGATCTCACCGAACCGTGTCCCGACGACTGGAATGATCCGCGACACTGGGACCAGTTCGAAGCCCAACAAGTCACCAACAAAAACCAGACGTTGAGAGTGAGAAATTGGAATCACGACATTCAGCTGTTCAAGTTTACTTTGTGGGTCACGAAAACTCCGAACGAGAATGGGCCTTGCATCCCTTATGATCCCGTCGGCAGCAACCAGAATGGCGGAAGCGGCATGCTTATGACCTATGCGCTTGTGGGAGCCGCCGTAGTTGCTGGAGCGGCTGCTCTCTATAGCTGCGGAGTATTCGGCTCATAATCGCAAGGAAACCGGAACGCGGGGCAGGTTTGCGGCGCGGCCCCCCACGCCTCCCCTTCGTCCTAAGTGTCGGAGTTACCGGCCATCGCGCCGAGGTCCTGCCCGCGGACAGCCTCAAATCCCTGCGGTCGCGGATCCGCGACGCATTGCTGCTGATCGCCGAGTCCGGCGATGCCTTGTTCGAGCGCGAGCGCGATTGCTTCGCCCCCGATTCGCCGCGGCGGCGGTTCGTCTCGCCGATCGCCGACGGCGCCGACCAGGTCGCGGCCGAAGTCGCGCTCGAGCTCGGATGGGATCTGCAGGCCGTGCTTCCGTTCGGCCGCGACGAATATCGCGCCAGCCTGGCAAGCGACGAAGCGCGCGACCGGTTCGACGCGCTTCTCAAGCGCGCGACGTGCGTCCTCGAATTGCCGGGCGATCGGGCGCGCGAGCTCGATGCCTATGTAATGACCGGCCGAGCGACCGTCGCGCATTGCGACTTGCTGATCGCGGTATGGGACGGCCGCCCGCCGCGCGGCCGCGGCGGAACCGGCGAAGTAGTCCAGCTGGCCATCACCCGCGGCACCGCGGTGATCCACCTGCCGCCCAGCCCGGCCGCGCCAAGTCGCCTGTTATGGGCCGCGTTCGATCCGACGGTGCTGACAACCGCCGACGAGCAGACCGCCGAACGGCCGCTTGACCGGCCCGACATGGACGCCTTGCTCAATGGACTCCTGATGCCGCCTCCCGACGAGCAGGAGCAGGACTTCCTCAAACAGTTCAACAACGAGAAGATGCGCCCGATCCGCGCGCGCATCGAATATCCGTTGCTGCTCGCGGCCGCGGGGGTCAAGCGCTTCAAGCCGAGGAATTTTACCGATAAATATTGTGCGGCCCAGATTCAGGACGAATGGCAACGCTATCGCGAGGGCTGCGTGAACCCGCTCGACATCAGCGCTCCGATCGACATTCTCGAACAGGCGTACAGTTGGGCCGACCGGCTGGCGACGCACCTCGCCCAAACCTACCGCAGCGGCCACATCTTCAATTTCGTTCTCGGTAGCTTCGCGGTGTGCCTGGGGTTGAGCGCATTCATGGCCCCGCACCTCAAGTTCGAGTTCGCGGCGGCGGAGCTGGTCATCACCTTCGGGATCATCCTCAACGCCAAAATCGGGACTCGCAACGAATGGCATCGGCGCTGGCTCGATTACCGTCAGCTCGCCGAGCGCCTCCGGCCAATGCGCAGCCTGAAGCTGCTGGGAATTGCCGCGCCCGACCCGCCCGGCACCGAAACCAACCCGGTGCCGAAACGCTGGATCGACTGGTATGCCAGCGGCATCTGGCGCGCGATGGGGTGTCCCGCCGGTTCGATCGACCGGCCGCGCGCAGCGCGGCTGGCAGATGCGATCGCCGACCACGAAGTCGCGCCGCAAGTCGCCTATCACGAACGCAACGCGCACCAGGTCGAGATGCTCGATCACCGGCTTGAGCTGATCGGTACGACGCTGTTCGTGGCGACTCTGGTCGTCTCCATCATGACCCTCGTCGGGCTCGCCGTCGGCGCCGCTTTTGTGAGCCGCTACGGCAATTGGTTCACGCTCGTGTCAGCCGGTTTCCCGGCGCTCGGCACGGCCGTCTTCGGGATCCGCTTCCAGGCGGATTTTGGCGGAGATGCACTGCGATCGATGGCGACGGCGAACACGTTGCAGCAAATCGACGAGGAACTGCGCAAGGAGGTGTCCCTATCGCGCGCCGCCGACCTTGCCGAGCAGGCTGCGCGGTTCATGCTCGCCGATCTCGACGAATGGCGGCTGATCAACCAGCAGCGCGACCTGTCGGTCGGCTAACCGATCAGTCCTTCTCCCCCCAGCGCCAGCGCCAGCCGCCACGCGTCGTCTTGGCGGTGATCATAATGAACGCGACGGTCGGCAAGGCGATCGCCGCAATCAGCTCGGCCGGGCGATCGTGCAGCCGCCAAACGAGCGCATAGACGATCGCGATATAGCCGATCGTCACCGCCCAGCCCTGCCAGCTAATCGGCACCCCCGCGCCATAACCGTAGCGCTTAGGCGCAAACCATTCGGGACCGTCGCTCATTCCTTATTCTCCTTCCGGGGACGGCCCCGCTTCCTTGGACTCGGCGACTTGAGCTTCACCCCACGCGCGCCGAGCGCCTCGCGCAGCAGACATTCGACCTGGGCGTTGACGCTGCGCAGCTCGGCCGAGGCCGAGCGCTCGACCGCCGCCCACAGCAGCGGGTCGACGCGCAGCGGATAGGCTTTGCGCTCGGCGCCGCTCACGGGACTATTGGTAGAGCGTGCCGGCGTTGACCACGGGCTGCGTGTCGCGCTCGCCGCACAGCACGACCATCAGGTTCGAAACCATCGCCGCGCGGCGCTCATCGTCCAACTCGACGACGTTCTTTTCGCTCAGCATCGAAAGCGCCATCTCGACCATTCCGACCGCGCCTTCGACCAGGGTCTTGCGTGCGGCGACCACCGCCTGCGCCTGCTGGCGGCGGAGCATCGCGCCGGCAATCTCCTGCGCATAGGCGAGGTGGGTGAAGCCGCATTCGTCGACCGTAATCCCGGCGACCGCGAGGCGCGCCTGGAGCTCGGTCCTGAGCTCGCCGCCGACCTGATCGTGGTTGCCGCGCAGGGTCACTTCCTGATGCTCGAAATCGTCGTACGGATAGCGCGAGCCGATGGTACGGATAGATCGG
>Ga0193751_1000789_pt1 | contig 22412 bp, 19 predicted proteins | sample L1c2metaG_FD_143050 | JGI IMG/M metagenome (GOLD analysis project Ga0193751, IMG submission 143050) | Soil microbial communities from a riparian zone of the East river system, Colorado, United States - L1c2 | ecosystem: Environmental > Terrestrial > Soil > Riparian zone | place: USA: East River... | reverse complement strand
ATCCCGACGCGCAGGCGGGCATCAACATCGTGCTCAAGGCGCTGGAAGCTCCGCTGCGGCAGATCGCCGAGAATTCCGGCCACGAAGGCTCGATCGTGGTCAACAAGATCCTGGAGAGCAAGTCGGAGACCTACGGCTTCGACGCGCAGACCGAGAATTACGTCGACATGTTCGACAAAGGCATTGTCGATCCAGCCAAGGTAGTGCGCGCGGCGCTACAAGACGCTGCCTCGGTTGCCGGCCTTCTGGTTACGACCGAAGCCATGGTCGCGGAATTGCCGAAGGACAAACCGGCAATGCCGGCCATGCCCGGCGGCGGCGGCATGGGAATGGACTACTAAAGCCATTCTCATCGGGCATCTTCAATGTTCGAAGTCGGCAGCAGCCGACTTCGGATGGCGGAATGGGTGGGATGGACTACTAACGCCATCGACATCTGGCATTAGAAGTAAGGGCGCGGCGCAATCCGCGTCCTTTTCTTTCGGCTGTTGCCTGTGAAGCGCAACATCCGGCGCGCGCGGGAATCTGGATTGCGTTGAAATTATTTCAACGATCCTGGAGCGAAGGCCGTCACAGTGGCGGCTGGCTTCAGGATGGCTCCGGGCAGAACGCCGCGAGCGCCAGCGCCAGGATCGCGAGCGTGATTGCCGGCAAGACGTTTTCGCCGGCAAATTGCCAGGCCAAGAGGAGGACCAAGAGCAGAACGGCGACGCCTGTCGGTATGGATCGCCCGGCCAGCGATCCTGCAGAATGGGCGGGTTCAATGGCCGACAAAGTCCCCTCCGACAGTGCGTTTGTGACAATCCACTTGAACATAATTCCAATATCAAGTGAATGAAATTCATCATTAGTTCCGTGTCTCCAGGCAGAATCACGGGAATGTCAGTACGTGGAACCGGCGTGCTTGTTTCGTTCTGATTTTGCGGTTGCGGCTAAAGCTGGTCTGCTATTCCCAGCTAAAGCCCGGCCCGCCTGTCGCAGGCAAACGTATTCCGGCTAAGTAGTTAAGCCGCTTGTTCGCGTGCGAACCCGTAGCGCCGCCGCAATTCCCGGCGCGATAAAAAGACCAGCGTGCGGTCGCGCCGCAACGTGTCGGCCCGAAGCGCCGCGGCGTTGCGCGCAAGCACCATCATCGAGATGAGGATGTTCTCGCCGAACCAGTGAATCTGCTGGCGGAATGAACGCGAACTTGCAGCCGCAATTCGCTCGAAGCCGAAGCGGGCGACGAAGCGGGTAAGTTGAGCGCTGCGTTCAGCGGGTTGAAAGGTCATGTTGGCGCAAATCGCGATGACGTCGTCGAGATCGGACCGCGCGTCGAGAAAGCCTGCCAATTCCCGCAGCGAAATCTCAAACGCCTGATTGACGCGGCGCGCCCAGGCAAGCGTCGGTCCTTTTCCGGTAAAATATGGAAATTGCTCATTCCAGACATGCAGATTGACGACCCGGTCGCCGGCGCGAATGCAGGTGCCATCGGACAGCACATAATCGTCATTGCTCGCGGCGAGCTGGATACGAAACAGGCACTCGGGAGAATTGGTGTACTCAATCACCCCGTGGCGAACCCGCAGTCGATCGTCCAGTGCCGCGACCATCGCTTCCAACCACGGGAATTGTCTAACGTCCCCGCCCTGAAAGTTTTTGATGCCGGTTTCCATAAGGCAGTCCGCGCGCGCTCCACCTGAAAACCTCCTGCCAGCGAGAAAGTTTCGTCGCTTTCCTGACATAAGTTGGACGAGCATCTTCCCAACTGTTGTCTGGGCCGCTTCTTATTTGCTCGCTAAAATCTCCTTCATCGGCTCATCACAGATTGGCCTGATCAATTGGTCATCAGCCGGAAACGCAGCGGGATTGCGCCCAACAGTTCGATAAGCTCGCCATTGCGCCGCCAATTAGTGACCTGCGCCAGGGCCGCCAAAAGTTTCTCATCGCGTGACTGACGCTCCGGGTCGCACTGCGGGCTTTGCAGATCACCCGGTGCGATGGTGATCGAATTATCGCCGACCGTGGCTTGCGCTCGTGCGCTGGCGCACCACAGGTCGATCGACGCCATCCCGTTCTCTTGAATTTCGATCATTGGGATGCGCTTTGAGCCGCGCATTGGCGCGGTATCAAGCATCAGGGCGGTGCTGAACGGGAACGGTTCGCTCGCTGGCGCGGCCGCAGCCGCCATTGCGAACGCGAAAGCAAAGAGGCCACAGGCGAAACGCATCGAACCGTTCGTCCCTTCGATCCACGCAAAGTAAGGGCAGACAATAGTGTGGGCGTGCTGCGCTCGCAGAGATGGGGCCGCCACGGGCGGCCCCATCAAGTGTTTCGCGCGCAGCTATTATTGAACGATCATACCGGTGAACACGTAGGCCTGCAGCATGACCAGAATGCCGACCAGGCAGGCGAGCGCGATCGAATGCAGAAACACGAAGCGCAAGATCGTGCCTTCATGCCCAAACCAGTTGGTCGCGGTCGAGGCGACGACGATCGACTGCGCGTCGATCATCTTGCCCATCACACCGCCCGACGAGTTCGCCGCAGCCATCAGGATCGGCGAAATGCCGAGCTGGGTTGACGTGATCTTCTGCAGGTTGCCGAACAATATGTTCGAAGCAGTGTCCGAACCTGTCAGCGCGACGCCCAACCAGCCGAGCAGCGTGCCGAAGAACGGATACAGCACGCCAGTCGCCGCGAACGCGAGGCCAAGCGTCGCATCGATGCCGGACAGCCGAGTTAGCGTGCCGATCGCCAGCATTGCCGAGATGGTGATCAGCGAGTACGCGCAGATTTTGATTGTCCGCCCATAGGCCGCCACCAGTCCGGCAGGCGAGTAGCCCATGATCAAGCCGGAAATGATTGCGGCAATCAGCATCCCCGAGCCGGTGTAAGACAGCCAAGTGAAACTGAACACCGCGGCTTCCGGAGTGGGCTTCGCCACGATCGGCGCCACCTTGTTGATCACGTTGTGCAGATCGGGAACTGGATAGTTCCACGTCGCCCAAGGATTGACCACGCCCTTGAACGCGTTGGTACCCCACACCAGAAGCACGACGCAGACGATGATCCATGGCAGCAGCGCAATCCACATCTCGCGCGACGTGACCGGTTTAATGGTCGTCGTTCTGGCAGGCATGGTGGCTGCCGATTCGTCCCTGCTGCGTAACGCCGGGGAGAGCCACAGCTCCTTCGGATGCCAAACCTTCAGGAACAGCACGAGACATGCCATCGAGACCAGCGAAGCGCCGATATCGACGATCCACGGATTGATGAAGTTGGAAATCAAGAATTGCGGGATCGCAAATGACACGCCGGTGACCAGGACCGCCGGCCAGATCGCCAGCATACCGCGGAAACCGGCAAAGGCCCAAATCAGCCAGAACGGCACGATCAGCGAGAAGAACGGCAATTGGCGGCCGACCATGGCGCCGAGCAGGAAAGGATCGATACCCGTGACGCTAGCGAGGCCTGCAATGGGCGTGCCGAGCGCGCCGTAGGCGACCGGAGCGGTATTGGCAATCAGCGACAATCCCGACGCGGCGAGCGGCGAGAAGCCAAGGCCGATCAGGATCGCCCCGGTGACCGCAACCGGCGTACCGAAGCCCGAAGCGCCCTCGAAGAAGGCGCCAAATGCAAACGCAATCAGCAGCAATTGCAGCCGGCGATCCTTGGTGACGCCACCGATCGTGTTCTGCAACGTCTCGAATGCGCCCTTCTCGACGGTGAGGCGGTAGAGGAAAATAACGTTGAGCACGATCCAGCCGATCGGGAAGAAGCCGGTCACGGCGCCAAGCACGGTCGCGCGCAACGACATGCCCGAAGGCATGGTGAAGATGAAGATCGCGACCAGATTCGCCACAATCAGCGCGGCAATAGCGGCAATATGCGCCTTCACCTTGTTCGAAGCGATGAGGACAAGCAGGGTGACGACTGGTAAGGCCGCGGCAATCGTCGACAGCGTGGCATTGCTGAACGGATTATAGACTTGGTTCCACATCACGAAGTCTCCTTGGGCGCCGGTTCCCACCGGCTTGTTCAGTGTGTCGAAGCACGCATGCCAGCGTGCAGCCCTTCCCGGCCGCGGGCAGCGATGGAGCCGTGAGAATGAATCTACGCCGTGCTATTATTTAGCCCCGTTCACCCCCGGTTTTCCGGTCGGTGCGAGAATCCTCCCAAAGCCCGATCTATGGTATGGCGAAAACCAATATCGCCACAAGGTCGGGGTAAAGCGGGCCGGGAATACGCACAGGCCGCGTCGAAATGCCCTAAACCTGAGCCAATGCCGGGTTTTGCAATATCGCGCCGGCATTTTGCGCCCGCCGCCAGACAGGAGATGCTTCCGTGAAACGCCTCGCTGCGACGCTCGCCACTATTGGGCGGCTGTCTCTGCCCTATTTCCGCTCCGAAGACCGCTGGGCGGGCCGGCTCCTGCTGGCCGCCGTGATCGCGATCGAATTGTCGATTGTGGCCATCACCGTGATTCTGAACCAGTGGTACAATCGCTTCTACAACACCCTGCAAGACCGTAATTGGGAGGCATTCCTCAGCGCGATTCTGTTTTTCTGCGCGCTCGCTGCCATCTATACGGTGCTCGCGGTCTATCAGAATTATCTTAATCTTTGGCTGCAAATCCGCTGGCGCCGCTGGATGACGCAGACCTATCTGCGCCAATGGCTCAACACCGCCAATCACTATCGCATGCAGCTTCTCGGCGACGCCGCCGACAACCCGGACCAGCGCATCGCCGACGATTTGCAATTGTTCGTGCAACAGACATTGCAGATCGGCACCGGGATCTTGAATTCCATTGTGACGCTCTTCTCGTTCGTCGTCATTCTATGGACTCTTTCGGCAGAGGCGCCGCTCCATCTGTTCGGCTCCGGCTTTGTCATTCCCGGATACCTGGTGTGGGCAGCCTTGATCTATGCGGCGATCGGCACTGTGCTGACGCACCGCATCGGCTGGCCGCTGATCCCGCTCAATTTTCAGCAGCAGCGTTTTGAAGCCGATTTTCGTTTCAATCTCGTGCGCACGCGCGAGAACTCCGAGCAGATCGCGGCGTTGCATGGCGAGGCGGCAGAGCGCGAACGGCATCTCGACCGGTTCAGCCGTGTGGTCACCAATTGGATCGCGATCATGAAACGGCAGAAGCAACTGACGTTTTTCACCCAGAGCTATTCCCAGGCCTCGGTGATCTTTCCGTATCTAATGGTGAGCCCGGTCTATTTTTCAGGCGCGATGCAGCTCGGCGGGCTGATGCAAACCGCGTCTGCCTTCAATAGCGTGCAGACCGCGCTGTCTTATTTCATCACTGCTTATCAATCGATCGCACAATATCGCGCCGTGGTCACCCGTCTGTCGGGTTTCGAGGACGCCATCGTTGCCGGCCGCGACATCGCGTTGACCCCGCCCACGGTCGAGGTTTTGCCGCGCGACAATTCGAACGTCATTTCGATCGACCGCCTCAACATTCGCTTGCCGAACCGCGAACCGCTGGTCAATGCCGAGCACATCGTGCTGTCGCCCGGCGAGCGCGTGCTGGTGACTGGACCGTCGGGCGTCGGCAAATCCACTTTGTTCCGCGCCATTGCCGGAATTTGGCCGTTCGGATCGGGGCGCATCATGGTGCCGCAGGACGCCAAAGTGCTGCTGTTGCCGCAGCGGCCCTATTTCCCGGTGGCCTCACTCGCCGCCGCGGTGAGCTACCCGGCGCGGCTCGGCACTTTCGACGATGCGCGGCTTGCCGAAGTGCTCGAGGCGGTTGGGCTGCCGGAATGGGCGGACCGGCTCCAGGAGGAAGCACATTGGAATCGTATGCTTTCGCACGGCGAGCAACAGCGGCTTGCGATCGCACGCGCACTGCTTCAGGAGCCCGATTACCTGTTTTTGGACGAAGCGACCGCCTCGCTCGATGAAGCCGCCGAAGCGAGCCTCTACCGGCTCCTTCAGGAACGGCTCAAAGGCACAACCATCATCTCAATCGGCCATCGTTCTACGCTCGGCGCCTTCCACCGCCGCCGCTTCGAAGTGGCGCCAAGCGACAATGCGGCTTCCGAGGTGCGCGACGTGCCGCTGGTTTCGGCGGCGGAGTGAGCGCGCCAGAAATCGAAGCGCCCAAAAGCGAAACGGCCGGCGACGTTTCCGCCACCGGCCGCTGATTCGAAATCGTCAAGCCGAGCTTACTTGATGTTGCTCAGATTTGTGGCGAAGGACAGCTTGGCAATAAAGGCCGTGCTGCACCAATTGGAGCCAGGACCACCGGGATTGATTGCAGTACTCGCGATACCGCTGGCGGTGTGATCGCTCGTAAAGGCGTTGCAGTCGCCTTTGTTGAGGTTGGTGTCAAAGTAGCGCAGGTCGAGCGTGAACGCCTTCCAGGTAAAGGCGATGCCCGCGTCCCAGTTCCAGTAGCTGGTATATTTAATGCCGTTGGGGAAGCCAGGCACCGCGTAAAATGAATCGCTGGTGCCAAGCGCCCAATAGCCAGCGTCGCCGGAGATGGACATGCCGATACCACTCGGCAGCATGGAGCTCGGCACGGTGTAGGTGATGTTGCCGACCGTGTACCACCCATCAGCGCCGGAGTTGAGGACTGACGGCGAGTACCATTCCTGAATGCCCGCGGCCCACTGATCGTTAAACGTGTAGGTGGCCTTCGCGTAAACTTCAACAAAGCTAAGATTACCTTTGACGACGTTGCCGTTTGGTAGATTGGTAGGACCTGGCGAGCCGGGCGGACCGCAAGCCGCACCGGGCGTGATGCCGCCGGCGTTGAAGCATTCGCCACCCGGATACCAGTAGTACCAAACGCCGAAATCGAGGGCGAGCTTGTCGAAGGTCGGACGAACGCCGCCGTAGAAATCGATCTCCGCCGCGGCGTGGTTCGGGAAATCGATGCTCTCGCCGGAAATACCGGCATAGTATTGCCACATCGGACTGACCGTGTAGCGCAGCTCAAATCCGCCCTGGACCGAGGGCTGGTGCCTGGATTGAGTGACGCCGCGGAAGTTGTAATCGGTCATCAAGGCCGCGGTGATCGCAACATCCCACGGCGATGGCGGCGGTGCGGGCGGCGCCGGCGGCGCCTTGGTGGCCATGTCGGCGGCGAGCGCCGAGCTCGTCAGGCCAGCCACAATAAGCAACGGTAAAGCCACTCTTTTCATAACCAACCCCTTTTTTCTATCCCCTGCCAGCAGTTTTGACCGAGCCAACGCTGCAAACCTGCGGCACACCCTGCGCACCCCGCAATGCGCGGCTATGAACGTCACGAATTCTTCAATGTTGCTACCGAACAGCCAAGCTTAAAACGACGGCAAATGCTGCCTTTTTATGCTTTCGTTGGAAAACTTTGCACTTTCTTAAAAAGTGTGGCGGCGCGGTTACACCTGATTTGGCTGGAGTTTTAATTCGCGCGGGCGCTCGGCGGGAGATGACGCGCCTATATAGGCTTAGGGGCGGTCATAAGGAGCAGAAAAGATGAAGGCGATGGTCGATGGCAAAGTGGTCGCTGACAGCAATGATGTGATCGAATGCAAGGGATATCGGTACTTTCCGCCCGATTCGGTGCGTGTGGACTGGCTGGAAAGGGTCGAGAAGACTGCCGACGATCACGCCTGCCCGCATGGCGTTCAGTTCTATGACGTGGTCGTCGGCGGCACGCGGCACAATCGCGCGGCCTGGTGCTACGAAGCCCCGCGACCGGAGATGCGACAGGTCGGTGGCCGCTTCGGCTTTTGGCAGGACGTTGAGGTGGTGGACGCGTAGTCCAGTGCCCGCGGTGGTCTAGGCCGCCTGCTTCTTGCGATTCGCCTCGAGCCGGGCGTCGACCAAAGCCACCTGCGCGTCGATGGCCGGGTGGCTCAAGCCTTTCTGCCTGGCAATGAGCTGCACGAGCTTGTCGGCGCGCTCGATAAATGGCGCGCCGTTCTGTAAAGCGCGCGCCGCAGAAGCCGGCCGTGTCAGCGATTGCGCCGCAGCCGCGTATTTCTCGAACGGGACCAGGTCTTCAGGCTTGGCGCCGAGCTTGACGCAAAGGTCGAAGACGAAGTTGTAGACCGAACGCGAGGTGGCGATGTCGCTGTGTACCGCCTCTTGCGCCGTGCGCATGCCGTCCTTGGTGACGCAGCGATAATTGCCGGCGAGCAACATCGCCCACTTGGCCAGCGGCACGAAGATCGAATCGTAGACCTTGAGTTTGACCGGCAGCTCGACCTTGCCTTCGGGCGTGTCGTAGCGAATTGCTTCGATCTCGTTCTGCAGCTGGCGCAACATCGCGGTCGATTTTTCGTCGTCGAACCGCGCCACCTTGAAGTTGGTGGGCAACGTGACCATCAAGACATTGACCTTTTCATCCGGCGGGCGGATCGCCTGCGGATCCGGACTGTTCAAAGTGATGGTCGCCGGATCGAACGAATCCCACACGCTCGGATCCGTATAGGCCGGCTTGAGCGCCTCGTAATCAAGGCCCGGGATGCGCTTGACGTAAGGCAGCGGCGGCATGTTCATGATCGACATGCAGGGCACGCGCGATTTGCCGACCGCGTCCAAAAGCTCGCGTACGCCAGGAGAGCGATATTGCGGCTCCTGCATGGCAAGCCCAACGAGATCGTAATCCTTCGGATTGACGCCCGCTGCCGGACCGGCGGTGACCTTGCCTGGAAGCTTCCGCGAGTCGAGTTCTACTGGGTCTTTGCGTCCGCGCACCGGCAACCGCACGCGAAAGCCTTCGCTATTGATCAGATCGGCCTCCGCGGGAAGACAAACCAGATGCAGCTTGTGCCCGCCGAACAGGATTTTGGACGCGAGGAGCGAACCATAAGACGCTCCCATGAGCAGAATTTTATAGGTTCCCGGCATAACGCACCTCCTCGACAGCGCTCGGATCGGCGGACCGGTCGCCGCCAATCTTTGCGCGAATGAATGCTATTGGCCCAGCCAGTGCTATGCAATGCAGGCTATGCAATGCAGGCGGCGGCGCTTGGCGCCGCCGCTCTTGGCTTTGATCGCTTGATACTAAGCGCCGGTGTCGCCGCCGCCGCCAAAATCGCTCGGTGGGCTCCAGGACGGCGCCGGGGCCGGTTCGGCGGGGGCGGGAGCGGGTCTCGGCGCCGAGCGGCGCTTGGGTGCAGCCTTGCGGGCCGACTTCTTCTTGGTCGACCGCTTCGCCGCCGCCTTCGTTGCCTTGCGTCGCTTGCGGGCCGGAGCGGCCTTCTTTTTGGTGGACCGTTTCTTCGCCTTCTTCCTCTTCGCCATGATCGACCTCCCGATCCTTTACTGATTCAAAATTCGTGCGGTCTCTACGCCGAAACTGGCGCCTGACGCGCGCTGTGACACCTCGCATCTGACACTCGGCCACCCCCTCTTCAGCCGATTGCCATCGAAGGCTGCATCGCCGGGCTCGTCGTTTCCTTGGGCCGATGCTCCCGCAGCACCGGCGGACAAGGCCCACCTGTAGCCCAATCGATCAATTCGACCGTATGGACCACCGGAAGGTTCGTGCCCGTTGCGATCTGCATGATGCAACCGAGATTGCCGGCAGCGATCACGTCAGGTCGCAATCTCTCGATAGTCCCGACTTTACGCTCGCGCAACCTCCTTGCGATGTCCGGCTGCAGAATATTGTAGGTTCCTGCCGAGCCGCAGCATAGGTGACCTTCCGGCACATCTTTCACGACAAAGCCCAGTCTGGTGAGGATCTCCTTCGGCTGTCGCGTCACGCGTTGGCCATGCTGCAAAGAGCAAGCCGAATGATATGCGACAACAAGCTCATTTACGTCTTGCTTGCGCGCGAGCGGCAGCGTGACGAGGTATTCGCTGATGTCCCTGGTTAGTTTTGCCACCCGTGCGGCGCGCTCGGCATAGGCCTTATCGTCGCGCAGCATGAAACCGTAATCCTTGACGGTCGTGCCGCAGCCAGAGGCGGTGATCACGATGGCGTCGATGTCGCCCAGCGCGCTCCAAGCGTCGATATTTGCGCGCGCCTGCGCCAGCGCCTCCGCTCGGCGACCCAGGTGATGGACCAGGGATCCGCAGCAGCCAGCGCCTTGCGCCAACACGACCTCGACACCGTGGCGCGTGAGGAGCCGGATCGCGGCGCCGTTAAGCTGCGGCGCCAGCACGTCATTGACGCAGCCGGCGAGCAGCGCCACGCGCGCTTTGCGCCCGGATGCAGCCATCACGGGAAACGTCTGTGCCGGCCGCGGCGCGTGAGGCCGCTGCGATGGTGACAATTGCAGCATGGCAGCAAGCCGCTTGAGCCCAATGGCCTTGACGAGCGGCGCCAGCGGCTTGGCAAATAACGCTGCATGGATCGCGAACTGAACGCGTCGCGGATAAGGCATCACGTTCACTAGCAGCCAACGCATGAGCCGTTCGGCGAGCGGACGCCGGTAGGTCTCTTCGATGTGGGCGCGGGCATGATCGACCAGATGCATGTAATGCACACCCGACGGACAGGTCGTCATGCAAGCGAGGCAGGACAGGCAGCGATCGATATGGATGGCGACTTCGGCGGTTGCCGGCCGGTCGTGCTCCAACATTTCCTTGATCAGATAGATGCGCCCGCGCGGCGAATCGAGTTCGTTGCCGTCGAGCACATAGGTCGGGCAGGTGGCGGTGCAAAAGCCGCAATGCACGCAGGCGCGCAGGATCTTTTCCGATTCCGCGACATCGGGGTCGGCAAGTTGCGCGAGCGTGAAGTTTGTCTGCATTGCGAATTCTAGTATGCCTCACACGCCCGCCCACATGCGGCCGGGGTTAAGAACGCCTTGCGGATCGAAGCCTTTGCGCACACGCTGTGTCAAAGCCGCAAGCGGCGCCGGCTCCGGCATGAACACGTCGACCTTAGCGCGGACCGGGGCCGGGGCGCGAATGAGTGTGGCGTGGCCGCCAGACCCGGCGACAGTTGCGTGCACCAGCGGCGCATGTGCGTCGTCGGTGCGCGGCAATGCCGCCCAAACAAGACCGCCAGCCCAATCGTAGAGGATTTCACCGCTCGCTTTGTCGGTAAGCGTACGGCCGACATCGGCGCCACGCGATGGCGCTGTCGAAACGCGCCAAACATCTTGGCGGCCGCGCGGACCCTTGGCAGCAAACGGCGTTACGTCCCGGACCGCCTGCCATATGGCGCGCGACGCTGCCTCTTCAAGGGTTGCGAGCGAACCGAACGCGCCGAGTAGCTTTTCCAGCACGGCTTTGCGTTGCGCGACCGATGGCGCAACGCCTTCGAGGCGCAGCGCCGTGATGGCGGCGCCGGCCGAGGCGGTCTCCGGTACATCTGCAGCCACCTCGGCCGGCAGATGCGCCGCAGCCGAGACATCGGCAAACGAGCCCATTGCCGCCGCCATCACTTTACCGGCGGTCACCGCATCGAGGCCGATGATGAGAATCGATTGCTCTGTCTCCGGTCGCGGCAATGTCTTGATCGTGACATCGGTTAGCGCCGCCAGCGTCCCCCAGGATCCGGCCATGAGTTTGCAAAGATCGTAGCCGGTTACGTTCTTGACCACGCGGCCGCCCGATTTGAACGTCTCGCCGCGGCCGGAAACAGCGGAAAAGCCGAGGAAATGATCGCGGGCCGCACCGGCTTTGATCCGACGCGGGCCCGAAAGGTTGGCGGCGATCGCGCCGCCGATCGTGCCTGCGCCAGGCTCACCGCCCAATAGCGGGCCGTAATCCATCGGCTCGAACGCGAGCTGCTGGCGTTGTTCGGCGATGAGCGCGTTGATCTCTGTGAGCGGCGTGCCGGCTTTGGCGGACAGCACCAGTTCTTCCGGCTCGTACAGCGTGACACCGGTAAGCCCGGAGAGATCGAGCGTCGCATCCCATTGCGCGGCGCGGCCGATCGCACGCTTGGTGCCGCAGCCAATCAGTTCGAGCGTTTTGCCTTGCGCCAGTGCCCAAGCGACCGCTTCTTCGACTTGTTTCGGCTCGCGCGGCCGCAGTGGCTCACTCATGCAGCACCATCATTCGGCGGCGGCAGCCGCATCGGCGAGCGATGAAAATGATGGCATGACTTCGCGCGCGAAGCGCTGAAGCTGCACCACGCCGCCGGAGAATGTCAGAAGGACGTATTTCGCCCCTGCTTGCCGCAGGTCTTCGAGCTTCGCGCGGATTTCCTCCGGCGTGCCGTAAAGCGCGTGCTCCTCGGTGCCGCCAGGCCTATCGGCGTAAGCGAGCACATGCGAGCCCTCGTTGCCGCCGGGCGCGTGCGTAGGCGCGCGTGATACTTCGACGGTGCGCTTTGTGTAGGCCGCCTGGCGCCGCAGTGCTGCCTCTTTGTCGGCTTCATCGTTGGCGACATAGACTTGGCGCGCCACCGCGACCTGCATCGGATCAAACGAAAGGCCATGCGCTTTAAGCTCAGCTTTGTAGAGCGCGATGCGCTCGGCGATCAGCTGCGGCCCGGCATATTGGTCGAGGATCAGATTGAATCCGCGCGCCGCGGCGCGCTGGATCGAATTGGCGCTGCCGGCGGCGACCCAAAGCGGCGGATGCGGTTTTTGCGACGGCGGCGGTTCGACCACGATGTCTTCGAAGTGCCAGAACCGGCCGCGATGCGAAAAACGGCTGCGCTCGGTCCAGGCGCGGATCATGATCTCAAGCGCCTCGTCGAAACGCGCTTCGGCCTCTCCGGGCGCGATCTGGAATCCTTTGAACTCGCTATGCCGATAGCCCTTGCCGATGCCGAGATCGAGGCGGCCGCCGGAGATCAGATCGAGCGTCGCCGCCTCTTCCGCGAGCAGCACGGGATTGTGCCAGGGCAATACCATCACCGCCGAGCCGAGCCGCAGCCGCGCCGTGCGCATGGCAAGCGCGGTCAACAGCATCAGCGTCGAGGAAACCTGGTTCCAGCCGGTGAAGTGATGTTCAACCAGAAAGCTTGATTGGAAGCCGAGCCGCTCGGCCGCGACGTTGAAATCGAGATAGTCGCGAAAACCTTGGCCGCTCTCCGGACCCAGATCGCCGCTATTCGCCTGCGCCGACGTGAACAGACCGAATTTCATCGCCGCGTTTGATGGCCGCGTTTGATTGCGCATAGCGGTGTTTCAAAACCGCGGAAGATCGGGAAATGCGACCCGCCCTGCATGAACGTGCATGCGGCCGAGTTCGGCGCAGCGGTGCAAAGTCGGGAATACCTTGCCGGGATTGAGCAGGCTCTTGTCGTCGAAAGCACATTTGAGACGCTGCTGGTGGTTGAGATCGGTCTCCGAGAACATCGTCGGCATCAAATCGCGCTTCTCCACGCCAACGCCGTGCTCGCCGGTCAACACGCCGCCGACCTCGACACACAGCCGCAAAATATCGGCGCCGAATTGCTCGGCGCGCTCGAGTTCGCCCGGCTTGTTGGCGTCGTAGAGGATGAGCGGATGCAGATTGCCGTCGCCGGCGTGAAACACATTGGCGCAGCGCAAACCGTGTTTTGCCGACAATTCCTGCATGCGGCGCAGCACCAGCGGCAGTTTCGCCCGCGGTATTGTGCCGTCCATGCAGTAATAATCGGGTGAGATGCGGCCGACCGCCGGAAAAGCGGCTTTGCGTCCGGCCCAGAACAACAGCCGCTCCTCTTCCGAGTTGGAAACGCGACAAGTCACCGCGCGGCATTGTCCGGCAATGTCCTGGACGCGTTCGAGCAGGTGATCGACCTCGGCCGCCGGCCCGTCGAGTTCGACGATGAGCAAGGCCTCGACGTCAAGCGGATAGCCGGCATGAACGAACTGCTCGGTCGCGTGAATGGCCGGCCGATCCATCATTTCCATGCCGCCTGGAATGATGCCGGCGCCGATGATCTTGGCAACGCATTCGCCGCCGTCTTCGGAAGCGGCAAAGCCGATGATTGCCGCGCGCGCCGTCTGCGGCCGCTTGAGGATCCGCACCGTCACCTCGGTGACGACGCCGAGCAGGCCTTCGGACCCGGTGACGATGCCCATGAGGTCGTAGCCGCCGGAATCGAGATGCTTGCCGCCGAGGCGCACAATCTCGCCGGTCATCAACACCAGCTCGCAGCCCAGAACGTTGTTGGTGGTCATGCCGTATTTGAGGCAATGCACGCCGCCGGAATTTTCCGCGACGTTGCCGCCGATGGTGCAGGCGATTTGCGATGACGGATCGGGCGCGTAATAGAAGCCGGCCGCCTCGACCGCTTGCGACACCGCAAGATTGGTGACGCCCGATTCGACCACGGCGACACGGTTATCGTAATCGATCTCGCGGATGCGATTGAACTTGGCGAGACCAAGCAGCACGCCATCGCCGAGCGGCAAGGCGCCGCCGGAGAGCGAGGTGCCGGCACCGCGCGGCACCACTTTAATGCCTTCGCGGTGGCAGTAACCAAGGACAGCCGCCACCTGTGCCGTGGTTTCCGGCAGCACGACCACCATCGGCAGCTGGCGATAGGCGGTCAGACCGTCGCTCTCGAATGGCCGCATCGCCTCCTCAGAGGCGATCACGCCCTCGCCCGGCACGATGCGCTTGAGCGCCGCGACGATCTCGGCGCGGCGCGCAAGGACAGCGGCATCGGACGGCGGCATCAGTAGCGGCATCGGATACTCTCAAGCGTTTCCAGCGGCATTATAGCCCTTTGCGGCATGGGCGCGCAGACCTTCACGGCGCGGAAGAGAGCCATCAGCAGCGCATATAGGATATCCGCTGGCGTTGACACACGGCGTCCGGCTCGCTTGAACAGCCATGTCAGCACATGTCATGCATTTGCGCCGCACCAGTCGCGTCGGCGCCCAGCGATAAGGAAAGAGGATGAAACGCAGCTTGTTCGCGGCCGCCGCATTTATCGCCGCGACCGCCTACCCCGCGATGTTGCAAAAAGCCGCAGCGCAAGATGTCGAGAAAGGCCAGCGCTCATTTAACAAGTGCTTGCCATGCCATGCCATCGGTCCCGGCGCGGAAAACAAGGTCGGACCCGACCTTAACGGGCTCGACGGCCGCCATGCCGGCGCGGTGGTAAGTTTCAATTATTCCGAAGCCAACAAGAATTCAGGCCTTGTCTGGAACGAAGCGACATTCAAAGAATATATTAGAAGCCCGCAAGCCAAGATCCCAGGGACCAAAATGGCCTTCGCCGGAATTACCAATCCGCAGGAGATCGACGATCTGTGGGCCTATCTCAAACAATTCGACGCTAACGGCGACATCAAGAAATAGATTGGAGTCAGCGCATTAATCCAACACAAGACGACGGCGGGTAGCTTAAAATGGCTTCATCAGACCGGGAGACGCGATCATGGTCAAAGACATTATTGTCAATCTGAGCGTCGCCAAGAATGACAGCACCGTTGGCAATTATGCGGTATCGGTCGCCGCGGCGTTGCGAGCACACCTGACCGGCATCGCTTTCATCTATGATCCCATCGTGCCCATCTCTGGCACCGGCTACATCCCCGCTGACGTGATCGAATCCCAGCGCGCCGACAACGAAACGGCGGCGGAAGCCGCCATCAAGGACTTCACCACTGCGACCGACCGTGCCGGGATTTCGGCCGAACCGCTGATGTTGAGCGTGAGCCTCACCGGCGCCGGCGACCAGTTTGCCCGCATGGCGCGGCGCTTCGATCTCGCCATCGTCGGCCAGGCCCAGCCGGAAATGAGCACGATGGAGCAGATCATCGGCGAAACCACATTATTCGAATCCGGCCGCCCGATGATCATGGTGCCCTACATTCAGAAGGCGCCGTTCAAAACCGACAACGTGATGATTTGCTGGGACGGCAGCCGCACGGCCGCGCGCGCCGTTGCCGACGCGATCCCGATCCTCAGCAAAAGCAGCCGTATCGAAATCGTCAGCGTCACCAGCGACCGCGGCAAGGAAGACGAAATCGAGGGCGCCGATATCGGCCAGCATCTCGCCCGGCACGGACTCAAAGTCGACGTCCACCGCATTTCCAAGGGCAATATCGACGTTGCCGACGCGCTATTGTCGCACGCCGCCGACAGCGCCGCCGATCTCATGGTGATGGGCGGCTACGGGCATTCGCGGTTGCGCGAATTCGTGCTCGGCGGCGTCACCCGTTCGATATTTCAGTCAATGACGCTGCCGGTGCTGCTCTCGCATTAAAGCCAGATGAGCTGTGGTTGAACCGCTGTCCGTCATGGCCGGACTTGTTCCGGCCATCCACGTCTTTGCCTTAGCCCGCATTTGAGACGTGGATGCCCGCGACAAGCGCGGGCATGACGATTCAATCAAATCTCATCCCGCACATTCGTTTGCACGACGAGGCCGCGCGCCCGCGCGTCAGGAACGCCGAGCGCGCGCAGCGCCGTCAGCGCCAGCGACTGCACCAGTTCGCGCTCGCGCCCGGCCGCGGGCGGCGCCAGCGGCCCGATCGAGCCTTCGACCAAAAGACCGAGCACGGCTGCAGCCGCCAGCGCCGCATCCTGCTCTGGTAGGTGGCCGCCCGAAATCGCAGCAGCAATGCGCGTTGCAAATTCGCCCGCTAATAATTTCCGGAATTTCAGCCGCACCTGATCGAGCTCGGCATCGACCGGTTCGGCGATCGCTGCGAAAGCGAGCCGTCGATTGCGCAGCGCCCGCGCGGCGAACGTCATGATCGTGCCGGAGAACGCCGACAGCGGTCCCGGCGCGTTGTCGCCGGCGCGGCGCAGCGCGCCGATCTCGCGCTCGGAAATCTCAGCAAGCAAAGCGGCGACCAGATCGGTCTTACCGGGAAAGTAACGATAGACCGTGCCGGCGGCGATGCCGGCGCGCCGCGCCACTGGTACGATCTGCACGGCCGCCATGCCGCCTTCGCTCGCCGCCGCGCGGGCTGCGGCAATGATCGCGGCATGCCGGGCCGCGAGCCGCCGCTCGACATTTTCGGTGCGCCGATAAGGCATCGATGTGCTACGGAATAACCGTGATCAATAACTGAACCATGGTTCAGCATTCGGCGCAATTGCCAGGGAGAGCGGGTCATGAGGGGTAAGCACGTTCTGGCCGCCGCAGTCGCTACCTGGGCCTCGCTCGCATGCGGGACCGCATCCGTCCGCGCTGATGATTACCCGTCGCGTCCCATCACCATGATCGTGCCGCTAGCGCCAGGCGGCTCGACCGACACGCTGGGCCGGATCATGGCGCAAGGCATGCGGCCAACGCTTGGCCAGCCGGTCGTGGTCGAGAATACGGCCGGCGCGGCCGGCACGATCGGCGTCACCCGCGCCGCGCGCTCGGCGCCCGACGGCTACACCGTGCTCTGGGGCATGTGGGGAACGAATGTCGCCAACGGGGCGATCTATCCGTTCGATTTCGATCTCCTCAACGATTTCGAGCCGGTCGCGCTGGTCGCAACACAGCCGTTCCTGATCGACACCCGCAAGACCATGCCGGCCAAAGACCTCAAAGAACTGGTTGCCTGGCTCAAAGCCAATGCCGACAAAGCGACGATGGGCACTTCCGGCGTCGGCAGCCCGAGCCATGTCGCCGGCGTGTTGATGGAGCAATTGGTCGGCGTGAAGTGGCAGATGATCTCATATCGCAGCGCCGGCTTGGCGACGCAGGACCTGCTCGCCGGCATCACCGACATCCAGCTCGATACGCCGGCAGTGTCGCTCACCCATGTGCGATCCGGCGATCTTAAAGCCTATGCGGTGACAGCTAAGGAACGCATTGCAGTCGCGCCGGACATTCCGACGACCGATGAAGCTGGGTTGCCAGGATTTTATTTTTCGTTCTGGCACGCGATGTGGGCGCCGAAGGGCACGCCGAAACCGATCGTCGTCAAGCTCAATGCCGCGATCGTCGCGGCGCTTGAGGATCCCGACACCCGCAAAAAGCTCATCGATCTCGCGCAAGTAATCTATCCGCGCGAACAGCAGACCCCGGCGGCGCTTTACGCGTTCCAGAAGGCCGAGATCGAGAAGTGGTGGCCGATCATCAAGGCCGCCGATATCAAGGCGCAATAACTAGCTCGGCTAGCGCAGGATGATTTTAGGGTCATTGCGAGCGAAGCGAGCCAATCCAGAAGCTCGGCATAAGAACTGGATTGCTTCGTCGCTATCGCTCCTCGCAATTACGGGCATAGCGGCAGCGCCGCAAGGTCGTGCTCACTGCGACTGGTTCGGATTGTTCTTCTCGTTCTTCTTGGCCTCGTGATGACCGATCGCACAGCCGATCGCCGCACCGGCATAGCCGTGATGACCGGCGAAATGGCCCGCCGCACCGCCGACCGCCGCACCTTTAAGACAGCCTTTTGCGTCGGCAGAAGCGCTGGTCAGCGCGAACGCCAACGCCAAAGCGGCACAACCTAGAAAAATCTTCGTTGCTCGAACTCCGTGGTTGCCGTCTCAATCCGCGGAGTTCGCTTTCGTTCCCGCAGTTCGTGGCGGCGCAACGCGCTGGGGACGACGATTATCTATTCTTCTCCGCCAGCGCTTTGGCGCGGATTTTGGCGAGCGTCATTCCCGGCGTGATCGATTCGGGATCGATGGCTAAGCGTACGATCGCCGGCTTGGCGGAGGCCTCCGCTTCCCGGAACGCTTGCGGAAAATCCTCGGTGCGCTCGACTGAGATGCCCAAGCCGCCGAAGGTGCGGGCATAAGCCGCGAAATCCGGATTGCGCAAGTCGGTCGCCGAAATGCGGCCGGGATAGTCGCGCTCCTGGTGCATGCGGATGGTGCCGTACATGCCGTTGTCGAAGATGATCGTGGTGAACGGCAGATCGTATTGCACGGCGGTCGCGAATTCCTGACCGTTCATCAGAAAGTCGCCATCGCCGGCGACGCAGATCACCTGGCGTTCGGGATATAGCCGCTTCATCGCCACCGCCGCCGGCACGCCGTAGCCCATCGAGCCGGAAGCGGGCGCGACGTGCTGGCCGAAGCGGCGGAAACGAAAGAAACGGTGAATCCAGGCGGAGTAATTGCCGGCGCCGTTGCACAGGATGGCGTCGGGCGCGAGATTGTCGCGCAGCCACACCATCACCGCACCGAAATTCACTTTGCCCGGCTGTTCGGTCGGCTTGTCGGTCCAGGCGAGATAATCGGCACGCGCCGCCTTGGCCTCGCCGGCCGGAGCGCGAGCGAATTTGAGCGTCTCGAGCGCGGCGGTGAAGGCGGTTGGCGTGGCGTTGATCGCTAGCTGCGGGCTGTAGACGCGGCCCAGTTCCTCGGCACCGGGATGCACGTGCACGAAGGGCACCTGCGGGCGGGGAATTTCAAACAGCGTGTAGTGCTGCGACGGCAATTCGCCCAAGCGCCCGCCGATCACGATCACCAGGTCGGATGACTTGATCCGCTCAAGGAGCTTCGGATTAGGCCCAATGCCGAGATCGCCGGCGTAACAGGGATGCGTCTGATCGAATAAATGGCTGCGCCGGAAGGTCGTGCAGACTGGCAGCGCGTATTTTTCCACAAAATGCGCCAGGCGATCGCAAGCATCCTGCGACCAGCGGCTGCCGCCAAGCAGCACGATCGGCGCCCGCGCCGCGGCGAGCAATTCGGCAAATTTTTGCATTTCTGCAGGGCCTGGTGACGTTTCGACCGGCGTGAATGGCAGCGCATCGGCAACGGCAATGCGTTCGACCAGCATGTCTTCCGGTATGGCGACGACGACGGGACCAGGCCGGCCGTTGGCGGCGGTGTAGAACGCGCGCGAGACGATCTCCGGCACGCGCGCCGGATCGTCGATCTCGGTCGCCCATTTCGTCATCGAGCCGAATACGGCGCGGTAGTCGAGCTCCTGGAACGCTTCGCGCTCGCGGGTGTCGCGCGCGACCTGACCGACGAACATCACCAGCGGCGAGGAATCCTGGCGCGCGATGTGAATGCCGTGCGCCGCATTGGTCGCGCCGGGGCCGCGGGTGACGAAGCAGACGCCCGGCCGGCCGGTCACCTTGCCGACCGCCTCCGCCATGATGGCCGCGCCGCCCTCCTGGCGGCACACGGTAACGGCAAGATCGCTGTCGTGAAATGCATCCAGCACCGCGAGATAGCTCTCGCCGGGCACGCAGAACACGTGGCGCACGCCATGGATGCGCAATTGGTCGACCAGGACCTCGGCGGCACTGCGCAAATTGTCCTTACCGCGCATCAGGGCGTCTCCTTTGGCAAAATCTCGCATCCACCCCCTACCCTCTCCTCCGCGGGCCGAGCGAGTCAATTCAGCCCTGGCTGGCTGATTGACCAGGCTCTGATTGACTAAGCCCTGATTGACTAAGCTATGGGGTTGGCGACATAAGCTCCACGCGAATAAAAAGCCTCCCGGTTAGAACTCTTCGCAAAGGACCGATTATGGCGAGCACTGCCTCTAGCGCGACCGCCGGCCATGCCCCGGCGGGGACCCGGCGCGATTTTCTCTTTATCGCAACCGCGACCGTCGGCGCGGTCGGCGCGGCCGCGACGTTGGTGCCGCTGGCCGATCAGATGAATCCCGACGCGTCGACGTTAGCGGCCGGCGGCCCGGTCGATCTCGACGTCAGCAAGATCGACGAAGGCCAGCAGGTCATGATCCGGTGGCGGCAACGGCCGATTTTCGTGTTCCGCCGCTCGAAGCAGACGCTCGATGCATTACAGAGCAAGCAGATGATCGGGCAGCTTGCCGATCCGAATTCCGAAGCGCTCCAGCAACCGCCCTATGCCACCAATTGGCACCGCTCACTCAAGCCTGAGTTCGGCGTGCTGGTCGGCATCTGCACGCATCTCGGCTGCATCCCATTGTTTTATCCGAATTCCAGCGCGACCACGCCGGTGACCAATTGGCCCGGCGGATATTTCTGTCCCTGCCACGGCTCCAAATACGATCCGGCGGGCCGGGTGTTCTCCGGTGTGCCGGCGCCTTACAACCTGCCGGTGCCGCCCTACCGTTTCGTCAACGACAAGACACTGCGCGTCGGCGAGAACGATGCCAGCGCCGCGGCCTGGAATTTCGACTCGATTCGCCAGCTGTGATTTGCCGTCAGCTGTAAGCGGTATTGGGACGTGCTTTCGGTTAGCCGCTCGCCGATAATGCCCTATGGCTTTCGATCCACGGAGCCTCGCGATTGCCACCGCGGGCTTTGCCGCTTTCGTCAATCTCTATTCGCCGCAAGCGCTGCTGCCGGAATTGGCGGGCGAATTCCATGTCGGCCCCGGGGAAATTAGCGCGCTGATGACCGCCAGCACGGCGGCGGTCGCGCTGTCGGCGCCGTTCACCGGGGCGCTGGCGGACGTCGCCGGCCGCAAACGCTTGATCACAGCGGCGATGTTTGCGGTCGTGGTGCCGACGCTGATCATGACTTTCGCAGGCAGTGTGCCGCAGCTCATCTTCTGGCGCTTCGTCCAGGGCTTACTGCTGCCACCGATCTTCACCGTCGCCGTCGCCTATATCGGCGACGAATGGCCGCCGAGCGAAGTGACGCGCGTCGCCGGACTTTACATTTCCGGCTCCGCCATCGGCGGGTTTAGCGGACGGTTCATTCCCGGTCTTTTGACCGACGTGATCGGCTGGCGTTCCGCGATCCAAGTCGTGGCGCTGCTCACGCTCATCGCCGCCGTCGTCGTTGCTGCGATGCTGCCGCGGGAGCGCAATTTCATTCGCTCGGGCGGCGGGATCGCAACGTCGGTCACGCAGATGGTGCGGCACTTGCGCGACCGGCGCTTGGTCGCGACTTATGCCATCGGTTTCGGCGTGCTGTTTAATTTCGTCGCTACCTTCACTTACGTGAATTTTCATCTTGCGGCAGCGCCCTATCGGTTTTCGCCGACGCTGCTCGGCGCCCTGTTTCTCACCTATCTGGTCAGTAGCCCGATCGTGCCCTGGGCCGGCCGCGCAATCGCGCTGTTCGGGCGCCGCCGCTTCGTCCTTGGTGTCATCGCACTCTGGGTCGTCGGCGCCTTGTTGCTCTTAGCGCCGCCAGTTGCCTTGATTGTCGCCGGGCTGACACTTTGTGCTATCTGCGGCATGATATGCCAGGCGGTATCGACCGGTTACGTCACACTTAGCGCCAAGGAGGGGCGTTCGTCGGCGGTCGGGCTCTATGCTTCGATCTACTATGTCGGCGGCAGCGCCGGCGCATACGTCACCGGACTCGCTTGGGCGAGCGCCGGGTGGAGTGGTTGCGTCGCCGTGATCGTTGTCGTGCAAGCGATCATCGCGCTGATCGTCGCGGCGGCTTGGGATTAGAGCATGATCCCGAAAAGGGGATACCGGTTTCCCGCCTTCGCGAAGCCGCTTCGGCGGGCGAAGGAAGGTCGGAAAAGATCATGCTCCACAAAAGTTAAACTTGCGACGCAGCATAAAGGGGAAAATCTCGTGGTGTCTGAAAAACAGTTCGCTTTTTTGCGGTCGATCGACACGCCGACCGTCTGCAATCTGATCGAAATTGTCGCGCCCGAGCGTCGCGGCGCCGGCTATACGACCTCCCACCTGCACTGCCCCTTCCCCGATCTGCCGCCGATGGTCGGCTTCGCCAAAACCGTCACTATGCGCGCCCGCGGGAAGGTGA
>Ga0193751_1000788_pt1 | contig 22420 bp, 22 predicted proteins | sample L1c2metaG_FD_143050 | JGI IMG/M metagenome (GOLD analysis project Ga0193751, IMG submission 143050) | Soil microbial communities from a riparian zone of the East river system, Colorado, United States - L1c2 | ecosystem: Environmental > Terrestrial > Soil > Riparian zone | place: USA: East River... | reverse complement strand
GAGATCGTTGCCGCTGGCACGCCGATCATGACGCTCATCAATCCCGACGATCTCTGGATTCGCGCCGACGTGGAGGAGAGCTACATCGGCCGGGTCAGGCTCGGGGATCATCTCAAGGTGCGCCTGCCCTCGGGCGAGACGCGCGACGGCACCGTGTTCTTTCGCGGCGTCGACGCGGGCTTTGCGACGCAGCGCGATGTGAGCCGCTCCAAGCGCGACATCAAGACGTTCGAGATCCGGCTGCGCGTGGACAACAAGGATCGCCGGCTCGCCACCGGAATGACGGCGTACGTGCTCCTCCCCGTGTCGTGATGAAGGCCGCGATCGATGTGCAGCACATCGTGAAGAAGTTCGGCGACTTCACGGCCGTCGATGACGTCTCGTTTTCCGTGGATCAAGGCGAGGTCTTCGGGCTCCTCGGCCCCAACGGCGCGGGGAAGTCGACGCTCATCCGCATGCTCACGACGCTCATCCCGCCCACGTCTGGCAGCGCGAGGGTGGATGGCATCGATGTCATCGAGGATCCCAATGGAGTACGCAAGGTCATTGGGGTGATCCCGCAGGCGATGACGAGCGATCTCGAGCTGAGCGTGTACGAGAATCTGCTCATCTTCGCGAAGCTGTACGGCGTGCCTCGGGAGAGGCGCGATCCGCTCATCGCCGACCTGCTCGAACAGGTGGAGCTCACGAAGTGGGCGAACGAACAGGTGAAGAAGCTGTCGGGCGGCATGCGGCGTCGCGTGGAGATTGCGCGCGGACTCGTGCACCATCCGCGCGTGCTCTTTCTCGACGAGCCGACGACCGGGCTCGATCCGGTATCGCGCGGGGCGGTGTGGGAGATGGTGCGCAAGCTCAAGGAGCAGCACGAGCTCACGGTGCTGCTCACCACGCACTACATGGACGAAGCCGACGACTGGTGCGATCGGATCGCGATCGTGGACCACGGGCATCTGATGGCGCTCGATTCGCCGATTCGTCTCAAGGCATCGATTCCGGGCACAAACACGATCGAGGCGAGCTTCGGCGATGCGCCGCCCGACTGGCGCACGAGCCTCGAGTCGCTACCGGGAGTCGAGCGCGTGACGGGCGACGCGAACGTCGCGCGCATCGCGACGGACAACGGCCCCGAGACGACGACCGCGCTGATGGCGACCGCGGCGGACGCCGGCGTGCGCGTGCTGTCGCTCGCCGTGCAGAGTACGACGCTCGACGATGTATTCGTGCATTACACGGGCAGGCAACTGCGCGACGCGCTTCAGGAGCCGTCGGCGGCGGACCGGTCCGTGATGGTCAATCGCGGCCGATAGGAGAGCGCCATGCATCGTACCTGGGCCATCATCGAGAGGGAGCTGCGGCGCTTCCGGCGCAGCCCGACGCTCATCATCATGTCGCTCGTCATGCCGATCGTGCAGCTGGTGGTGCTCGGCTACGCGTTCGGCGGGCAGGTGAAGAATCTCAAGGTCGGGCTCGTCGACCAGGATCACGGCGTGCCCGCGGTGCGCCTGCACGAGCTCTCCAATGCCGTCGCGGCGAACGCGAAGACGTTCGAGCCGCTGATGTACAACGATCTCGGCTCGGCGCTCGGCGACCTGCGCAACGGTCGCATCAACGGCGTGCTCGCAATCCCTCCCGACTTCTCGCGCCGCTCGCTTGCGGGCGATGCGCCGCGGGTCGCGCTCATCGAGGACAACACCGACAACTTCGTGAGCGCGAGCCTCGCCGGCGCGTACGCGGGGCTCATCGCCGCGTACAACCAGCCCGCGGCCGAGGCGCAGCGCTTGGAGCAGCACACGACGCTCGACGTCGTCGAGATGTATCCGTACGTGCCCTACATCCAGTACCTGCTGCCGGGCTCCATCGTGATGTCGATCTTCATGATGGTGATGATCGGCGGCGGCATCATCTTCGTCGACGACAAGGCGCGGGGGCTGCACGAGGGCTATCTCGTCACGCCGATCACGCGCTTCGAGCTCATTCTCGGTTTCAATCTTTCGGGCGCGATCAAGGCCGTGCTCGCGGGGCTCGTGTTGATGACGATCGGCTCGCTCATCGCCGGCGTGCCCAATCCGTTCGACCCGCTGCGTCTCGTTCGGCTGTTCGTCGTGATCGTGGTGACCGCGTTCGCGCTCGTGAGCATGATGTTCCTGCTGATGGTGCGCGTGAACGACCCGCTCGTTCCGCGCGCAACCTTCGGCGTGCTCAACACGTTTCTGTATTTCCCGAGCGGGGCGGTGTATCCGACGCAGGCATTTCCCGGATGGATGCGCGCCATCTCGAAGATCGACCCGTTCACGTACGCCGTGCACGCGTTCAAGTGCCTCGTGCTCAAGAACACCGGCTTCGCCGCCATCGGCTACGACCTGCTCTACCTGACGATCTTCTCCGTCGTCGCGATGACGCTGGCGACGCAACTCTTCAGGCGCACGCTGTGACGAGCGCTCCTGCGCAGGCCGCGGACACGCGGCAGCGGCTAATCGATGCCGCGCAGCGGCTGTTCACGGAGCGCGGCTTCGCGAAGGTCACGGTGCGCGACATCACGAGCGAGGCGCAGGCGAATCTCGCGGCCGTGAGCTACCACTTTGGCGACAAGGTCGGGCTCTACGAGGAGGTGCTCGAGCTCGGCCTGCGACGCGCGCAGGAGCTGAATGCGGAGACGATGCTCGATCGGGATGGGAACCCGCCCGAAGAGTGTCTCCGGCATTACGTGCGGCAGTACTTGCCGCGAGTGGTGCGCGCCGACAGCAGGGGATGGATCTACCGCCTGCTGCGCCATGAGATGGCGGATCCGACGCCCGTGGCACGCGCGTACGTGCGACAGGCGGTCATGCCGCGCATCGACTTTCTGATGGCGGTTGTACGCGACCTGCTGGGCGAGGCTGCGACTCCCGATCGCGTGCAGCGGTGCGTGACGAGCATCCAGGCGCAGTGCCTGTTCTATCTCCCGGATCCGTTCAAGTCCATGGTGCTCTCTAACTGGCAGCCGCGCACGGACGAGGAGCTCCGCGACACGGCGGAGCACATCACGGAGTTCTCGCTCGCGGGGATTCGCGCGATCGCGAACCTGCGCCGCGGCCCCCGCGTGCGTCCGCGATGATGACTAGTGCGCGCACCACCGCATCACGACCGTGCCGACGATCAGCGCGTCGTCGCGCGGAATCGAGAAGGCCGCGAACTCTGGATTGAGCGACCGCAGCTCGATCGCTTTGCGTGAGAGACGCCCCACCGCCTTCACCACGTAGCCCTCCTCGGGGCGCCGCGCGACGACGATCGAATCGCGCCGCACCGCTGCGCCCACGCTCACGAGCACGACGTCGCCCGCGTGCAGCGCGGGCTCCATGCTGCTCCCGCTCACCGTGAGGGCGACATACTTCTGCCCCGCGGCAAGCGTCTGTGGCAGCTCGACCCATCGCTCGCAGGGCTCGTCCCACAGCTCGCGTCCGACACCCGCCGCGACGCCCAGCTCGGGCCAGGGCACGAGGCGCTCGCGCACCGCGCCATTCGCGCCCGCGTCGTGCACTACAGGCTCCTCGCGCGCGGCGACGACGCCGAGCCGCGCGGCGAGCACGAGCGCCTGCATGCGCCGCGCGAACCGCTCCGCTCGTGCCTCGGTCGCACGCCGCTCGCCGCTTCGCTGTCCCGCACGCGCGTCGCGTGCAAGCCACTCGTGGAACTCCCTGTTCGAGCTGTCGTCCGGATAGTGCTCCCCCGCGTAAACCGCGAGGCGCGCGAGCGCATCCATCTCCCTCTCGCGACGCTCCTCCCCGTCGCCGGCAAATTCAGTCGTCTCCATGTGCTCCTCCAGGTTCGGCCGTGCGCGGCAGTGTCGCGGCCGTCGCGCCTCGCGGGCGCGCTCGTGCCGCTCCCCGCATCTCGCCCGCGCTGCGGCGAAAGAAGTCGATCAGCTCTTCGCGCTCGTCGCCCGTGCACTCGCTCACGTGCCGGAGCGCGCGCACGCGCAGCCGGCGTCGCGCGCGCGAGAGCCGCACCTTGGCCGCGCCGTAGCCGATCTCGAGCCACGTCGCGATCTCGCGCATGGGGACGGCGTTGCTCACCCACGCGAGCATCTGTCGCTCGCTCGCCGAGAGCTCCGCGTCGAGTACCGACGCCAGCCGCGCGACGGCGGGAGACGGCTCGATCGAATCGTGTTGCTCGCCGCCGCTCGCGCGCAGCGAGCCTTCGGAGCAGCTCGCGAGCATCACACGCTCGCCGGTTGCGTCCGCGCTCGATGTCGCGCGCGCGTCGCGCTGCTCGCGTCGCGCAGCCGCCCGCTTCGCATCGAGAAAGCGATTCCGGAAGGCGCGCTGGATGTACGCGTGGATGTCGAGCATCGATTCGGTCGCGCGCGCGGCGCCCGTGGCTTTTACGAGCGCGAGCACGACATCGCCGAGCACATCATGCGCCTCGTCCTCCCATCGTTCGGTCCGCACGCCCGCACGCGCCGCGTATCGTGCCAGGAGGGGCTCGAAGCGAGCGTAGAACTCTCGCAGCGCCTCGTAGCTCCCTCTCCGAACCGCGGCGACGAGCTCCGCATCGGCCGTCTCGCGCCACCGCATGCGCTCGGCGAGTCGCGTCGCGCGCGCCTCGCCTGTGTCGTGTCGCTCACTCACCCTCGTCTCCGCTCCGCTGCGCCGCACCGTGCACGCGTGTGGCATCTCCTCACCCTGAAGACGCCGGACGGTTACACCGCATCCGTTCCCTCGCGGCGTTGCCGGGGCAGCCAGGCGCGGAGCCGGCTGGCGATACGAGCCAGGTCATCGCGCGCGGGCGGGTGCGCGAGAAGTCCGGCGCTCGTGCGCGCGGCGCGCGCGGGGCGCATTCCCGCCTGGCGAGCGAGGGCGAGCAGCGAGAGCACGTCGCCCAGCAGCTCGGCGTGCGGTTGGAGGAGCGGCAGGGGGGCGGCCGGTTGCGGCGCACTGCCCGGGCGCGGCGACGCGACGCGGAGCGGGGACTGCCGCGCGCGCGCCACGCGCACCATCTCCTCGCGACTGGCCCGCTCGGCGCTCGCGGTGAAGCCAAGGTTGGCTAGCGCACGGCCAATGGCGGACGTCTCGGTGTTTTCGAGGCACGCCACGGCGTTGACGTCCCCGTCGCCCTCGCGCTCGAGCGCCCAACCCGTAGCCGCGGGGTGCGTGTCTTCCGCCGCGCGATAGACGCGCGCGAGGAAGACCACTGCGCGGGCATCACGCTCGATCAGGGTCGTGATGATCCGGCCGGCGGGGTAGCGTTCGTAGAACAGGGTGATGCGGCGGGCGACAGGGGCATAGCGCTCCAGGTCGTACCCATTTTCGGCCTTTGGCATCGCCAGAATCCTCGGTGCGTTCGACGGGTGATTCACGAGAACGCACGATAAACCGAACATATACCGAAAGCAAGGCACACGCGTAAGTGACTGATATTACTAATCTTACCTAACCATGGCCAGTTCGGGACGTGGCTGGCGTGACCCCCTATGGCTCTGCGTAGCTGTAGAGCGAACGGATTCTGATGAATCGATAGGGTGACGGCAGGGACGGAGTGATCAGCGATCCCTCCCACGCCGTAGTCCCCGCGGAGGTGGCTTCGGTGGCGACCAATTGAACCCACGTCCAGCCTATGAATGTGTTTCCGTTCTGTAGCCGCTGCACCGAGCCGGTGAACTGCGTGTAGATCTCCGGCGCGTGATGGAACTGCCACACCATCGTCGCCGTGTGCGCGCCCGCGTCCAGCTTGTACTCCACGGCGCGGCTGACCACCGTCGCGTGGCTCGTACCGTTGTCGAAGAGAAGCAGGTCTCCGTTGTCGATAATGCGCGCTGAGTGCTGGCCGCTGAAGCCGTTCAGTGGATCGCCGACGATCGTGAAATCACTCGGAAGGGCGCTCAGGGAGCTTGCGAACGTCCACATCAGCTCACCCGTCGATGCGTTGATCTTCGTGAGCGCATCCAGGTTCCGCCACGACACGATGTAGTTGCCATCCAGGTCGATCGTGATGGCATTCGGATGATCGAAGTCGGCCTGGCCGAAGAGCGGCTCGACGTCGTCGGACAGCTGGAAATGATCCCACGCATCGAAGACGACGTGCTGATCTCCGTTCGCATCCTGTCGAATGAGCTGGTGTCCGGAGATGGCGGTGTCCGCGGAGTGACCCTGTGAGGACAGGTCGAAGTGCCGCTGATTGTACGCCAGGAAAAGTGCCCCGTCGTACACACCGTCCTTGAACAACAGCGAGAGCTCGTGATCGTCGATATACGGTGACGAGGATGGCGCCGTGAACGTGCGGACGATGCTTCCGTCCGGTGCGATCTCGATCGCCCGGCCGGTGACGGGGTCGCCGCCGTGAGTCGCGGTGAGGATCGCGGTGAAATCGCCATTGGCCTGCTGTTTGGTTTCCGCGAGCGTCTCGCCGGGCAGGGCGCGGTACCACGCCACCTGGCCCGTCGAGTCGAAGATCGTCAGATACCCGTCGGCCGAATTCTGCAGCGCGGCAATCACATAGCCGCCGCTGAAATTCGTGGCGCTCGAGAAATACGACGCCGCGAGAAATTCGGGCAAGGCGCCGGTCGTGAACGTGACGGTATCCGATGCCACGGTGGTGCTGCCAGCCGCCGCTTCCACGTACATGCTGTATCCTGTTGCCGGGCGCAGGCCGAGCACGAGCGTGCGGCCGGAAGACAGGTCCCTTGCGAACGGCGTCCCCTGCTTCGCGTCGCTTCCGGTCCAGTAGACCACACGCGCCGAGTCAGCGTTGGCGATGTCACGCGACACGACGGCCGAGAGTACGTTGTTCTCGTTCGGGGCGACGCTGACCGATCGGATTGTCGGCGCCTGGGGCGCCGTTGCACTACTGCGAAGGCCGTCTCCGCATGCAGCGAGCAGGACGGCAAGCGCCGGGAATACAATTTTCCTGGTCATGTTATTCGTTCGGTCGAGTTCGACGGGGGCAGTCGCGAGAATCGTGCGCGGCGGTGGTGTTGGGGTGGCGAGCGGTGCCTTGACATATCCTGTTTCGAAGTGATATTTCTCCGAAACAGGAGAACCATTCATGACCGCCAGAGTGTATCCGGTCACCCGCTACGAGCCGTCCGCGCTCGTCGACGTCGTTTCCCTCGCCGCGCGTGAGCGGTTGAGCCCGTCCGCGCTCAAGGCCTTCTTCGCCATGATCGAGCGCTGGGACGTGCGCGACGAAGACGCGCGCGCCTTGCTCGGCGGCATCTCCAATGGGCCCTACTACGAGATGAAGAAGCACCCCGCCGGTCGCGTGCTCGATGCAGACCGGCTGCTGCGCGTCTCATACCTCATTGGAATTTTCAAGGCGCTCAACATCCTTCACGGTCGCGCGCTGGCGGACCAGTGGGTGCAGCTGCCCAACGCGAATCGCATCTTCGGCGGAAGCACGCCGCTCGCGTACATGCTGAAAGGCGGCGTCACCGCCATGCAAACGGTGCGACGGCTGCTCGACTCGCGGCGTGGCGGAATGTGAGTCGGCTTCCCGCAACGGCGCTCGTCCGTCGCAACGATACGCATCGCCTCGTTCCGTCGCAGCACGGGAATGAAGGGCGCACCGTACTCGAGCGACTCACGACGAGTGATGCGGAGCTCGCGGATCTCTACGAATTGGACAACGCGACCAACGACCGGCTGCTCGCCGAGAATGACCTCCTCCCCGGAATTCGCGCGCACGAATTGCTCTTCGGCGTTCCCTACTACCGTATCGTCAATGCCGCCTTCACCCACGCGCATCCGCTGGGCAGCCGCTTCAACGGCCCCGATCGCGGTGCGTGGTATGCCGCATTCGAGATCCGCACCGCCCAGTCCGAGGTCGCGTTCCACAAGACGCTCGATCTCGCGGAGATCGGCCGCTTCGATGATGACGTGACCTTCGACGACTACCTCGCGGACTTCAGCTGCGACCTCCACGACCTGCGCGACGTTGCGGCGTTCGCGCCGTGCCTCGACCCCGCGAGCTACATCCCCTCGCAGTCGCTCGCGGCGAGGCTTCTGGATGCCGGATCGCTGGGCGTGATCTATCCGAGCGTGCGGCGCGCGGGCGGCACGTGCGTGGCGTGCTTCCGGCCCGCCCTCGTGATGAACGTGAGGCGAGCCAAGACGTATCGATTTCGGTGGAGCGGCAAAGCGACGCCGGTGATCACCGTGGACGCCGCCTGACGCGCGCGGAGTCTCACTTCTTCGCCACGATCCCCTGCAGCAGCTTCATCATCTTCACGTCGTACGGATCCGGCGTCGGATCGTCGTCCGCGATCTCGAAGTTCGCCTGCGGCGTCTCGAGGATCAGCGGCACCTTCTTCGCCCGCTTGTCGGCGAGCAGCCAGCCGAACGCTTCCTTCCCGATCTTTCCGTCGCCAATGAGCATGTGGCGATCCTTGTTGGAGCCGAGCGCGCCCTCGCTGTCGTTCAGGTGAAAGAACGACGGAGGTGATCCCGCCGCCTCCTCGAACTCATCGAGAATTCTCGTCAGCGCCACGCGCGACTCGCTGATGTCGTGTCCCGCGGCAAAGAGATGGCACGTATCGAGTCCGTATCCCGTTCGCGCGCGCAGCGACTTGGGGACATCCTCGAGCATCATCCCGATCTCCTCCGGCGTGCGCCCCATCGTCAACCCCGCACCAGCCGTGTTCTCGATCAGCACGCGTGTTCCGCTCTTCAGGGTCTCGAGCGCGTTGGTAATGGCCGTCGCCACGCGCTTCGCCGCCGAGGCGCGATCGCCGCCCGTCGCCGCGCCGGGATGAAAGCAAAGCTGTCCGATGCCGAGGGCCGTCGAGCGCTCGAGCTCCTTGGCCAGCCCATCGCGCGCGCGGCCCCACTTCTCCTCGTCGTTCGACGCGGTGTTCAGCACGTACGCCGAGTGCGCCATCACGTGCTCCGGCGCGATCCCCGACTCCTTCAGCGCCGCGCGAAAGCGCGCGACGCGCTCCGGCCGAATCGACGACTTGTCGCCGTAATACTTGGGAATCGTCGTGAAGATCTGCAGCGCCGACATCCCGGCCTTTCCGGCGCGCCGGGCAGCCATGTCGATTCCGCCTTTGTCAACCGTATGTGCGCCAAGCAGTAGTGGCATATGTCCGTGTGTGAGAGCTTGCGTGCGACGGCTTGCGCCTTGCACCTTTTCTGTCTCTGCCTGCGGCCTGCAGCCCTGCATGGGTGATGCGCGCGCCCCTCTAGAATAGCGATTCAACGTCATGCCTGTCGCCACCAAACCCGCCCCGGCCGCGCCGGCTTCGCCGGCCCAGACTGCGCCCGCGCCCGAGCAGGGCGCCCCGACTTCCCGTAACGCCGAAGGCGCGCAGGGATCCATCTTCGGCTTCAACGGCCACCGCCGAACACCGCCGCCGATCAACGAGCCGATCCGAAGCTACGCCCCGGGCACCCCCGAGCGCGCCGAGCTCAAGGCGCGGCTCGATTCGATGGCCACCGAGCGCGTCGACATTCCGATCGTCATCGACGGACACGAGATTCGCACTGGCGAGACGACTCGGGTGGTCATGCCCCACGCGCACCAGCACGTGCTCGCCGAGTGGCACGCCGCAACCGTGTCGCACGTCGCGCAAGCGATCGACGCGGCCGAGCGCGCACGCGCGGATTGGGGAAACTGGCCCTTCGAGGAGCGCGCAGGCGTCTTCCTTCGCGCCGCCGAGCTCCTCTCCACCCGCTACCGCGCGACGCTCAACGCCGCGACGATGCTCGGCCAATCCAAGACGGCGTTCCAGGCGGAAGTCGATGCGGCGTGCGAGCTCGCCGACTTCTGGCGCTTCAACGTGCACTTTGCCGAGAAGTTGTACAGCGATCAGCCGATCAGCGATCGTGGCGTTTGGAATCAGACGGACTACCGCCCACTCGAGGGCTTCATCTATGCCGTGACGCCGTTCAACTTCACGGCGATCGGCGGCAATCTGCCAACGGCGCCCGCGCTGATGGGAAATACGGTCCTCTGGAAGCCGTCGTCGACGGCGATGCTGAGCGCGTACTACGTGCTGCAGATTCTCACGGAGGCCGGGCTGCCGCCGGGCGTGATCAACTTCCTCACGGGCGACGCGGCCGCGATCTCGAACGCCGCGCTCTCGCATCGCCATTTCGCGGGGCTGCACTTCACCGGAAGCACCACCGTCTTCAACATGATGTGGAAGCAGATCGGCGCGAACACGTCGAGCTACCGCACGTACCCGCGCATAGTCGGCGAGACAGGCGGGAAGGACTTCATCGTCGCGCATCCGTCGGCGGACGCCGAGGCGCTCGCCGTCGCGATCATCCGCGGCGGATTCGAGTACCAGGGACAGAAGTGCTCGGCCGCGAGTCGCGTGTACATCCCGCAGTCGCTGTGGGGCGAGGTGCGCGACCGCGTGGTCGCGATGATGAAGGAGATCAAGGTTGGCGACGTCCGCGACTTCCGGAACTTCATGGGCGCGGTGATCGACAAGCGCGCCTTCGACAAGATCAGCGGCTATCTCGACGACGCGAAGAAAAACGCGACGGTGATCGCGGGCGGAAGCGTGCGCGGAGAGACGGGCTACTTCATCGACCCGACGTTCGTCGAGGCAAAGGATGCAGGGTACCGGCTGATGTGCGAGGAGATCTTTGGCCCCGTCGTCACCGCGTTCGTGTATCCCGACGCGAAGTTCGTCGAAATTCTGGACACGGTGAACCGCACCTCGCCGTACGCACTCACCGGATCGATCTTCGCGCGCGATCGCGGCGCCGTGCAGAAGGCGATGTTCACGCTGCGGGATGCGGCGGGCAACTTCTACATCAACGACAAGCCCACGGGCGCGGTGGTTGGGCAGCAGCCGTTCGGGGGGGCGCGCGCGTCCGGCACGAACGACAAGGCGGGCTCGATGCTCAATCTCGCACGCTGGGTCAGCGCACGGAGCGTGAAGGAGACCTTCGCGCCGCCGCACGACTTCCGCTACCCGTTCATGGGGGCGGAGTAGACGGTGGCAACGACTCCGCCGCGCTCCATGCGGGCGCGCTTCTACACGCTCGACGTCTTCACCGATCGTGCGTTCGGCGGCAATCCGCTCGCGCTGTTTCCGGATGCAACGAAGCTCCCGGAATCCGTGCTGCAGAGCATAGCGCTCGAGATGAATCTCTCCGAGACGGTGTTCGTCTATCCGCCTGCAAACCCGAATCACACGCGTCGCGTGCGGATATTCACGCCCGTGTTCGAGCTGCCCTTCGCGGGTCATCCCACCGTTGGATGCGCCTTCGCACTCGCCGCGCTCGGCGAGGTCCCGCTCGCGGGCGAGACGCGCATCGTGCTCGAGGAGGGTGTGGGCCCGGTGCCGGTACTCATTCGCGGCGAGTTCAAGAAGCCGACGTTTGCGCAGCTGTCGGTGGCGAAGCTGCCGGAGACCGGGCCGCCGCCTCCGGGCCGCACGCATCTCGCGGAGATGCTGTCGCTCGAGGCGGCGGACATCTTGGGCGGGATGTCGGCGCCACAGGCGATCTCGTGCGGATTCCCGTTCCTCATAGTGCCGCTTCGCGATCTCGACGCGGTGCGGCGCGCACGCGTGCGCATGGATCAATGGGAATCCGCCCTGAAGTCGTACTGGGCGCCGGATATCCTCGTGTTCGCGCGCGATGCGGACCGCGACGGAGCGGTCATTCGCGCGCGCGTCTTCGTGCCGGGACAGGGGATCATCGAGGATCCTGCCACCGGCTCCGCGGTCGCGGCGCTCGGCGGCTATCTCGGCGCACGCGAGACGGCAGCGAGCGGGCAGTTCAGCTACACGGTCGAGCAGGGGTTCGAGATCAAGCGTCCGAGCCTTCTCGAGCTCGAGGTCGACAAGACGAACGGGGAGATCTCCGCCGTGCGCGTGGGCGGCTCGGCGATGATGGTGAGCGAGGGAATTATGGAGGTGCCGCTTCCACGCGAGGACTGAGGCGCGATACAGCGCGCGCGCCGGCTACCCGGCGCGGGCGGCCCGCTGTGCGCTGCGATGCAGCCGCTCTCTGTACGATCCGTAGTAAACGATGAACGATGAGGCCGCGAGCACGAACACCGCGAGCGACGCGAGCTCCTGCTTCCATCCGAGCGGGAGGCCGCTTCCGGTGACGTTCCAGATCATGCCGAGGTAGGCCGCGACGATCGCCACGAGCGCCCCCCACGCGATCCCGCGGCCAAAATAGAAGTCGCTCAGATGAAGGATCGCGAAGCCGAGCAGCAGTGAGCGGGCGTAGTACTCCGGCGGCGTCGCCACTTTCGCGATCGCGAAGACGAAGAGGATGTCGGCAGCCACCATCGCCAGCACCACGCCTTGCGCCGCCTCGCCGGTTCGACGCACGAGCATCGTGAGCGACACCGTGACGAGCACGTAGGCGATGACGGCGCCGACGCTCGCGGACGAGATGCGCGGCAGGGCATCGGAGGCAAGCAGCGCGGTGCCGATCGAGGCGATGAGCAGCGCGAAGCCGAGACGGATTCTGCTCTGCCACAGCAGAATCTCTCCATTCGCCTGTTCTACGGTGGGAATATTCGTACGAGAGTCCGGCCAAGGTGAACGACTTGGCGTGGAGAAAAGCGAGCCCCGTGCCAGCTCGTTTCAGCTGCCGAACTCTTTGTGATACAATAGGATGCAGATGAGGAGGGGAAGTTCGCGCCGCAGCCTGCCGCTGGCGATTGGCGAGGATTGGGCGAAATGCACGCCCCCGCGTCAAGCTCGCGGAATCAGCCCGAGCTGCGCTCCGAGAGATCGAGCATGGTCGCGCCGGACAGATACTCCACGGTCTTCGGCGCCTCGAGCGCCGACAGTCGCTTGACGACATTCGCGACTCTCCGCGACTGCGCCAGCATGTCCTCGCCGAGCTTCCGAGTATCGGGAGTGAGGCTCTCATCCATCAGCATGAGCTGTACGTCGCCGAGGAGTGCGGCGAGCGGATTGTTGACCTCGTGCTGGATCGCGAGCGCGGTTTGTCCGATGCCGGCCATCCATTGCGCATTCGCCAGCGCTTCCTCGGCCGCCCATCGCGCCTCGTTCGCGGTGATGCGGCGCTCGGCGATCGCGAGCCGCGCCGTGATCGCGGACGGCGTGAAGGGCTTGAACAGATAGTCATCGGCGCCGGCGTCGAGCGCGTCCACGACGTCGTCGCCCTCGATGCGTCCGGTGACGACGAGGACGAAGGTGTCGCGCGCGTACGGGGACGAGCGGATGCGACGACAGACTTCGAGCCCATCGAGCTCGGGCATCTGCCAGTCGAGGATGACGAGCGACGGATGATCGCGCTCGAAGGCGGCCCAGGCCGCGGCACCGTCGTCGACGACGAGTGTTTCATGTCCGCGATCGAGCACCGCCAGCTCGATCAGGCGGCGAATGAGCGCACTGTCATCGGCGATGAGCGTTTTCATCGAGCCACGGCTCAGGCGGCAACGCGATCGAGCAGCTTGCTGATCGATCCGAGCAGTATGGTCTCGTCGACGATCGGCTTGGTGATGTAATCGTCGAAGCCGTGCGCGAGATACTTTGCGCGATCGCTGCTCATGGCGTGGGCGGTGAACGCGATGACCGGGAGATGGCGGAACATCGGATCGGCGCGGATGTGACGCAGCACCTCGACGCCATCCATCCCCGGAAGGGAGATGTCGAGCAGCACGATCTCCGGCCGCTCCGCCGCGAGCGCGGCGAGCCCGTCCGGGCCATTCGCATGTTCCGTGACCGTGTAGGCATCACCGAGTATCGCTCCGAGAAGCAGGCGGTTGTCGACGTTGTCCTCGATGATCATGATCCGTTTCATGGCACGTCAGGTGAGGGAAAGGCGTTTTCGAGCCAGGCACGGTAGCGGGCCAACTCTTCGTCGAGCTCGAGAAGCGCGGGGGCGATCTCCAGCGAAGGATCGGCGCTCTCGAGACGAACGCAGATGTGCTCGACGCGGGGGGCACCCATCTGTCCGGCGCTCGACTTGAGCATGTGCGCCATCGCACGAACTGCTTCGATGTCGCCGCCGGCAAGCGCGATGCGTGCCGTAGCGATGCGGGCGGGCGCTTCCTTGAGGAATAGTGTCGTGAGCTCTTCGCGAAGCTTGAGCCCGCCGAATCGTTCCAGGCGCCTGAGGGCGTCCGGATCACCTACTGCGATTTCGGGCGTGTTCATCGTCATGTGACTAGTATCGTGCGGGGAGCGTGTTACACACGAGGAGTAGTCAATGCTTAACACGCGTGCGACCGATTGCATGAGAGACGTCTAATGACCGACCGCAGAATTCTGATCGCCGATGACGATCCGGTGATGACGAAAATGCTCGGTGGCGCGCTGACCGCGCGCGGGTACGAATTCGTCATCGCGGCCGACGCGATGCAGGCGGTCATGTTCGCCGTACAAAAGCTTCCGGACGCGATCATTCTCGACATCAACATGCCCGCCGGCACCGGACACGTGGCGCTCAAGCGACTGAAGGCCTCCGCACGCACGGCGTCCATTCCCGTGATCGTGCTCAGCGGATCGACGGACGTCACGCTCCCGGCGAAGGTTCGTGCCGAGGGAGCGATCGCGATTTTCAGGAAGCCGGTGGATCTCGATGCGCTCTTCGCGCAAATCGAGGAGCTGCTCTCGCGCCCATCGGTGGACGAGCACGTGTCGCCACGCGCGACCAGGTAGCGCGACGCTACCTGGCGCGGCGGATCTTCTCGCGAGCGATGTGGTTCTTCTCGTCCACGAACACCAGCTTCGGCTCGAACTTCTCGAGCTCGCTCATCTCATAATCGGCGTAGCTGATCACAATCACATGATCGCCGGCGGCGCCCAGCCGCGCGGCGGCGCCGTTGAGCTGGATCGTGCCGCTGTTCCGCGCGCCTTCGATGACGTAGGTCTCGAGTCGCGAGCCGTTGTTGACGTTCACGACCTGCACCTTCTCGAAGGGCAGGATGTCAGCCGCCTCCATCAGCGCGGAGTCGAGCGTGAGGCTTCCCTCGTAATGGAGGTCGGCGCCGGTGAGTACGCCGCGGTGAATCTTGGACTTGCACATGGTGCGGCGCATGCTGGCGTCGCCTCCGAATGATCGCATGAAGTGTCCGCCCGGATCGGTCGGACTGATCGTGAAATATAGCGGTCGAGTGCAGGCGAGGTTCGGGAGAGGCGATTGCGCAACCGGTGCCCGGCTGTTCTCATACGCGAACCCTTCATCAGGCCTGGTACATGCGCCGCACTGCTGCCCTGCTCTTCGTGTTCCTCGCTTGCATCTCCTTTCCGGCGCGCGCTCAGGCGCCCGACTGGAAAAGCCTCGACGATGAGGCACTCCATACGCTGACGGACTACATCAAGGTCAACACTACGGATCCGCCGGGGAACGAGCTCGACGCGGCGCACTTTCTCAAGAAGATTCTCGAAAAGGAAGGGATCGAGGCGACGATCTACGACACGACGGAGATAGGCTCGAATCGCGCGAATCTTTACGCGCGGCTCAAGGGGAACGGATCGAAGAAGGCCGTCGCGCTCGTGAGTCACATGGATGTCGTGCCGGTTGCACCGAGCTTCTGGTCCGTCGATCCATTCTCGGGAATCATCAAGGACGGCTACATCTGGGGACGCGGCACGCTCGACATGAAGGGACAGGCCGTGGTGCAGCTGATGGCGATGATCGCGCTGAAGCGCAGTGGCGCTCCGCTCAATCGTGACATCGTCTTCATCGGCAACGCGGATGAGGAATTCGGAGGCTCGGGGGCTGTCGCGTTCGTAAAGAATCACGCGGATCTGTTGAAGGACGTCGAGTTCCTGATGACGGAGGGCGGCGAGAATCTCGTCACCAACGGCAAGCTCGAGTACTTCGGCGTGGGCGTATCGGAAAAGCAGACGTTCTGGCAGAAGGTCGTCGTGACGGGAGTGCCATCGCACGGATCGCGGCCGACGAAACAGAATCCGGTTCCGCGACTCGTGGCTGCGCTCGACCGCATCGCGAACTACGAGACGCCGCTCCACGTCCTTCCGGACGTTCAGAAATTCCTGCACGACATCTCGCCACAGTACACCGGGGAACAGCGCGCGTGGCTCGCCGACGTGCGCGGCGCGGTGAGAATCCCGCGCGCACGCAAGTGGCTGACGGACAACATCTACTGGAACGCGATCCTCCGAAACACGATCTCGCTCACGATGCTGCAAGGGTCGAACAAGACGAACGTCATTCCGGCCGAGGCGTCGGCGCAAATGGACATTCGGCTGTTGTCGGACACCGATCCGCTCACCTTCCTGAACACCCTGAAGGGGATCGTGAACGACACGGCGGTGCACTGGGTGAATCAGATCGAGCCGAAGACGAAGCTCCAGAGCCCGATCGACACGGATCTGTTCCGCGCGATCGAGAAGGCCTCGCACGAGCGCAACCCGAACGTGATCGTGACGACGCCGATGTTCACCGCCGCCACCGACCGCCCCACCTACCGGGCGCTGGGCATCATCACCTATGGCTTCGACCCCTTCCTGGTGGAGAACGAGGAGATGCACAGCGGCATGCACGGCAACAACGAGCGGCTCACCGTGGCCAATGTCGGATTCGGGTTGAAGTATCTCTACGACGTGCTGCGCTACGTGCAGTGAGCGTTATTCCGACCGCAACGCGCGCACCGGATCGAGGCGCGCGGCTCGGCTCGCGGGAATCCACGCCGCGATCGTGCCCACGAGCATGAGCACGGCCGCGACCGTGACGAACGTGAGCGGATCGGCCGCGCTCACTTGATAGAGCATCGGGCGAATCGCGACCCGCAGCGCGAGCGCCGCCACGAGCCCGAGCACCAGGCCGACGCCGCAGAGCTCGAGCCCCTGGCGCAACACCGATACGCGCATCGCACCGGGCCTCGCACCGAGCGCAATTCGCACACCGATCTCGCGCGTACGCTGCGCGGTCGCGAAGGCGAGCATCCCATACAGCCCGATCGAGCCAAGCAGAAGACCTGCGGCCGCTGCCACGGCGAGTGCCATCATCGCGAAGCGCGTCTTGCCGGATGCTGCATCGACGACTGAACGCAGCGTGCGCGCCTCCGTGAGCGGCAGCGCCGGGTCGAGCTCTCGCACGAACGCACGGATGGATGGGAGCAATGCCATGGGCTCCGTCCGCACGCGCACTGCGTACGACATCGACCGCGCGAGCCACTCCATGTTGACGCCCGGCGCGTTCACCATCGGGTAGTACACTGCCCCCATCGGTTCCTCCTCGAGTGATGTGCCGCGCACGTCGCCCGCCACACCTACCACATCGGACCAGGGCCGTTCGTCGCGCACGCCAGCCAGGCCGTGCGCCACGCGTGCGCCGATCGGCTCGCGACCGGCCATCGTTTTGCGCACCACGGCGTCGGTCACAATCACCGCGCCCGATGGCGGATCGCTGTCATCGTCGCGCAGCAGGCGCCCGCGCCGAAGCGGTATTCCCATCGCCTCGAGGTAGCCGGGCGTTGCTGCCCGCATCTCGGCTGCAGGCGGCAACGTGTTCGGGCCTCCGGCTACACGATCCGTGCGAAGCACATCACCCGACGAGCCCATCGGCGACAGCGGCAAGTCGCTCGTCGCGCCCGCTGCGACCACGCCTGGCAGATGGCGAATACGCTCGAGCATGGCGTTGTGGAAATGCATGACATCGGCCGCCGCTGGATAGCCCACCTCCGGCAGCGCGACGCGAAAGGTGAGCACGTTGTCGGGGCGGAAGCCGATGTCCACTCGCGTGAGGTTTTGCGCGGTGCGCACCATCAACCCGCAGACGACGAGCAGCATCGCGGCCATGGCCACCTGCGCAATCACGAGGGCGTGACGCATGCGCAGCCCCCTCGAATCCGTGGTGCCACCGCGCGACCCGAGCTCGAGCGAGCGACCGTCGGCGCGATGGGTGGCGATGCCGAATATCAGCGCTGCCCCCGCGGAGACCAACCCGGTCACGATGTACACAGCACCGTCCATGCGGACCTCGCCTACGCGCGGCAGCATGTCGGCGCCGAAGCGGCGCAGCATGATGAGCGCAATGTTCGCGAAAGCGATGCCGAGTGCTGCGCCCAGCAGTACGAGCACCGTGCTCTCGGTGATCGATTGCGCCAGCAAGTGCCGACGCTCGGCGCCGAGGGCGCTGCGAAGCGACATCTCGCGGCGGCGTGCTTCTGCGCGCACGGCGAGCAGGCTGGCGACGTTCACGCACGCGATCAGGAGCACGAGAGCGACCGTCGCCCACAAGGTCCATAGCGTGCGGCGCACGGAGATCGGCACGACGTCGTCCGCGTATGGATGCACGTCGGGGCGAATGCCCGCACCCTTCAGTGTTTCTGCGGAGAGAAAGTCGACGAGTGTGGTAACGCGTGGCAGGAGTGACGTGAGCTCTCGCTCCGCGGCCTCCGGTGTCACGCCGGGCCGGAGGCGTCCGATCCCCGGCGTATGAAAACCCTCCAGTTTGTGGACATCGATCCGCATCGGCATCCAGAGCTGCACGTCCTCACTCGGAAACGCGAAACCGCTCGGCATTACACCCACAACGGTGCTCGGGCTTCCATCGAGAAGAACCGTCTGGCCGAGAATCGCGCGATCACCGTTGAAGCGCCGCCGCCACAGCGCATCGCTGATCAGCACGACGCTCGCTGCGCCGGGCTGATCTTCGTCGGCCGTGAAGGCCCGTCCGAGATGTGGAGAGACGCCCAGCACTGAGAAGAGGCTCTGGGTTGCGTGCGCAATGGCAAGGCGCTCCGGGAGATCGCGCCCCGTGAGGGTGACCTTGTCCGATTCGTAGAGCGCCATCGCGGCGAAGCTCTTCGCGGGTGAATAGACGACGTGCATCGCGGACGAGTTCGGAAGGTTCGTCGGGATGCCGTCGCCCTTCGTGGTGTGCGCAATCGTCACGAGGCGATCTGCATTTGGGTATGGAAGCGGATGCAACAGCACGCCATTCACCGCGCTGAACACGGCGGTGTTTCCTCCGATCCCGACCGCGAGTGTCAGCACAGCGGCGATCGTGAATCCCGGCGTTTTTCGCAGCAGGCGAAGCGCGAAGCGAACGTCGTGAACGAAGCGCTCGAATCGGCGGGCCGGCTGCTCGTCTCGCATCGCTTCCCGGTGACGGAGAACTCCGCCGAAGGCCAGGAGCGCGTCGCGATGCGCAGTCTGCGCGGAGAGACCGGCGCGCACATTCTGCTCCGTCTCCATCGCAAGGTGAAAGCGCATCTCCTCGTCCGCCTCGGCGGCCACCGCGCGTCCATGCACGACCTCGCGCAGCGTCATCCCCAACCATTTGTAGAGTCGCATGTGCGCGCTCCCGTCAGGTTTGCGCGAGGAGCGCTTCGACGGCGAGGACATGGCGACGCCAGCTCGCTGCCTCCTGACCCGCGGCGCGCTTGCCGGCGGCGGTGAGCCGATAGTATTTCGCTCGCCGCCCGCTGTCGGTGACGTTGAAGCGCGGGATACAGCGATCCCTGGTTCACTTCGAGCGCTCCACTCGTGAGCTGCTGAATGCGCTGGCTGATCCCCCACCCGTGCATGGGCGCGAGGGTGAGCGTCTTGAGCACCAGGAGGTCGATCGTTCCGCGTAGCGGTTCGGTGGATGATTCGCCCATGAGCCCCTCGGGTTGGCGCTTCTGTCGAAGTCGACAGAACAACATTGCGCCTTCTCCTGTAGAAATCAAGAGGAGAGCTGCCGGATGTGCCGGGGCGGAGCCCTATCGTCGTTCGGCGCGTGCCGCGCGCCCTCAGCCAGTGCCCAACGCTGCCCGCGCGCGCGGCGCGCTACGGACAGCGATGGCTCATCCGCTCACTGCAGCGTGTTCGGCGTCGCCGCGCAGCTGCCATCCGCCTTGCGCAGCGTCGGATACGCGATGCCGAGCTGCGCGAGGTAATTCGGAAATTTCTTCGGGTCGTAGTAGAACTTCTTCATCTCCGGACGATAGCGGGCCAGGATCTCGGTGTTGAGCTCCGTCGCCGGCCGATCCTCGGGACGCATTAGCGGTTCGTACTTCACGGTCTTCGTCTGGACGTTCCTGAAATAGCTCCACGCGGAATCGACGAGCGCCGGCGTCAGCAGGATGTCGAGCATGGTGAGTGCCTGCGCCTTGGCGCCCGCCGTCGCACCCTTGTGCGCGATCGGTGTCGCCATCGCGATCGCGTCCGACCAATGGTGGCCGGGCAGATTCGGCACGTTCGACGGATACAGCAGCACGATCGTTGGCGCGTTCCACGAGATGTCCCCGATGTCGTCCGAGCCGCCGCCCATGTTCAGCGAATCCGGCACATCGCCCTCTAGCTTCGCGACTACGGTGTCGAGACCGGTCGAATCGCCTTTGACCTCCTTCTGGATCGCCCGCGCGAAACGCTGATCGTCCGCCGTCCACTTCGGCAGCCCGACCAGCTTGATGTTCTCCGTCATGTCCTCCGCGATCGGCTTGTTGAAGTGCCCGGGCCACGCGGAGCCGAGCACGCGTTCGGACGCGAGCTTGGTGCCCGTCATCATCGCGGCACCCTGCGCCACGGAATCGCCGATCGCCCAGAGCTCCTTGATCTTCTTGTAGTCGAGCTCGCGGAAGTAGTACCACACGGCGGCCGTCGGCGGGACGACGTTCGGCTGGTCGCCGCCGTTGCGAATCACGTAGTGCGAGCGCGTCTGGAGGCGGAGATGCTCGCGACGGAAATTCCACCCGACATCCATCAGCTCGACGGCATCGAGCGCGCTGCGTCCGCGCCATGGCGCGCCGGCGGCGTGCGCGGCCTGCCCCTCGAACGAGTACAGCACCGACACGAGGCCGCTTCCCTGCGACGCACCCCAGCCAGTTTGCAGATTGCTTCCCACGTGCGAGAAGAGCACGACATCGACGTCCTTGAACACCCCATCGCGCACGAGATACGCCTTGCTTCCCAACTGCTCCTCGGCCACCCCCGGCCAGATCTTGAGCGTGCCTTGGATGTGATCGCGCTGCATAATTTTCTTGATCGCGAGCGCCGCGGTGATGTTCACCGCCTGCCCCGAGTTGTGTCCCTCGCCGTGTCCCGGGCCGCCGGGCACGAGCGGCAGATGGCACGCGACGCCGGGAATCTGCGAGGCCTGCGGAATGCCATCGAGATCCGATCCGAGCGCGATGACGGGCTTCCCGGAGCCCCACGTCGCGACCCACGCGGTCGGGATGCCGGCAACGCCCTCGCGCACGGTGAATCCGTTCGCCTTGAGCACGCCGACGATGAACTTCGATGTCTCGAACTCCTGAAAGCCGAGCTCCCCGAAGCTGAACACCTGGTCGACGAACTGCTGTGTGAACTGCGCGCGCGAATCGATGTCGCGCATCGCCTCGGTCTTGAGTGCGGCGAGGCGCGGGTTCGCGGGCGGCGCGGGCGGAGGCGCCGGCTGTTGAGCGGAGAGCCGCATCGCGCACGCGAGCAGCAGAGAGACACAGGGCAAATTGCGGGTGAGATGCACGCGCTTCTTCTCCGTTCGAGGGTGAGGCCGCGAAGATGGAGTGCGTGCGCCGCGTGAGCAACCGCACGATCGGGTAGGTGAGCAAGGCTGGGCTGTTTACCTTTGTCGCGTGCCCGACCGCCCTCTCGCCCACGCGCCGCGATCGCAGATCCTGATTGCCTTCGCCGCTGTCTACATCATCTGGGGCTCCACGTATCTCGCGATTCGATTCGCGATCGAGACGCTGCCGCCATTTCTCATGGTTGGCGCGAGATTTCTTCTCGCCGGCGCAATCATGTACGTCTGGCTGCGCGCACGCGGGGCGGCGGCGCCCAAGGCAGTGCATTGGCGGAGCGCCGCGATCATCGGCATCCTCATGCCCGTACTGGGCACGGGCGTCGTGGTTTGGGCCGAGCAGAAGGTGCCGAGTGGAACCGCGGCACTGCTGGTGGCGATCGTGCCGCTGTGGATGGTGCTGCTTCAATGGTGGCGTCCGCACGGGAAGCGTCCGAACGCGTGGGTGAGCGCCGGCGTCGTGCTCGGGCTCGTGGGGCTGTATCTGCTCGTGAATCCGGGGGGCGACACGAAGCAGGGCAATGTGTTCGTGGAGGGCGTATTGCTTCTCGCCGCGCTCTCGTGGGCGACGGGGTCGCTGTACTCGAAGCGTGCACCGCAGGCGAAGGCGAAGTTTCTCGGCCCCGGCATGGAGATGATCGTCGCGGGCGCGGTACTGATCACCGCGGGGCTCGCGACGGGCGAGGCGAGTCATTTCTCGTTCGGCGCGACGAGCCTGAAGTCGTGGCTCTCGCTGCTCTACCTCATCACGTTCGGGTCGATCATCGCGTACACGGCGTACGTGTGGCTGCTCACCACCGTGAGTCCGACGCTCGTGTCCACGTACGCGTTCGTGAACCCGGTGGTCGCGGTCTTTCTCGGCTGGGCGTTCGCGAGCGAGCCGCTGAATGCGCGGATGATCATCGCCGCGGCGATCATCGTGAGCGCGGTGGCGCTGATCACGATTGGCCGAAAGGACGACGGATGAGTAAACGCCACCGCACCGGACATTCCCGGTGCGATGGCGCTGTACACTCGATCAA
>Ga0193751_1000787_pt1 | contig 22429 bp, 16 predicted proteins | sample L1c2metaG_FD_143050 | JGI IMG/M metagenome (GOLD analysis project Ga0193751, IMG submission 143050) | Soil microbial communities from a riparian zone of the East river system, Colorado, United States - L1c2 | ecosystem: Environmental > Terrestrial > Soil > Riparian zone | place: USA: East River... | reverse complement strand
TCCAACCGGGAAAGCTTTTCAAATTCCTCGAATTCTTTTGCGCTTGCTTCTGGGTCGCGTAGTTCACGATAGAGCTGGGCCAGCAAGTAGTGTGGCTGCGCGGCGCTGGGGTCCGCCTGAATCGCAGCCAGGAATTCAGTCTTCGCTTTTTCGGGTTCGTTCTCACCCCGATAACATTTCCCGAGCAGCACGTGTACCTGTGGCATGCCGGGCTGTCCTCTCTCGGCTACGTTTAGGTAATCACGTGCTTCCGCAAAGTGCTCGTGGTGAACGGCGATATCGCCCAGGTACAAGTTGGTCAGCGCGTCGTTCGGGTTTTCTTTCAAAGCGTCCACAAATTCCTTCTTAGCTGCGTCCATGTCATGTTGAACCCAATACGCCACACCAACTGCATAGTGAATGCCTGTGGCGTCAGGGCGTTTCGAAAGTGCCGCCTCGTATTCCTTGATCGCTTCCGAGTACCGCTCATCATCCGCGTAGACTTCTCCCATCAAAACGTGCAACTGGAACGAGTCCTGGTCGAGGGCTTTCAGTCTATCGATCGCCTGAAGAGAGGCGCTCTTATAAATGCGAGCAAGCTGGTAAAGCGCATCGGCGTCTCTTGGATTTTCAGCAACTGCAAGGTTGAGTTGCGAGATGGTTTCGTCGATCCGGCCGGCAGCCTGCATTGCCAACGCGAGATAGTAACGGGACCGGGGGTGCGGTTTGGGAGTTTCGAGCTCCTGCTCGAAACTGCGGATCGCTCGGTTAAAGTCATTTTCGCCGAAGTAGGAGACACCAAGGAAAAAATTTACTTCGAAATATTGCGCATCGTGTTCGAGCAGATGCTTGAAACTCTCGACCGACGCACCGAATTTCAGCTCGGTTTGTTGCAGCACCCCGAGGCGCTTGAGGATCTCCAGATTTCCTGGGGCACGTGCCAGCGCCTGCAGGTAAATACGCTCCGCCGCCTCGTACTGTCCAGCCTTCTCCGCCGTGCGTGCTTGTTCGAAAAGGGTTCCCACGTCACTCAGCCCGCTTACCGTTGGTGGTGCCGCCAGGACGCTGGAAATCAGGCAGAGAAGAAGGGGCCACCAAATGGTCGGCGCGATGAACCTCAAACTGTAGCGCAAGCAACGAAAGATTACGGACATCTTGATTTCGCTCCGCAGACTGTTCCAGGCCGGCATGCCAGTGGAGCGGCCGTCAGAACAACATTAGGTTATGCGAGGACGTATAGCAACTCGAGGCGACGCTGGGAAAATGGCAAAATGGCGCAGTTGCCGCACGTGGGGTGCAGATGGACCGTGCTGACTTGCAGCCCATGTCATTGCAACAACCGCATGCGCTGGCATCGCTATTGAATGCGGCGGACCGCGACGAGATTCGTTGAATTCGGCGCCCCGGCGACCGTCCGGGAGTGAATCAACGCCTCAAACCAAGTATTTTCAAGAGAGTTTTCCGTTGATCCCGTGATCCCAAGTGCGGCCTTCAGCTGCTGCCGGTTTTCTGCTTCGGCCAGAAATCGTCCCGCGGCTTCCGTTCCCTCTTGTTGAAGTCCTTGCATGATGAGCACGCTCCCATCATGGGTGACATTCGGAAGAAGAGCAATAGTGGCATAGTCTTCTCCGATTGTTCCGGTCCATCTCAAACCCTCGTATCGAGCTCTCTCGCCCGGTCGTGGGTTGGTGTTCACAAATGCCTTCGCGCTGTTCCCTACAATGCCCTCGCTTTCACGGAAATTCAGCCGGTTCTGGAAGAGCGACACCCAAGGATTTGACCCCTGACTACCGATAAAAACGTAATTATCGTGATCCATATCGCGCATACTCAGATCTCGTGGGTGCCGAAGCAGTGCCTGCTCTTGAAAGGGCCCAGCCATCTTGACTAGGGTGGCCACGTTGACGACGTCGGCAAAAGAGGTGAGCATAGAATTTGAGATATACTCGCTCAACCGCGGCGTGGGACCTTCGCCCTTGGGCATAAAGGAGTTTTGCAGAAAGTCTCGACGGAGATACTGATCGAGCGAACCTGGCTGGCTGGTGAAGATGCGGTACATGCCATAGTTGCTGTCCGCTACAACAATTAAGGTTTGATGCCGCGAATCAAAAACTTGGGAAAAGGGCCAAGGCGGGGCGGTAGCGATTGGTGATCCTCCCGGCACCCGGTTCCTAGTGGACTGATAAAGCAAGGCCGCGCAAATCACGGTCAGCACGCCGCAAAGCGCCCAGGCCAGAAACGTTCGCCGGCGCCAAATCCCGCCCGGCACGACCTTCGTTTCCGCTTCCAACTCTGCGCTTTTCGCGGCCGCCTTGAATACGGGTGCGTAGCCACCCTTGGGTATGGTCAGAACTAGCGGCTCCTCGCGCCCCTCTTCATCGAAATACTCGTGGAGCTTCAGACGGAGCTGGCGAATGTGCACCCGAACCGAGCTGTCCTCGAGCGAACTGTAACCCGAAGGCTTGTGGAAGAGAGCGTTGCCGATATGTTGCTCGGATAATTCGTGGGCGTGTCCACGAATGGTTCTCTTCGCCACATACTCCAGAAGTTCACGGAGCCGCACACTCTTCTGGAAGGGTGGGCTGGAGACAATTCTTTGAACGAGCTGCCACCGCTCATCGGCAGCAAGATCATCCGCTGGCTCAAGTCTTGGTGGATCAAGCTTAGGGGGCTCTAGTTTTGGTACCGGCATGAACGCCTACGAAGTTGAAGATTGCGAATTTGCAGTCGAAACACATTAGCTCTCGGAACGCCCTAAGTCAAGCTCCTGCACCACTTCACAAGTGATTCACGACGAATTCACAAGCTAGCTCCTTTGCGCGCCTAATCTATTCGGGGTAGATTCCGACTCGCACATAAGGCAAGCCCGCACGGCAGCGCAACTGTGGTCTGGCGTTTATTTTGCGGCTATTGAGGATGCTGTTGAGGCTCTGCGGCTATAGTCTTTAGTCTTTGAATTGGGCGGGAATTCCTGCAATTCCCCGGGGGGTTGGACCAATTTACGAATCCCACAACAAACTTCGTCTTGTATTAGCAGGAGAAGAGGCGCTCTTGAAATACTTGTTCGGCGTTCTGGCTTGCATTATTTTGACGGTTTCTGCTTACGGACAAACTAATAGTGGCAACATCCAGGGAAGCGTTACCGATCCGAGCGGCGCGGCTGTTGTGGGCGCGAAGGTGACGGCCCAAAATCTCGACACTGGCGTCATTGCTGCTTCTGCCAGCACAACCAATGCGGGGCTATATTCCTTGCCCAATTTGCCTCCCGGACGCTACGCCGTCACGGTGGAGGCTGTGAACCTGAAGAAATACACGCAAGAAGGCGTTACGGTCGCCACGGGCACCACCGTGTCGCTGGATGTCCAGATGCAGCTGGGTGCAGTAACGGAGAATATTACGGTCACTTCTGACGCCAGCCAGTTGGAGACCACGACGTCCGATATAGGAGCAACCGTAGAGAGTAGTCTCATAACAAACCTTCCGCTATCAGTCGGCGGCACCGTACGCAACCCGGTGGAATTCATCAAGCTGGTGCCTGGCTTCGTCGGAGGTGTGGACAACAATCCCGGCAGCAATTCAAGTGACGACTTCAAGGTGAATGGGGGGCAGGAGGGCGGAACGGACGTGTTGGTCGACGGCGTGTCGATCTCACTGGTTTCGCCGAATACGCAATGGAACAAGGGTGTTTCGAGCGATGCGATCCAGGAGTTTAAGGTCCTTCAAAGCAATTTCTCTCCTGAATTCGGCGAATCCGGCGACGGCATCGTGAGTCTGACGGTGAAATCCGGCACCAATCGACTTCATGCCTCAGCATACGACTACCTCCGCAACCGCGCGTTTGATGCCAACAGCTGGAAAAACAACCTCCTGCGTGTCCCCAAGTCTGTGAACACACAGAACGATTTCGGCTTTACGGTAGGCGGCCCGATTTTTATTCCGCATCTCTATAACGGTAAGGACAAGACTTTCTTCTTTGTCGCGTACGAGGGTTTTCGCCTTAGAAATGGGGGTAACGGCACGCTTAGCCTGCCCAACGAGGCATTTCGCGCGGGCGACTTTTCGGCTCTCTGCCAAACGGGCTTCACCGGCGGCGTTTGTAACGACACCGATCCAACCAGCGGTCAAGGTACCCACCAGCTTTATGACCCTACAACTGGCGCGGTCATTCCCGGCGACATTTTAGCCAACGATCCAAATTTCACGCCGAGCACGGTGACGACGAAAGTTTTTGGACTGCTTCCCGGCACGAATGGAAGTCTGAATAATAACGTCACCGACCGCAGCGTCTCCAAAACAACCGCGAACATTATCGATATCAAGATCGACCATGTCCTCTCCGACAAACATAGGATTTCTGGTGGCTTTGACTACGACAATACTAAAACTGGGGGCGTTTCCAGTTTGTCGAACATCTTTGGGTCGAGCACACCCCAGAATACGAGGTATGCGCGATTCAGCGACAACTATATCTTCAGCCCAACTCTGGTGAATCAATTCCTGTTTGGATTTAGCCGGCGTTTCCGTGGCGAGGTTGCAAACAGTCTCGGTCAGGGATATCCCGCAAAGATCGGCCTCACGGGCGTGAACAACAACACTTTTCCCTGCATCAAATGGTTTGGCAGTCCTTACGAGGTGAACAATTGCGGCGACTCGGAATTTGCCGACAATGTCTACCAATTGAACGATTCCGTGAGCTGGGTTAAGGGCAAACACAATTTCAAATTTGGAGGCGGGTTTCGATTTCTGCAGTTCAACGTGCGGCGACTGACACAAGCCGCGGGCGAATTCGACTTTGATCCCGCGCAAACCAGCAACGGTGCGGTTGGGAACGGCGATCCCGTGGCCAGTTCCCTGTTTGGCCTGGTGAACCAGGGGGTACTCAACTATGGCGGTTTCAGCGGAGTGCGGTACAAAGACTATTCTTTCTTTGCCCAGGACTCGTACAAGCTTACGCCTCGCTTAACTGTGAATTACGGGCTGCGCTACGATCTTGATTTGCCTGCGTCCGAAGCTTTCAATCGGTTTTCGGCGGTTGACCCCACACTCCCCAACCCAGGTGCTGGAAATATCCTTGGAGCCTACACCTACTTCGGAACTGGCACCGGGCGAAATGGGAGGACGCGTCCGCAGGACACCTATAAGAAGGCCTTTGGGCCACGCTTGGGATTCGCTTACAGTATCGACAGCAAGACTGTTCTGCGCGGTGGCTACGGCATCTTTTACGAGCCCTTGAAGGAAGGATCTTTCGCCGACCAGGATGGCTTGGGCTTCTTCAACAAAGAGACTCTCACCACGGCGAACGGCGCTCCGTTTCAAATTGATAGCGGCTTCCCCCACTTACTCCCTCTATTTGGACCCTTTACGCCGGAGGGCCAAAACGGCAACAGCGGCGTCATTCTGGTGCCGCGGAACAGCGGGCGCCCCGCCGATATCCAGTCGTGGAACCTGGATGTGCAGCGCCAGATCGCGGCAAATTTGGTCCTCAGCGTGGCCTATGTCGGGTCCAAGGGTACTCACCTGCCGGCTTTGAACATCATTCCGAATCAGGTGAAACCATCATTCCTGTCACTTGGCAGCGAACTGACGATGAATGCGACCTGCCTCTCGAATGGAGGTTGCCCCAATGCCATCGCGGCTGGCATCACGTTGCCTTATGCGACGTTTACTGGAAACATTAACCAGCTTCTGCGACCCTTCCCTCAATACGGTCAGTTCAATCAGGAAGATAACTCTTTCACTCCCGACCGCACGGGCAACTCCACGTATCACGCGATGCAACTTGGATTGGAAAAACGCTTTGCGCAGGGACTGAGTTTCCTGGTGTCGTACACGGTCTCAAAAAATATCACTGACGCCGATTCTGCCGGACCCGGAGTTTCCGGGTTCATCGGCACAAACAGCTTCATTGGCCAAAATTCCTACAATCGGCGTGCAGAGAAGGCTGTCAGCCAACTGGATACTCCGCAGAGCCTGGTGGCGAGCTTTTTCTACGAATTGCCACTCGGGCGTGGAAAGCGCTTCCTCAGTGAAGGTGGAGTTGTGGACCGCGTGGCGGGTGGTTGGTACGTATCTGCCATCGCTAGCTATCACTCCGGGACTCCCACGACGGTATACGGTCCTTGCGGCGGCACTGCAGGGGACGTTTTGTTTGGCGGGTGTAGCTTCACTGGCATCGCGCGTGTCAACGTCGTACCGGGAGTAAGCCAGGTGAACAAGCGTGACCTCAACCCCGCGACCACTCCGTTTTGGAACCCAGCCGCGTTCACTCTGCCAGCTCAATTCACCTTTGGCAATGAGCCCCGATCTCTATCAGGCGCGCGCGCATTCGGAGGCCGGAACGAGGATTTCACGCTGGGTAAGAAGATCCGTCTCGTGGGCGAAACCGCAACCCTCGACTTCCGGGCAGAGTTTTTCAACATTTTCAACCGTCACATCTTCTCGGCGCCTGGCGGGTTCTCCACTCCTTTAGGTAATCCCTTCATTCCAGCTGGCGGTAACGGGTGTTCGGGACCACTCGCCTGCGGCTTCGGTGCCATTACCGATTCCAGCGGCCCGCGAATCATACAGTTTGGTTTGAAAATTACGTATTGAAGTACGGATGCCCACCCGGATACGGTCGCGGGTGGGGCTCACCGTTCGTCTTCGCCCTAAGATCTCAGCCAAATGACTATCCTCAATCGGCGCGGCTTCGTGAAGACGATCTTGGCGACGGCTGCGAGTAGCCCATCCGCCTTCGCCGCACTCTATGGCGGGGTTTCCTTTCCAACTTATGCCGATGCAGACTCATCTCTCACGAATCTTGAAAGTGGAGCGCAGCAACTCCGCCTTTCGCCGGTTGGCACACCGCTCACATTCCAGAACTTCGTGCTCGCTGAAGGCCAATGGAAAGCCGCGACACTGCCACGCATTCGCTTTGTGACCGGAGCCTCCTTCCCGTTGGTGAGCTCTCACGTACGGCGTGAAGGGCAACGAATCCTCTGCGACGGAATCGCTAGTGCGGGGGGGGTGGACGGAAAGCCTTTCCAATACGAATGGACCGCGGAAGTCAGCGCTGTAGCAGCGAGCCAGACTGAGCCGTGGTTTCGTTTCCGAACAACGCTACATCTTCCGAAGCCAATTCGATTGCAGCAAGACACCAGAGTAGAGCCACAGATCATTACCTGGCTGACTTCGACCTCCACACTGATGGAAGGCCAGTCAGGAAGCTGGCGTCGGGTCGCGCTCAGTCAGCCGACAAGGAACTCGCTGGGCGCGTCCGGTAATGACATGCCTGCGGTTTATCTTCTGGATCAAAACGCCGGTATCGAAACCATGATGTACTTCGACATGAGCGATATGGCTTGGATGTCGGTCGAAAATCTTCCGCGATTCCTGGTGTCTCGCTGCTCCACCATTTCTCAAATTGAACGCGACGGGACCCAACGCCTTGGTGTGGGGATGATCGCCGACCAGGCAACGGGAAATCTACTCCCGGAAGGCGATGTGCGTTTCACCTGTTACTTGCTCCAAAGACCTCTCAATCGGTTGGTTACGGAACAGGAAGCAGTGGATCGTTGGATGTCGGCTCTCCTTCCTCTTTTCGAGGAGAAGCTGGCATGGCCTGCCTGCGCCACCACTTGGAAGGATTTCGCGGCGGCCACCGTAGGGGATTTACAGGAAAAGAGTGCTACTCGTGTCGAAGTTAACGGACATGCCGGTCTACGGGCATACGTCAAAGATAGCTCGCAGATCTGGAAGCAGCCCGCAGACAACTTTGAGCTCATGACCGTCGCGGATGTGCTTTGGCCTTCGCTTCTCTATCTCCGGTTACATCCCTCGCCGAGCTACGAGGTCGAGTGCAACGAACTCCTCGCGACGCTGCCCTCGTTCTACCACGCGGATACCGAGAGCATCAGCAACGACTTCGTGCGGTCACCGAATGAAAGGGCGGACTCCTGGTATCCCTTCGAGAACAGCCTCGTGAAATATCCTGCGATAGGGACTTTGGCGGGGTCCAAGGAAGTTACCGATGATTTTCTGCACACTTTCCAGACAGCGCAGAAAATGGCCCGGCAGTACAACTATCTCTTCCCGATCTACTACCAGGTTTCTACCCTTCGTGCCGAGGGAGCCGGAACGAACTACGCTATCGGGGGCCTCTACGCGTGGGCCGCGATTCTAGCTCACCGTTTGACCGGGGAAGAACATTTCCGGGAGGAAGCGCGGCACGCCATCCAGGTTCTGTACACCGTGCCCGCGGAACGCCTCTTCCACGAACCTCAGGAACTCGCTTACGGCGCGCTTGCGGCGGCAGAACTGGGCATGGCAGACGAAGCGAAGTACCTCCTCTACGAAGAGCTGCGGATGTTTTACTGGTACTCCGATGCGAGTCAGAAGTCTCACGACATCCGTGGCATGGTTCAGGCTGCTGCGTCCATCCTCTATCCAGCTTTCAAAGAGAATGTGGAAGCCATTCTCCCCTGGACCGGAGTCATGAAGCGGGGAATCGTGTTCGAGGGCCTGCTGCGCTTTATGGACCAGCAGCGGCGCAACAACTTCTATTTCTTCGAGAACTGCTCCGGCAATCGCAAAGTGGGCCCCTCGGCATTTATTCCGTTCGAAAATCTGGGCACGCTGGAACTGGCGGGCATGACTGGGAATGTGGGCAAAGAAATCTACGGCGCGGGTGAATCGATATGGATGTACTTGATGTTTGAAGCACTGGGGAAGGTCAGCGATCGTGAGCTGATGCTGGTGAATCTTGACCTTCTCGACATCGTTCACGCAAGAGAGTTTCCGCCGCGAAAGTTGAACTTCATTTTGTATAATCCCACCGCCATTGCCCGATTGGCAAATATTGAAATCCCGGCTGCAAAAGAGCGCATCGCTCGCTTGAGGGTGAATGGCAGGGCAAGCGAGGCGACAGTGATAGTGTCCAAGCAGTCTTTCATCCACCTTACGGCCGAGTATTGAACTAGTCGCTAGTTTCGTTCCTGATCGCTGCAAAAACGGCCTCTGGTGGCTGTTTCTTAGGTCTAGGTATCTGGTAAGGAAGGAAGTCCTGTTATGATGAAAGCTCGTTTTTCTGTACGCCGCGCAGCCAGAACTGCAACCGTTTCTGCTCTGGCTCTCATCGCTTTTGCGGCGGTGGCCGCCGTCCCTTTTACGCCACCATTTGGAAAGTGGTCCCGGCTCTACGTCGACCCCATCGTGTCTCCGAAAGGGGATGGTTTCGAGTCCGCAGGAACATTTAATCCATCGGTTGTGAAGAAGGATGGAAAGTTTGTGATGCTTTACCGTGCGCAGGATCGTAAAGGTACTTCGGCGCTCGGGTACGCCACTAGCGACGACGGTATTCATTTCACTCGCCGGCCCGAACCGGTCATGGTCTCTGAGGCCCCGTATGAAAAAGGCGGCGGAGTGGAAGATCCGAGGCTGCAGAAAATTGGTGACACCTATTATCTGACCTATACCGGATACAACAACGTGGACGGAGCGGCGGCGGACAAGAAAGATGCTCAACTATGTCTGGCTACCTCCGCAGATCTGGTTCATTGGCAGCGGCAGGGCGTTATTATGCCGAGTTTCAAGGGGAAATGGAACGTGAAGTGGACGAAGTCCGGCGCCATTGTTCCAGAAAAAATCAATGGCAAGTATTGGATGTACTATCTGGCCGACGCACAGGGGAAGGACGCTCAAATGGGCGTCGCTTACTCCGACGATTTGCTCCACTGGACAGAGGCCCTCGACCATCCGATTCTGGCAAGCCGCCCTGGCTCGTTTGACTCGCAAGTTGTAGAGCCGGGACCGGCGCCGATCATAACGCCGCAGGGCATCTTTCTCATTTACAACGGAGCCGATGACAAACTGATTTACTCAACAGGTTGGGTTCTCTTTGACAAGAACAATCCAACCAAAGTCCTGGCGCGCTCGGACGAGCCAATATTTGCGCCCGAAAAAGAATGGGAAAAGGTGGGGCAGGTTCCGAATGTCGTATTTGTGGAGGGCATGGTTCGGGACGGCAACCGCTGGCTGTTTTACTACGGCGGTGCCGATAAGAACGTCGGCGTCGCAACGGCACCAGCGCTGTAAAGATCATCTGGCCAGGCGGGCCGTCGAACTATCTTCGCAATAGGCCGTGAGAACACATGAAAAACGCACCCCGCGTCGTAGTTGGCGTAGACATCGGCGGAACCAAGGTCGCAGCCGGGCTGGTGAATGGCGAGGGCGAAATTCTTGCCCGAAACCGAACCGCGATGTTGACCACGGGTGCGCCGTCAAACGGCCTAGCGGCAGTTTCTACAGCGATTCGAGGGCTTTTCACTGACGCGTCCTCGCAGAATCAGATCTCAGCCATTGGCATCTGCGCGCCAGGGCCATTGAATCCGACAACTGGTGTCATCGTCAACCCTCCCAATCTCCCGATCTGGCATAACTACCCGCTGGCCGAGGAAATGCGCCGAGCGTACAAAGTGCCCATAAGAGTCGATAACGACGCCAATGCCGCGGCGCTGGCGGAAGCGAAGTGGGGCGCGGGTCGTGGCTATCGAAATATCTTTTACGCCACCGTGGGCACCGGAATCGGCACAGGAATCATTCTGGATGGGCGCATTTTTCACGGTAAGACTGGCGCTGCGGCGGAAGGCGGGCATCTGGGGATCGACTACAACGGACCGCTTTGCAATTGCGGGAAACGCGGCTGCATCGAAACGCTAGCAGCGGGTCCCGCTATCGCCCGACGAGCACGTCACAAACTTGAACAGAATCCGAAATCGGTTCTTTGGGAAATGGCGGGCGGCGATATTCAGGCCGTGAGCAGCGAAATGGTGGGAAGGGCCCACGCCCTCAATGATCCCGCCGCCAAAGAAGTAATGCGCGAGACTCTGGACCTGTTGGCGTATTGGCTCGGAAGCATCATCGATCTCTTGGAGCCTGACGCCATCGTGATCGGCGGAGGGGTCTCTTCTCTCCTCGCTCCCTTCCTTGATGAGATCCGTGAACGCTGGCGAGGCGCATGCATTAATCCGTGCCCCCTTGACATCACCCTGCTGCTTGCTCATTACGGCGAAGACGCCGGCATTGCCGGTGCCGCCGCGCTGGTCGATGAGAAGGAACGCGACTAGAGCATAGTCAGGAGATGTAGTTGCCACAACGCGGTGTGGAATCGTATCGAAAGTTCGAAAGGTGCTATGAAACTCAACTCATATCTTCTGAAGAGCACGGTGGTGGCAGCACTCGGAGGACTTCTCTTCGGGTTCGACACAGCCGTGATCGCCGGTACCACCCATGCCCTGACGGAAACATTTCATCTATCAGCTTGGGCATTGGGGATGACCGTCTCCGCTGCGCTCTGGGGAACAATCCTGGGATCTATGCTCGCTGGCATTCCCGGCGATAAGTTTGGCCGCCGCGACAGTCTACGAGTTATGGCCGTGCTCTACCTGGTCTCGGCTCTGGGATGTGCCTTTGCCGGGAACTGGTCGGAGCTCGTTCTTTTCCGATTCATCGGTGGTCTCGGTATTGGAGGTTCATCAGTACTCGGGCCCATGTACATCGCAGAGGTTGCACCCGCCAAATGGCGCGGCCGGCTGGTGGGTTTGTTTCAGTTCAACATCGTTTTCGGAATCCTGCTTGCTTATCTGTCGAACTACATTGTAGGAACGATGCAATTTGGCCCCGCCGAGTGGCGATGGAAACTAGGTATCCCAGCAGTTCCCGCCTTGTTTTTCCTCTTCATGCTGTTTGGAATTCCGCGCAGCCCTCGCTGGCTGGTGAAGAAACAAAGAATTACGGAAGCAAGGGACGTCCTGCGAATGACTGGAGAGCAAGATTACGAACAGGAACTCCAGGAGATTATTGTTTCGATCGATGCAGAACACGTCACCGATGATTCCTTGTTCTCGTGGAAGTACCGTTTCCCGATTTTTCTGGCCGTTTCAATCGGGATGTTTAACCAACTTTCCGGAATCAATGCCATCCTTTACTACTTGAACGATATTTTTGCCTATGCCGGTTTCAACAAAGTATCTTCTGATCTGCAGGCGGTGGCCATCGGAGGAACAAACTTGCTATTTACGATGCTGGCCATGTCGGTCATTGATCGCATCGGCCGGAAAACCCTGCTGCTGATCGGCTCCTTGGGCACGGCGGCGTGTCTCGGAGGGGTGGCCGCTGTCTTTTTTACTCGGAGCCACCAAAATCTTCTGGTATGGCTCCTAATCGGCTACATCGCCTTCTTTGCATTTTCTCAGGGGGCAGTCATCTGGGTTTTTATCAGCGAGGTCTTTCCCAATCGAGTCAGGGCGAAAGGTCAAAGCCTGGGCAGCTTTTCTCACTGGTTCATGAATGCGCTCATTTCCGGAATCTTTCCGCTTCTGGCTGCGTCCTCCGGCGGATACCCATTTGTTTTTTTCTCTATCATGATGGGGCTCCAGTTTTTCGTGGTCTTATTCGTCTACCCCGAAACCAAAGGCGTCACTCTCGAACAGATGCAGAAGAAGCTAGGGATCGCTTGAGATGATGGCTCAGGGGAATGCGGGGGATCACGGCGGCCAGGGGTATGCATAGAAAACGAATCTGGAGGGGAGGAGAACTCCGGAGTGCACCATACGATGCCTACTTCGCGACACAAACAACTCAGATTCTGCCTGGAGTTTAGCTATGAATAAGAGAACCTTTATCAAGCTCTTCGCTGCCGCAATGGCGATCCCGGCCGTATCGCGCCTGTTGGCGTGGGCGGGAGGGGAAAAACTCAAGAACTGGGCGGGCAATCTCGACTACAGCACCGACCGCTTGTACGCTGCCATGTCGCTCGAACAAGTGCAGGACTTTGTCAAGAAGGAAATCAAGCTGAAAGTACTCGGCACGCGTCATTGCTTCAACAATATTGCCGATAGCAAGGACGGTTTCCTGTCCTTGAAGCCGATGGACAAAGTAATTGCCCTCGATCCTGCGAAGCATACCGTTACAGTCGGTGCTGGTATTACGTATGGTCAGTTGTGCCCGTATCTTGACAGTAAGGGGTTTGCACTACACAACCTGGCATCGTTGCCGCATATTTCCGTAGCGGGGGCGTGCAGCACTGCAACGCATGGCTCAGGCGAGAAGAATGGGAATCTCGCCACAGCGGCGTCCGGACTGGAAATGGTGACGGCGTCTGGCGACGTAGTGAATCTATCGCGCGAACGCAACGGTGAAACGTTTCGCGGGGCGGTAGTGGGCTTGGGGGCGCTGGGCGTCATCACAGAGGTCACGCTTGATATTCAGCCGACATTCTTGATACGACAGTATGTTTACGAGAATCTGCCGCTCATGCAGTTGAAGGATCATTTTGATGCGATCGAGTCAAGCGGGTATAGCGTGAGCTTATTTACCGATTGGCAAAAGCAGCGCATCAACGAAGTTTGGATCAAGAGCCGCGTCGAAGAAGGACAGGCGTTTCACGCTACTCCGGAATTTTTCGGGGCGAAGCTGGCGACCCGCAATCTCCACCCAATTGCGGAACTGTCGGCGGAAAATTGTACCGAGCAGATGGGCGTACTCGGTCCTTGGTACGAACGGTTGCCGCACTTTCGCATGGGTTTTACTCCCAGCGCCGGCAAGGAACTGCAGTCAGAATACTTCGTTCCACGACAGCATGCGGTCGAAGCGATTCTGGCGGTGGAACGACTGCGCGATCAGGTGAGTCCGCACCTACTAATCTCCGAGATCCGAGCGGTCGCCGCCGATGAGCTGTGGTTGAGTCCCTGTTATGAACAACCTTGCGTAACGATTCACTTTACCTGGAAGCAGGACTGGCCCGCTGTAAGGAAACTATTGCCCGTGATCGAGAAAGAATTAGCCCCGTTTCATGCGCGGCCGCACTGGGGAAAGCTGTTTACCGCGTCTCCGGCGGAACTGAAGAGTGTTTACAAGAAGATGCCTGAGTTTATTGAGCTGAGTAGGAAGTACGACCCGCGGGGGAAGTTCCGCAATGAATACCTGAACAAAAACATCTTCGGCAATTAACGCCGGGTGCTTTGACAACCGAAGACCATTCGTTTGCGGGCGATTGATATCCTTGCGCACGCATCGGGTTTTACAATTACACGATCACGAAGAGAGGCGATCGTCACTGAAGCCGAACTGAAAACGTATCTCGACACCGCCGAGGAAGGCCCCAAATAAATCGCCGCCGCCGTGCTGGGCCCTGCCGGAGACAACGTTGCGCTACAAACCGAAACCGGAATCCACTTTCACGACAAACAGCAGGGAACATCAAGGCACCACAGCTGCCACCGAGCGAATCAAGTGGTTTCTGGGAGACAACACGTCTATTTACGCTCCCGGTGATTTAGAGGGCGAGAACTTGAGTAAATGGCGATGTGAGAATAATGGAAGTGCTGGTTGAGGCTGCAAGTTTCATCGTCCGCAGCAGCTTACTCAAGATTTTGCGGGATGGGCTGACGAAGTACTTTATTGATGCGAGCGGAGCAGAGTCTTATTTCGATGGAAACAATCTCACCAAGTCGCAGATTCGCAGATATCGGATGTGGAGGCGATCTTCCGGTATCCCGTGAAGTCCATGGGCGGCGAGCGACTCGAGGTCGCCAAACTGGGCTGGCACGGCACGTCGTCGGTCTCGGTCCCGGTCGGATCGCTATCCGAGAACTACTCCGAGCCAGAAGTCGGCTTGTAGGAAATCTCGCCACATGGATAACGATAAACGCCCTTGTGCGATTGAAATTTGAGGCACTTCAATTCGGGGACGATAAGGGGACGATAAGAAGTGCCCTGTCACGGCAGAGGTCGCGGGTTCGAGTCCCGTCGTCCCCGCCATTCTTTCCAAAGGACTTGCTCTAGTTTTAGTGAAACCATCGAGGACCCAAAAGGGCACGTTTACGTGCCCTTTTTTGTGTCCCTTTTCGCCCGTCCTCTTCTCGCCGTGTCGATTCCGTCACGCTGCAACGTTGTCTGATGACGACGATTGTGACGTTCCACTCGCTTCGCGCGAAAACACCAAGGACAAGACCGCTGCCTGAGCTGCGTGTTTGGCAGGCGTGATTGCCTGGGTGTAGATATCCAATGTGGACCGCAGGGATGCATGCCGCAACAGCTCTTGCATCACCTTGAATTCCGTACCCACGCTTCTCAGCAGAGTCGAATACGTATGACGAAACGTATGCCAACCGATGCATTTCTGGATTCCTACTCGTTGCGCAACTGGCCGAACATATTTCCGCAAAATCGCCTGTCCCCAGAATGGCCTCCGTCCCCGATAGCGCCTGCTGGCAAAAACCCAGTCGTCAGGTTTTGTGTATGCACATTGTTTTCGCCATTCGGACAAAGTATCAGCCAGAAGTGGATGAACGGGCACTGGCTTTTGCGACGATTCCGTCTTGCAAGCCCAACGACGCCGTAGACGATGGACCGTGTTACGTTCATGGTCCCTTGGGTAAAGTCGAAGTCTCTCCACTTCAACCCGAATAGCTCGCTCTGCCGCAAACCGGTCGATACAGCAAAGAGAACCAACGTTCGTTCTCGAATGCTTAAATTGTCCACCAACGCCTTGATTTCAGCGGGCATGAGGACCGTCGGCGCTCTGCGCCGCTTTGCGCTCTGACGAACTAGGTAGATTGGATTACGGTCGAACAGCTCGTATCGGCAGGCATGGTTGAAAAGAACGGACATCAGATTTCGGATTTTCGCGCAACTGCTTTTCGCCAAAGGCAAACGTCGAAGCCAGGACTCGACCTGTATTGTTCTGACCTCAGCTAGTTCGTAGTGCCGCCAGTGAGGAAGAACCCACCGGTTCAAATACGCGTAGTAAGTCTTCTTGGTTGAGTAACTGCGCCACGTGTTGTCCCTTGTTAGTTCACGTTGCTCAAAATGATCGCAGAGCTGCGCGACCGTAATCGAGCCACAGCTAATCCTGGCTTTCCCCGAATTAAGTTCTGCCAAGACAATGGTCATCGCGGTGCGGGCCGTAGCCCCGTCCGGGTAGCGCTCAACCGTGCCAATCACTCTTTTCCGTTGGATACGAGCTCCATGCAAATCCTTCTCGGACCAGCGAAACTGCCAGACATCGGGCCCCTCTTTGCGACTCACTAATGCCAAACTTCCGCGTTGCATTGTGATCCTCCTGCGCCACAGTTTGGCGCAGAACAATCTTCAGGCATCGGCCGGCCCAATGAGGCGAGGGGGAGCCGCTGAGTGAATTGCTTTGCGGCGGCAACGTGTTCCGTTGCGCGGCCACGCGGTTTCCATGACAACTTCCGGCTTGCCGACCACCCGGGAGTTATCGCCTGGGGGCTCAAATCGAAATGCCGAATTCATTCACTTCTACGGGTATCGTGTCATACGTCAACTAGGCGCCAAGAGTGGGAGTATGATGTTCGCGTGCAACTTGAATCGCCGTTTTGCGTCCTTTGTCGTGCAACGGGAGCGCAGGTCTCGCCCCGCGTAGTAGGAGGTAACAGATGAGAATGCACACAACCGCAACGGCACTCGCGCTGACAGTCTGCACGGCCGCCTTCGGTCAACAGGCCGAGACACCCGCGCTGAAGACGGGCGCCCCGCCGCCGCAGGCGACGGTTTCGAGCCGCGACGCGCTCATCGCGCGCGCGAAATCGTTTGAGCTCAACACTCCGTACGTCCCACCTCCGGGCGATCCGCTTGAGCATCACACGTCTGGCTACGCCAAGATCATGTGCTCAGCGGTGTTTATTACGGGCCTCGATCCCGACTTCGCCGCTGAGAACGTCGGATACTTCACCAGTCCCTACGCCGAGCGTGCAAAGGTGGGAAGGCCGGTGATCGATCGCGTCAACAAGGCCGTGCACATAACGCTGCCGAACGGCGTCACGCGCACCGCCAAGTACCTGGGTGACCAGGGTTGTGTGACGCTTCCCATCGGTAAGACCTCAATAAATTTCACGCCGGTCAAACTCAAGAGCCATCTGCCAGACGCCTCTACACAACCATGGCCCATGGGGGATGTTCTGCCCAAGGATCCACTGCCGCCGGGACTTGATGCTGTCAAGGTTAAGCAGGCAGGGGACGCGGCCTTCGAGCCGGCCGCAGGGATGACTGCCGCCTTCGTGGTGACGTGGAGAGGACGCCTCATTGCGGAGCGGTACGGCGAAGGCATAACCGAGCACACGCCGCTCGAAAGCTGGTCGATGGGCAAGAGCCTGACCGCAACACTGATGGGCATCCTTATTAAACAAGGCGTTTACGAGTTATGGCAGCCGGCGCCCATTCCTGAATGGCAAGGCGCGGACGATCCGCGCGCCAAGATCCGCATTGCCGATATCCTACATATGTCAAGCGGGCTGCGAATCAAGGCGCCCTATGACCCAGACTACGACCCGTTGGGAACGTATCCTGACCACCTGTATCTGTACACGGGTAGTGTGGACTCCTTCCACTATGCCGCAACCCGCCCCCTACAGTGGCCGCCCAACACGGTGGGCCGTTATCACAATACCGACCCTGTATTAATCAACTATCTTATTCGACTTGGCCTGGAGAAGCGGGGGGAGGAGTATTTGTCCTTCCCGCAGCGCGCGCTCTTCGACAAGCTGGGCATCCGAACGATGGTGCTTGAAACGGACCCTTTTGCAAATTTTCTGACGCAAGGGTACGAGCTCGCGTCTGCGCGGGACTGGGCCCGGCTGGGGAATCTCTATCTTCAGGATGGAGTCTGGAACTGTGAGCGAATTCTGCCCGAGGGGTACGTCAAATTTGTCAGTACGCTGGCGCCTGCCTGGGAAGCTGACAAGCGCCCAATTTATGGCGGCTTCTTCTGGATCAATGGCGACGGCACGTATCCCGTGCCCAAGGAGGCGTTCTACATGTCGGGTGCGGGCGGCCAGACCACTCTAATCATCCCGTCTTACGACCTCGTTGTGGTACGCCTGGGACACTACAAGGGCAGCGAAGCGGGAGACAAGAGCTTTAAGCAGGCTCTCGCGCTTCTTATGGAGGCGGTGCCACGGAGGAAGTGAGGTGAATCGCTCGAGTAAGCTCCGCTCCACCGCCACAGACTTTAGAGCTGGTGTTGCATTAGGCTGGGATTACCGGTGGGAATGTTCATTGACTGCTTCAGTGTTGACCGACTCTCATGCTACCTGGACGTATACTCGGCTCTCGTAGAAGTGACTTCCTTCGCAGCCCGTTAGCGACGCCTGTCGGGATCGTGCCTGGATCACGGGGAAACCGGAAGTAACGCGCCAATCCGACATGGTTGGCAGGAGCTGTGCGATACACATCGTGATACACAATAACGTTGCCTTCGACGTACTTCCAAGGACTTGCGGTGCCGTCCGTGCTCTTCCATGTCGTTGAAAGTACTTATAACCCGCTAACTGTCACGGCAGCGGTCTCACAGATTATGCGAATCAGTACCGCTAAACGCGCATGGGACCTCCCATCCGAACGGGCGCTCTTACGGCGGTAAACGCGGTGCCATGCCGACTTATCGATACCGACTGCTTGAATTGCCGTCAGAGCCGACATATAACTATAGAAATGAGCAACATCGAGAACATGCGCCGCCGGCCATCGGTTGAGTCCGTGACCTATGTACGCCGAGACTCCCTTCTCGCGAGCCAACTGGAACACATCCAGAAGCTATTCTTCTGAGTTCTGGAAGGGCGAGCTCTGAATCTGTTCATAAAAATTGCTGCGCTTATAGTTGCGAATGAAATGAGAGCAGATGTCTTCATTGCAGGTCCCTTCCGCCGTCATCGCTTTGTGCTCAATGCCCCTGAAGAAAGCGTCCGCGATGCCCTGCTTGAAAGCCACTCGCGGATATTGCGCGACCACTCTCTCGCGCACGTCTGCTGGAAAAGACTCGTATCCAGTCCCAAGGACATCGAGAATAATCCCGTTGTAAAGCAACTCAACCTCGATGGGTTTGTAGACGGCTATTCCCGGTGTCGTATGCAAAGCGATCGCATCCCAGGCTGTCTGAATTCTGGCATCCGCAACTCCGTGATGCTCCAGGAACTGACGAACGGCGTTCGCACTATCCACCTCAAAGCGGTCATCCTCACTGCTGAACGTCTTTAGCAAGCCCATATCGTGGAATGCTGCACTAATAAAGAGTAGTTCCACATCGAACCTTTCCTCCGTTCGTTTACCCCGTTCTTCCGCCCAGAAAAACACCCGGTGGGAGTGGTTGAAAAGAAGCGGAGTACTGAACTCGCGCAATAGGCCAGTCGCCTCACGGGTCATTTGGCTGTCGGGTACGCCAGCTTCGACTCGCTGATATTGGACCGACGGCGTCGGGATAGGAATCGCGATCGTTGGACGTCGAAACAGATTGGGAGCGTTTGATCCTCCCTGTGCGAGATCAGTTCCGGAGATTTCTTTTCCGGGTCCTTCGCCGATGCTCTTCGTAGTGCTGGGATCAGTGATTGACATTGCTTTCCTCTTTGGCACGTTGGGCGTGAAACGCTGATTCTTGCATGCTGTGTGTGCGCGCCAGCTGCGCCTCATGCCCGGACCACCGTGAACTCGCACTGCTGGCATCACTGCCTCCTCAGATATAAAGCGAGTGATGCCTTCCCAAAGGGTCTCTATGCTCGAGAGCTTACTGAGTAGCGCGTCGCCGGCTTGCTGGACTGTGATGAGCCGAGGGGCGCCAGCCGGGCGGTGTCGTAGTTCGTTAGCAATTGCAGGTTTTCGACTGAAGGCAGGGTAACCTTCTCTCCCAAATCAAGGCCAGCTAGTGCGGCATCAACTGCATCTTCTGCCTTCATAACCGTCGCCGGATCAAGCTTCGAAAGCGGAACACCGGAGATCTCCCAGATGTCCGTTGCAATCGCGGCGGGGGCCACGAGTTGGACTATGATATTGGTCTTCGCCATCTCATCCTGAAGCCCGCGTGTGAAGTTCAACACAAAGCCCTTCGTGCCGCTATAGATACTGCTGATCGGCAGACTTTGAAACCCGAGGACAGAGCCCATGTTGATGATCGCTCCGGCGTTGCGTCTCTTGAATCCGGGGAGTACGGCGACGGTCAGCCGGGTCAAGGCCGTGATGTTGACGCCAATCATGGCCTGAAGGTCCGGGGCCTTTATTTCGCCGACAGAGCCGAGTGTTGACGTACCGGCATTGTTCAGCAAAAGACTGATGCTCTCGTCGCTGGAGATGCTTTTCACCACGCGGTCTAGATCACTTGCTGCTCCGAGGTCGGCCACGAGGGTTTGAACAGAGACACCGTACTGAGACTTCAACTCCTTTGCGACCGCCTCTAATCTGTCCGCACGACGTGCGACGAGAATGAGGTCGTAACCTCGCTTCGCAAGCCGGTCGGCGAACAGCTTGCCCATACCCGCCGAAGCTCCAGTGACAACGGCCGTGCCTTTGTCGTTTTTGCTCTGTGAAGTATTCAGTTCGCTGGTCATATTGTTTTCCTTTTGTGCCGCGGGTTGAAATTCGATTCCTGATTCGGAGACGCCTTCAACACTTGCCAACGATGCCTTCGATCATGCGTTTAGACTGCGACTCTCTCGACACTAATTTCGGGAATAGCGGCACGCGCAGCAGACTGGCTGGCAAGCATATGTCCCAATGCCACCGAGAAGACGCAGAGTCCAACGGAAAGAGTGACGTTGGTTGCAGCCTTGAACCAATCTCCAGTTTGCGCTATCGCGAACGTATCCAGGCTGAACGAAGAGAATGTCGTGAAGCCGCCGCAAATCCCGACCATCAGAAAGAGGCGTGCGCCCTCAGGAATCGCGAACCGTCCGCTTGAGACCGCCATTGTTCCGACGAAACCCATGATGAAGCAGCCGATAACATTGACCGCGAAGGTTCCCCATGGGAAAGTGGCACTAACACTCAGAGTGAGCCGGGTGATCCCGTACCGAGCTATTCCACCAAGCGCACTGCCGAGGGCTACCCATAGATAGGTCATGTTCGTCCTTTCTTCGACGTTGCTTCGGACCGTCAAAACGCTGGCTGTTGGTCTTCACAGCTCCGAGAATGTATTTTCGAAGTGCCGTCATGAAATGAGTTGATCAACACAAACATAAAACTCCTCAAAGCTTCGTTGGGCCTAGCTGCGTTGCACGCCCATCGCCCCCTGCACATCGCCGAGGCGACGTGCGAGAGCGAGATTGCTACAGGAGCGGGTGCTGATTGTGAGCGTCGGTTTCCGATTCAATGATCTGGCCCAGATGAAGGATGGTCGCTTCGTCGAACCATCGTGAAACCAGTTGCACGTTGATTGGAAGTTTCTCGGAACTGAAGCTGAACGGTACGGAAAGCCCGGGCAGGCCGGTGAGGTTGAATGGCACCGTAGCACACATCATGTTCGTCGAAGGTACCTTCACCCCGTTGACGATGTATTCTGCGAGACCAGGCGGCGGAGCGGTGAAAGGAATGACCGGGCAGAGGAAGACGTCATATTTCTCGAAGTACGCGGCGAAAGCCGACTTGAGTGCGTCAACCTTTCTTTCAGCATCAACGTAGTCCACGATTGGCGTTGGGGGCAGGTTCGCATAGGTTTTCCCGATGAAGTGAAGCTCTTCATCTCGATCTCCTACGGCTTTACGAATGTATCCCCCCAATTCCGCGCCATAGAGGGTAACGGCGATGTTCAGGTAGTTGTTTTGCTCCAAGGGCGGAATACGGACAGCTTCGACAGAGCAGCCGGCATCCTTCAGCAGAGCAGCAGCCGCGGTAACGGCAGCAGCCACCTCAGGATCGACTGGTCCAAAACCAGGCTCGACCAGCCAGCCAACGCGGATCGGCTTCCCCTCGATCGGACCGTTGGCCGGCGAAGCGCCTCTTGAGTGAATTGCGTAGCCATCCACGCCATCCGATCCCTGCAGAATGGAAAATGCAGTCGTGATGTCACGAATGCTGCGCGCCATCGGGCCGATATGGTGATACCGACCAAGAGACGCGGACGTAACCGTATTTGACTAACTTAACTATCCGCGATTTTTTTAGATACCGCGGTCAGTAGTGCCGCGGGTTGTGGTTGGGTCGCGAATTCTGCGTGGTTGGGTCACGGATTTCTCGCGAGGTGTGGGTCTCGAATTTTGTGTTCCGGAGGACGGAAAAAGCCGCGCGGGAGCGCGGCTTTTCGGTAGTTGAGGTTGGATCGTGCTCGGCCTAGGCGGCTGTTGCCAAGAAGTCCGATGTAAGCCGAACTTGTCAGCAATTCAGACTTCAGACTCGTAGCTGTGAACGGTCCAGCACACAGCCGAATAATAGCTGGCTGATTTTACGCGCGACTTCCATACCGTCCCAGTAAAGCGGATTCTGCGTGTTGCACCATTTAGCCAGCTGCCCCATTGTCGCCGCGGAAATGAATGGCGGACGACTGTCCAAGAGTTCACGGCGCAACTTGTCGGATACGCTTCGGTCGATCTGCCTGCGCACTGCGGAGTTGAAGGTACGCAACAATTGGTCGAGTTGGCTCCGGTCGAAGGTCGTAATCAAGGCATACGGGCATTCTTGCCGTGGGCCTTGT
>Ga0193751_1000786_pt1 | contig 22436 bp, 22 predicted proteins | sample L1c2metaG_FD_143050 | JGI IMG/M metagenome (GOLD analysis project Ga0193751, IMG submission 143050) | Soil microbial communities from a riparian zone of the East river system, Colorado, United States - L1c2 | ecosystem: Environmental > Terrestrial > Soil > Riparian zone | place: USA: East River... | reverse complement strand
TAAGTCAACAGCATGCGCGCCGTGTCGGGTCCAATGCCGCGGCTGTTCAGATAAAACATCGCAAGGTCGTCGAGTCTACCCACGGTTGCCCCGTGAGTGCACTTCACGTCGTCCGCGAAAATCTCCAGCTGCGGCTTCGTGTCGACGCGAGCAGTCGGCGACAGCAGAAGATTGTTGTTGCTCTGCTTGCCGTCCGTCTTCTGCGCCTCGGGATGAACGTAGACTTTCCCGTTGAACACGCCGTGCGAGCGTCCATCCAGCACGCCTTTGTAGATCTCGTGGCTCGGGCAGTTTGGCGCGATGTGTTCGATGCTGGTCTGGTTGTCGATGTGCTGGGTGCCGTCGGCGAGGTACAGGCCGTTGAGAGTGCACGTCGCGCCGTCGCCGTCGAGCGACGTGTAGATGTTCGTGCGCGCGAGCGAGCCACCCACAGCGTACGAGAACGAATGGAATTGGCTGTTGCGTGCCTGTCGAGTCTGGACTGTGCCTACGTGAAACGACTGCTCGCTCTCGCGCTGGATCTTGTAGTGATCGAGGTGCGCGCCGTCGCCGAGGGAGATTTCGGTGACAGCGTTGGTGAAGTAGCTGCTGTCGCGGATGGATACGTAGCTCTCGACGATCGTCGCCCGTGAATTGCGCGCGGCAACGATGAGATTGCGCGGATGGGATACAGCCTGTCCTCCGCCCTCCGAGACGAAGATGAGGTGAATCGGCTTCTCGACCACCGCGTCGGCCTGGACTTCCACGAATGCGCCGTCGCGAATGAACGCAGTGTTGAGTGCCGTGAATGTGTGCTTGTCGAATGGTGCGATTTTGCCGAGGTGGCGCTCGGGGCGGCCAGTTCCCAATCGGATGGCTTTCGACAGACTGCTCACGCGCACTCCAATACCGAGCCCGGCGTACGACGACAGATCCTCCGAGAACTCGCCATTCACGAACACGAACGTGCTCCAATCAGATTGATCGAAGTTGAAACGCTTGAGATCCTGCGGAGCCACCATCCCCGCGGTGCTTCCTTCCGAGGAAACGCCCGCCTTGCTGACCATCGCGGCACGAAATACCTGGTCTGCGATCGGCGCGACGCTGGTGAAATGCCAGTCCTCATTCTTCGTGGTGGGAAATCCAAGGGCTTCAAAGCGCGCCATTCCCTCGCCGCGGAGAGTCTGCAGCCATTCCGGCGCTGCGGGCTGGCGCTCGAAATCCTGTCGATAGACTCCGATCGAATGTGGGGCGCGTGTCGCCACGGTACCCTCGTCAGACCTGGTCTTGGAAGATGCCACGCGAGAGGTTTTGCGAGTTGCCGTATCGGTCAAGCCGCTGCTCCGGCGTCCGCCGTGTTCTGAACCCAGTCGTAGCCCTTCTCCTCGAGCTCGAGCGCGAGCTCCTTGCCGCCCGACTTCACGATCCGCCCGTTCGCGAGCACGTGCACGTAATCGGGCACGATGTAGTTGAGAAGACGCTGGTAGTGCGTCACGACGATAGTCGCGTTGTCGGGTGACCGAAGTGTGTTCACGCCCTGCGCGACGATGCGAAGAGCATCGATGTCCAGTCCCGAGTCTGTCTCATCGAGGATCGCGAGTCTGGGCGAGAGCACTGCCATCTGAAAGATCTCGTTCCGCTTCTTCTCACCGCCCGAGAATCCCTGATTGACGGAGCGAGAGAGCATCGCCTGATCCATGTCGACGAGCTTCAGCTTTTCCTCGACGAGGTCGAGGAACTCGAGCGGATCGACTTCTTCCATTCCATTCGCCTTTCGGATCTCGTTGTAGGCGGAGCGGAGAAAATACGCGTTTGATACTCCGGGAATTTCCACTGGGTACTGAAACGCGAGGAAGATTCCGTTCTGCGCGCGCACTTCGGGATCCATCTCCAGCAAGTCCTGCCCATTGTAGAGGACGGTGCCGGCTGTGACTTCGTACGAGGGGTTTCCGGCGAGCACTTGCGCCAAGGTGGATTTGCCGGAGCCGTTTGGCCCCATGACGGCGTGCACCTCACCCGCATTCACCCGCAGCGAAATCCCCTTCAGTATCTCCCGTTCGCCGATGCCGGCGTGCAGATCATTTATTTCTAGCACGAAACCAGTGATTGAATGTTGTTTGAATCGCGTACACCGCCTGGCTGAAGAGCGTCCAGTTCGCCGTGAACGGATAACCTGGAGTCCTGGGTCCCGAGCGGAGCCAGGCCCAGCCAGCGCGAATTCTGTGGTAGAGATTGCGTGAGGCCATGAAGTATCAGTCGATCAGCCTACGCTTCCTTCGAGTGTGATGCCGAGGAGCTGCTGCGCTTCCACCGCGAACTCCATTGGTAATTCCTTGAAGACCTCGCGGCAAAAGCCGCTAACGATCATCGACACGGCGTGCTCAGCGCTCACTCCGCGCTGCTTGCAGTAGAAGATCTGGTCCTCGCCGATCTTGGAGGTAGATGCTTCGTGCTCGAGCGTCGCGGTGTTGTTCTGCACCTCGATGTAAGGAAAGGTGTGAGCCCCGCACTTGTTGCCGATGAGCATCGAATCGCATTGGGTGTAGTTGCGCGCGCCTGACGCCTTGGGAAGCACGCGCACCAATCCCCGATAGCTGTTGTTGCCTTCACCGGCGGAAATTCCCTTGGATACGATGGTCGACTTCGTGTTTTTGCCGATGTGGATCATCTTGGTGCCGGTGTCGGCCTGCTGCTTCTTGTTGACGACGGCAACGGAGTAGAACTCGCCGACCGAGTTGTCGCCCTGAAGAATCACGCTCGGATATTTCCAGGTGATGGCGGAGCCCGTCTCGACCTGGGTCCACGAGATCTTCGAGTTCACGCCGGCGCACTTGCCGCGCTTGGTCACGAAGTTGTAGATGCCACCCTTTCCTTCCGCGTCGCCGGCATACCAGTTCTGCACCGTCGAGTATTTCACCGACGCATTGTCGAGCGCGATGAGCTCGACGACCGCCGCGTGCAGCTGATTCTCGTCGCGCTTTGGCGCCGTGCATCCCTCGAGGTAGCTCACCGATGCGCCCTCGTCGGCGATGATGAGCGTGCGCTCGAACTGCCCGGTGTTACGGCTGTTGATCCGGAAATAGGTCGAGAGCTCCATCGGGCACTTCACACCCTTCGGCACGTACGCGAAAGAGCCGTCGCTGAAAACAGCGGCGTTGAGCGCCGCGAAAAAGTTGTCGCTGTGGGGCACGACCGTTCCGAGGTATTTCTCGACGAGCTCCGGATGATTCTGGACGGCTTCACCGAAGGAGCAGAAGATGATGCCGTGCTTCGAGAGCTCCTCTTTCATCGTCGTGCCGACAGAGACACTGTCGAAGATCGCGTCGACGGCTACGCCCGAGAGAAACTTCTGCTCGGTGAGTGAGATGCCCAGCTTGTCGTAAGTGCGCAGCAGCTCGGGATCGACTTCATCGAGGCTCTGCCGCGGCTTGACGCTCTTTGGCGCCGAATAGTAGACGAGGGAGTTGTAATCGATCGCCGGGTATTTGACGTTGCCCCAGTGGGGCTCCTTCATGGTGAGCCAACGGCGATACGCTTTGAGCCGCCAATCGAGCATGAACGCGGGCTCGTTCTTCTTGGCGGAGATGATCCGGATTATGTCCTCGTTGAGGCCGGCCGGAACCGTGTCAGTCTCAACATCGGTTACAAACCCGTACGCGTACTCGCGATTGACCAGCGCCTCGATTCCCGAGCTCATTCCAACTCCTTGGCGTTTCTATACATCCCTTCGTAGATTCAATCTAAAGCAATTCTGTCGGGATAGTCAAGCGAACAACTGTCTTCCTATCCCGTTGTCTCGTCAGCACTTAGGCGGCAGCAAGATGTGCACAGCGCACACGCGTCCACGCATTGGAGACCCTGAATGACGGGCGCTTCCCCACCCGTTTTGGAACCGTTCGGCGGCAGCCCCGAGTTCGAGGCCATCGCCTCCGTTCGCGATCTGGCCGAAGGAACGCTTCTCCAACGCGTGCGAGCGGGCGGTGACGCGGTCTGTCTCGTCAGGCACAACGGCGAGGTCTCCATACTTAGCGATATCTGTACCCACCAGCATTTTTCGATGTCGCTTGGCGATCTCCTCCACGACGGCACCCTGCAGTGCGCGTGGCACGGAGCGCGGTACGATTGCCGTACCGGCGAAGTGAGGCAGGTGCCCGCGATCAGTCCCCTTCCGGTGTTTCAGGTGCGACTCGAGGGAGACAAGATCATGGTGGGACCAAGGTGCGAGCGAATTGACGGGAAGTACACGCCGTCGACGGTGCGGGTCAAGTGAAGCTGCGCGCCGATTTTCCCCTCCTCGCGCGCGATCCGGGTCTTCACTACCTCGACTCGGCTGCCACCTCGCAGAAGCCGAAAGCGGTTCTCGATGCGATTCGTGATTTCTACGAGACGGCCAACGCCAATCCGCACCGCGGCGCGTATGCGCTATCGGTGCGAGCGACGGAGCTCTACCATCAGGCGCGGACGAGAATCGCCCGGTTCCTCGGTGTGGAAGATTCCGACTGTCTCATTTTCACCCGCGGCACCACGGAAGGATTGAATCTCGTTGCGAGCTCGTGGGGATTTGCAAACGTTGCGAGCGGCGACGAGATCGTGGTTACCGCAATGGATCACCACGCCAACTTTGTCCCATGGCAGATGCTCGCCGCGAGGAAGGGAGCGAAGTTCAGAATTTGCGAGCTGACAACTGATGGGAAGATCGATCTCGACGCATTGAGCGGACTGCTCAATGCGCGCACGAAGATCGTCGCGTTCAGTCACGTGTCCAACGCGCTCGGCACCATCAATCCCGTAGCAGATATAGTCCGTCTCGTACGCGAGAAAAGCGATGCGATCCTTGTTTGCGACGGCGCCCAAAGCGCTCCGCACATGCCTGTGTCGTTCGACTCGCTCGGCGTCGATTTCTACGCATTCAGTGGCCACAAGATGCTGGGACCGATGGGAATCGGCGGATTGATCGGCAAGCGAGCAATGCTCGAAGAGATGCCGCCGTACCAGACAGGTGGTGACATGATCGAGTTCGTGCACGACGATCGCACGACCTGGAACGTGTTGCCTCACAAGTTCGAGGCGGGAACACCCAACGCCGCGGACGCGGTCGGCCTTGCCGCGGCGGTCGATTACCTCGAGAACATCGGAATGGATCGAGTCATCGCACACGAGCGTGCGTTGACAGCTCTCGCTCAGAAGCGTCTCGGTTCGATCGAGGGTCTTCGCATTTACGGTCCGCCTGCAAGAGAGCGGAGCGGGGTGGTGAGCTTTACCCTCGAGGACATTCATCCACACGATCTGGCGACTATCCTGGACGGCGAAGGGGTTTGCATCCGTGCCGGACATCACTGCGCACAGCCCCTGATGCGGCGACTCGACGTGCCGGCGACTACGCGAGCGTCGTTTTACATCTACAACGATGAGAGCGACATCGACGCTTTGGTGGCGGGGATAATGAAGGCCCGCGAGATCTTCGCGCGTGTCCCCGCGTAGCGATACTCCGACAAACCGAAATGTCTGAGAGAAACTCGGCGGAGATCGGCGCGCTGTATCAGGAGATGATTCTCGATCATTACCGGAGGCCGAGGAACAAGGGAACCCTCGAGAACCCGGATGCGAGCGTTGAGATGAAGAATCCGCTCTGCGGTGACGAGATCGCGCTTCAGGTTACGTTCGACGGCGAGAGCGTCAGTGATCTCAGATTTTCGGGACGTGGCTGTTCGATCTCTCAGGCGTCCGCGTCGATGATGACGCAGCTCGTGAAGGGCAAGAGCAAGGAAGAGATCGACACGATCAGAAACCAGTTTCGCGATCTGATGCTGGGTGATTCGTCGCTCGCGCAGGACCCACAGCTCGGGTCGCTGCGCGCGCTTTCGGGGGTCGCGAGATTCCCCGCGCGCGTGAAGTGCGCACTACTGGCGTGGAGCGCGTTGGACAGAGCGTTGGCAGATCGGCCCTGATGGACGAGCTGCCCAGGCAATTCGACGCGATCGATGCGCGCATCACGAGCGGGATGGCGCGACATGGATTGCCGTTGTTGCGCGTTAGCCTCGGCGTTGTATTCCTCTGGTTCGGCGCGCTCAAGTTCTTTCCTGGGCTGAGTCCGGCGTCTGATCTGGCGGCGCGAACGATCGAGGTACTGAGCTTCGGAATGGTCCCGCCGCGGGTGTCAGTGCCGGTGCTGGCGGGATGGGAGACGTTGATCGGGCTTGGTCTCCTCTTCGGAATCTTCATGCGGGCGACACTGCTTCTGTTGGCGGTACAGATGGCCGGTACGCTAACGCCGCTGGTTCTTTTTCCGAACGAAGTGTTCACGCACATTCCCTACGCGCCGACACTGGAGGGCCAGTACATAATCAAGAACGCCGTGCTCATCAGCGCAGCGATCGTGCTTGGTGCGACGGTGCGCGGCGGAGGGCTCGTTCCCGAGAAAGGAAAGGAACCCTCCAGCTAGAAGCAGTTACGTCGCGGCGATAGCCAGCTCCTCTTCATTCATTTCCGCCAGGATATCCGCGAATAGCGGAGTGCTGAGATAGCGCTCTCCGGTGTCGGGGAGCATAGCCAGAATCGTCGTGCCTTTCGGCGCGTCTTTGCTCACCTCGAGTGCGGCGGCGAATGTCGCTCCTGCCGAGGTACCGACGAAAATTCCTTCCTTCCGCGCGAGCTGCTTGCTGCACTGCATGGCTTGCGGAGCAGGGATCGTGATGACGCGATCCACGAGATCCATCTCCAGCGCATCGCCCGTGAGCTTCGGAATGAAATCCGGACTCCAGCCCTGGATCGGATGCGGCTTCCATGCCGGGTGCCGTGACTTCGGAGATCCATCCGGGTTCCTTTCCTGTGGTGTCTTGCTCGTTACCATTGCCGCGTCAGCCGGCTCGGACAGAACGATTTTGACTTCGGGCCGCTCTTTGGCGAGTACGCGACCCACACCCTTGAGCGTGCCGCCAGTTCCAAAGCCGGTCACCCAGTAATCCAGCCGCTCGCCCTCGAAATCGGTGACGATCTCGCGCGCAGTTGTGCGAGAGTGGTAGTTGGCGTTGGCTTCATTTTCGAATTGTCGCGTCAGGAACCACCCATTTTTCTTGGCGAGCTCGTTGATCTTTCTCACCATGCCTGTTCCACCCTCGGGCGCGGGCGTGAGAATGACTTTGGCGCCGAGGAAACGCATCAATCTCCGTCGCTCGATGCTGAACGACTCGGCCATCGTCACAACGAGCGGATAGCCTTTTGCCGCGCACACCATTGCCAACCCGATCCCGGTGTTGCCACTCGTCGCCTCGGCGACGGTCTGTCCCGGCTTGAGCGCACCGGATTTCTCTGCGTCCTCGATGATACCAAGAGCGAGGCGGTCTTTCACTGACCCCATCGGGTTGAACGCTTCGATCTTGACGTAGAGGTTGACGTTGGGAGGGGCGAGCTTACCGATCTTGACCACGGGAGTGTGGCCGACGGTTTCGAGGATGCTGGCGAACTTTGTCATTTGGTCGGTCGAGGTGAGGGGGCTGGTTATCAAAATAGAATATTCGTAGCCGGGCCGACACTCGCCTAATCGCCAAAATTGTACGGTTGTTCCCCGACTCTGGCATGGAATGAGCTTTAGACGGGTCTGTCTATTTCCCACTACCGATGACAAATCCGAATTCCGCCGCTTACGTCCCCGAGCAGGGTTCAACCGCACTCTTACCGCGGGACGTTTTTCGAACGTTGATTGCGATCGCGATCCTTCTGCTGACGCTGGGCGGCTGGATATACGCCCTGACGGTTCCCGTTGATCGGTTTGCGCTCGCTGCACAAACGAAGTTGTGGTGGATCGAGCAGATCGTTGGTTTTCTCCTGGCGATTGTCTGCATTGGCATTGTGCTACGCAAGCGGTCGTTCCTCACGGTCGCGTTCTGGTTAACGATTTATTCACTACTCTTTGACATTGTACGCTGGTATTTCGAGTTCAAGGAAGGACAGCCCACTATTCCCGTCGCGTTGATTCTCTACGCGTTGTTCATCTGGCGGCTCCAGGTCGCGCGTCGTGCCGTGAGCACAGGAGTGGCGGCTGGGACGGTTTCGGGGTCAGTGTAGACGCTCGCTCTGGGCGGAGGTGGCGTGTCTCCGCCCCTTGTATGAGTATATAGGTGTAGGTGCAGTCATTCCGATGTGCTGATAGCGATCTTGGTTTGGGTGCCGTCATACGTCACACGTCGCACTTTCTGATGCCCACTCTCGCCTGATCACAGGCGATCGTCGACGCCCATCGCTTTGCGCGGCGGGTGTTGCATTGGCAATCGCCGCGCTCCCTTCCATTTCGTTCTCGCAGACCAAGCTTCAGGCGACATCGCTGCAGAACAGCCAGGTGGTTGTCGATTCGGCGGAGATCTCGCACCGAGCGCACGACCTGCAGGCGCTCTTCGAGAGACGCCGCAGGCAGATGCTGCCACGCTTCGACATCGGCCCCGCCGAGCATTGTCTGATAGTGGGCAGGTTCTGCGAATGGCACACGGATCTTCAGGAAGCCGATATACCAGACGAGGGAAAGGGCATTCGTAAAGCGCGCGCAGAGCTGTTGCGCGACCTCGAGAAGGCAAGCGCCTCCCTGCCTGGCGACGACTGGATCATGGGACAGCGCATCCGCTATCTGGTCGAAGGGCATGACACGGCCGCGATCAGCGTCGCGCGCTCGTGCCGGGCAAGCAAATGGTGGTGCGAAGCGCTCCTCGGCCTCGCGCTCCACGTCAACGGAGACTTTGCCGGTGCTGACAGTGCTTACTCAGCCGCGCTCGACGGGATGCCTCCGGAGACGCGCTGTCACTGGATCAATCTCACGCCGCTGCTGGACGACGACGCGAGAAAGAACTACAAGAAACTGACTTGCGCGCAGCGCGAGGCAGCGGATGCGCAAATCTGGCTCGTGGCCGACCCGCTTTACATGGTTCCGGGAAACGAGCGGCGCACTGAGCACTTTTCTCGCGTGTTGCAGACCGCGTTGCAAGCCGACGCCGTGAATACTTACGGGTCCAAGTGGGGCGGTGATCTTGCAGAGTTGATCTTGCGGTTTGGCTGGGCGGAAAAGTGGACTCAAGAGCCTCCAGAGCCCATGCTCCTTAGCTCTGAGCGTTCTATTACGGGACACGAACGCGAGCCCGGATTTCATTTCTTCATAACACAGCCACCTCCCGATAGTCTCGCGCAGATCGCAGACTCGCTCTTCGACATCCACCAGTTGCCGCCGCGGGAAGAGTACGCCCCGGTGTACACGCGCGCCTTCGAGCACCTCGACGCGCAGGTCGCGCGATTCCGTAGGGGAGATTCGACTCGCATTGTCGCAGCCTACGACGTAAGTGGTGACACGATTTTTGGGCCGCACAAGTTCGCGGCTGCCGTCGTTGCGATGGGGCGGGATGCAACAATACCAGCCAAGAGCGAGGTCGCCGATGCGCCAGCCAAGAACGTCCTCAGTGTATCGACGCCGTGGAAATCACAGCTGATAGGCGTGGAACTATTGGCGAAGGACAGTGCTGGAGCAGCACGGTGGAGAGCAGGCTTTGCCGAGCTTCCACTCGATTCGGGCGCAATCAGCCTATCGGATCTGCTTTTTGTGGACGGAGGGCCTTCGCTCCCCACGGATCTGGAAGAGGCGATTCCGCGGACGCACGGCGGGACAAGGTTTCAACACGATCAACAGGTCGGACTGTTCTGGGAGCTTTACGGAAGGGCTCCGGTCGACAGCGCGCTGCCAATCTCGCTGACGATAACGCCCGTCGATGAGGGATTTCTCCGACGCGCTTTCAGAGCACTTCGCGTCGCCCCCAAGGTCGCGCCGCTGAATATTCGCTGGCGGGAGAACGGAGCAGCCGGTTTATTGTCGGCGAGGGCAGTGCTGCTGGACCTCTCGTTGGTGCCGCCGGGCAAGTACGCGGTAAAGCTGCAGGTTGGGGATTACCGCAACGCGACAGCATCGCGTGTCATCGAGGTCAGGTAAATTTCGGCTGGCAGTCCCAGACAATTCCAAAGGAAGACAATGCGCGTTTATCTCACTGGAGCAATGATCGGCATCGGCAGCATGTTCGTCTCTTTCGCGGCGGTTGTATTCGTCCTCGAGATCTTCGCGAGTCGCAGCGATCCGGAACACAGAGTTGCGACGATGAGCGCGCTCGGACTGGAGATGCTCGTTGGCGGAGGGATTCTCATCCTGCTTGGCATTTTGCTGAATCGCGTTGGAGCCAGCCGACGGAGGTCTGCTCCCGCGACGGAAACTTTCCACAGCTGACGCTCGTCGAAGCGGCGGTCGAGACGCTCGATGCCGCGGTGGCAGCCGAGCGTGCTGGCGCTGATCGGGTGGAGCTGTGCGTCGCACTGGATGAAGGCGGAACCACGCCTCCAGCGGAGCTCATTGCCGATGTCGTGCGCCGACTTCGCATCCCAGTCTTTGTTCTCGTTCGTCCACGAACCGGCGCGTTCATCTATTCGGATGCCGAGATCGACATCATGATCCGCAGCATCGAGAAGGCGGCAGCAATGGGCGCGGCTGGTGTCGTCAGTGGTGTTCTCACTTCTGATCGGCGCATCGACGTCGAGCGAACCAGGACTCTGTGGAAATCGGCGGAAGCGCTGCCAATGACATTCCATCGCGCATTCGATGCGGTACTCGAGCCGCTCGATGCACTCGAGCGGCTGATCGATTTGGGAGTGAGCAGAGTGCTCACTTCAGGAGCCGCAGAGACGGCGTTGGAAGGTGCGGATGCTATCGCTACTCTACGCGAAAGAGCGCGGAAACGAATTGGCATTGTTGCAGGCGGCGGAGTTCGTAAGCACAACGTGAGCGAGGTCATCGCGCGTACCGGCGTTTCGGAAGTGCACGGTCGACTGGTGGATGAACCCAGCATGCGGGCTCTCGTAGGGATCGCCCATCGGGGAACTAACCGATCAGGGTGACGGACTCGCTCCCAATTCCTCGAGGCGTCGCGTGATAAAGCGGCGCTCTGGCTCCTGCGTCGCCAAATCGAGAGTGCGTCGATACGCGCTCACCGCATCGCTCACTCGTCCCATCCTTCGATAGAGATCCCCGCGCGCGGCGTGAGCCAGGTAGTAATCATCTAGCTCGCCGCGAGCCAGAAGTGCATCGATTAGCTGGAGACCCGCCTTTGGTCCGTCGCGCATCGCAACGGCCGCCGCGCGGTTCAGCTCGATTATCGAGGACGGCGCAACCTTCAAGAGAACGTCGTACAACCCTACAATCTGACTCCAGTCCGTCGAGGAGGCGTTGGCCGCTTCGGCGTGTACGGCGGCAATCGCAGCCTGCAACGAGTAGGGTCCGATTCGCCGCGATGCCAATGCGCGCTCGACGAGGGCGACTCCCTCCCGAATCTGGTCCCGGTTCCATTGCGCGCGATCCTGATCCTCGAGAAGGATCAACTCTCCCTCTGGCGACGTCCGAGTCGCACGTCGGGATTCGTGCAGCAGCATCAGCGCGAGAAGACCCATTGCTTCGGGTTCCGGCAGCAGCTCGACGAGTAGCCGCCCGAGGCGAATTGCTTCGACGGAGAGATCGTCTCTGGTGAGCGAATCGCCACTCGAAGCCAGGTAGCCTTCGTTGAACACCAGGTAGATCACGTGCAGCACGCTCTCGAGACGCAGTGGCAGATCGGGAAGTGATGGAATCTCGTAGGGGATTCGCGCGTCGCGGATCTTCGCCTTGGCGCGGACGATTCTCTGTGCGAGCGTTGGAGTTGGCGTCAGGAAAGCGTGAGCGACTTCCTCAGTGGTGAGCCCGCATACCTCCCGCAGAGTAAGCGCAATCTGCGCATCCGGGTGGAGCGCCGGGTGGCAGCACGTGAAGATGAGGCGCAAGCGATCATCCTCTATCACGTCATCCTCACGGATGTCGTCGGCGAGCTGAGGCGGCGTCGCTGCGGCGAGACCGTCAAAGGTGTACGCGTTGGTCGCATCGATCCTCTCGGTGCGGCGCAGGCGGTCAATTGCCTTGAACCGACCTGTCGATACAAGCCAGGCGCGAGGATTCGCTGGGATTCCGCTTCCCGGCCACTGCTCTACCGCGGCAGCAAATGCATCGTGCAGCGCCTCTTCCGCAAGATCGAAATCTCCGAGCAGGCGGATGAGGGTCGCGAGCACACGGCGCGAGTCGGAGCGATAAATCGCATCCACTTGATCGCGCACGTGCGTCGCAATCTCGTTTTCCATTCAGGTCAACAGCACCGCCGCTTACTTCTTCGCGGGAGCGGCTTCGACTATGGGACGCACTTCAATCGAGCCCATTTTCACAGAGGGAATTCTGGACGCAACCTGGATGGCGTCGTTGAGATCTTTCGCTTCGATCATGTAGAAGCCCCCGAGCTGCTCCTTTGTCTCCGCGAAGGGGCCGTCGGTCGTCGAGACCTTTCCATTGCGTGAGCGAATCGTCGTCGCAGCATGAGTTGGCTGAAGCTGGTGACCGGCGACGTAGTGCCCGCTCTTCTTGATGCTATCGCCAAAGGCGCGGTACTCCCCCATGATCTTGTCCAACTGATCCTTCGGGACTGTCGTGAATTTCGATTCGTCTTCATAGATCAGGCATAGGTACTTCATGGCTTTCCTCCGAATGGGTTGAATGAATCCGTCGAGAGTAGTCGTTCGGAGATGGCCGATTTCGACAATCGTGTTTTACCGTGAGGCGGGCGGCGGAGACCCGGTCAGGATGCCGTGTCGTATGCTCGAGGCCTTCGCCGAGGCACCGGAGAGCGGCGTAACGCTCGTTCTGGCTCGCGCGCTCAATCTCATGGGGAGCTGGAGGGTGAGCGTCTCGCCACCGCGCTGGACGACGAGAGGAAGCGTCGCGAGCGTAGTCCCCGCGTATCGCGTGCGGAAGGTCTGGAAGGAGTCGTCGTTCGTGATGGGGACGTCTCCAAGCGACACGATCCGATCCCCAACGCGAGCGCCGGCTGCGGCTGCTGCGCCCGTTGAGCCGAGCTGAGTTATCCTGAGGCCGGTACTGTCGGTGGCAGTCGCAACGCCCAATCGCGGCTCGCGAACCGTGTCGCTAACGAAGCGTAGTCCTGCAAGCCGGAAGAGAGAGTCGATGGGCAATGGCTCGCGACCATCGACGTAACGTCGCGCAAAATCGGTGAATGATTTCCCGTTCGCTGCCCGACTGACTTCACTCCACCATTCCGCGCCCGTGAATCCCCTCCCGTTTTTGTAGGTCGAGGAGTAGAGACGTCTCATGACGTCGTCCAGCGTGCCGCGGTTATCGCTCGCATCGCGTATCGCAATGTCGAGGAGAAACCCTATCAGACCGCCCTTCGGATAGTAGAGTCCGCCGCTTCCGTCGACAGGGTTGATCCATGAGTTGAGCGACGCGTCGCTCACGGCAGTTGGCGGAGCCCCGCCCACGGAGGCAATCTCGTCAGCGATGAAATTGAAGAACCCGGTGCTGTCATTCACACCTCCGCGCACGAGCGCGAGGGCGCTGTAGTAGTCCGTCACGCCTTCGCTCACCCAGAGCCAGGTCGTCGGCTGCGCATCGTCGTAGTGGTAAGGAACCAGGTCGGCCGGTCGGAGGCGCTTGACGTTCCAGGCGTGGAAAAACTCGTGCGAATAAAGTCCGTACAGATAACCGGCATCGAGCTGCGACGTCAGCACTTCGTCGACCTGGGAGCTTTGGTGCTCGAGGCCACCGCCATTTACCACGGTGTCCGAGCGCTGGAAGATTGTGTAGTTCCGGAACGGCGCCTCGCCGAACACAGCAACTTCAGCGGGAACGAATTTCTGAATCCAGGCGAAGGTTCGATCGCGCCGAGCGGGTGTGAGACTAGAGGCGGGATACCACGCGAGGCGGATCCAGCGATCCGCGACCCGTGTGGAGTCGAGCGCGAATCGTCCGACATAAAAAGGCATGTCGGTGAGATCGTGATAATTGGTGGCCGTGAAATTGTTGACTCCTCCAGCGGGACTCATTCCCGTCGCTACGCGCCAAGCCGGCTCGGTGCGAACGGATACCTGTGCCGGCCAGGAGAACCCGCGTCCGACCGGATACAGAAAAACGTTGGTGCCGTTGAAGAATGCAAAGTCTGGAGAAGTCCAAGCGACAGCTCGGTCGACCGCGTCGGCCAAGTAGTGGAATGACACCTGGACGGTGCCGGCTCCGCTCGGCTTGATCTCCCACGTTTGGAAGTCGAGCTTCCGCCAATCCAGTTGCACTCCTCTGGACTGCGCTGAGAAATCCGAAACGCGACGCGCGAACCAGAGCATCGTGTAGTGTCCGGGCGACCATGCTGGAAGCGATAGCACGACCGGAGTGGTGCTGGAAACCTGAAATGACATCGACACGCCTAGCTGATGTCGTCCGACCGCGGCAGAATCAGCTGTGATCTCGTAGCTCACGTTTGTTATAGGAGCTGACGTTCGTGCCGTCTGGCCGCGCGCGGTGTGTGCCGCACCGAAGGTCAGAATCAATGCTGCGGTCGCGCGAATCATGAAAGCTCCACGGATGCCTGGACCTGTTGGACAGCGCATTCAATCGAAACGTTGGTCGGGCTCAGAACAGACGAATCCTAAGAATAGTTTCGGGTGTAGATCATACGTTAGCTTCAGTCGAACACTCTCGATACATGGGTAGCCCTTGAAGATTTGCACCACGACTGCGCTGGCCCTGACCAGCTTCTTAAGCGTCTCTCTTTCCGCGCAAACGGCGCGTCTCACTGTCGCTCCCGCGCATCCCGAGCCTGGAGCAATAGTCCGGCTGACGCTCACTGCTCCAGCATCGGGATCAGATCCCGTTGTTTCTGTTCGCGGCACCATGGCTGATGAGCCACTCCATTTCATTTCTCCGACCAGAGGAAGCTGGCACGCTATCGGTGCGGTTCCTGTCGACACAGAAGGCACCCTCATCGCGAACGCCGAGTTGACACACACCTCCGGCAGAAGAGAGACGGTACGCGCTCGAATACTTCTGCCGAAAGTTCCACCGCCGGTTGCTCAGCCTCTCGCAGTCGATAGCACCTTCACGCGGCCGCTTGACGCGGCAACCGAGGCGAGAGTCGCGCGAGAAAATGCACGCGCGAGAGAGATTGGAAAGCATGCCCACGATGAGGCGCCGATGTGGACTGCGTCATTCATTCGTCCGCGAACGTCAGTCATCACGAGTGAGTTTGGCTCCGGCCGACTTTTCAACGGGCGACTGACGACTCGTCACTTGGGCGTTGACTTTCGCGGCGCACTTGGCGAGCCGGTGCGCGCGGCCAATCGCGGGGTAGTCGCTCTCGTCGACAATTTCTTTCTGGCGGGGAATGTCGTGTACATCGATCACGGTGGCGGAGTTGTCACCGCGTATTTCCATCTCAGCAAAACTCTAGTGTCGGCGGGAGATGCCGTGACACGCGGACAGGTGATAGGACTCGTCGGAGCGACGGGCCGAGTGACAGGCCCGCATCTCCACTGGGCCGCTCGGTACGGGGCAGTCACGGTCAATCCTCTCGATCTTCTGAGTATCGATCGCAACTGGTACAGCGCCGCTGCCGCAAGAAAACAGGCCCGGGCGCCGGAGCCATCAGGCGCCCGATAACGTTACACAGGCTCGCCGGTCTCGAGGGTCAGCGCGATTCCGCCGGTCCATGAAGCCACAATGTTGTACAGCCAGCACCCGATTGCGCTGAAGATGTATCCGAAAATGCCGTAGCAGATCGGCCCAATTATCAGCACGATCGGTGGGAACGCTCCCGTAGTCTGAGCGCGCGAAATGAGATAGACGATCGGCACGAAAAGAATTGCGAGGACGAAGTAGAGAACTGCGACGACAAGCGCCGTTTCGTGCACGCCGAACCGCGTGATTCTGTATCGCAATGGGCCTCCTCGTTGAAGAGAACGTCGAGTTGTCAGAGCAGTAATAGCCCTTGCCTGACACCCGTCGCAACTGCTCCAGCGCGAGATGTCACGCCAAGCTTGTCGAAGAGTATCTCGAGGTGGGTCTTCACCGTATTCGTCGAGATGCCGAGTCGCGCCGCGATCTGCTTGTTCGCGAGTCCGTCTGCCAGAAGGACGAGAATCTCGTGCTCCCTCGCGGTAAGATTTCCTCCGCCGGCGGATTCTCCCCGGTTCGGCTCACTAACCGGACCAGTCTCCTCGCCCGGTTGTGCGAGGAGAACGACTTCGGCGGCCGCGGATATCTCGCCGTCGTGTGAGGCCACCTGTACTACATCGAACGCCGGGCTGGCGCGAAGTGCCCGAGCGAGCGAAGCACGGAGCTTTGCCGACGACGCAACGATCGCAATGCGCGTCATCGTCGCGCAAGAATGCTACGCGGCTCGACGGGCGAGCGCTCGCTCCACAAACCGCTGGACCAGTGCCGCTGGAACGGCGACGCCGAGCCCGTTGACGACCATGCTGTTGATGCCGACGAGTCGGCCTTCGGCATCGACCAAAGGTCCCCCAGAGTTTCCTGGAGCGAGACGGACATCGGCAATGACCCAGCGTACGTAGCCGTCACGCTCGTCACGCGTGACGCCATGCAGAACGCCCATCGCGAGCGCATCGTTTACGCCGAGCGGGTGTCCATGCGCGAACACCAGCTCTCCGGGGCGAAGTGAGTCCGCATCCCGGATCTCGAGGAGCGGGCCGCTGACTGTGGGTGACGCGAGAAGCGCGAGATCATGATGTGGATGGTACGCGAGTGCATCCGCCGCGCGCCACTTTCCGTCTCCGCCTACCTGGAGGTCCGCTCCACGCTGCACGCAGTGAGCGTTGGTCACAACCAATCCGGCGCCACCCCATATGATTCCTGTTCCGCCGCCCATTTCTCCGTTTCGGACTTCGACGACCGTGCGCTTCAGCATTTCGCTTAGTCCATGGAGATTGGACGAGACGGCGCGCGCCGTGCCAAGTGTGGACGCGTTCATCAATCGCTCCCGCGGTCGGACGGTGCCACCTGGACGTCTCTCGCAACGCCGCCGCGAAGCACCTTGAGCTTGAGCTTCTCCGAGGCGCGCGTGCTGGAAAGCGCATCGAGAAGATCCGTTGGACGACTGAGGGGGACCCCGTTCGCCTCGACCAGCACATCACCGACGAATATTCCAGCTGCTGCGGCAGGTGATCCGTCAGCCACCGAGACGATGAGAAGCGCCTCGTCTCGGCTGAGATCGAGCTGCTTGGCGATAGAGGGTGATAGCGCGACGGGCTGCACGGCGACTCCAATGAATGGCCGGCGCACGTGTCCGCGCTCCAGCAGCTCGTCGACAACGAGGTCGACTGCCGCCGCAGGAAGCGCCATCGGCGCGCCACGAGCGAGCGCCGAATTATTCAAACCGATCACGGCACCCGAAGCATCGACGAGTGATCCGCCAGAAAATCCATCGTAGACCGCAAGGTCCAGCCGCAGGACGCGATCGATGCGCGCACCCTGCCATGTGCGCCAGCCCTCGCCGATCGCGCTGACGATGCCGAAGCTCGCGGCCACATTTCGCCCGGGCCGGCCGACCGCGAGCACCAGCGTGCCTACGCGTAGATCGGAATCCTGAGCCTTGAGCGCCACGTGTGACTTCGCGCCTTTTATTCGCAGAACGATGAGATCCGTCGCGGGATCTCTGCCCGCAACCGTGGCTGTGGTCGAATCCCCATTCGGAAGGTTGACGGGAATCTCATCATCTCGTTTGACGGTATGGCTGGCGCTGACGATGACTCCCTCTCTCCAGACGATGCCGCTGGAGGGAATGCGCCGGCGCGCATGGATCGCGACGATAGAGTTGGAGGCGGTGTCTACGGCTGATGCAAGCTGAGAGGAGAGCTCAGTGAGTGCGCTGTTGGTGGCCGACTTGGATGGCATGCGAGTCCTGGTGTGAATGATCTGTCTTCACACTCGCCTCTCGCGACGAACGAGACAATCGGACAAATGGGTGAGGCCGAGGGAGCTGCAACAGAACGAGTGGTCAGCCCATAGCCGACAGCGGTCGGCTGTTAGCGGCGAACGTCGGGACGTCTCTCAACCGCCGAAGATCAACTTCGCGCCAGCAACGATCAGTACGAGTGATAGCAACTGTCTCAGCACCGGCGCTGGCGCTCGCTTGCTCCCGTAGCTCGCGCCGATCCATCCGCCGAGCACCGCTGCCAGACCCCAGAGCGCGATGTTGGGCGGGAGCTGCTCGACGCTAGAGAAATGTCCAAGCAGTCCTGCAATCGAGTTCACGAGTATGAAGGGCGCAGCAACACCCGACGTCGCCCTTGTATCGGCCCACCCAAGATAGAGAATCAGCGGGCTCAGAAATATTCCACCCCCCACACCGGTGAGTCCTGAGAGAAATCCGATCACTGCGCCCGCGAGGAGCGCTGCCCAGAGTGGAGGCCGGCGCGTTTCTGTGAGCAGAGGCTTGAGCGAAGAGCGTAGCATCCACACGGCTGCATACAAAAGGACAACGCCAACGACGACCTTGTACGAGCGCGCGGGCAGCGTCATCGCGCCGCCGATAAACGCCGCTGGAACCGAAACAACGGCGAAAGGCCAGAACAGCGACCACGAGAACAGACGCGCACGATAGAACTTCAGCGTTGCAACTGCCGCCACCAGGATATTGAGAGCGAGAGCAGTCGGCTTCATAACGCTGGGCGCGAAACTGAACAACCCCATCACTGCGAGGTACGCGGATGCGCCGGCGTGGCCGACCGAAGCATAGAGCGCCGCGGCGGCGAAAAACAAAATCGCGATGACCACTGTCTCTGAAATAGCCATTCGAGTTCGGGTATATATTTGTTTCCGCTCGTCTCCCTCCGCGAAGCTACATGACTGAATACGCCATCGACATAGTCAACGTCACCAAGCGCTACGCCGACCATACGGCGGTGCGCGATCTGGCGCTTCGCGTTCCCAAAGGAAGTGTGTACGGCTTGCTCGGACCCAACGGCGCCGGCAAGACTACCACGATCCGAATGATCCTCAACATCATCGCGCCAGATTCAGGCACGATTCACATCTTCGGCCGCCCGTCGAGCGATCCCAAGATTACGGGCAGGCTCGGATATCTTCCCGAGGAGCGCGGACTCTATCGCAAGATGCAGGTGCGCCGCGTTCTCAAGTTCCTCGCCGAGCTGAAGGGCGTGAAGGGCAATGAGGCCGACCGTCGCATCGGCGAGTGGCTGGAGCGTCTCTCGCTCAAGACCGCCGAGAAGGACTGGGGCCTCTCGAAGGTCGACGAGCTGTCGCGCGGAATGCAGCAGAAAGTGCAGTTCATCGGCACGTTGTTGCACGACCCCGATCTCGTGATACTCGACGAGCCATTCAGTGGTCTCGACCCGATCAATGCGCAGGCGCTCAAGGATACTGTCGTCGACCTGAAGAAGCGCGGTAAGACCGTGATCTTCAGCACGCACCTGATGGACAACGCGGAGCGTCTGTGCGATGCCGTGTGCATCATCGCGAATGGTGAGAAAGTGCTCGACGGATCCGTAGCCGACGTTAAAGAGGAACACGGCCAGCGGAACGTCGCGCTGGCGCTCGAAGGCGAAGGCGTGGACGGGATCGCCGCCATACTTCGCGATCAATCGCTGGTGAAGAGCGCGGATGACTCGAATCGGTTCTTCGAGATCGAGATGGCTCCCGGTGCCGATCCTCAGGTCTTACTTCGTCGCATCGTCGCATCCGGCGCTTCGGTGAGTCGGTTCGAGATGATTCAGCCTTCACTGCATCAGATCTTCCTGCAGAAGGTTGGCGCCGCCGCGCGTGCTCCAGGCGCGGGTGCCTGGTCGGGCGGAGTAGAAGAGGGGATGAGCGGACATGGCTAAGCTCTGGGCGGTGATAAAGCGGGAGTATCTCGAGCGGGTACGATCGAAGTGGTTCCTGATCGCGACTCTCTTCGGCCCGATATTCTTCAGCGGCATCATCATCGTGCCGGCCTGGCTGGCGTCGCGAAGCAAGGCGACGAACGACATCTACAACACTACGATCCTCGATGCGACCGGCAGCGGGTTCGGCCGCAGACTCGCAATCAATATCGCGGGGGACAGTACCAATCTCGGGCAGATGCCAACAGTGCAGACGCTGGCGCCAAGTCAGCTGACGCAGGCGGAAAGTACGGCCGTCCATCAGGTGATGCGACAAGAGAAGACCGGTTACATCGTGGTCGACCAGCAGACGCTTGCCGGCGAGGCGGCACGCTACGCCGGCCGGAACGCGACATCGATCGCTGACATGGAGCGAATCAAGAGTGCGATTCGCGAGACGATCCTTGCGTCGCGCCTGGAGAAGGTCGGACTCGACAACGCGCGAATGAAGGAGATTACGTTCATCCCGCTCGACTTCAGCACCGAGCGAATCACCGAGAAGGGTCGCGCGGGATCGGGGATGGCTAGCATCATGTTCGGGTTCGCGATTGGATTCCTGCTCTACCTGTCGATCGTGATCTATGGGCAGACGATCATGAGCGGTGTGCTCGAGGAGAAAACCACGCGTGTGGCTGAAGTGGTGATGTCGAGTGTTCCGACCGACACTCTTCTGGCCGGAAAAGTCCTTGGTGTTGGCGCGGTAGGGCTGACTCAGCAAGTAATCTGGATCGCTTCGACGTACGTGCTGCTCAAGCTCAGAGCGCCGATCATGGAGAGGCTCGGCGCACCGAGCATGAACTTCACGCTGCCGGACATCTCGTTCGGAGCAGGTGTCATCTTCCTGCTGTTTTTCCTGCTCGGTTTCATTTTCTATTCGTCGTTGTACGCCGCGGTGGGCTCGTCGGTGAATAGCGAATCGGAGGCGAGACAGGCGGCCAGCCCGTTGATGATCGTGATCGTGAGCACCGCGGTGTTCATACAGCCAATACTCTTGAATCCCACCGGCACGACGGCGCAGGTGTTGTCGATGGTGCCGCTGTCATCGCCGATCATCATGCCGATCCGGATGGCGGTGACTGGCGTGGCGCCACTCGAGCTCGCTGGGAGTCTGACCTTTCTCGCAGTAGGATGCCTGCTAGCGCTGTGGGTAGCGTCCCGCATTTATCGCGTGGGTCTCCTCATGTACGGGAAGAGGCCCACGTTGCGGGAGATGGCGCGCTGGGTTTCCTACGCTCGCTAGGGCTCCTGTTCAGCGATCGCGGTGGCGCCTACGCATCCACAGTACTGAAGCGGACAGCCCTGAGCGCTAAGCCCTGAACTGTTCAGCTTTCACAGTTTGTCATTGCAGGGAGGCCGCCTCGCGCTTCGAATGCTTGTTTCCCCCAGCGTTTGAGCTGTGGGCTCTCGGGTCTTGTACGAGTCCCAGCCGGAGCGAGACAATTCCCTTCGCTCAAGTGGAACATGAAAGCCCAGCGGCTCTGGGCTTAGCGCTCAGAGCTGTCCGCTTCAGTATTGAAATTGCCAGCCGAAGCGGGAGCCGTGGAATCCTAAGTCCTGCGGCAGCGATTATCTTACGCAGACACCCCACAGCATCATCGAGGCAAATCCATGTACGACGAAAGATTCGTAACCCCAATGCGCCAGGAGCTCACGCAGCTCGGCGTTGAAGAGATGCGCACCCCGCAGGAAGTAGATTCCCGGCTGCGCAATGCACAGGGCACCACGCTCGTGGTCGTCAATTCAGTTTGTGGCTGCGCCGCGCGGAACGCTCGGCCTGCAGTGGCGAAGGCCATTCAGCACGAGACCCGGCCCGACACGCTCACTACAGTTTTCGCCGGCCAGGATCTCGACGCGGTGCAGCGAGCGCGGAGCTACTTCACCGGGTATCCGCCCAGCTCACCGCAGATCGCGCTGCTGAAGGATGGGAAGCTGGTCTACATGCTGGAGCGTCATCAGATCGAGGGACGCACGGCTGACGACATCGCGAAGGATCTCATCGGCGCGTTCGACAAGTTTTGCGAAGAGACCACCGCGGCGTAGATCAACTGCAACTACAAAAGAACGAGAGGTCAGCCGATAGCTGATAGCGGCTAGCCTTTAGCGGCAAACCTCGGGACCTCAAGGTGTGGCGTGACGGTAACGGCATTTGCCTGTGACTGACCTGCGCCGGTAACGTCCAGACGTAGTACGCTATTCGCTATCAGGCTGCCAGCTATCGGCTGACCACTCGTTGTGTTGCAGTCTGCAGTTGCCGCGTTCAAGCGTTACAGCTCGTCCCTCTTCCTTCTCTCGATGAACGGCTGCCCATCGGGCAGCGTCTTTGGCTCGACCTCTCTCCCGGTATCTTTCAGCACGCGCCCTCGGATGAACGAGACCGTGACGCCGAGGAGGAGCGCCCAGACACTTACGCCGAGCACTCGCCAGAACAGCACGCCGGTCGCCATCGGTTGCCAGTCGGTGAATTCCGCTCGAGCGGTGCCCCATGGCTCGCGGTGTAGAGAGATCAGCGCCAGACTCACGAGCATCTCCCCCGCTGTCTCGAACACCGCAAAGAGAGGTGCGCGCCAGGGCCACTCGCGCACCGGGTATCGTCCGAGGTGGAGCGTCGCCATTCCCAGCAGGAACAGTGTCCCCAGAACCAGCGAAGCGCCGAGGTAGGAGCTGGTGGGAGTGCCGTG